>Ga0080013_1001213_pt1 | contig 34866 bp, 36 predicted proteins | sample ETNvirenome_6_85_FD_69236 | JGI IMG/M metagenome (GOLD analysis project Ga0080013, IMG submission 69236) | Marine viral communities from the Pacific Ocean - ETNP_6_85 (SPADES assembly) (version 2) | ecosystem: Environmental > Aquatic > Marine > Oceanic | place: Pacific Ocean | collected 2013-06-19
TCTACCTGCCGGATGCAATTTTGACTATTCTATTAAGGACTCATATTATGAAAATGACTATGGGGTCTTGAACGATAACGATCTATCTGGTCTTTTTGATGATTATGATCAAGAAGACAATGAAGAGGAATAATGGACAAACAATCTCAACAGATAATGTTTAGCAGTACTTCAAGTGAGTGGCAAACACCACATGCTTTCTACGACAAACTGGATGCAACTTTTAGTTTTGATCTGGACCCCTGTGCCACACCCCTCACAGCTAAGTGCGAAAAATATTTCACACCAAAAGAAAATGGGCTGTTACAGGATTGGTCAGGGCATAGGGTATTTATGAACCCTCCTTATGGTCGAGGAGTTGATAAGTGGCTGAAGAAGGCATTTGAGGAGAGTGCAACGCCGCACACAACTGTGGTTTGTCTCATTCCCGCCCGAACTGATACTAAATATTGGCACAAATATTGTATGAAGGCTGATGAGATTTATTTTGTGAAGGGGCGCTTGAAGTTTGTACAACAGCAGGTTACAGACACAGCAATCACAACGTGTTGTAATGCCGCACCCTTTCCATCGGCAGTAGTTGTTTTTAGGGGACCACCTATCGAGGGGATGGCTCGGAATCAGGTCCGCATAGCAACAATGGATAATAAATAATGGGTAAAATTGAGGAAGTAATCCAGAGCCTTTGTGAGTCGGAAGGTCTCACCACTATCGAGATTTTGGAAAAATATCCAGATCTTAAACGACTCAAACACGAAGAAGAACTTCTAGAAAAAAAGAAGGTCGTCAACGAAGATAAGCGACTACTTAAGGGGTGATAAATTGAGTGGATATCAAAAGTTTTACAAAAAACACGCAAAAAGAGTAACACGATGTCCCATAACTGGTCAAGAGGGTCAACCTTTACCGGAAAATCCCTTGGTCTGGTATGTGGAGTATAAGGACCAACGAGGTCATAAACAAATCTCAAGATGGTCATATGCAACGGGCAGAACCGTTTGTCCTTCAGCAGAGGACACTAATGTTGTTTAAAGGAGAAAAACAATGAGAGATATAAGTATTATTATTGCATTTTTGGCAATCATTTTGGTGGCTTGCACCACAAAGGAAAAGGATTGTGAGAAGGATGCCGACAGCGCCAAGGCTGCTGACGTTCAAACGTCAGAAGACGCAACGCAGAAGGTTTCTAAGGATTGTCAGGATCTATGTGCCAAGAAGGGTATTGATGGTGACACATGTAAGGCGTATTGTTCCGACCAGCGCAAGAAGGGCATTTGTTATGAAGCCTGTAAGGGGTCAGCGGGATACTGCAAGAAGGTTTGTTATGGCAAATCTGACACCAAAGATGCAGGGTCTTCATTATCTGAAGATGTAACGAGTACGAATTTGCCCGAAGACGCAACGAGTACTAACTAAAGAGTAGAAAAAAAAGAATAGACCTATGAGGGGGGCGTAATGCCCCCTTCTTTCGTTTAACAACTATTTATAGCAATGGCAAAGAAATCTTATGTCTTAGACACAAACGTCTACTTAACAGATGCACATTGCTTCAAAAAGTTTGGTAGAAATGACATCATCCTTCCAATAAAGGTTTTGGAAGAGATAGACAAACATAAAAAGAGACAAGATGGCGTGGGAGCAAACGCTCGCCATGCTATTCGTCTTTTGGACGAACTTAGAGCAAGAGGCAACCTCCACAAAGGTGTCCGTATTGGCAAAGGTCTTGGAATTATCAGGGCAGTTTCCAGTGATACATCTTTGCTTCCACCTACAATGGAACGAAGAGACGCGGACAATATTATCATCGCTGCTGCTCTTGGTGAACAAAAAGCTGTTCCACCGCGCAAAGTTGTAATCGTTTCTTTAGATATTAATCTTCGTGTTCGATGTGACGCAATCGGTTTAGAATGTCAAGATTACAACGAGAACCAAGTAATAAAAGGAAAGGCTGCGTTTTATTCAGGATTTACAAAACATTTAGTGGACGATGAGACAATAGACCAGTTTTATTCTGGTGAAGAAATTTTTATTGAACAAGAGAGGGGCGAGTTTTTTCCAAATCAATTTATAATGTTGGTCTCTTCCTCCAACGAAAAGAAAACTGCGCTTGCTTCGTTCTTAAACCATAATAAACCACTGCGCCGTGTCGGCGAACACCGCCTTGCCGCGTGGAACGTACAACCAAGGAATAAAGAACAAACGTTCGCTCTAAATCTTTTGATGGACCCCAATATTCAAGTAGTGTCTCTTGTTGGTCAGGCAGGCTGCGGTAAAACTCTGCTGGCAGTGGCTGCCGGTCTCAATCAGACAATAGACCTGTCTGGCAAGTTTAATCCGAGGTATAAAAAGCTTTTGATTTCGCGTCCTATTCAACCGATGGGAAAAGACCTTGGATATTTACCGGGAACAATGGAAGACAAGATGTCTCCTTGGATTGCCCCCATTAAAGATAATCTTCAGTTTCTTATGAATGACGATAAAGAGGCGATGGCTTTGTATTTTTCAAAGGGTATCATTGATATAGAAGCGATCACTTATATTCGCGGTCGTTCAATAAGTAATGCTTTCATTATCATTGATGAAGCCCAGAACTTAACAGCACACGAATTAAAGACTATAATAACCAGAGTCGGTGAGAACACAAAAATTGTGTTAACTGGAGATATTGAACAAATTGACAATATTTATCTAGATTCTCGCTCCAACGGTTTAACACACGCATTTGAAAGACTGAAGCCCTATGAATTATCAGGACATATTCAGCTAATAAAGGGTGAACGTTCAAAGGTGGCTACACTCGCCGCCAAGGTTTTATAAGGAAAAGATGAAGACTAAAACAGAAAAAGAGTTTGATAAAGAAGATCCTAAATTTTATTTAGTAAAGAACGACACCAAACTAAAAGAACTGATCATAAATTATGTGGGTGAACAGTTACACCCTACAACTCCCGAAGTCACAGTCGAAGACGTGGTAAAGATTTTCGCCGATGAGTTTCCAGAGTTTCTATTAGTTGTAGCCCAAGAGAATTTTCTTCGTGGTTATTCAGAGGGCATCAACGATGCCGACCACAACATAAAAAAGCTTGACTAATCCTCACGTTCGTGAGATAATATAGTGTAAAACAAATAAAGGGGGGGCTATGGCTCACATTTCGTATTCGGAACTGTCTAAGTGGGATTTTTGTCCTTTTGCTCGTAAGCTTATGTACGAGGACAAAATCAGGAAGTTCAAGGGAAATATTTTTACTGCATTCGGTATGGCGATTCATTCGGTTTGTGAAAAGTATTTTGAGTCCGACCGTGAACTGGACAAGGCTTTTTTCTTTGGGGAAGTTCTTCGTAAAGAATTGAAATCTCTAGAGAAGGGTGGAACGGTTTTAAAAGAGAAGGATATCAAAGATTTTTATGATCAGGGCATTGGAATCTGCGCTGAACTTGATGCAGCGTTTGATTCATACTTTGGGGAAGGATTCAAGTTCATCAAAGCCGAAGAAACCTTGATGGAAAAGATTGGTGAGTTCACCGAGATTGATTATAAGTTCAAGGGTTACATCGATCTGATCATCCAAACTCCCGATGGCAAATACCATGTCATTGATTATAAATCTTGTTCTTGGGGCTGGGACGCAAAAAAGCGCTCAAGCCGGATGGTAACTTATCAGCTTACTCTCTATAAACATTATTGGGCGCAGAAGATGGGAGTTGATCCATCAATGGTTGAAACCCACTTTGCTCTTTTAAAGCGCACGCAGAAGGTTGGACAGAAAGTCGAAATCTTCCGCGTCACTTCTGGTTCAAGAAAAACACAAAATGCGCTTAACTTATTGAAGAAAGCCCTATACAATATACATACAAAGAACCACGTCAAAAATCGCCTATCTTGTGGGCGGTGTGAGTTCAACAAAACACAATATTGTCCATAGGTGAAAAATGACAGAAAAGAAAAAGATTGTGGTCCTTGCTGATCACCCCATGTCCCCCTCTGGCGTCGGGACACAAACAAAATATTTTGTAGATGCGCTGCTTAAAACGGGTAGATATAAGTTTATTTGTTTTGGAGGAGCTATTCGACATGAGGACAGCCGACCGATGAAAACAGAAGAGTGGGGTGATGACCTCATTATTTTCCCGGTAAAAGGCTATGGCGATGTACATCTTGTTCGTGAAGTCGTGTGGAACGAACGTCCCGATGCCGTCTGGATTATGACTGACCCGCGATTTTGGGGTTGGCTTTGGGAAATCGAGGAAGAAATTCGTTCACATTGTTCACTCATTTATTATCACGTTTGGGACAACTATCCTTACCCGACTTATAATAAAAAGTTTTACAAGTCAAATGACGCGATTGCAACAATCAGCAAAGTGACTGCTGATATTGTGCAAACGGTTTCACCGGAAACAAAACATCGACATATTCCCCATGCAGTACCAGAAGTATTTAATGTTGTGCCTGAAGAAACAAGAAAACAGTTCCGAGAAGACAATTTCGCGGAAGATAGCGATAAGTTTATTATTTTTTGGAATAATAGAAACGCCCGCCGCAAACAATCTGGTTCTTTGATTTTTTGGTTTAAAAAGTTTTTGGATAAAATAGGGCACGATAAGGCAATCCTTATAATGCATACAGATACCAAAGACGCCCACGGACAAGATTTGGATGCGATTGTTGAAAATCTGGGTTTAAATGATGGGCAAGTAAAATTTAGTAGGCAAAAAATTCCCCCTCACGCACTAGCACTGCTTTATAACGGAGTAGATGTGACTGTAAATATTTCAGACGCCGAAGGCTTCGGGCTAGCTACTCTTGAATCACTCTCTTGTGGGACGCCCATCATTGTTAATATGACGGGAGGTTTACAAGAACAAGTTACAGACGGTAAAAATTGGTTCGGCATCGGTATTGAACCCTCATCCAAAGCGATCATTGGTTCGCAAGAAATTCCATTTATCCGCGAAGACAGAATCTACGAAGATGATTTTGTAGATGCTCTTGTAGAGATGTATAAAAAAACCCACAAACAACGTCGAAAACTGGGTCTAATGGGCAGGAAACATGCGGAGAAAAATTATTCCTTTGAAGACCTTGAAAAGAGTTGGGTAGAATTTGTTGATGAGGTCATCAAGGAAAATGGCTCGTGGCACACTCGTAAGAACTACCGTTCGTGGGAACAGATTCAACTATGAAAAAGAAAATTATTATAAAGGGTCCAGCCCTGTCACAAACTGGATATGGCGAGCAAACCCGGTTTGCATTACGAGCATTACGTTCGCGAGAAGATTTGTTTGATATTTATCTTATCAATTTAGAGTGGGGAAAATCCAACCACACTATTGAAGACAATGAAGAACGAGCATGGATTATCAGTACGCTTCAGAAAACGGCACAATACGCCAAGAGTGTAGAAGGTCGAGTACAGTTTGATTTATCTCTTCAGGTGACCATTCCAAACGAGTTTGAAAAGATGGCTCCTGTCAATGTGGGATATACCGCTGGTATTGAAACTACTAAAGTGGCAGCAGGCTGGCTACAGAAGACAAATGAGTTGTTGGATCGTTTGATTACAATCAGCAATCACTCTAAGGGTGTTTTTGAAAATACAGTTGTTGAAGCTCAAGATGAAACCGGCAACAAGTTTCCATATAGATTACACAAACCTTGTCATGTGGTAAATTACCCCGTTAGACCACAGGAGCCATCAAATATAGAAATTGATCTTCCTTTTGATTTTAATTATCTTTTAATAAGTCAGTGGGGACCAAGAAAAAACTTTGAAAATACGATTCGTTGGTTTATAGAAGAAAACATTGACCGCGATGTTGGGCTTGTTATCAAGACCAACTCGCTTAAGAATTGCATCATCGACCGAGAGTTTACTCAGCGCCGTTTGGCGGCGCTTCTGGCACCCTACAAGGACCGTAAATGTTCTGTGACACTCCTTCATGGTTATATGTCCGAACAAGAGATGCAAGGGCTTTACAGACACGAAAAAATTAAGGCGTTTATTAGTCTTACTCACGGCGAAGGCTTTGGTTTACCTCTTTTTGATGCTGCCATCGCCGCCCTGCCGATTATTACTGTTGGGTGGTCCGGTCAATGCGATTTCCTTTATATTCCAACAACGGACAAGAAGGGGAGAACAAAACACAAAAGTCATTTTTTGAAAGTTGATTTTGACGTTCTTCCAGTACAACCAGAAGCTGTTTGGGAGGGTGTTATCGAAAAAGACTCGCAATGGGCGTTTGCCAAAGAGGGTTCTTATAAGATGGCACTTCGTAAGTTGCGGAATGAGTATCACATTTATCAAGGAATGGCAAATAAATTAAGCAAATGGATATGTGATAATTTTGTTGAAAAAGAACAATATGAAAAGTTTGTGGAATACACCTATGGAGAAAAAATTGAGAAAGTAGATTTCGACTCTGTTTCTCTTGACGAACTTCCAACGGTGTCTTTTATTACATCTTTGCATAATGATGAGCAGTTTGTTGAGGGGTTTATGAAGGATATTACGCAACAAACCATCTTTGAAAATAAGTGCGAACTTGTTTTGGTTAATTGCAACTCTCAAGAAAATGAAGATGAAAAAATACAACCTTGGTTAGAGAAATACCCACATAACATAAAATATATTAAGCTTGATGAAGACCCCGGCATTTATGCTGCGTGGAATTTGGCGATCAAAGAAAGCACAGGCGAGTTTGTATCAAATGCGAATCTTGACGACAGAAAATCCCCAGAATTTGCAGAGAAGCTGGCGAAATTTTTGCACCTCCAACCTCAAGTTGATTGCGTGTACACAGAAAATCTTTTAACTCAGGAGCCTTTTGAAACATTTGAAAACAACACATCAAATGGAAAAACCTATCCGGCAGAAGATTTCTCCGTTGAGGCTCTTTTACGCGGCAATCCTCCCCATTGTATGCCCATGTGGCGAAGATCACTTCACAACAAGAACGGTTGGTTTAATGAGAATTATCGCTCGGCAGGCGATTGGGATTTTTGGTTGAAGTGCGCGGTGGATGGCTCACTCTATAAGAAATTTTCAGAGCCTCTTGGGCTTTATTATTTTAATCCTCAAGGCGTCAGCACAAACCCAGAAAACAATTCTTGGAAAAGAGAAGAAGAAAAAAAGGTGTTTAAAAAATATATGAAGGCATATCGAGATTCACAAAAATGAAACTGGTTGTGTACGCTTTGTGGGGTGCGGATAAAAAATATACAGTTGGTGCCATTAAAAATGCAACAATCAATTTAGAAATATATCCCGATTTTATTTCGCGTTTTTATGTGGATGCGCTTGTTCCTAAGACAGTTTTATACGAACTAGAAGAAATAAAAAACACCGAAGTAATATACAAAAATGTGATTGGCGATTGGAGATTTTCGCTAAATCGTTTCCTTCCCTTCGCCGACCCCACCATCGAATATTTTTTATCTAGAGACTGTGATTCCCGCTGCACCCCCAGAGAGCGAGCAGCGGTAAATGAGTGGATTTTATCCAATAAAACTTTTCACATTATGAGGGATCATCCTTTTCATGGGGGGTTTCCAATCCTTGCAGGCTTGTTTGGCTCCAAGGGCGGCATCATTTCCAGTGTGAAAAAGATGATTGATTCAAGCTCTCTGCCCGACTCATATCATTCCGATCAGGTGTTTTTACAAGAATATATTTTTCCGTTGATTAGGAATAGTGTATTAGAACATGACGAAATTTTTACCAAAAAGCCCTTTCCAACCTTGCGGAATGGGCTGGAATTTGTGGGAGAAGTGTTTGATGAAAATGAACAAAACACTCTCCAACACCGACACCGTTTGCAAACGTATCTGGAAAAAAACGGATGAAAAGAATATATTTTTTACATCATTTGGGTCTTGGCGATCACCTTATTTGTAATGCCATTTATAGACACTATTCCAAACAAAGTGATGTTGTGGTTCTGCCTGTTAAAGAGCGCAATCAACAAACGATAGAAGATATGTTGATGGATTTGGAAAATGTTATTTTGCTTCCACTCCCTGATACTAATTCTGATTTTTTTATGCTTCAAGAATCCACGCGCCATGAAAAGACGGGGTATAATATTATAAAGCTGGGATATTTTGGAGAAAACTTTTTGAAGGATAGAAACTTGCGCTATGATGTAAATTTTTATCAACAGGCTAATGTAGATTTTGAGAAGCGTTGGACTCAGTTTTATTATCAGCGCGATCAAGATGCTGAATATGACTTATATAAAAAACTTTGTGGGAATTTCAAGGAAGGGGAGTACATTTTTTTGCACGAAGATTCTCGTCGTGGATTCACAATTGACCGTAAACTAGTACCCAGCGAGTATAAAATTATTACTCCTATACCCCCCAGTTTAAAAGATGCGAAAAACATCTCTAGTCACTTTTTTCATTATGGATATATTCTAGAACACGCCGCCGAAATTCATTGCATCGAGAGTTCCTTCGCCGCCCTTATTGAAGGGCTAACGTTAAAAAACAAAAAATACGCTCACCGCTATGCTAGACCAGAAGCATCTCAAGATTATTGTCATGAGTTCACCTATAAAACAGGCTGGGAGGTGATTATATGAAGGTTTTTACAAATGGGTGTTTTGATATTTTGCATCGCGGACATATTGAATTATTGAAATATTGTAGTAGTTTAGGAACGACGGTGGTTGTAGGGCTAAATAGTGATTCTAGTGTAAAAAAAATAAAGGGTCCAAAGAGACCCATTTTTTCGGAAAAGGACAGAAAGTTTATGTTGGAAGCTTGTAAATATGTGGATAAAGTAATAATTTTTGATGAGGAAACTCCTTACCGCTTAATAAAAGAAATAAAACCTGATATAATCGTGAAAGGTGGAGATTATGTGGGAGTGCCAGTTGTTGGTGGCGACATTGCCGCTGTAAAGATCTTTGGTTATCTGGATGGCTATTCTACCACACACATTCTTGAAGGAACGATGTGAAATATGTTATTGATATCGATGGAACCATTTGCACGAATACCAACGGTTCTTATCAAAACGCTGAACCCATTGAAGGGCGAATCGCCACTGTTAACGAATTGTATAACAGCGGGCATATTATTATATTATACACTGCCCGTGGAATGGGAAGAACAAAAAATTCCACTGCTCTGGCGCAGTGTCTTTTTACTGGGTTAACAAAGCAACAACTGGAAGCGTGGGGAGTTAAATATCATCACCTTTTTCTAGGCAAACCGGCAGGAGATGTATATATCGATGACAAGGGAATTAAAGACAGCGACTTCTTTGGCGATTAATTTTGTTTCCAAGGGATGGGGGTTTGAAAAGTGGATTGTCAATTCTAAAGAATATTGTGGGAAACTTCTTTATTTTGTTAAAGGAAAGCGGTGTTCGTGGCATTATCACAAACTCAAGGATGAGGTTTTTTATGTACAATCTGGTAAACTTTTAGTTAAGTATTCCGATTCTGACGATTTGGAAAGTGCTGAACAGATTATTTTAGATAAAGGAAGTAATTTTCATGTTTATCGGGGCTTGAGACATCAAATGATCGCATTAGAAGACACGGAATTATTTGAATTTTCCACCCAACATTTTGATAGTGATTCTATAAGAATCATCAAGGGCGATTAATGAAAGAAAAGGCAGCATCAACAGAACCCTATAAAAACCTCTTTGCTCTTCAAAATAAAGTAGCTATTGTAACTGGAGGTAATGGACATCTAGGAACATCAATCACAAAGGCTCTGGCTTCATTCGGCGCTACCGTTTTCGTTTTTAGTAGAAATGATTATAGTTTTCAAGCGTTGAGCGACTTTCATGAAAACATTCATTTTGTTAAGTGTGATGTCACGGACGAAAAACACTTTCGTCACGAAGTAGCCACCCTTCAAAAATCGTTTTCGAATATTGATATTTTAGTTAATAATGCCTTTAACGAACGCCGGAAACAAATCGAGGATATTACAAAGTCAGAATGGAATGTGGGCATTGAAAATATTTTGTCTCAAGTCTTTTTTTGCACCCAAGCCGTCTTACCGGGAATGTTAAAAGCAGGACACGGAGCCATTGTTAATATAGGATCTATATACGGCTTTCTTGGTCATAACCAAGATGCCTATCAAGAAGTAAAGAGTTCCAGTATCTTTTATTCAGTAGCCAAAGGAGGCGTTATACAAATGACTCGTAGATTAGCTACAGAATATGCCTCCAAAGGAATAAGGGTTAACTGTATAAGTCCCGGTAATTTTCCAAAAAAAACAAAAGGTTCGCCCGACCGCCCCGGTTACATCGTTGCGTTAAGCGAAAAGACGCCCATGAAGCGCGTTGGTCACCCTGATGAAATATGCGGCGCGGTGGTATATTTATCTTCTCAGGCTTCATCATATGTAACAGGGCAAAATTTAATTGTTGATGGCGGTTGGAGTGCTTGGTAACCGCCAAGGAAAAAAATGAAGACAGTCACAGAGTTATAAAAGGAGATTGATTAGAAATGATAGACGGCAAGGTTATAAATAACAACACCAATGACGACGCGAAAGTTTTAGAAAGTTATCTAAGATTGCTCGGCATTGATGACGGCGGGTTTTACGTTGATATCGGAGCATTTAATTCCAATGTACCAAGTTCGGTAAGAAATAAAGCTGATATGATTGTTTTGTGTGAGTGTCACCCACATCGCCAGCATCAAGTTCTCTCTTTAGAACAAAATGAACAAAACTTTTTAGCAATAACAGAAAAGGTTACTCCATATAACGTGGTTGAATTACTTGAAAATAAGATAAAAAATCATAACAAATATTTTCCAGATCGTCAGCCAGATTTGGTAGACATTGATATTGACGGATATGATTATTTTGTATTAGAGTCGCTTTTACAAAAATTTACACCAACATTAATAGTCGCAGAAATAAACGAAAAAATACCACCACCAATAAAATTTACCATCAACTATCACGAAAACTACTGGTCGGATCTGAGTCACTATTACGGAGCTAGTATTTGCAAATTTGGTGAGTTGTTTGAAAAACATGGCTATGATATTGTCAACCTTACATTTAACAACGTATATGCTATAAAAAGAGAAAAAAATATTCTTTTTAGAGATTATACTCCCGAAGAGTGTTATGATGAACTTTATAGAAATGCTGGTTGGGAGACCGCTGGTTTTTGGTATAACAAGAACGTCAAAGAGTGGCTTACATTACCCACTGACGATGCAATCTTGGCGATAGAAAAATACTTCCATGAGTGCAGCGAACAAACTTCTTTCGGATATGAAATATATAAATAGGCTGGGGAATAAATGAAATTTAGAGCAGCAGTTTTAGAAAAATTGAATGCGCCACTGGCTTTAATGGAAGTTGAATTAACAACTTTACAAGTGGGTCAGGTATTGGTAAAAAATATTGTTAGTGGGTTGTGCGGGGCACAGCTTCATGAAATAAAAGGTCATAAGGGAAATGCTAAATTTCTTCCGCATTTGATGGGTCACGAAGGGTGTGGTATTGTCGAGGCTATTGGTCCCGGTGTTACCACCGTTAAAGTGGGTGACAAGGTTGTTATGCATTGGCGCAAAGGGGAAGGAATCGACGCACCGTTTCCCAAATATGTGTTGAATGGTAAAGAAATTAGCAGCGGCAAAGTAACAACTTTGAGCGAATATTCGATCGTTTCTGAAAATAGAACGACTGCTGTTCCCTCAGATACTTCTCCCTATTTGTGTGCGTTACTCGGCTGTGGTATGACAACCGCATTGGGCACCATTAATAATGACGCTAACTTAAAATTTGGGGAAAGTGTGCTAATCATCGGCTGCGGCGGCGTTGGGTTAAATTTGATTCAGGGCGCTAAATTAGCAAGTGCTTATCCGATTGTTGCGATTGATATACAAGAAGATAAAAAAGAAAAAGCACTTGCTCTCGGCGCAACAGCTTTTATTAATGCGGGTAAACATAAAATAGCACAAGAGACCGCCCGCCTTGATATTGCCAAATTTGATGTGATTATTGACACAACAGGAATTTCTACGGTGATTTCTGAGACTTTTTCACATTTGGCTGATAACGGTAAATATATTTTGGTGGGTCAACCACCGCCTGACGTGGCTCTCTTGCTGCCAGACGCTACTAAAATGTGGACTCCGAGAGGACAAACCGTCAAAGTTTCGCAAGGCGGTGATACAGCACCACACGAAGACATTCCGCGCTATATTAAGATGTATAAAGCGGGACTTATAGACATCGAAAAAATTATTACCCATGTTTTTCCTTTGGAAAAGGTAAACGAGGCGTTCGATTTAATGAAAACTGGCAACGCTGGGCGAATTATGATTCACATCGACGAGGAGCGACTATGAAAACTATTTGGACTAAGGAAAAATTGATTGCTTTTGAAGACGAGATTGTAGAGCTTTACAAAGATTGTCAATTACCGTTTCTTTTTCATCTTTCGGGAGGCAACGAAGAACAGTTGTTAGAGATTTTTAAAGATATAAATGAGGGCGACTATGTTCTCTCTAACCACCGAGGACATTATCATGCTTTACTGCACGGGATACCCCCAGAAACGGTCAAGCAGAGAATTCTCGACGGTCGCAGCATGTTTATATATGATAGAAAAAGGAATTATTTTACTTCTGCTATTATTGGTGGCACCCCTGCCATCGCCGCCGGGATTGCTTTAGCACTTAAGCGAAAAGGATCAACACAAAAGGTGTGGTGTTTTGTTGGTGATGGAACTGAGGACTCAGGGCATTTAGCCGAAGCTGTCCGCTATGTTGATGGGTGGGATTTGCCTTGTAAATTTATTATAGAAAACAACGATCGTTCTGTGGAAGCTACCAATTGTGATAGGTGGGGTAAAACTGGTGATATTAAGTGGGACTCCCCTTCCGTGATAAAGTATTATTATGATATTACTTATCCACATTGTCGCACTCCAGATATGATTGATCTCAAGAGGACCAATAAGAAAACTTGTGACGAATATTTTCCTCCTATCCCCCCGCAACATTTTCCCGATTTTACAAATATTGACCCCGCTAGCCTGACTTATAAAGAGGCGACAACAAAAGCTATGACGGAGTTGGGAGAAGGTGGAAGTGTGTTTATTGGCTACAATGTAAAGTATGGAGATGCTATGGGAAATTTAAAGAATGTTTCCCCCGAACAAAAAATTGAAACCCCCGTGGCTGAAAATTTAATGGCTGGTCTGGGGATAGGAATGTCCTTTGAGGGCATCAAAGCTGTGGTATATTATGAAAGACACGATTTTATGCTCGTCGCCGCTGATGCAATTGGGAACCACATTCAGCACATTAACAGACTTTCTCACGGGGAATACAATGTTCCACTCATTTTACGCACAGTGGTGGCTGATGGTGGACCGTTTTATTCAGGTCCAACCCATTCGCAAGATTTTGCTTCCACCTTTAGAGAGATGGTAGATTTTCCAATATTTGAACCAAGCACTCCGAAGGAGGTCTTGATTGCTTATGAAAAAGCAAAGATGTCAAAGGGACCAGTAATGATTGTAGAGAGAAAAAGTTGTCTGTAAAAAAGAAAATTTTAGTTATTGGAGAAAGCTGCCGCGATATTTTTGTGTATTGCGGCGCAGAACGTCTTGCCCCCGCACTACCGGTTCCTGTTTTAAGTGTAAAACATCAAGTGGAAAACGGTGGTATGGCACAAAATGTTTACAGAAATATAAGCAGTATTTTTCCACAGTGTGATATTTTTACTAATGCTAATTGGAATGGTATCACTAAGACACGCTATATGCATAATAATTCAAATCACGCTTTTTTTCGGGTAGATACGTCTCATAATATATCTCGTATTAATGTTGAAGAACTAGACTATGATTATGATTTAATTGTTATAGCCGATTACGATAAGGGATTTTTATCCGAAGAAGATATTTTGCATATTTGTTCTAAACATCAAATGGTGTTTTTAGATACTAAAAAGATTTTGGGCGAGTGGGCGACCAACGCGACGTATATTAAGATTAATGATTATGAATATCAACGGTCGAAATCTTTTATTAACAACAACGCCCTTATGTTAAATAAGCTTATTCATACCCAAGGAAGCGGCGGCTGCGTTTATAAAGGAAAAAAGTATCGAGTGAAAAAAATTGAAGTGCGTGACACTTCCGGTGCCGGGGATAGCTTCATGGCTGCTTTGGCGGTTAAATTTTTATTAACTCAGGACATTGAAAAGAGTATTCGTTTTGCTAATAAGTGTGCTTCACAGGTTGTCACCCAACGAGGAGTCACCATTATATGAAAATTTTAGTAACTGGTGCGAAAGGATTTATAGGAAAGAGGATTGTAGAACGCCTGCGTCTTACTTATACGCAAATTTTAGAAATGGATGAAGAATATTTGGAGATGCCTGATTGGCAAATACGAATGAAAAAAACGTTAGAGGATTTTTATCCTAACGTCATTTTTCATGTAGGGGCTTGTTCCGATACTTTGGAAAAACGAGTAAACTATATGATGATTCGTAACTATGAAGCTACCAAACTTTTGGCAGATTGGTGCCGCGAAAAAGCAGTCCCATTGGTTTATTCTTCATCGGCGGCAAATTATGGGACAAACAATCAACACCCATCAAATTTATATGGCTGGAGTAAATATGTTGCCGAGGATTATGTTATAAACGCGGGTGGCACAGCCCTTAGATATTTTAATGTTTATGGACGGGGAGAACACAACAAGGGAAAAATGGCTTCGTTTCTTTTTCAGGCATATCAAAAAAAAATGAACAGTGAAAATGTTTTGCTTTTTCCTCATACTCCAAGTCGTGATTTTATTTATATTGATGATGTGGTGTCTGCAAATATTTTTGCTATGAAAAACTATCAACATCTGGCTGGTCGTTATTATGAAGTTAGTACCGCCGTTTCCTCTACTTTTGAAGAGATGTTGACACTTGCTAATATTGAATATAAATATATAGATGAAAATGAGATCCCCCTCGGATATCAGTTTTACACATGTGGTGATAAAAAGAAGTGGATGCCGCACTGGAAACCCGAATTTGGTTTAGCTCGTGGTGTTGAGGAGTATCGTGTTTTTTTAAACCGGAGTACGGCATGATCGAGACGAATGATTTTTACACACCATCAGACATAATACAATACAATAAGTTTGCCCATTTTCATAATGGGAAAGATATTTTTTTCTGTAAAACAGATTTCCTTTCGCAGCTTTTTGTTTCCTTGAGAGACCACAATGTTCCATCTATTTTAATTACTGGTAACAGTGATATCGGCATTAATGACAAGTTGATAAGTTTGGCACCTTCTTGTATCAAAAAATGGTTTGCCCAAGGTGTTATCACTGACAATCCTTTGGTGGTTGGAATGCCATATGGTATTGATAATCACGAAGAGTGTATAGTGGAGGGTCATGGAAAGGGATGGAAAAAAACAGCCGACAAGATACTTTTGCTGTGTGATCCACCGTCAACAAATCCAGAAAAAGAAATGTATGCAAATTTTAGTTTACAAACTCACCCAATAAGGCGAGAGGTTTATAATATTTGTAAAAAACTGCCATATGTTACAATTGATATTTCACAGACACACGAAGAGACAAATTCTAGATCATATAGTGAATATCTAGCTGGCATATTGGAACATAAAATGACGGTCTGCCCAAGAGGCAACGCCCCCGCCGAAACTCATCGTTTTTGGGAAGCACTCTATTTGGGGAGAGTTCCGATAATTAAGAAAAACAGGGGTAATTCGTTTTTTACTGAATTGCCTGTCATAGTATTAGAGACTTGGGACAAATTAGAAGATTTAGATTTTATACAGTCAGAGTATGAAAGAGTAAAAAACAATCCTAAAGATATGCTGCTTGTGTCTTATTGGGAGAATAAAATATTAAATGAGCGTTAAACACATATGTCTTGTCACGCCACCTTCTCCGTTTTTATTAGATGAGCGCGTCTTTATGCACATTGGTATTTTAAAAGTTGCTGCTATATTGGAACAAAAAGGATGGAAAGTAGATTTTATTGATTTGAGCGGCATATTTAATTTTCTTGATGTTTTAAATGATTATGTTGGAATGGAGAATAGCGCAAGTGTTGTTGGAATAACGGCTACAACACCACAGGTGCCATTTGCCGTGCAGATCGCTAAGGCTTTAAAGGGCAAAGTCGATAAACTAATTCTTGGAGGACCACATGTTTCCTTGATGAACTCGGCGTCAAAGAAAGAAAAGAAAAACAATTTTTTGGGTAGTGATCGTGCTACAAAAGATATTGAGCAATTGCTTGATTTATATAACGTATTAGTTTGTGGCGACGGCGAGTTGGCAATTTTTGAAGCACTTGAAGTGGATAGCGGAATTGTTGATGCCGATGATAGATTATCACCATTGTTTTTGAGTAATCAACAATTTACCGATTTTCCAATGCCTGCACGCCACTTGGTAGATATCGACTCATACAATTATCAGATCGAAGGCATAAATGCAACAAGCTTGATCGCCCAGTTGGGCTGTCCATTTTATTGTACTTTTTGCAGCGGTCGCAATTCTCCTTTTTTAAGAAAGGTCCGCACCAGAGGAATTGATTCGGTTGTTAATGAAATGGAACACCTATATTTAAAATATGGCTTTAAAGCATTTATGTTTTACGATGATGAACTCAATGTCAATAAAAACATGGTATCAATGATGAACCAGATTAGTGATTTACAAGAAAAGTATGGCGTTGATTTTAAACTAAGAGGCTTTATAAAAGCCGAGCTATTCAACGAAGTTCAGGCAACAGCCATGTATCGCGCAGGCTTTAGATGGATACTAACGGGTTTTGAATCTGGCGATGAAAGAATTTTAACAACTATTCAAAAGAGGGCAACAAAAGATGACAATACCAAGTGCGTTGAAATAGCAAAAAAACATGGGCTTAAGGTCAAGGCGCTTATGTCTATGGGTCATGCTGGCGAAAGCCAGAAAACAATTGAAAATACCAAAAATTGGTTATTAAAAACACAACCAGAAGAGTTTGATTGTACAATTATTACAACATATCCCGGTTCGCCTTATTTTGATGAGGCAACAAAACAGGGAGATCATTATGTGTATACCTCCAACATCACGGGAGACAAGCTTTATCAAAAATCTCTTAATTATTTGACCGAAGCAGACTATTATAAAGGAGACCCCGATGGTGGATATATTTCATATGTGTGGACGGATTACATCAGCCCAGAAGAGTTAGTTATACAAAGGGACGCTTTAGAAAAAGAGGTACGGAAAAAACTCAACATTCCCTTTCATTCTGCGGCACCGGCTGTAAAGTATGAACACTCAATGGGTCAAGGTAATATAACCATACCAGAATTCATTTTGTGTAATAGCAATGCGAATGAAGGAGCAACATAGTGTATACAATTTCTGAGTGGTATGGAAGGACGGGGAACAACCTTCAGCAAATCTCAAACGCCATATATTTTTGTCGGAAAAATGAGATAAACTTTGTGTGTCCTCCGCATCCGTTAATCAAACCATTTACAATAGAGTTCGGAAAACCGACACGCTTTTCTTCTAGATTTTATTTTTATAGTGGTCCCGATATTGACTTTGAGTGTGATGCTGTGGATTTAAACGAGAAAAGAAGAAGTATTCTTCTTAAATATGTCGTTCCACATTTTACATTTCCCCAATCTTTTCCTTTGGGTAATGATATTTTAGTTATTCACATTCGAAGTGGAGATGTTTTTTTAGCATCTCCCCCACCCCGCGATTATATTCAAAATCCTCTCTCGTTTTATAAAAAAGTGATGGAAGGCTATGAACATGTTATAATTGTTACAGAGGACGATCGAAGAAATCCCGTTTTACGGGAGTTGGAAAAAGATAATCGGGTGATGATACAAGCCAGTTCCCTTCAAAACGATTTTTCTATGTTGTTGCGCTCGGAAAATCTGGTTACTTCTGGTGTGGGCACCTTCGCAGTCGCTGCTGCGCTGTGTTCGCCCCACATACAAACTTTATATTGTACTGAGTTGTTTTTGAAAGAACACTTGAATCCGACGATGTTGTACAATTGTGCTGATGTAAAGGTAAATTTGTTTCAAATGAAAAATTATATTAAAATAGGAGAATGGGAAAACTCGCCTGCTCAAAGAGAACTTCTCGTTGCCCACCAACAAGAGTATAGGCGATGTTAACCGATAACTCAATGATTCTGGCTCAACCTTGGGGCGGCTTGGGAGACAATCTTCAGTTTTCCACCCTTCCAGAATTATGTTCACAGAGTGGAATAAATTTTTATCTTAGTGCGGAAAATGCGTATAGAAATAGGGAAATATATGATTTGGTATGGCGCGACAATCCTTATGTAGTGGGTGTTCTTCCTTTGCCTCCCAATGCTGGCGCGGTGGCACCCGCAATTCCTCATCGTTCTTATTATAACATGATTGGTATAAATGAAATGAGGCACGGCTTTCTGGCTTATAATCAATACGCTAAAATTTATTACACTCCTCGCCTTTTGGAAGAATACAAAGACTCTATCGTGGTTGATGCTGGTTCGATTACTTGCTTTAGAGACGGGCTATATGACAAACTTTTGGTCGAGAAGCTTTTGGCAGAGTTTGTTGGTGACAACTTTTTTTATAGCATAACAACCAAATTTGATGCCACTTTTGCCAAGGCTCAAACCCCCAACAATGGTTCTATTCTCTTGTTGCGAGACTTATTTCATTATTGTGATATTATACACAGTTGTAAAACTTTTGTTTGTTTGTGGTCTGGAAGCCATTTGTTGTCGTCGTGTATCAAATTTCATTACGATTCTGCTGTGGATATTTTTTGCCTGTACCCTCAACACGGTTTTAAAAGCTTTGATGAAACATTGGACAAAAGGTGCTGGGTGGTGGATAATGTAAAATACATAACTAAAGACGCAGCTATAAGAACAACTGGAACATCGGAGGAATAAAATGATTACTATCACAGGTGGCACAGGAATGGTCGGTTCGGCTTTTAAGCGAGTTGTTCCCACTGCCTATTATCCCGATCGCCGGGATATGGACTTGCTTCGCCAATCCGACGTTAATTTTTTAGCCGAAGATATTATTATTCATCTTGCGGCTAAAGTGGGCGGCGTTCAAGCAAACATGAGTGCAATGGGCGATTTTTATTACGAAAATGAAAAAATTAATCAAAATGTGTTGCAACGAGCAAAGGACGCTGACGCGAAAAAGGTTGTTTCGCTTCTTTCCACTTGTGTTTATCCTGATGCTCCATATGTAACATATCCTCTCACGGAGGACCAACTACACATGGGTCCACCACACTCATCAAACTTCGGATATGCTTATGCCAAGAGAATGGTGGATGTAATGTCCCGTGCGTATCGACAGCAATACGGTTGCAACTTTATCACCGCGATCCCCAACAATCTTTATGGGGAAAATGACAACTTTGACTTAGAAAATAGTCACGTCATTCCAGCCTTGATGAGAAAAATTTGGGAAGCAAAAATAGAAAAAAAGTCTTTCGTTGAGTGCTGGGGTGATGGCTCTCCTTTAAGAGAGTTTACTTATTCGGAAGATATTGCTCGCATACTTCTTTTCTTGTTGGAACACTACGATGAGTCAACACCAATAAACATCGGCAACACTGACGAGTATTCAATCAAAGAAGTTGTGGAGATGCTTTGTGAGTTTTTAGAATATGGCGGCGAAGTCGTCTGGAACACAGATAAGCCCGCAGGACAACATAGAAAACCCAGCAGCAATCAAAAACTGTTAGACCTTGGCTGGGAGAAGAGTGCTTATACACCTCTTGCCGAGGGGTTAAAGAAAACTTGCGATTGGTTTATAATAAACTATCCAGATGTTAGAGGTGTGAGTTGAGAACTGCATTTATAAGTGGTATAACGGGTCAAGACGGATCATATTTAGCCGAGTTATTATTGCACGGCGGTTATTTTGTGGTGGGTCTGAAAAGGAGAACGTCTCTCATTTGCACAGAGAGGCTTAACCACATTTATAATCATAAGAACTTTCGTATGGAATATTGGGATCTTAATGACCCCGGTTCAACGTATCGATTGCTTTTGGAATATAAGCCTACCGAGTTTTATAATCTTGCAGCGCAATCTCATGTCAAAGTTTCTTTTGATGTACCCGAAGATACTGTTAGTGGCATCGTCTTGGGTACAACGCGCATTTTAGAAGCCATCCGTCATGTGTTACCTACTTGCCGATTTTATCAAGCCAGTTCATCAGAAATGTTTGGTGAAAATTCCGAAATTCCAGAAGCGGGGTACAATGAAAGTTCCCGACTAATGCCCGCCTCCCCTTATGCTTGTGCTAAGGTATTCGCCCACAACTTGGTGAGAAACTACAGAGTTTCTTATGGTTTGCACGCAAGCAGCGGTATTCTTTTTAATCACGAATCCCCGCGAAGAGGTGAAACCTTTGTCACAAGAAAGATTACGATGGCTGCGGCTAATATACGATTGGGAAACCAGACGCACATAGAGTTGGGAAACGTTGCTGCTAAACGGGATTGGGGTCACGCTAAAGACTATGTAAAGGCGATGCATCTTATGTTACAACAAAAAAAACCTGACGATTATGTTATCGCAACTGGTGAAACGCATAGTGTAAAAGAGTTTTTGCACGAGGTTTGGAAGCAAGCTGAATTGGGAGATCCCAAACAACATTTGAAAATAAACAAAAAATATTTTAGACCACAGGAAGTGCCATATTTGCTGGGTGATTCATCCAAAGCAAGAGATATTTTGAAATGGCAACCTGAATATGATTTTAGTCTTTTGGCAAAAGACATGTACTTCGAAGATTTAAAAAAGGAGAAAAATAAATGAAACTATCAAATCAAGCATTAGGCGCAGTGATGATGACATTACAAAAGGGTTTGTTGGACCAAATCGACGTAACGGGCATTCTTAGAAATTTGGATTTTTTTGAAACCGTTCATGGAGAACTTGATGTAAAAAATCCCCCCACGTTTGAAATAATGCCACAAGAAGAAGCTGATGCCTAAATATTATTACCGATGCCTCGTCTGCCCCGAAGAGTGGGAAGAGTGGAGGTCTATGACTGAGGAACGCAAGGTGTGCGTCTGTGACCGAAGAATTACAGATTTTGAAAAAATTCCACAGCCGTTTACAACCACATTTAACGACGCGCCCTTTTCCAAACGAAAGGTGGGAGAGGAAACAAAAGAGGGAATTGAAGCAAATCGTGAAATATTAAAACAGATGCAAAGGGAGGCTCCGTCAAACGAGTTTAAAGCGGATGATTGAGTGGGTAGTAATTATAAGTTTGGTCGCTGCAATGGTACTCCTTTTGTGGCTTGTTCGAAACCTGTTTAAAACTCTTGCTAATATCCAAATCCGACTTGAAGAACTATATTTCTTTGTGGAAAATTATGATGAATTTGTGCAAAAGTTAAATGCTAGTGAGACTTATTATGGGGATGCAACAATAGAGGCTTTTGTGAAGATGAGCAATGAACTAAATGTTCATTTAAAAGATATTCTTGACTTGCAAGCGGAATTAACTGGAGATCTTGATGCCGAGAAAGAGACCGAAGCGCAAATATTTTACAAAGGTTCATGAAGACGCCATCGTAAAATATTGCGCCATCACAGACCGATTTGAAAAAGAACAGCTTTACATACAGTTTATTCATCCTGCGTTTGATGAGTTGGTAGACAAAATTATTTATACTTATAAGTTTACCACTCTTCCCAATATTGATTATCTGCGAGAAGAGTGCAAGGCGTGGTTGGTTACCATTCTTGACAAGTATGATCCCAATAAAGGCTCTAAAGCCTTTTCTTATTTTTCGGTCGTTACCAAAAATTGGTTTATCCACAAGGTTAAAAAAACAGCCAAGAGGATGAGGACTGAGACAAATATAGATGGTTACCACCAATATGAAGACGCCTTAGTGAGTCAAAACCCTTACGAACAAGACAGACAAAAAGAAGAATTTGTTCATCATTTTCGCGACTCTTTAGATGGTTGGTATGCCGCCGCCGACAAAGAAAATGAAATAAAAGTAATAAACGCCATTAAAGTCCTGTTTGAACACAGCAATGATATTGAAATTTTCAACAAAAAAGCTATTTACTTATACATGAGAGAGATCACCGACCTCAACACAAAACAAATAGCAACGGTTCTTGGAAAGTTGAAAGTGAAGTATCGAGGGTTTAAGGAAGATTGGGACGATGGCGAAATTTAAAGAACTACTTGAGAAGGCGTTAAAAAACATAGATTTAGATAGAGAGGCAACCAACACCGCACTTGACGAAGTTTGTCAAGACATTCACAGTGGTAAGCTGAGTCACGACCGCGTCGGTATGGTTGTCGCCAAGTATCTTGAAACTCTCCAAAGGTCGAACGAGCAATTAGTAAAGGTTGCCTCACTAATGGCGAAGACCAATAAACAAAATACTATCATCACGGGTGAAGAGATAGAGGCGATTTATGACAATTTGAATGATTATAAGGACGACCACATAGATGACGACCAATGAGAAATTTGGATATTTAAACAAGGGCTTTCTTCGTTCCAACATCGTCGGATCGAACCTTGCAGAAGGCGAAGGCTTCGAAAATGTAAAAAGTGCGATTTATGGAACGGCAGTTGGAAATTCAGCCGATTCAGCCGCCACTTTTCGGGGATTTGTTTTAAAAGTTTTACCAGAGGGAACGCTCATCCCTGCTGGGCTTTTAAACGTGTTAAAATCTCAAAGCCAAACTGAAAACGACGCAAATATGGTACAAGTTTATGTCAGGGTGCCAGAGCTTCATGGCTACTTAGAAAAACCCGAAGATGAATTTGGTCCGACCGTTACTGACCACGCGCTGTGTGTCGGTCCTCCTATCGGTTATCAATTTGGAAATGTTGTAACGGTTGCATTCAATGACGTATATTCTACTTCGTTTGGTACTATTGATGTTGGGGCTGGAGCCACGATTGTTGTACCCTCTGGCTCTGGAGACGAGATCCCTTGGGACGGCACTGCCGCCGTGCTGCCGGGGATGGGTATGATCGGCAATCCGCTTGCCGACGAAGAGCGATTCAGGATGGCAAAAATCAGCAACGGCTACGCGCTGCGCCGCGCACTCGGTGGCGGCAAGCAGATCTCGATTAAAGATTATATTAAGCGGGAATTTGTTTCGTTCGAAAAAATGAAACCTGCGTTGAAACAACAATATGCCCCCAGACCAGCAAAGCCACCACTCATTGCCCGTAATTTCTTGGAGTCTTTATTAAAAAGCTATCAGTTACAACCTACTTGTTTTTGGAAAAGGTTGTGGATTGGGGAGAGTGGCTTGAGACCGACCGGTGTTTTTAATCAATTTTTATATAAAGAGAATGAACCCAATAAAACATACAGGCTCGCTGCCGCACTTGACGACCGAAGTCGCGGTCCTTGTACGGGCATCGGTATTGGTGCCACCCAAATCTCAGAATTTTATGGCACCGAGGACGTGCCTTCATTTAATAATTATGCTATTCGTGCCGCACACTTCCACACTCTTCAGCCAGTTCCCTATGGCATCCACCAAGCCGTGTTCTATGTTTCCCGACTTGCCTCACACCAACCAATAGAGTGTACAAATAAATCACACAAAGCCAATCGCATAGAACTTTTTGGCAAAAAAGCAAACACAGGCAACAAGTGCGGGATTTTGTATAATCTCGTGCGAAATTGGGTTAGCAAGACATCATATGAAGTAATACTCAAAAGAATGAAGGCTGGAATCAAAGCTTGCAAAAAAGATAAAAAATATTCAAAGATGTCCAACATCCAAGCCGCCAACGCCATCGAAAAAGATTTTAATTCGACTTTGAAGAATGTACGCCGCCAAAGCTGGACAGACAAACTTACAGGGGCTGTTGATCTTCTTGTAAGAGTTCCTGGCGCACCCACACAAGATAAAAACCTAGAAATATTGTGTAAACAAGTTCCCAAGAAGTATCGCACTGCCCCAAAAGGAACAAAAACCGTTGGTCAAAAGACAAGTTGTGATCATACTGATGCTTATAAATTTTTATGTGGTAAGGATGATAAAACAAGACCGAAGTGTGTTTAGGGGGTATAAATAATGAGCCGAGGAATAAGACGAAAAATAGCAAATCAGAAAGGGAGTGGAACATCCCGCGCCCGCGCCGACAAAAATAAAGTGGCATCAATACAACAAAGAGCGCGGGATGCAGGAACAGGCTATGCCAAGCTTCCCAGCGATTCATATCCCAAGTTTACGCAAATGCCGTGTGAAAAAATTATCGATCATGGCAATTGCCAGATCACTTTTGGTGTGGATAGAATAGGTATCCTTAAGCCCGGTAAAGATAAAGATAACATCGAAATAGAACCTCAAGTATTGGTGGATACTGGTTATGGACAAAATGGCGAAGACGGTTGTTATATGATTGATATAGTTGCTGGTCGCCAATCGCTATTTAAGATTGATTCTTTGCAGACAAGCGAAATCGAACCTCTCGACGCCGAAAATCTATCCGCAAAGCTTCAAACCATTCAACACCAAGAGGAACAGAGATTAACATCTGGTCCAAGCTTTGTTAATGATGCAGCCCGAATTTATATTGCTCAAAAAACCGATGTGGACCGCGCTTTCGGAATTATAAATACACCTAACGGCAGTCCTGCTGCTCGGTCAGCAGTGGCGATCAAAGCGGATGCGGTCAGAATTATAGGCAGAGAGGGAATAAAATTAGTTACTTATGCTGGTGAAGATGACCCACTTCTTAATTCTCTTGGGGGACCACTGGGCACAAGAAAGGGTATTGATTTAGTGGGCGCGAATATAGACACAGCACCGCATGATTTACAGCCTCTGGTGAAAGGATATAACTTGGTTATGTGTTTGCAGCAGCTAATGGAATCAAACAAATATTTAAAAGACACTGTGGTCAATATAGTTGAAGATATGAAACAAATGAGTCTAGATATGGCGTCTCATATACACTTGGCGGGCATTTTCCCGCCGGGAGGTTCGCCGTGCCAGCCTTCAGCAATGCTCATCGCCAAAAAACCGTGGTATGAGTTGACGTTTGAAATGAACAAAGCTTTACTACATTGTGGAGATATACATCGAGCAACAGTGGAACTGAGTTACTTAGAGTCTTCTTCAAAAACGTATATTTGCAGCACCCTTAACAACGCAAACTAATGTCTACTATAACTACACAATTATTTCTTGCAAAAGCTTGGCGCGAATTTCGCTCGCCATATTATGATGCTGGAAGTGGTCGTGTTTATTATTCTCTTTATCTGGTGGATAAAACCAAGCTACCAGATGGCATAACGTTGGATATGATTCTCAAGAATGAAGAGAACATAAAAGAGGTTTTGAACTATTTTGATAAACATAAGCTTTTTCTTGTTCCGATAGATAAAACACCCCCTGCTGTCGTATTACCCGTGAGCCAAAAAGATAAAGATAAATCTTGTGAGATTGCGGAAGCTACGGAAAAATCTGGGACTTCTGTTGAAACGGGGCTGACGCTTTCTTCCGTTAACGGTCGCAGATATGATATTGGTCCTCGACCTGAAGACCCTATAAAGTTGCTTTATTCAATTGATGCGTTTGAAATAACCGGATTTGGTAAGAATAAAACAAAAACTCAAATTGTCGATATCGACAAGGTTAAGAAATTATTTGATGAAGAGGAAGCCAACAAAAACAAGCCCCAATCCGCTGATCAAAAAGCATATGCCGCCGCTAATAAATGGCTTGGCGGCGAAAAAGTTAAATGTAAAAATACTGCTGACTGTGTCGCAGCCAAGGTCAAGGGCGCTAAGTGTATTAACGGCAAGTGTTTAAAAGATTTTTCGATATCTATTGATTTTAAGATGGACGTATATGATAGTCCAAAACTTTGTCGTAAAAAGTGTTTAGGGGCATCGCCCGAAACCGCAAGCAAATCCAAAAAAAGGCAATGCGCTAAAAAATGTGACCCATTTAAGAAGTTCAAGAAGTTTGTTAAAGATTTAAAAAAAATAGGAAATATTCAAAATCTTGATGACCTGAATGCTTTTTTGGGTGCCACGGTGGAATCTAGTGCCCAACTGCGTTCAAAATATCTGGCTGGTCCTCTAAATGCCAAGCCGGGAGATCTTAAGACACAACTTGACATGGCAATAATGGGACCGATGACTGATTTCTTTACTAAGGCGAGCAAGGACTTGCCCACACGCGCCGATGTTAGTAATGAAGCACTACAAGCCACAGAATTTATTGCCGATTATTTTCTTATTCAAGGTATCCCAGCAATTGGAGATATAGATCAGGCAATTAAAAATTTTAAAAATCCCTTGCACCTCGACGCCGTGGGCGCAAAAAGTGATTGGGAAAGGTGGGTTGAAAAATCAAAAAATACACTTGAGCCAATAATAAAATGGATAAATCGGCTAGGGTTGATCGGATTATTAGAGTGTGTGGTTGCTCTCGCCATTGAAAAAATGGCAGCCCAAGGTTATGTCGCGCTAGCTGCTATGTTAACCGTGCAATTAGACAAACTGGCGAGGAATTTTTTAGCATTTTCGGTAGAATATGCAAAATATCGAAAAATCTGGGAGGAACTTCGCAAGCGCCAAGGAAAGACGATTGATTGGGGAAAAATTATAAAAGAATCGCTATACACGGCTCTTGAAGAAGGCGCAGTACAGATGGTTAAGTTGTGTTTGCGTTATTGTTTATCGAAGCTGGGGTCGGATAATCCAGAGAATGATTTTAATTTTGGAGGACTTGCTCCTAACCAAGTCTACGACGACCGAAATCTCCCGCTGAAGGGTCTTCCCTCTCATATAGCGGGCGGCAAGCCTCCCACCCCCGACGAAGCCACCAATGTTCTGGATTTTGTGGACGCTGTTTTTAAAAATATGTCCCCGACTCAAATCTGTCGTCTTTTAGAGGGGATGGCAGATTATGAGCTTGTGCAGTTTTGTGAGTTTCTTTTAAGGAAAGAACAATATAAAGACAAAGCCCAAAAATTCTTCCTCGACGAAGTCGGCAATATTTCCCCTCAAAAAATAGCGGACTTTTTTAGACAAATTGGAATTAATGCTGGCACTTACATATGTGATGAGCTTAATAAAAAATCCAATGAAGAAATCGAAATGGTGGATTTTTGTGGTATAAAAGTTGCGGCACCCATTAGAAACAATCTCGGCGACAAGATGGACGACGAAGCCTTAGAAGGGCTTATAAAGAATTTAAAACAAGAAGACGACGCCGCTGCCGACGCCATCGCCGACCTGCTTTCTGGCGATTTTCCCCAAAATATAGTTCCAGAGTTTGATAATCTTGTAGTTTTAGAGCCTTCATATCACGCTTCGCAAAGCACTCTGCGCGATTATAAAACTTTGTTTGATAGTGATTGGAAAGGTGCCGTACATTCTCCGCTTGATAATATTTTTAAGCCGTCAGCAGGATCCCAAGCCAAGAACGTGGTAGACAAACTTGATGATAAACCGCCAAAAATGCAGTTTCCTAAAATTTTAGGCAATATTTTGGGAAATATGCCGGGAGTCACAACTGGCTCTTTGAGGCTTGATGTACCTATTTTTGACGAACAGGCTTTAAAAACTCTTACAACGCCCAACAAGACCGAAGCCGCTCAAGGAGCGTTTACGCTTATTAACACTGCTGATTTTAAGCTTAACGTTAACACCAAGGGCAACTTTACTGTGGGAGCCAACATCTCTGCTATTTACAACAATATCCCGAAAACAGGCAAAGCGTCCAAGGGCAGCAACGCCGAGAAGTCTCCTTTAACCATTATTGGTGAAAATATACCATTCCCCGCCTCCGAGAAAAACACACCGCCAGCACTGCGAACTTTAATAGAAAGTCCCTCCGTTACCGTCGCAGATCTTTATGCGGATATTGTGTTCGGCATTACTCAAGAAAAAGTACAAAAAGTAAGCGACGAAATAAAGGCAGCTTGGCTTTCAAAGGAGCCAGAATTTTATAGAGTGGAGCGCCTTAAGAGAATTCATGATTCACTTTGTAAGGCGACCAAAGACGAAACAGAGGCTAATAAGCATTATGCTGATGATAGTTTGGCTATAAAAGTAGAGAGCCTGAGAGTTTTGGTTTATAGTCTTATTATAGAAAAATATCCGTATTTATACTGGACCGCCGTGGTTAACCCAGAGGGCTTTTTAGGAACAGATATAAAGATAGGAATGATACCATCGATGGTTCAAGCTTTTAAAGATCTGGTCGCACAATACGGAGTCACGATACCAGTTAAAAATCTAATGTGTGAAATGGATCTCACAGTGGAAGATCTTGTACAGGACGAACTTAAGTTTATAAAGTCGGTTGTCCCATCACATGTGACATCGTTGCCCTCCTATCAATCAATCTTAGAAGCAAATTTGACAGTCGATTATAGCAAAAATGTGCCCTTTCTATATAGACGCCCAAAGGGCGCTTGGGGCGCTTGGATGGAAACATTTGCGGGCGCAAGCGGCGCAGCAGGAAAGGGTTATGTGGGTGTTAAAAATTTGACCATGATCGGTAAACTTGGAACAGACAAAAGTGCCGAGTCGTTTTTGGATCAAATGATTTCCAAGGCGCTGATCAACGCCACACAGGGTAAAGATGGACACGCTGAAGAAGGAGTTCAGATAGTTAAGTCTGCCAACAAGAATAAAGCATGGACACAACTGAACATTGATCAGCTTGCCGCGAAAATTAACATATTTTTTAGTGCCACCCTCGGGACATGGTCTTTTACTGGAATGGATGAGTTCCGGGTCATTTTTCCTTTGATAATTAACACGTTTCTTTTTATGGAAATATACAAAAACAAGAATCTTGTTGCTTCTGGTAAGCTGAAGGTCGAACCGTCAAAAAAAGAAACTGAGAAATTGGTGGAGACCATTTTCTTTAATTCGGACTCGTTTACATATGATGACGGCACGGTTTCTCAATATTGGGACGGCAGGCTGAAGTATTATACAAAAGAGCAGGATGTGGTAGTTAAAGAAATTAGTATGGTCGGTATGCCACTGGGAAAAATGACCACCGCAATGAAACAAATGCCAGCTATGGCTGTTGCCGTGTTTTTTAAGCAGAGTGCCAATCCCCAAGAGTCTTATGTGTCGGGGTATGCAGCTTCTGAGTTAATGCTAATGATGGGATCAGGGACATTCAAAGACTCTGCGGGATATACTTATTCAACCAAAGTCAAGAAATTCTTTGGAGAAGCCAATCTTCCCACAATCCAAAACCCCATTATGGACGCTTTTAATTCCCAATTGATGGAAGCGGTAGCTGCCTATTATTTGAACGCTTATGCCCTTCAAGCTTCTTCAAGCACCAAAATATTCAAAAAATTGCAGCCTACTATTTTAGCGGCTTTTTCGGGAGGAATGTCTCTAGCAGCCACAGAAGAAGAATTGACACTCGCTTTCAAGGCGTTCAACATGGCAATGAACGTTGAGGAACAGGATTTCAATCTGTGGCTCATGATTTTGTTACTAATTCCCAAAATAATTATTGGGGCTATTAAAGCCCTTTTGATGACTGCATTATACATGAGCGCACCTATGATGTATTTTCTGATCATGCTTATGACAGCACTAGGTCTTGGTCCAGAAGAGTTTATTGATTGGTTACAAGAACAAATTGACAAAGCAATTTTAAAGAAATTAGATCCCGATTCGCAAGAAGCAAAAGATTTGCAGCACAAAATTAGCGCACGCGCTGCCAAGGACAAGGGCAACCTTCTACCATTGGACTGTAAGAAATAGAGGAAAAAAACAAATGAGTATTACTGTACAATTACCGTTAAACCAAGGGAGTGATAGTATTTATAATAACATAGATGATATAAGGGACTATGTAAAACAGAATGTCAAAAACGTTCTTTTGACTGTCCCCGGTGAACGAGTTATGTTGCCGGATTTTGGAGTCGGTTTAAAACGATATCTATTTGAAAATTATGAGGCTGCTAATACTGCTGCTGAAATTAGATCGACTGTGGAAGTCCAGTTTGCGCGATATCTTCCGACTGTTATTCTTCACGATATTCGTATTGTGGAAGAAGGACATGCACTACTTGTAAAGGTTTTTTATGGAATGACCGATGTTAACTTACAAGATTTTTTGGAAATAGTTGTGATCAACTAATTAAAGAGAAAGAGGAGTGTTCTAATGCCCAAGAGAAATAACGTAATAAAATATACCAATCGCGATTTTGATTCGATTAAGCAGTCTCTTATAAATTACGCGAAAAGATATTATCCAAGTTCATTTAGTGATTTTAACGAGGCTGGCTTCGGCGCACTGATGACAGACTATGTTTCTTATGTGGGGGATGTTCTTTCTTATTATTTAGATTATCAGGCAAATGAATCTTATCTAGATACTGCACTTGAGTTTGAAAATGTGATTCGAATTGCCAAGACATTGGGATATCGATTTAAGTTTAATTATTCGTCGCAGGGCGTCGTTTCTATGTATGCCACCATCCCCGCTGGAGTCATCTTTACAGATTTAAATACTGATTATGCTCCAGTGATTAAGAAGGGCACAGCATTTTCCACAGATAACGACGAAACATTTATTTTAATAGACGACATTAACTTTGCCGATCCCAACAATCAACGAGAAGTTGCGATTCTCGATCAAACAACTAATATTCCCGCTTATTATGCAGTTCGCGGCGTCGGGCGTGTAATTTCTGGTCAACAAGAATTCATAACTATGGGTGTTGGTGAGTTTGAGAGATTTAGAAAAATAGTTATTGAAGATGATTTCATTACCGAAATTTTAAGTGTTTTGGACGCGGACGGCAACGAATATTTTGAGGTGGATAGTCTGAGTCAAAATGTGATTTATAAAGAAGTGATGAATCCCAACGCCCCCCAAGACAAAGTATCTTCTATAATGAAGCCGGTTTTAACTCCCCGCCGCTTTACGGTGGAAAGCGGGTTGGATAGTAGCACTTTACAATTTGGATATGGGTCTGAAAGGAGTCTCACTAGTGACACCTATGGACGACCTGAAAATGTCGTAATCCAGAAATTTGGCAGACCTTATGTATCTAGTATCACCTTTGATCCGTCTAATCTTATTGATAATGACAAGTTTGGCATCGCACCCACCAATACTACTTTGTCCATTAAATATATTCGCAACGCTTCTTTAAATCCAAATGCCACCAAAGGCTCTTTAACTCATATTGCGGATTTGCTGATAGAGTACCCCGGCATTAATAATGCTCCCGGCGTTCAGAACTATGTGCAATCTTCTCTTAGTGTGACAAATGAGGAGCCTATTGTTGGTTCGGTAACGATCCCCGATGCAGATGAATTGAGGGTAAGGGCGATTTCGTTTGTGTCTAGCCAGAAACGTGCGGTTACAAAACAGGACTATGAGGCTTTGTGTTACGCGATGCCCCCTAATTTTGGGGCTATTAAGAGAGCGCGAGCAATGCAAGATAAGGATTCTTTTAAAAAGAATCTTAATTTGTATATTATTAGTGAAGACGCTGATGGTCAATTTATTGAATCCAATAGTACCATTAAAAACAATCTTAAAACGTGGATCACGCGACATAAGATGATCACTGATACGGTAGATATTCTCAATGCTGAGATTATAAATTTAGTAATACATTTTACTGTCATCGCGGACGTTGGTCAGAACAAGTTTGATGTTCTTAATAACTGTATTGCGGCGCTTATAGACATTTACACAGTTAAATTTAATATAGGCGAACCGCTTTTTTATGGGGACGCTTTTCGCGAATTAAAAGATGTAGATGGTGTTCTAGATGTAACGGAGGTTTTCGCCACCGCAAGATCCGGCGGCATTTATTCAAATTCCAGTTTTTCTATAACAGAAAATTTATCTTCCGATGGTCGCGCTGTTGTTCTGGGTGAAAAACAGATTTTTGAAATTAAATATTTTGATAGAGATTTAGTCGGAACTGTTCTATAATGAGTATCAAAAATTATCAAGCAGCTAAGGACAATACCATTAGTAATGCTTATAGACCATCTAGTGATTCGCGGCGCATTAGCGATATTAATTTTGGGCTAACTGATAATTTGGAAATTTATTCGCTTTATAACACGGTGACCGCGTCTGCTGCGTATAATGGAAAATCACGGGCATTGATTCAATTTGATACTGCCCAAGTTCTTGCAGATCGTAACAATGCCGATATTCCTGCGTCTGGGAGCGTTTCTTTTTATTTGAAAGTAAAAAACTATCCTCACGCTTCTACTAATCCGGTTTCTTTTACTCTGGTCGTTTCTCCAGTTTCCCAATCATGGGACGAGGGTTATGGTAAATCATTTGAGGATATGACAAGTAGAGTTGGAAGCAACTGGATAACAGCGTCGTCTAATCCCACAACCTTCTGGACGGCAACAGGTAGCGATGTAAGAAATAGTCCTATTTTTACGCAGTCCTTTTCTACAGGTGATGAGGATTTAGAACTAGATGTAACTGGGTATGTGGAAAGTGTATTGACTGACGGGGTGGCAGATTATGGATTGTTAATACAATTAACTTCTTCTCAAGAGTCGGCTGCTCAAAGTTATTACAAGAAAAACTTTTATTCTTGTCAGTATGGGGACGTATTGAAGCGCCCCATTTTACAAGCTCGTTTTAATAATTCTTTGCAGGACAATGGGGGCAATTTTTTTCTAAGTTCTTCAAGATTGCCAGAAGCGGACAACAACAACACATTGTATTTATATAACTATGTAAGGGGTAATTTGGCGAATATTCCTTCTGTTGGCACAGCAAAAATTTTGGTGAGTGTCTATTCAGGCTCAACAACCACACCTACAGGTTCTAAGCTTGCTCTTCCATCAGGCGGTGGGGTTGTGTCTTTGGCAGATACTAATGTTACCGGAACGTATGTTTCGGCGGGGATTTATTCTGCATCTTTTGCTTTTAATTCAAGTTCTTTGTCGGGCGTGTTTGCTGTGTGGCATTCTGGCTCCACTGAATATTACACAAGTTCTCTTATAGAACCAACAGCACGCACATTTACTAATCAAAGGTTAACAAACAAATATTATTTATCCATTACAAATCTTCAAGAAGAGTATCTACAGCGCCAGACCAGCCGTCTTCGTTTGTTCGTGCGAAATCCATCACTATCACCGACAGTACAAACAACTGCCACAACAACAATGGAGCCTACAATTATTGAAAAGGCATATTATAAGATTGTGCGTAAACGAGATAACTTAGTAGTAATTTCCTATGGAACTGGATCTGCCAATGAAGAGTTTACTAGACTTTCTTATGATTCCAAAGGTAATTATTTTGATTTGGATTTTTCGAATTTTGTCACGCTCGGTGAATATACCATATCTTTTGTGTTTTATGAAGGCGGGCAGTATAGAGAACAAATACCAAAGTTTGATTTCAGGGTGGTCTAATGGCAGTAAAAAAATATACAGCAACAAAAGATAACACTATTACCAACGCCTTTGCCGAGGTGTTTGATAATCGATTAACCGGAACCAATGCAGGGTTGGCAGATGTTATGGAGGTCTTTTCTATCTTTGGTCAACAGACTTCGTCAGCCGATGGCAATGAAAAATCGAGAGCATTATTAGAATTTTCTTCAGCTTCCATTCAAACAGATATTGATAATGCAGTTATCGAAAGTGGTTCTAATTTTGTTTTACGCATGTTTAGCGCGACGACACCCAATCCTCCCCCAACAAATTTTACGTTGGTGGTGGCAGCGGTGTCTCGTTCATGGGATGAAGGCACCGGTCCCGACATTGCAAACAAAGATTATACCGGAGTTTCTAATTGGGATAGTGCGAGTTCTGGCGTTGCATGGACAACGGCAGGCGGCGATTTTCATAGCAGTCCTATTTTTACTAGTTCTTTTACTACGGGGTATGAAAATTTAGAAGTGGACATTACTAGTTTGGTCAACCAATGGCTCGATGGCACAAAAATAAATAACGGTCTCGCCGTTTATCTCACTTCTAGTGACGAGGCAACTTCAGCCTCTTATCACACCAAACTATTTTATAGTCGCACCAGCGAGTATATAAGCAAGCGCCCAGTGATAGAATCTCGCTTTGATGATTCCAAACAAGATGATGTCTCGACTTTTTATTTAAGTTCGACTTTGGCACCTTCTAGTGACAACTTAAACACTCTTTATTTATATAATTATGCTGGTGGACAATTGACCACCATTCCTGACGTTGGAACTGGAAACATTTATGTTAGCCTTTATTCTGGCTCATCATCTCCAGCAGGTTCCAAACTAAATCTTCCGGCAGGAAGCGGGGTTGTCACAGCCGGTGACACAAATGTAACAGGCGGCTATGTTTCGGCAGGGATATATTCAGCGAGCTTTCCGTATGCTTCAAGTTCTATCACAAATGTGTTTCCCGTGTGGCATTCAGGAACTATGGAATATGTTACGGGTTCGTCAATTACTATTTTGACTCAAAATGCGGCTAGCAGTAGAGATTTTGCGAATTACACTATCACTCCCGTAAATTTAAAATCAACTTATACTACTTTGGAAAAGACGCGGCTTAGGTTATATACTCGACCAAAAGACTGGTCTCCAACTATTTATCCAAGTGGAACCTCGACTCCCAATTCTATTATTTTGGAAAACATTTATTATGCAATTACGCGGCGCAGCGATGGTTTAAAGGTTATTCAATATGGAACAGGTTCGGGGAATAGCGGATTTACAAGAATGTCATATGATGGAGAAGGAAACTATTTTGATTTAGATTTTTCGCAGTTTGAATCAGGGTATAAGTATCAGATTTCTTTTGTGGTAAAAAAGGATTTAAGTTTTATTGAACAGGCT
>Ga0080013_1001214_pt1 | contig 34855 bp, 35 predicted proteins | sample ETNvirenome_6_85_FD_69236 | JGI IMG/M metagenome (GOLD analysis project Ga0080013, IMG submission 69236) | Marine viral communities from the Pacific Ocean - ETNP_6_85 (SPADES assembly) (version 2) | ecosystem: Environmental > Aquatic > Marine > Oceanic | place: Pacific Ocean | collected 2013-06-19
TGGAGAAGGAACGAAAATAATTTTAACAGGAGATATTGAGCAAATTGATAATGCTTATATCGACGAAACATCTAATGGGTTAACATACGCAGTAGAAAAATTTAAAAGTCATAGTTTGGCGGGACATGTTACGCTGCTGAGAGGAGAACGATCAGCGGTAGCGACATTAGCGTCAAAGATTTTATAGGAGAAACAAATGACAGAAACAGTAGAAGTAAAAAATGAATTAGAACAAGACGAGGCACAAAAAGTAATTCAAGCGACAGAAGGTCCACTCAAGGCAATGTTGGTAAATTATGTGGGGCAAGTACTTACTCCCGAAGACGGACAAGTAACAGTTGAAATGATTGTGCAAACTATGGCATCTGAATTTCCCGAGTTTTTACTCGTCGTAGCTAGAGAAAATTGGTTGAGAGGGTATGAGCAAGCACTAACCGATGTTGATAATGTGGAGAAGGAAAGAGTAGCGGAGATGAAAGAGCAGACTGAAAAAATCAAGGCGAATGAAGAGAAAAAGATTGACGCTAAATATAATAAAGCCAAGAAGGAAGCTAAAAAGGCAAAGAAGACTAAAAAAGATGAAAGAGTATCTAAAGCGACTTAATGAAAATAATCGGGCCGGGCATTTTCTATGGTTAAATAGGATTAATGTCCATAGTGCGTCACAGTTGCCAGAAAATATTAATATTGAAAATGTTTTAAGTGATATTGAACAACGATTGCCTTCTTCTTTTCTTTCTAATATTGAATCTATATACATTGGCGATTTCGATATTCTAAAACAGCGCGATATGGATGCTATGTATGCCGATGGCGCTATATATATAAGACCAGACCGCGTAGTAAGCGAAGAAGATTTAGTAGATGATATTATTCATGAGATATCCCACTCCATGGAAGAGGCATATGCGTTGGATGTTTATGGAGATGGGCAGATCGAACGAGAGTTCATTATTAAGAGAATGCAATTATTCGCGGCACTAGAGAAGGAATCAGTACCCTTCTTTCCACGTGATTATTTTTTAAATACAGAATATTCTGAAGAGTTTGATGATTATCTTTATAGGATAGTTGGATATCCGCTTTTAACATCGTTAACTATTAATATGTTCGCGTCTCCCTATGGCGCCACGAGTTTAAGAGAATATTTCGCTAATGCATTTGAAAAATATTTTATGGGAGAGCATGAAGCAGTAAAGAAGATATCTCCGCAAGCTTATAAAAAAATAAAAGAGATGGTAGATAGAAAAGAGGATGAAGAATATGGCAACATATAATATTAAAAAAGAAAAGGGAAGAGTGGTGGTCGAAGTGATTGTTCCAGCGCTACCACCACTCGCCAAGGATGCTAGGAAAGCAAAAGAAGTAATAAAAGTGGAGAACGTGAGGATATACTTAGAAAGTCAAGGTATTATCGTAACCAGGGCATCTGAGGCATGCGTGGTGTCAAATGGAGGGTGCGGAATATTCATTTTTCCGCTCGAAACTGCCACAAAAACAAAAGAAAAACCTTTGAAATCGGGAATAAATGTAGAAAAAGTACTAAAAGACTTGACACCAGCATCAGAACCTGTTATAATAGAAGAGCAACCTAAAAAAAGAAAGCGAGTTAAGCGTGTCTCTAAAACAGGAAACAAAACAACTAGTTGAGTATGTATCGTTTAGTGGAATAAAGGATTGGGAATTCTGTCCTAATTATTACAAAATAACGAGAATAGATAAGTTATATAAATTTAAAGGCAATATCCATACTGCATTTGGCACTGCAATGCATTATGTGATGGAGCACATGATCTTAGATCGAAAGAAAAAAGGTAAAGAGTTTTTGATTAATGAATCAAAACGAATGTTTGATAGAGCATTTCACAAAGAATTGAATATTTTGCCGGAATATCCCACTTCCAAAGATGTCTTAGAAATGAAATCTCAAGCACCTGCTATTATTGAGCAGGTGTTAGATGTTGTAGAAGAGCATTTTGGACAAAATTTCCGATATGTATCAACTGAAGAGCAGATAGATATTTTAATTGACGAGTATAAGTTAGCAGATTATGACTTCCGAGGTATTGTAGATTTAACCATTCAAACATCTGATGGCAAGTATCATGTAATTGACTGGAAAACATGCTCATGGGGATGGGATCAGAGAAAGAGGGCCGATCCCATGGTCACATATCAATTAACTTATTATAAGCATTTTTTAGCAAAAAAACATAAAATAAATTTAAAAGATATAGAAACATACTTTATACTATTAAAGCGTGTAGCAAAGAAAGATAATGTAGAGATTGTAAGAATTTCAAGCGGCGAACGGAAGACATCGAATGCCCTAAGATTGCTGGAAGGCGCAGTCCACAATATTGATCATGGAAACTTTATAAAGAAGAAAACGTCTTGTCGCCGATGTGCGGTATGGAAGACGTTATGCGAGGGATGATTTGACAGATAAAAAAATAAAGATTTTAACTATTGGTGATCATCCGTTATCGCCATCTGGTGTGGGCACGCAAACTAAGTATATTTTAGACCACCTGCTCCAAACAAAAAAGTACTCAATCCTCTCGGTTGCAGGCGCCGTTAAACACGATAATTATCAGCCTCAAAAAACTAAAGAGTGGGAAGACGATTGGATTATTTTTCCCGTAGATGGATATGGCAATCCTGATATTATAAGGACTATGATACGAACACATAAACCAGATATTTTGTGGTTTATGACAGATCCTCGATTTTTTGGATGGTTGTGGGACATCGAAGATGAAATCAGGGCCCATGTGCCCATGGTTTATTATCATGTGTGGGACAACATACCTTATCCCACCTTTAATAAACCAAGCTACGATAGTACAGACGTTATCTGCACAATTTCTAAAGTTACAGATGATATTGTACGGACGGTTGCTCCGGATGTAGAGTGTCACTATATTCCCCACATCATACACCCTGAATTATTTCGAAAATTACCAGGAAATGTTGTAGAAGATTTTCGGAAGAAATCTAATCTAGGTGATAAATTTTTAGTTTTCTGGAATAGTAGAAATGCTCGACGAAAAATGTCGGGCAGCCTTATTTTTTGGTTTAAAGATTTTCTAGATAAAGTTGGTCACGATAAAGCGACTCTTCTGATGCACACTGACCCAAAAGACCCGCATGGGCAAGATTTGGAAGTCATTATACGTGAATTGGGGCTTACCAGCGGCCAAGTTTTATTTTCGACGCAGAAGACCCCTCCGCAAGAGTTATCTATGCTGTATAATATGGCTGACGTAACGTGTGGTATTTCTGATGCTGAAGGATTTGGATTGTCTACTTTTGAATCTCTTTCGTGCGAGACTCCAATTATCGTCACCATGACGGGCGGATTACAACAACAAGTGACCGACGGTAAGGAATGGTTTGGGGTGGGGATTGAACCTGCCTCAAAGGCTATTATTGGATCTCAGAATGTGCCGTTTATTTATGAAGACAGGATTGCGGGAGAAGATTTTATAAATGCTCTGTTGAAGATTTATGAGATGAGTCCCGAAGCCCGCGCAGAGATGGGACATAAAGGCCGACAAAATATTATTGAAAATTATAATTTTGAAAAAACTTTAGAGAAGTGGGACAATTTATTTTCCAAGGTTTATATGGAACGTGGATCGTGGTCTACCCGCAAACAGTATAAAAAATGGGAAGTTATTTCTTATTAGAGGAGAGATCATATGAAAAAGAAAGTTTTGGTAAAAGGCCCCGCCCTTACTTCAAGTGGATATGGTGAGCATGCCAGACTTATTCTCCGAGCACTCCGAGCACAGGAAGAACATGTTGAGATATTCTTTGAAAATATTGTGTGGGGACAGACAGGATTTTTAACAGAAGACAATGAAGAGAGGGAGTGGATGGATTTTTTACTTGCCAAGACTCATCATTTTAAACAGTCTGGTGGGAAATTTGATGTGTCGGTACAAGTCACAATTCCTGTTGAATGGCAAAAGATTGCACCCCGTAACATAGGGGTAACTGCCGGAATAGAAACCACAAAAATTTCGCCGCAGTGGGTTGAGAAATGCCAAGTGGTAGATAAAATTATTGTGCCTTCGGAGCATGCAACTTATGCTTTTAATAATACTACCTATAAGGTGCTGAACCAGCAAACAGGTCAGGAAATTGATTTTGGGAATCCGGCACCGATAGAGGTCATCCCTTATCCCGTTAAAAATACAGTTCCCACGCAAATCAACCTAGAACTCGATTACGATTTTAATTTTTTAACCGTCGCTCAGTGGGGCCCAAGGAAAAACTTAGATAATACTATTCGATGGTTTGTGGAAGAATTTAAAAATGAAGAAGTAGGACTGGTGGTTAAAGCATCGGTAAGAAAAGGTACTGTTGGAGATAGATTACATTGCCGACAGAAAGTGTCTTCCGTTCTTGATGCCTTCCCAGATAGAAAGTGTAAGATATATTTGGTTCACGGGAACATGTCGGAAGAAGAGATGGGAGGACTCTACACCCACTCTAAAATTAAGGCAATTGTATCTGCGACACACGGAGAGGGATTTGGATTGCCTCTTTTTGAGGCAGTATATAATGAATTGCCAGTCATTGCTCCGAATTGGAGTGGACATACTGACTTCTTATACGCGCCCAAGAAGGATAAGAAGGGCAAAGTAAAAATGAAGGCACATTTTGCCAAGGTCGATTATAATATCGCTCCTATCCAAGCAGACGCAGTGTGGGAGGGGGTTTTACAAAGAGATAGCCAATGGTGTTTCCCAAAAGAATCATCTTTTCGCAACGCAATGAGAGAAGTATATAAAAACCATGGTACACGCAAGTCAGAGGCGAAAAAGTTAGCCAAGTACGTGAAGGATAATTTTACCCAAGAGTCGACCTATAAGAAAATATTCCACATTATCAGTCCAGAATTCAAAGAAGAACAGAAAATTGATCCTCAACCGATTAAAGGGATTAGCTTTTGTGTGCCGACAAACGGTAAAAGACTAGAAAAAACTAATTTAACTCTTAAGAGCATAGAAAAACAAAAATGGGGAGATATCCCCTATGAAGTAATAGCGTGTGGAAATATAAAGGAGTTGAGAGAGTCAAAAAATCTTAACTTAATAGATAAGAATCTTGACGCCGGATCTGGAAAGGTTGCAACGCTTCGAAACGCTGCTGCGGAAAAGGCGCAATATGATACAATAGTTTTTTGTGATGATGATATTGTGTTAGAGTCTGATTGGTTAGAGAAAACTCTTAAATTCAGTGAATCTAATGGGTGGAAAGTTCTGGGAAATAAAATACTTAATCCTGACGGTACGCGCCACTGGGATCGGGCAACCCTAAAACCCAGAGTTTTGGTAGATTATATCCATCCGGCCGGCGACAAGAACTTGATGCAAACATCTGGGTTCTTTTTGATTCGCAAGGAAATATACAAAGATGTTAAGTGGGACGAATCTAAATTAGTTTATGCCGATAGAAATAATCAGGGAATTCCGGAAGATGTACAGTATAATTTAGATCTTCATGAGAAAGATATTCCCCTGTCTTTCAACCCTGATGCCGTCATATGGCACAATGATCATAAGTATACTGAGTTTGGTGGCGGCACTCTACTGAAAGAGAAAATAACCGAACTCAGTGGATTAGAATTTTTTCCTCCTACGTGTGAAAAATATGATAATTTAGTAGAAGGAATGTAGAGTGCATTTCAAGATAATTATTCCTGCCTACAATGTGGATAAGTGGATTTCCACTAATCTTATGAGCATTCTTGGACAAGAATATAAGGACTATGAAGTGGTACTGATAGATGATATATCTACGGATAAAACTTTGGAAGTTGCAGAGCGTATCGTGGGAGAAGATTCTAGGTTTATGTTAAGGAAAAACGCGGAAAAATGTTTTGCTCTTAAGAATATATCCAGAGGCATCAAATTTTTAGAGCCGGCAGACGAAGATGTTATTATTCTGGTCGATGGAGACGACTGGTTAAAAGATAAGAGTGTTTTGACTAAGATTAAAAATGTGTACGAAGAGAAAAATTGCCTAGTAACTTATGGATCTTACATGACTTATCCTCACGGGCAATTGCCATGGAATGTTTCAAATTACCCTCAGAGTGTTATAGAGGAGTCTTCTTATAGAAAAGACCCGCAATGGAGGGCGTCCCATTTAAGGACATTTAAATATGGGTTGTGGAAAAACGTCAAAGAAGAAGATTTAATGAATTCAGAAGGAGAATACTATAAGATGGGGTGGGATTTGGCTATTATGTTTCCCCTCCTAGAGATGGCAGGAGGCCGCCATGAGTATATTTCCGATCCCTTATATGTTTATAATCGAATGAATCCTCTTAACGATGATAAGGTAAATCATCAACTTCAATTGAGTTGCGATAGAGAGATTAGATCGCGACCAAAATATGATAAGGTACAATATGATAAGTAGTTTACTTCAGGGAGGGTTGGGAAACCAGATGTTTCAAATTGCGGCAACAACCGCGCTAGCTCATGAGAATGGTGACACGGCCGTTTTTAGCACCGCCCATCACTATACTCCCTTCAACAACACGAAGGTGCAACATTATCGGGATAATATTTTTAGGGGTGTGAATATTATAGATGATGTGATTTCTTGTTCTAAAGTATTCAATGAAGAGAGTTACGACTATCGTCCTATCCCTTACCAAAAAGAAATGATGTTGGTTGGGTATTTTCAAAGTGAAAAATATTTTCTTCGCCACAAAGATGAGATCCGATCACTGTTCACGATACCAATTCACACTTCTCAATATGCCGACAGTAAATATGGAATTTTAAGCAAGCAAAATTGCGCTTCCATACATGTGCGTAGAGGTGATTATTTGACGGTCCCGCTCGTTCATCCTCCTTGTGAAAAATCTTACTATGTTGATGCCATTAACAAGTTGGGGGACCTAGAGAGGATTCTCATTTTTAGTGACGATCTGGCATGGTGCCGCGAAAATCTTTTATTTGAGAATGCGGAATATGTGGAGGGTGAAGACGATATAGTCGATCTATATCTCATGTCTCAATGTAGATGCAACATTATTGCGAATAGTAGTTTCAGTTGGTGGGGAGCGTGGATGAATTCTCATCCAGAGAAGGAAGTGATAGCGCCCCTTCGCTGGTTTGGAGACGACGGTCCATCTCAGACCACTAAAGATCTGTATTGTGATGGGTGGAGTGCTCTTTAATGATATCGATTGCTATTCCTACTTATGAGTCGGACGGAAGAGGTGCCGAATTTATAGAATTTCAATTTAAGAAATTCCTACAGCAAACTTACAAAGATTTCGAAGTGGTGATTTCTGATCATAGCCAAGATGACGAGATTGAAAAAGCATGTCTAGATTTTAAGGATCGGTTGGAAATAAAATATTTACGGAATGAAAAGGCGAGAGGAAAGAGCGCTAGTAATGTGAATAATGCCATGCGCCACTGTAAGGGTGAAATTATTAAGATAATTTTTCAAGATGATTTTTTGCGAGACGAGTTTAGTCTAGAGAAGATTTATAAATCCTTCGGCGCTGAAACAAAGTGGCTAATCACGTCTTGCGAACATTCGGCGGATGGAGAGATATTCTATAGGAGATTTACTCCTCGCTATCATGATAAGATTCATTTGGGGGAAAATACAGTTAGCTCTCCCAGTGTCCTGTCTATACGCAACGATGAAGATAAGATATTTTTTGATGATAATTTGATTTGGTTAATGGATGTAGAATATTATAAAAGATTGTATAATAAATGGGGCCCCCCCACCGTCCTCGACGAGGTTGGAGTCGTGAATAGAATGTGGGGATCCCAACTCTCAGCCAAGATGCCGCAGCGAACAAAAGATGATGAGTTGCTGTATGTGATGGGAGTCCATGGTGTTTGAGCCCTCTGTTTTTGTAAACGGGTTCAATCTTCCCCTTAAGAAGAGAAGCGAGTTGCTGAGTGTATCTATAGATAATTTTACGTATGATTCCAACGCTAAATATAAAATTTTCATTCAAGGGGAACCTTTAAGTATTCTAGATATCGATCAACAAATTATTGACGCCCAAGCAAATTATGATTTAGTTTTGGGGTTCAATCCATCCATCTTGGAATCGTGTAAGAATGCAAAACTGTTCATGTTATGTGCGGATTGTTGGATTAAGAATCCAGAGCGTTTTGAATCCGATAAGAAAAATGAAATTTCATTTCTGACCAGTTCTAAAAACTGGACTCCGGGCCACCAGTTTCGCCAGCAGGTGTGGAATGCGCTTGGAAGAGTAGACAAGATTGGGGCATTTGATACGCGTTTTATTAGGACGCCTCCACGAATTGATACCAAAGATATTGTTTTTAAAAATTCTAAATTTTCTATTATAATAGAGAATGGAAGATATTACAATTATATGAGTGAAAAGTTGATAGATTGTTTGGTGACTAAAACTTTTCCCATTTATTATGGCGCGCCAAATGTAGGAGAATTTTTTAATAAATCTGGGATGTTGGAATTTGATACTCCAAGGGAGTTGTATAAAATATTGGGAGATTTATCACCAGATGTTTATGAAAAGAATTTAGACATAATTGAAGAAAACTATGAAAAGGCACTCAAATACCAGAAAGTGGTTTCTAGAATTGATGACGAGATCGATGTCTTTTTAAAGGAGAGAGAATAAGTGAAGATAGCTGTTGTAACTGCCCTTTTTGGGAATGTGGGTAACTTGCATACACCTCGGACTCTTTTTGACGGTGTGGATTATGTGGCATTTGTAGATCGAGAGAGAGATTGCCAAGGATGGCGCCAAATCATTTCCCCCGACTTTAGTATAGAAACGGACCAGTTCCGAAATCGTCGCAATGCTAAAATTTATAAGATTATGCCCCACCTTTTTCTACCAGACTATGACTTTTGGATTTGGGCAGACCCCACTCATGAGCTGGTTACGCCCCCGCAGCAGGTATGCGAGCATTATTTTACCGAAGCCGACATAGGAGTATTTAAACATACTCACCGCTCTTGCGCTTACCAAGAAGCAGATGAAATTAAGAGACTAGGTATTGACCACCCAAATGTTATTGAGAGGCAAGTGGAATTTTATAGACGAGTGGGGTTTCCTGAGCAATACGGGCTCTTTGAACTTCCCACTTTTATTAGAAAAAATACGGACAGAGTGAGAAAATTAAATTTGCGGTGGTGGGAGCAAATCTGCCGCTTCTCTTCCCGAGATCAAGTAAGTTTCCCATTTGTTTTATGGTCAGACCAAATTGATCCGATTATCTTACCTGGATTATCTAACGGTGGACTTCATAAGAACGAAATTGTTCCTCAAGTTCGTCAAAAAGGAACGTGAAATGAAAGTAAAAAGTATAGATATAGTTATTACAACGTATAACAGACCTCAAAGGTTAGCGCAAACTATCACCAACCTATCCCAACAGACAAATATGGATTTCAATTTAATCATTAATGATGATGGAGGCAAAGAAAGAATAGATCCCTCCATATCACCTATCATCACGAAATACATCTACAATACAGATGACGGATATCATAGGGTTGGAAGGTTTAACGAGTCAGTTTCATTATGTGTGTCTCCTAAGATTATCTTATTAGATGATGATTGTATCCCTCATCATAAAGAATTTGTAGAATCATATTTAAATGAGTTAGAAAAATTTGACGTATGTCGAGGAATCGTTCAATTTCCAGACGGGGCTCGTGCAGGAGCATGGTTTAGTACGGCAAATTTAGGAATGAGAAAATCGGTTATTGATGAGATAGGTTTATTTGATATGGGGTTTGACGGTCACTATGGACACGAAGATCGAGATTTGGGCAATAGGATCGGGGAAGGTAATTATACAGTAACACAAAATAACGAATTTACGAGAGCAGACCATGGATCAGAGATGTACGCTGACGGCGATAGAACAGATGCCATAGTGGGTCATAACACGCGGTACTTTATTCAAAAATGGGGGTACGACCCACGGTCGAGATAAGATGAAAGATAAGAAAGGCAGAAAAATTTTTATTGATGTAGGTAGTCACATAGGCCAAACAATAGAAGAAGCAGTTAAATTAGAACATAAGTTTGATTTAATTTTCGCTTTTGAGCCACTCAAGGATTGCTATGACCGTCTTATGGCGAATAAGAAAATTCAAGATTATAGAGTAAGGTTTAATAATTTTGGTTTATATAAAAAAGATTGTGAAAAACTCATCTATTATAATGGTGAACTCAATATGGGAGGTTCCATATATGAGGATAAAAAAGGTACCAAACCCAATCCCAATGATAGAGATGATAAACTATGTTCTTTTAAAGATGTCGGTAAATGGTTTAAAGATAATATAACGAAAGATGATTATGTTATTGTTAAAATGAATTGTGAGGGATCTGAGTGCGATATCGTAGAGCGTCTAATTGAATCCGAGGAATATGACAAGATAGATAGATTATTAATTGACTTTGATTGTCGTAAAGTCCCAAGTCAAAAACATAGGCAACAGGAAATAGAAACTCTTTTGACCTCGTTGGATAAGAAAAATTATATTACTTATTTCCCACGGGGAAAAACTCATCAGGATAGAATTGCTAACTTTATTAATGGAAGATTTTGTAACTTATGAAAACAATAATACCATATTGCAAGGGCGGGTTGGGAAATAGATTAAGATCACTAGCATCTTGCCATGTTATCGCACAAGATACTGGGAGGAAACTGAGAATATATTGGGACAATATAGTCCCCAATGGGTGCCTAGCCCGCCTAGACGAACTTTTTGAAAACAATTTTGATACTATAACATTAGAGGAGATGCGCACACTGGATGATTGCAAGATGTGTGTCAACCAGTACGATGCGGATAGGGAAGCGAGTCAGTTTGAAAATGACACTTTAAGTTTTCTTGCGAGAAAATTTGGTGCCGCAGGAAAACACGCCTATACCTATAACGATGAGCAAGAAAATATTTTGGTTTATAATAATGGTTTTTTAAATGGAATTAGTCTAGAAAAAAGCCATGCATTTTTAAGGAGTTTGCAACCTACGAAGGAAATCCAATCTCGAATTGATAGAATTAAGGATGAGTTGGAACTCAACAAAGATGTTATAGGCATTCATGCCCGAGGAACAGATTTCCTCCCTGATATTAATTCTTACATCTCTCAAATGAAGCCATTCATCGATGCCAACCCAGATCAGAAATTTTTTGTATCCACTGAGGATAGGGGGTGTGAGGAGGCTATTGTAAATGCTTATCCTCAACATGTTTTATTTAGAAAAAAAGAGAATTATACTAAAAGAGAGGATGAGAATGTGTCTTGGTCCAACCATAAGAATTTTTATAGATCTACTGCACATAGCAAAGAGGCCATTGAGGATATGTTTTTGTTAGCGGAGACTACTATCGGAATTTACGATTCTAGGAGCACATTTACTGAACTGGCTTATATAATTTCAACACAAGAGAGAAAATAATGATAAAGTTACATTTGGGGTGTGGAGAAAAAAGAATAGACGGATTTATTAATATTGATTCACGATATTTGCCCACGGTAGATAAGGTGGATAATATTAGATTTTTACGATCTTTTGAAGACAACTCAGTAGATTTGATCTATTCTTCACATGTACTCGAACATTTTTCTCGATGGGACTATCATCAGTGTTTGGGGAGATGGCACGACCTTCTCAAACCTGGTGGTCTACTTCGTATTGCTGTGCCGGATTTTGCTAAGATTGCACGTCACTATATAGAGTTTGAAGATGTGCGGGCCCTTTCGGGAATGATATATGGGGGACAGGATTACCCCGAAAATAATCATTTTTGGTGTTGGGATTTTAACGAACTAAAAAAAGATTTAGAAAGGGCCGGATTTCGAAACATACAGCGGTATGATTGGCGTGAGACAGAACATTCTCACATAGATGATTGTAGTCAAGCATATCTTCCTCATCTGGAGAAAGAAGAGGGATGGTTGATGAGTTTAAATATGGAGTGTATAAAATGAAAGTGATACCGTCTGAAATGAGAGATGCCTATTCCATGGATGGAAAGGTAGAGATATGTGAGTACCATTATTATGGAACCGGCGGCGCTAGCCGAAAATATTATTCTTATTCTGAAGTGCTTGTAGAGTCGTGGATTGCGAAGGCGAAAGCGAGGGCGCCCCTTCACTATCCGCCATCGGATAGGTGGTTATATCAGGCGCTAGATAAATATAATATCTCTTCCCAGCACGTCTTGATTGTGGGGTCAGAGGAGCCATGCTATGAAGCGGTATGTATCGCAAGGGATGCGACCGTAACAATGGTAGAGTATCAAAAAGTAGAATCTTCTCACCCCTCCCTGTCTACGATGACTTATGAGGAGTTTTGCAGATCAGATATCTTGTTCGATGCATGCGTTTCTGTGTCGTCTGTCGAACATTCAGGATTGGGCAGGTACGGAGACGAATTGGATCCGGATGGCGACATAAAGTCCATGAAAGAGATTTATAATAGTCTGAAGCCGGGAGGACTTTGTTTCCTTGGTGTTCCCATTGGAAAAGATCAAGTATTGTGGAATGCTCATCGAGTTTATGGCCATGAGAGGCTTCCTTTGCTAATTCAAGGGTTTGAGATTGTAGAGAGTTTTGGACTTATTTACACTGATTTTGAGCAAGACGAGAACGTGCGTCGATTAGGTGGAAAGCATCCCTTCCGGGATGGTGTGGACGGGGGCGCCCACCAGCCCATTCTTGTACTAAAGAGGATAGAAACAAATGGACGTATTTAAATGAAAAAAGCATTTATAACAGGGATCTCCGGACAAGACGGCAGCTACTTAGCAGAATATCTTTTAGAATTGGGATATGAAGTACACGGCATTGTGAGGAGAAATTCCACATCTGAAAATCAGGATACACGGATTTCTCATTTATCCGACCGGATAACGACCTACTATGGAGACGTGCTAGATCAAAGCAGTTTCGAAAGAATATTAGATAAAGTTCAGCCAGATGAAATATATAATTTAGCGGCTCAATCGCATGTAAGGATTAGTTTTGACGTGCCTCAATTTACTGCGCAGACCAATGCGTTGGGTGTCTTGAGCATGTTAGAGTCTTATCGGCGTAGCTGCCCTAATGCCAAGTTTTACCAAGCTAGCAGTTCAGAGATGTTTGGACTAACGGTGGAAGATGATAACTTTCAGCGCGAAACTACAGTTATGAATCCAGTTTCGCCCTACGGATGTTCAAAGGTGTTCGCGTATAATCTCATAAGAAACTATAGACGAGCTTACGGATTGCATGCTACTAATGGTATTTTATTTAATCATGAGTCGCCACGACGAGGATCTAATTTTGTGACTACTAAAGTCGCCAAGGCCGCTGCGAGGATCCGGTTGGGAATGCAAGACAATCTAGAGTTGGGGAATATGGATTCCCATAGAGACTGGGGACACTCTTATGATTATGTTAGGGCCATGCACTTGATGATGCAGGAAGACGAGCCGGGAGATTGGGTAGTATCTACAATGGAAACTCACTCAGTGAGAGAGATGTGCGAGATGGTGTTTGGATATCTAGATTTAGATTATAGAGATTATGTAGTGCAAAACCCGCAATATATGCGTCCAGAGGAATTACCTTATTTGCGCGGAGATTCTACCAAAATAAGGACAGAGTTAGGGTGGAGTCCCAAATACACTTTCAAAGTAATGATGGAGGAAATGGTGGACTATTGGTTAAAATATTATAGGAAGGAGATATAAAAATGAAAAGTAAGACTAGAGTATTAATCACAGGGGGCGCCGGATTTATTGGGCACCATGTTATTGAGAAATTCTTGAAGGAAACAAATTATGAAATTGTTTCATTGGACCGACTTGATTTTTCGGGAAATCTTAATCGCATCGCGCATGTTTTAGAATTAAATCCCCAATGGAAGTCACGAATTTCCGTGGTGTGGCATGATTTAAAAGCACCGTTAAACGATATGATTGTGAAGCAAATAGGACATGTTGATTATGTGCTTCATTTGGCAGCAGGATCACACGTGGACCGGAGTATCGACTACCCCATGGAATTTGTAATGGATAATGTGGTGGGTACGGCCAACATTCTTGACTATGCGCGTATACACTTAAAGGATTCATTAAAACTATTTTTGAACTTTTCGACGGACGAAGTGTTCGGGCCCGCTGACGAAGGTGTTTTTTATAAAGAAAATGATAGGTATGATAGTGGGAACCCCTACTCAGCGACAAAGGCAGGCGCAGAAGAATTATGCGTAGCCTACGAAAATACTTATAAGATGCCCATTATCATTACGCATACTATGAATGTATTTGGAATCCGCCAACACCCAGAGAAATTTATTCCTCTTATCATTCAAAAAGTTCGCGATGGCGACACGTTGACTATTCATGCTGACTCTACATGTACCATTCCCGGATCTCGTCATTATATCCACGCGTCTGATGTAGCAGATGCTGTTGGATTTCTAATAGATAATCACACGGTTGGTGAAAAATATAATGTGGTCGGCAAAGAAGAAACTAACAACTTGGAATTATCTTTAATGATCGCCAATATTATGGAAAAGCCATTAAAATATGAGATGGTGGATTTCCACTCTTCACGGCCGGGTCATGACTTGCGCTACGCTCTGTCGGGCGAAAAGATGCGAAAGATGGGTTGGGAACCTAGCAAATCATTACGAGAAAGACTTGCCGAGGTGGTACGATGGACCCTAGAACATGAAATGTGGTTAGGATAGGAAATAGAGAGATGATACCTTTGGTGAAAGATACCATAGACCGAGAGGACGTAGATCGACTTATTGAGTGGCTAAAGACGTATCCCAGGCTTACAAAGGGCCCTGTTACAACTCAGTTGGAAGAGAAATGGTCCCGATGGTTGGGCCGCGAGTATTCCGTGTTTTGTAACTCTGGATCGTCGGCCAATCTTCTGATGGTGGCCGCCCTTAAGGAGGGGGGACTATTACGCAATAATAAGGTGGTTGTACCGTCACTTGCATGGTCTACTGATTTGGCTCCGGTGATGCAATTAGGACTTCATCCTATTTTGTGCGATGCCAATATGGATGATTTATCGGTAGATTTAGAACATTTAGAATCCATATTCAAAAAAGAATCGCCCGCCGCGCTTATGTTCATAGCAGTACTGGGACTTGTACCCGACATGCAAAAAGTGTTAAAGCTGTGTGAGGATTATGAGGTTGTGTTGCTAGAGGATACGTGCGAAGCTATGGGCTGTGAGTTTCAAGGAAAGAAGTTGGGTACCTTTGGATTGATGTCGACTTTTTCCACTTATTTTGGACATCACATTTCCACTATCGAGGGAGGATTCGTCTCCACTGATGATAAAGATCTCTATGAGATTCTTCTAGCACTGAGGAGCCACGGGTGGGATAAGGATTTAAGTCCCGGAACTCAGGATAGTTTAAAAAAAGAATGGGATATATCGGACTTTAATGCCATTTATACTTTTTATTACCCGGCTTTTAATGTTCGCTCTACGGATTTACAGGCGTTTATTGGGATACATCAAGTGGATAATCTGGACGAGTGGTGTAAGAGGCGCCAAATGATTTTTGAAGAATATCAGTCTCTCATTAGAAACGACTATTGGAAGCCGAAACCACAAGGGGAATCTCTTATTTCTAATTTTGCCTATCCTGTGGTTCACCCCTATCGAGATCAAATTGTCCGCGCTCTTCAAGAAAATAATATCGAGACGCGCCCTCTTATTTGCGGATCTATGGGAACGCAGCCATTTTATATTAAGAAATACGGAGAATTAAAATTACCTAATGTTTCCGTAATTGATAAATACGGATTCTATGTGCCCAATCATCCTAAACTCACATCCACACAAATACGATTGATATCCGATATAATTAATGGGGAAATTTTATGAAAAGAATTACTGTAGTAACCGGCGGATCAGGACTTTTAGGGAATGCCCTTAAGAAGATCTTTCCCGACGCCCTCTATCCTACCTCTACTCAAATGAATCTGTTGGACGAGCAAAGTATCCATGCTTATTTTGAATCTCGCAATCCACACGAAGTTATTCATTTAGCAGGAAAGGTGGGGGGAGTAAAGTCGAACACCGAGGAAGTGTATGATTATTATAACTTAAATTCTAAAATAAATAATAACATTATCAACGCGTGTATATCTTTTAATGTTCCTAACTTAGTTGGGTGCCTCTCTACTTGTGCCTATCCCGATGAGTCGCACGTAACCTATCCTCTTACTGAAGAGCAGATGCACAACGGCAATCCTCATGGTTCGAATTTTGGATATGCTTATGCCAAACGAATGATGGATGTTCAACTCCGCGCCGCACGGCAGCAATATGGTAAAAGATATATTTCAGTGATTCCTAATAATATCTATGGCGAGCATGATAACTTTCATCTACAAAATGGTCATGTACTTCCCGCTCTTATTCGAAAAATTTATGAAGCGAAGATGGACGGAAAACCCTTTTTTGAAGTGTGGGGAGACGGCGAGATCTATAGAGAGTTTACATATGCTGAAGATATTGCTCGCATAATTATGTTTTGCTCTGAAACATATACTGATCCGAACCCTATCAACATTGGATGTCCGGAGGAATATAAATTAAAAGATATTATTTCTTTAATTTGTAATATTTTAGAGTATGATGGCGTTCCTAAATATGACGCTTCCAAACCGAAAGGTCAGATTCGCAAGCCGTCTTCTAATGCTCGGCTTCTTCAGTTGGGGTGGGATAACGATAAATACACTTCAATTGATAGGGGACTGCGAAACACATGTAGATGGTTTATTAAAAACTATCCCCATATACGGGGCATAGGATGAAAGAAGGAGAACTAAGATGATTGCAATGTTGTCATATCCCAGATCGGGAAGTCATTTTGTACGATATATCGTTGAATACTTGACAGGTCGCTCCACCGCCGGCGGCGGACCAAAGGGTAAGTTGGTGCTTAAACCCTCCCAAGGATTGTGCGATACGCCCATTTGCCTGCGAAAAGGTATAAAATTCTTAGGACATGTAGAAGTAGAAAATCCGGTTGCATTCAAACAGCATTTTTCTGGTAAATCAGCTATTCCTTCCTATATGGATGTTGAGGATTCTGAGGGACTTATCCTTATAGTGCGCCACCCCGCTGAATGCATGATTTCGCATTTCAAGGGCCGCAGAGACTTAGGGGGAAACTTCCTTTCATCAATCAACTTTGCCAAGCAAAAGCTGGGACAGAATAAATATTTAGGTAATTTGGAATTTTATATGAACTATGAGAAACCGAAGATTTGTATTTTTTATGAGGATCTGATTTCTGACACTCCCGATGCGACGATCAAAAGCATTGCAAATTTTTTTGGCGCCTCCCCGATGAAATGTGAGACTTTTTTAAATAATATTGAAAAATATAGGGATGATAGTGTTAAATCTCCACTCCGCCCATGCTCGAATCAGGATTCTAGCAATTTTTATCGTAGCAAGTTAACATCGGCACAACGAAAAGACGTGACCACCGCGCTGAAGAAATCTCTTGAGCACCCACTTATTGCCCAGAGATATTCCGAGATAGAGGAAAAAATAACATGAACGACAAGAAAGAAAGAAGCATTACGAAGGCGATCTCGTGGAGAGGATTAGCAGTCCTCATTCTAGGAGTTGTTACATATGGAATCACCGACGATGCATATCAGACTTCTATTATTACCATAGTTTATCATGGACTTCAAGTAGGCATATATTTCCTCCATGAGAGAATTTGGTCGCATGTTAATTGGGGGCGCACGAGAGGGATATTTATTCAGATGACAGGACTTAGCGGAGCAGGCAAAACAACGATTGCTAAGAAACTTCAACTTCGGCTTCAAAAAAAGGGATTTAAGGTGGAGGTGATTGATGGCGATGAATATCGTGAAGGACTTTGTAAAGACTTGGGATTTTCTAAGGAAGATAGGAACACCAATATTCGCCGCTTAGGTTTTGTTGGCAAAGTTCTGGCGCGCAATGATGTCATTACTATTGTGTCTGCAATCAATCCTTATGAGGAGATTCGTAAAGAAATTCGCTCTCTGAGTCAACGAGTGAAGACCGTTTTTGTCGATTGCAATATCGAAGAGTTGAAGAGGCGCGACACGAAAGGACTTTATGCCAAGGCGCTTCTCCCAGACGGGGACCCTAATAAAATTCATAATTTTACAGGCATTTCTGATCCTTTTGATGCACCTTTTGTGTGTGATTTAACTATTAACACAACAGAGGAATTAGAAAAACACTCTGTGGATAAATTAGAGAAATTTATTTTGGAGAATATATGATGAAAAGGGCAATGTTTATCGGCCGCTGGCAGCCTATGCACAACGGTCATAAGTGGTTGATTGGTCAAAAATTAGACAAAGAAATCCCCGTCCTTATTTGTGTACGGGACATTCCACCAGATGAAAAAAATCCTTTCACAACCGCACAAACAGTAGAGATGATTGAGGATGTATATCTCGGTCAAAATGTTGAAGTTTTAGTGATACCGGATATAGAGAGTGTGAATTGGGGAAGGGGAGTCGGATATGAAACTAACGAGCATAAACCCCCTCCTGATGTAGGTTTTGTTTCGGCAACGAGCATCCGAGAGTCGATTAAGAATGGAACCGATGAGTGGAAAGAGAACGTGGACGAAAAGATTCATGACAAAGTAATTCATTATTTAGAGGAGAATTAAAATGAAATTATCGAACCAAGCACAAGGGGCGCTTATGATGGCGCTCCAAAAATGTCTTCTAGAGGAAATTGATATTATTCCTATTTTAGGAGATATGAATTTTGTTACTGATAAGGAGGGGAATTTACAGGTTGAAAATCCACCCACTTTTGAGGTAAAATCTGAGGATGCCTAGATATACTTATCATTGCGAAGAGTGTGATAATTATTATGAAATTTCGCATGCCATGACAGAGCGCATGGATTGGCAGTGTATAGAGTGCGGTGACTCTTTAGGCAAGGTACCTTCAGTGCCTCTGTCTCTAAAGGTTAAAAAAATCGATGCCAAAACTGGTGAAATGGTCAAGTCATCTATCGAAGAATTTAAAAAAGATTTGAAAGATCAGCGCGAAGAGGCATCAAAGAAGGAGGTGTAAGTTATGGTATATGTTATTTTAGCAGTCTCTGTTTTAATTAATGCGATATTCATTTGGTATGGGTATAGGATCCTGCGGATATCCCTATCTCATAGAGATAATATTGATTTCCTCATGGATGACGTGGATAGTTTTGTGGCTCATTTAGAAGCAATTTATGAATTGACCACCTTTTATGGTGATGAAACCTTACAGAATTTGCTTCTTCATTCTAAAAAATTGAAAGAAGATATAAGAGAGTTTAAACAAAATTATGTTCTAGAAGTAGAAGATGAAAAGGAATTAATTGAATATGAAGAAAGTGAGGAAGAGAAGGGGCCGTAGAGGGGGAACCAAAGCTTATTTTACAGTGATACATGAAAATGCCATTGTGAAATACGCCTCAACTCCAGATCTACAGGAGAGAGAATTTTTATATGTAAATTACATAGGACCGGTCTTTAGCGAGATGGTTGACAAGATTGTATATACATATAAATTTACTAACCTTCCAAATATTGATGATTTAAGATCGGAATGTAAGATTTGGCTTACAACTATTTTGAATAAATTTGATCCCGGAAAGGGGTCAAAAGCATTTAGTTATTTTAGTGTAATAACAAAGAATTGGTTTATTCACAAGGTCAAGTATAACGCCAACCGAGCATCGAAAGAAATAAATTTTGATGACAACCAAGCTTCTAAAGAGATGAACAAGCTTGTTTCTTACAATACCTACGCTCAAGACCGTGAAAAGCAGGAATTCTGGGTACTTCTTAATGAAAATATTGATGTCTGGAAGGAGGAGGCAACGAAACCCAACGAAAAGAGAGTAGCGGAGGCAATTAAAATCATACTATCCGAGCCCGATGCAATAGAAATTTTCAATAAAAAAGCTATTTACTTATATCTACGAGAGATAACAGGACTAAACACAAAGCAAATTGTTAATAGTTTAAATAAGATAAGAGTGAAGTATAAAACATTTAAGATTGATTGGGACGCATAATGAGTGAAAAATTTACAAGACATTTAGAAGAGGCCATTACAAATATTCATGATGATCGCAAGATAGCGTCAGAACTGCTTCGAGATGTATCTGAGTATATCGGTAAAAATAAAGAAAGACATAAGGATGTGGGACAAGTCGCAGCAAAATATTTAGAAACCCTTCAAAGGTCTAATGAGCAGTTGGTTAAATTAACTGGTATGCTTCAAAAAACAGTGAGAGATGATTATGGAAAATTGTCTAAAATGGATACAGATGCTATCTTTGATTCTTTGGAGGGCGACAGTTAATGACTGCTGATAAAAAACCTCTTCTTCCTTTTGGCGCGCTAAACCCTCCACCCAACAATGATACGGGACGCAAAATGCATCCCACTATGGATGATTTTTTTCACATCGCCATATTGAATTCAGTTCAACAAACTTTCGGGCCCAAATCAAAAACGAATGAGGGAGTGTGGAGGGCAGTTGTATTGCGTGTAGAAAGGTTTGACGATTGCATGGTCACTCTTAAAGCGCGGATACCCGAAAAAGATGGCACCATACCGGAGCCGACGGAATGGGTACCGAATGTAAAATCGCGCTCCCATCAATTAATTGATCTCCATCGAACCTATAGGGGCACTAGCAACACAGCACCCGGTATTGGTCAAATTATCGAAGTGGAAATTCCTAAAGACAACAATCCTTCGAAGGATGGAAAGTTGTTGAAATTACTTAACGAATTCGTGGTAGATGGGATAAAGACTACCATAACCAGTGCATCGGCACAAAAAGCAGCAAACGCGCCTCTTCCGAACCATGGCGCAACGGGCGAAAATCGCTTTGCCAAAGTTCCTTCAACTTGCGGAGATGCAATAGGAAGCGGACAAAGAGATCCGTCTTCTCAAGTCTGCGCATCGGATTCAAGGGTTCTTGAGAATCCTACTGCCACGACAGACGCAGCCCCAGACCATTTAAATCCAGTGTCATCTGAAAATCAAACTCAAACCGAGGAGTATATGCAAGCATGCGCCGGCGCCGCTGATGTGGGTCAGTGCGCGGCCAACCAAGCAGTTGGGGATGTTGAGAGACAACAGGCTGGGTACGAAGCCGAAGCAGGCGCCCAACACATCGGCGCCGACATTGAAGATCGGGATCCGTATGAGGAGGGTCAATACGAGGAATACAATGCTAATGGGGCAACACAGTAATATGGAAAAATGTGGCACACAATTAACGGCGGAAGAGGCTCATCAAAAAAAACTCTTGAAGAGGATTGATGATGTTGGATTTCTTTATCCTCCTTTTGCCACCATCATATCGGATCTGCTTTTGGTTATCAGGCAACATCAAATGCCTTTTCATGTCTATGAGACTTATCGAACACCTGACAGGCAAAAGAAATTAACTTCTCTTGGGCTTTCTAAGATACGCCACCCCCTAGAGGATAAGCATGTTCATGGATTAGCGGTTGACTTCTTGATAGATTATCGAGCAATCCGCACTCTAAAGAAAAATAAATTATCCAAGATTACGGAGTCAGATATAAACAAAAAGACGAGTAAAATTTCTGATGATTATGGCGGAGTGTATAATTTGGGAGTTAACGTGATTGGTTCTGGCAACAAGAGGCCGAGGACTAAAGTGCAAGATCAGGTAGTTTTAAATTTTTGGAATAATTTAGGGAAATTAATTAATAGACAATTTCCAGATTTAGTATGGGGCGGAAACTTTAATATAGAACCCGGACAACTGATAGGTACAGACCCTCCCCATGTCGAGTATCGGTATGCCAACGAAATCATGTCTCAGAAGCGCGCTATAAGCGTTCTTAAGGGCATCGGGAATCCCGGATTAGGAAAAATTAAATTATGACAGTAAAACCTGGAGTACAAGCAAACGAAGACATAAGTAAACGGTTAGAAAAGGATGGAGGGGCTCGCTCCATGCTTGTCAAGGGCATTGGAGGCACTCCAAATGTAACAGAAACTATTCCGATATATCTTTCCAGTGAGCGCGAAACAGTTATTGGATGCAATAGAAAGGTTAACGCCCAAGTTGTTTTGGGCGTAGATCGTCCTTCAAGCAGATTTAGCGGATATGGTGGAAAAGGACACACCGAGGCATCTGCTATCGATATTGTAGTTGGAAGAATGGGGGCCGCCCCCAAACATGCATATGTAGATCCAAATTTTACCACAGATGCAGCGCGGATCTTTATTAGTCAAAAGACGGATGTGGATGCTAATTTTAAATTAAATCCTGGAACGATGGGATCTCCCGCACCAAACAAGGCGCCCAAATCAGCTATTGCTCTCAAGGCAGATGGCATCCGGTTAGTGGCACGGGAAGGAATTAAACTAGTAACTGGAATGGACAAAAAGAATTCGCAAGGTGGCGATAATGTGTCTATTATGGGGATAGATTTGATTGCTGGAAATTATGATGCTGACATGCAACCTCTTCCGAAGGGGCACAATTTAGCTGATGCGCTTGCACGAATGTGTGATCACATTAATAAACTTAATGGCATCGTGGATCATCTTCTAACTACCCAAATGAATTTTAATGAGAGTCTCACCCATCATTATCACTATTCTCCATGGTATGGTAATCCTACCACCCCTTCGGATTCTGTTGTTGGCAAAGGGATAAAAACAATGATTGATTTTCTTCAAGAGACAAAAAGATCCTTGATCACTCATAAAACTAATTTGGTTAATTTTAAACACACTTATTTAGTATCGTCTGGTGAGAAGTATATTAATAGTCGATGGAATCATACCAATTAGAGAAATTTAAATATGTCTTTTAAAAGTAGCGGATATAAAAGTATTATACCAAAGATAACACCTCTTTGGCACGAGATGTCTACCACCGAGCCTGTTGTGGATAGGGAGGCGGTTGCATATGGGTGGATTATAAAAGCTAAGCCCGGATCATCTGGCATTTCTTCTGTTATGACTTATGACAAGGAGAAGAATGAAAGGGTCATAGATCAGGACGCTTTGAGGGGAGTCAGAGAAGAAGCTATTAATAAATTAATGGCGTTCTATAATAAGTATAATACTACTCGCAATCATGACGTATTGCTTACTAATTCTATTGTTAAGGACGTATATGTTCCCGAGCGTCCAAATTCGAAGACTCTCTTTTATGTGTTGGTAGATGCTAGAGCGTTCGACAATACTTCGGAAGTAGGAAAATATACCGAGCAATTAGTGGCAGACGGATCCGACCTACACACTTTGGCAGAGGATTATCGAGGATTCTTCATGGTGAACGATAGAACCGACATGGGACATCGTGCACGCATCGGGGAAATATTAAAGGCCAACAACATTGATCTTGAATTTGCCGACGAGAAGATTATCGAAAGTTGGATTGCGAGTGTAAATAGGGATCCTGCGGTAAAGACTTCCTTCAAAGAAGGATCAAAGATTAATTTACCTTTGTTGTCGTTACCGGAGCCTCCGCCGGCTGCCTTTATAATTTCTATTGAGATTTCAGAGATTCCGCCGACGATAAATAAAGTCGTTCATCTTTTAGATGATTATGATCAGAAAATTGTAAATTTTAAGGCGGAAGGAAATACTGTTGAAAATTTAGACTTACAAGAACAAATTTCTTATTTACAAGAATTCAATCTTGTTGTTCGCAGACATATAGGATTCAATGACATTATGATACCGGATGTTGTTAATGATGAAATCCATATCTACTTGAATGAAGACTATGAGGTAATTTATGTAGCAATTGATAAAGCGGGCGAAAAGATACCTCTTCTCAAGGGCATGCCGGCGTTCGGTTCTAGCCCGCCATTTAATAATATGAGAACAACGGCGCTCCTAACGCGCTTGACTGAAATATCTAAAATGGGTAAGATTGGATCAGGCGCCGGTTTCGGCGATGATACATCCGGAATTGCAGCCGGCGCCATAGCCGGCGGTGCACTTGGGAGTGTTGGAGGGTGGTCCGGTGCTGCTACTGGTGCCTTAGTTGGCGGCGCAGTTGGTGGCGCCATAGGGGGAGCGCTAGAAAGTGTTGGTGATGCCGGCATTACGGCTACAATACCGATACCATGGGAAGCATTTGTAGAGGAATATATTGTGCCTCCAGTTGTAGTATCGGCCGTAGATGTGGAGAAATTATTCAATGAGTTGCTAGAAAGCAATTCCGTAGTTGCCAATTTGGTCACTAAATTTCAAAAGGCCGGATACAAGAGTCAGGCAGATAAAGACGCCGAAGGAAATGTTCTCACAAATCCAATCATCATGGCTAAAGCCGCCAAGCAATCACTGGAAGAGAATATTTTTAATGGCGATCCATTCATGGCTAATATGGGAAATATATCCAAGAAGATGGCGAAAGCTACTCTAGACGGATCAGCGGCGTCTGGACAACGTATAGTAAACGGAGTTTATGTTGAGGTATTAAATCGTATACCTATCGAACAGCTTGTTAGACAGGCAATTGATTGTCTCAAAAAGATGATGAGTTGTAGTAAACTTATAGAGGGAATTCTTTCTCAGAATCTAATGTTAGGTTATAGCACCTTTAAACTCAAATTGCCACCACAAGCGCAATATATGGCCGAGAGAGCAAGAGAAATAGCACAGACTGGCGATTATACTCTATATGATGGGGCTTATTCTGCCGCTAATGTTAAGACTGCGCAGATGTCCGAGCCAGGACAAGATCCTTTATTGGCAGGTGCCACTGTGGGTACGGGGGGACAAGTGGGGGCCTTGGCGGCGACAGGGTTGCTCGGGCCCGCGAATAAGGAGACGACCGCAGCGCGCTTCTTGGTCATTCTGGAATATGGACTAAAAACTGAGACTAGTGTTGATTATGATCAACTTTTGGACGAGGTTTGTACGACGCTTATGAATCTTCCGGATACATTGGGTAACTTTTTTAAAGTTCCTACAATGCGCTTTCCCGACAATCTTCCAGTTGTTGATCTTCAAGATGCCATTGTGACCCTCCTCGAAGCAACTATTATTGAACTTTTAGTGGGGGTAATAGTGGGCATGGTACAGGCCCTGTTAGATATTCTTATGGCCGGATGTAAAGAGGAAACTGATGCCTCTCCGGATGATGCTGATTATGGTGGTGCGGATATGCTTGACGCCATTGCAAATAAGGTGGGCGCCGGTAGCATTGCGGATCTCTTAGCAGACTTTCATGATTCGCTAGGGGACGATCCTCCTCGCAATTGGAATGATACGGACGCAGACGCGAATACGATGGGCACTTGTACACTTCCCGATGTAGGGGTGAATGAGCCGGGATTGAGGACGAATGTTGTAAAGATGACCAAGGCGGACTGCATTAAGGCGGGAGGAATCTGGACTCCAGGTGATGCGTCTAATTCTTTTATGAACTTGCAAAATCAATCTTCCATGACGGGAGCGGAAGTTAGAGTTGATATATCGAGAAAGTGTGGCGCGATCAAAAGTCTTTTAAACGACTTGTCAGCGGTTCTTACACCGGCCGAAATAGCGTCTCTTTTCACTGGAACTGCCACAAATCCGGTTTTGGAGGCTATCTTGGAAATAATTCGCTTGCGACATGTCGAATTATATGAGAAAGTAAATACCAATGAGGGAGTCATTGCTATGTTTAAAACGCTAGAGAAGATATCAGATGTGGGATCGATATTATCCCAAATTGTGACTATTAGCCGGGGATTAGGGTGCACTTTTGAAAGCAATTGTATTAGAGAAGAGTTGATAAGGGACAATTTTACCGGCGATGTTCCGGAACGACCTACTAGCATAATAGATTTGCTAGAAGATCCTACGGATATAGAGCCACCCTCCACCTTTTGTGAAGATAAGGACAGTACCATTGACAATGGATTGATACCTAAAGATAGCGCCTCTTTGTTGTTCCTTTTAAAGAAAGTATTGGCGGTTATGTATGATGGTATTTATATGGCGTATGATGCTGAAGTGTTGCGCATTCCTGACTCCTTATCAGTTATGGCAGAAAAAGACAAGTTAATTCCACGTACTACGCTGATGGGTGCAGAGATTGATTTTGATATTTTTAACTTCTTTAAAATGCAAGAGGAGACATTTACGGTTCCTTTTCCAGAGTGGTTTCCCAAGAAGACGGTTATTCATCCTGACTTTCAAAGACTCGTATCTCAGGGGTATATTCCGGCTGACGGCGATCCACAAGGTCAGTTTGGTCCGTATACGACGGAAAAGTTAAAACTTTTAGGAATTTTGCCAACTCCTTTTAATTCTGCACCACTTGATCCGGTGGTGGTGCCTGAAAAATATTTTATATTCGCGGACGACTCTAAATATGGTCTTAGAAATATTAATAAATTAAAAACCGGCACGGATGTTTCCGTAGGTGCTGCAAATAGTATGTATTTTGCTTTGACACAACCATTCAAAGCCGGCGGACAGTTTAAACCTAGCATGTTTTCTTTAAAGTTTTCCTTGAATGCTGCATCGGATAGTGACAATTATAGAAATACTTTTATTCTTCAAATTGGAGATATACCGGTGGATCCAAGTACTATTCCCGTTGGAAATCAAAACTTGATACCTGGCCAAGTTACTCCTAGTATTAGTTTTGCACCCTTCTCGTCGGCGATATATAGAAGTCAGTTGGCCGGCGTCACCAGTATTGACAGAGAAGCAGAAAGAGTAATAGAAATTCTTCAAGAAGGTTCTGGCAACCAACTTATAACTCCTGGATCTATTCCTCAAGTATCAGTATTGTCTGGGTTTGTAGATCTAACGGCAAAGAAAGGCGGCAACCAATCTTCTCCTTCTCTTAAAGATTTTGTTTATAAGAAGATGTATGGAGATATGTTGTTGCAAATAATGGTGGGAATAGGAACTGAGACACTCTCGTCTCCTCTTCTTAAGAGTATCAATAAGATTCCCATTGTTTCGATTATCGATTGGGCACCAGTCCCAACCGATGAGGAGAGAGAATGTGATTTTGATCCGCACATTTTAGCCCTTGATACTGTAAAAAAGAGAACAAAGGAAGCGTATGAACAATATATTGAATGTTCTCCTTTGGAGGACGAAATTGCTGTCGCTGGGTTGGGACGCACTAATTTATCCGCTCTCGAAGCCGCTGGCATGATAGGGTGTGTAATGACTACTCTTAGGGCATATGCGCTAGAGCAACTACTTCGCTCTATGTTTCCCGTCTCAGTGTTTGCTGGTGAAGAGTTTATAACCAAACTTACAGTAGAATATATTATCGAAGAAACACTAAGAGGAATAAAGAAAGTTGGCCCTGCATATTATGAGGCTTTCTTGGAGCAAGTAGAATTTGTTTTTGGATTGAGAATGAAGGAATTTAATCCTTTCGGATCCATTCCCGATATCTTAGCTCAAAGTGAGGAGATCGGAATCAATTGGATGTATGCATCCGCGGCCATTAGAGAGTTCGAGGGAGAGGTAACTGGTGAAGAGGTCCAATTGGATGAATTTGATTCGGTAACACAGGGCACTATTCAGTGCGATGACGATGGCAATCCTACCTCTATTAACACTAAAAAATCGATTCACAGCGCAAAAGAGCAGATGGTTCGAAGTCGCATAAGGTTTTTGGTGGAAGAACAGTTATACTCTGTGATGCCTAAGTTACAGGATTTAATTACTCATTCAAAATCTTTTGAAAGGAATGTTGGGCCCGGCGTGTCGATACAAGTGCCCTCTAGTGAAGCAAACGTCGCTGTTACATTTGATGATAATTTCTTAAATCGGAGACTTCCTCTTTTTGACATACAGAGAGAGAAGGGAGAAACGAGACTCGCCAAAAAATTTGAAGATTTAAGAACAATGGAGACAGAGGAGCTTCAAAAGCAATACGCTGCGTATTTGAGGGAGTTCGAGCAATGGGAAGGTAATCGTTTAGGAAATCTACTTGGAGGAACATTTGCTACTTTTGGAAATATTGCATCTACTATTGGTACGAGCACAACGTGTCTGGGCAAAGCTTTGTCGCTCAATATGCCGCCACTTACTGATATTGAGATTTCTATGGATGTAATGGAGTCTCTTGAGTCTGTTGGAGATTTTGGGTCTGGCGTTGTTGAGGGGCTTGGAAATCTAGAGGGCATCGGCGAAGCGGTAGGAAACTGCATTGATCTTGGAGTGGGCGGCGGCGAAGTAGATTTGGGGTGGGCCGGTAGTTATTCTTCTCCTGGACTTGTAGGAACTGTGACTAGGGCCCTCAATGTGATAACTGATTCCCCACCACCTCTTGAAACTTTTGGTTCTGGATTAGAAGAAGGAACGACTGATCGATGGGATAATCTAGGAAAATTTAAAAGGGGTGATTTAGAGAGTAATTTTCAACTTACTACTGAGAATGGAAGTATTATTTTAGAAAAATATATTAAAATTAAAAGAAAAGTTGCGGCACCAACCGCAGAAATTAGCGAGATAGGCGACTTGAATCTCGGCGCAGAAGCATCAGCAGATATAATTGGGGGAAATCCCAACGATGCCACTGATGAATCGGTACCATCAGAGGCTCCCCCAGAGGCTATTGATGAAAATTCTATGAATGTATCCACTTCTCTTGTGTCTAATTTTGGTGCCACCACTGCTTCAGGTCTTAGTGTTTCACAAATTCTATGTCCTCGCGAAGTTGAAAATACTTCTAATCGGACAAACACTCCTTTTGTAGAAGACATGTCGACCCCTACGAGCGCAGGATCTCAAACGAATGTTTCTTTTATCCCAAGTATAGATCCCATTTCTGAGCAGATTTACAATATTGAAGAGTGGGAAGAGGTTTTCGCGGATGAATTATCGCGCAATCCCACCGCGCTCTTTAAAGACTTATATGAATCATGGTCCTTTGGCGTTCGACTAGTATACGTGGCGCCCACCAATGAATTTGTACAAGTTCCTTTTGAATCGGAGCCCGGCGCCGCTTCACAGACGCTCAAGGTACCTACAGCAGCCGGCGCCTCCTCCAATCCAGTGACATTCTTATTCGAAGAAGAGAAGATAAATGCCGCCAGAAGTTATAGACAGTTCGAGCAGATAACAGTGGAACAAAAGCAAGATTCTGATTTTTATACCTTTCCGGCTGCTCAGGCAGCCGCCAGAGGAGAGTCTGACTCTGTTATTAGTGGTCCTGAGCGCGATGCGCTAGATCAAATTATGGCTTCCATTGAAACTTTCGACACGACCGGCAACATTGTACCCGCTGGTGAGACGCTGGAAACTTTCTTTGCCGCGATGGGGCATCCTGGATTTCAGATGACAGCGTTCCCAGAAAGAGACAGTCCTTTGAGCGGTGAAATGATGGCAGATCAAATTAGATCGGCCAATGCTTTTCAAATGATTACACTAGAACGTGCTATTACACTTTTCCCCCTATCGGAAGTAGAAATTCCTATTGAGATTCCCGAAAATGAAGGATTATCCCGTGCACTTATGTTCCTTAAGGTAGGGGGCCCCGGAGCCTTCAAAGATCTTAATGAATTGTGGGCCACACAATATATGGGCAAACTCATGAATGCCATGAAGAGATCGCCTGGATATAAGTTGCTTTTCAAATATTGTGCTCCATCTCACACCCTCCTCTCGTTTGCTTCTATATATGCCAATTTGTTAAATGAAATGCCGGAAACATTTTTTGATGGCACAAAGGCCGAATTGAAAAAGTTATTTGAAATTCTTTTAAATGGCGGAGATTATACTTTTGAAAATGAAGAAGAAAAGCAGAGAGGAGGAAACAGAGAGCAGATGGCCCATGCCCAAGCTAATATGGGTACCGATGGCGGTGCACGTAAACCAGGACTATTTGATCTTGCGGTACAAACGCCCAAATTAATTTTTAAAGGGTTAGCAGAATTTCTTGATCCGGTCATTGCTCCTGCTGCTGTTATTGTTAAAGCAGGTAAAGCGGGAAAACTCTTGCCTAAGTTTATGAAGAAATTGGATAGCAATGGAGAGGAAACAGAAGAAAATTTTCTGATGGAGATTACGGTTGGTCCGTATGATCTGCCCCCGCCAATGGGTAAATTCAATATTCCGCTACCAGATTGGCTCCAACCGTCGGGATATAAACCGCCTCATGAAGGACTATACAACGATCCCTCTGAGAATATATCTTTTGAAGTGCCGGTCATGTCGTTTAAGGATACTATAACGGGAGGATCTTTGGATCCTTTCGTCCGCGAAAAGATTTATGGGTTGCGCAATGGTGATGATACAGAGAGAGAACTATATTATGAATTTTCTAAAGCGGTAGCTCAATTTAATATTCCTAGTGCAATTGCAATTGTTATAAAAGTTTATTTAGAATCAATGAATGATGAACGCTGCGCCGATTTTTTAATGAAAGTGAACGGCGCGCCCATTGTTCCAGTGCCTACTTTAATATTTCCTGGTCAAAAAATTGATTTACCTATCACACCGGTCGCATTATCCGTAATTCCGATGGATATGTTATGCGGATATGGGCCCGGGCCGCCCCACACGCCTTTGGGATATATTTATCATGGCATAGTAGCAGCAGAAGCGCTAGGATTCCTAGATAGCGACACAAAACAGAGACTAGTCGAGAAAGCGGGACTAGAGAACAAGAAAAAGCCTAGGGAAAAACTATGTATAGATATAGATCTGATCCGTGAGGAAGAAGATAGAAGAAGATAGGAAGAGGATAAAAGATGTCTGGGTTTTCGCCATCACTGCCACTTAGAAGAGACGAATACAATGGTTTCACACTGACGCAGAATTCAATGCAGGTGATTAGGCAGAATTTTAAAAATCTCGTGCTTACTAATCCAGGAGAGCGGATGATGATGCCGACTTTCGGGGTTGGCATTAGAACATTTCTTTTTGAAATGAACAGTGCGACTACTTATGGGAATATTCGGGCGGCAGTGCAGTCGCAAACGTCTAAGTATATGCCCTTCATTGCAATAAATGATATAACCTTTGATGTGGATGAGGTATTGGCACCGAACGCCCTAAATATCGTTATATTCTATACTATAACTCCGCTAGAATTAGCGGACGCGCTTGAATTGAAATTAGAAGCATAAACGTAGGAGAATTTACACATGCCCGACGGTAAAAAAATAGCAATTAATTATACTAGTAGAGATTTTAATACAATCAAAAAGGACTTAGTTAATTACGCTAAAACCTACTACTCTAACACCTACAGAGATTTTAATGAAGCGGGATTTGGATCTCTAATGCTAGACACGGTAGCATATGTGGGAGACATCCTGTCTTTTTATGTTGATTATCAAGCAAATGAAAGTTATTTAAATACAGCAGTAGAATATCAAAATATCATTAAGTTGGCGCGCCAAAATGGATATAAGTTAAATGTCTCGCCGTCTTCTTATGGGGTCGCCTCCTTCTACATCTTGATCCCCTCAGATACTATTGGAAACGCACCGAATCCTGCCTACATTCCCACTCTAAGAAGAGGATCTCAGTTCTCTACCAACGGGGGAATAGGATTTATTTTAAATGAAGATGTAAATTTTGGAGGGCTCAACAATAAAATTGTAGTTGCTCAAGTTAATGAGGCAACTGGATTGCCAATTTCTTATGCAATCCAATCATTTGGACAGGTAGTCTCAGGACGATATGCTGAAACCACATTTACTTTGGGGGAGTTTCAAAAGTTTCCAAAATTACGGATGCCGGGTACCAATGTATGCAGTATTATTTCAGTACAAGATACTGAAGGGAATCAATATTTTGAAGTGGATAATCTAACTCAAAATCTAATTTATAAATCGATATCTAATACTGATACCAATGATCGGGAAAGAACTCCCTCTCTGATACAACCATCAGTTGTCTCGCGCCGTTTTGTCGTAGAAAGAGAGGGGAATAGCGTATTCCTTCAATTTGGGGCGGGAAACGAGGCGAGCGACAAGGGTTCGGCGTTCACAGAGCCAAGTTCTGTTGTTCTTTTTCAAGATGGAAAAGATTATATCAGCGATTCATCAATTGACCCAACGCGCCTCTTAGATTCTAATAAGTTGGGAGTGGCGCCTTCAGACACTGTTTTGAGAGTGGTATATCGTGTTAATACTACCAGCACAGTCAACGCTTCCGCCGGCGCCCTCACCACAGTAGATAAGGCCATTTTGTCTTTTGACAATGTAACTGAATTGTCCGAAACATTGGTTCAAGGCGTAATGAATTCGTTGGAAATATCTAATACATCTCCCATCGTAGGAGACATCTCTCTCCCTACGGCGGAAGAAATCCGGCAACGAGCATCTAGTGTTTTCGCATCTCAAAACCGTGCAGTAACGCGGCAAGATTATATGACGCTAGCCTATGCCATGCCCGAAAGATTTGGGATTGTAAAAAAGATAAATGTTATTCAAGATGATAAATCTTTTAAACGTAATTTAAATGCTTATGTTATTTCGGAAGATGCAAATGGTCACTTAATTGAATCTAACAGTTCCTTAAAAAACAATTTAAAAACTTGGTTAAATAAGAACCGGATGATTACTGATTCTATTGATATTTTAGACGCTAGGATTGTTAATTTTGGAATTGAGTTTGAAGCAATTGGAAAGATAGATCAAGATAATTCCGATGCGCTTTCCGAAGCTGCGGGAGCATTAACTTCCAAGTTTGCCAAATTCTATGACATCTCAGAAAATTTTTATATTTCTGACATTTATTCTACCTTGAAAGATGCGAATGGTATTTTAGATGTGGTAAGCGCAAAGGTAGTTTTGAAAATAGGTGGCGACTACTCTAACACTTATTTTGATTTTAAGCACCAACTATCACCAGATGGAAGGATGGTTAAGATTCCTCAAAATGTTATATTGGAATTAAAATATCCTGATATAGATATCAAAGGAGTTATTAAATAATGTCAGTAAAGAGATATGTTGCCAACGCAGATAACACTATTACGAATGCCTTCCAAGACAATTTGACTACAAGGGGTACTGGTTCTAATATGGGCGAATCAGATATTCTGGAAACCTTTTATATTTATGCTCAAGCTAGCTCCGGATCGGAAGAATTAAGTCGTATATTGATTGATTTTCCAGTGAGTGATATTTCTGCTGATAGGACGGCTGGTACAATTCCGTTGAGCGGCAGTGTTAATTTTATTTTAAAAATGTCTAATGCTCCACATTCACAAACTTTGCCTGTTAAGTTTACGTTGACAGTAGCGCCCATCTCGGCTTCGTGGGAAGAGGGATATGGATTGGACATGGAGAACTATAGTGACTTGGGAGTGTCTAATTGGATATCCGCTTCTAGCACTACTGGTTGGGTTTCTGAAGGTGGGGATTATTTAACTTCTAGTAATTATTCTCAATATTTTGCCGGCGGCACCGAAGACTTAGAGATTGATATAACGTCCCTAGCCGAAGAATGGATATCTGGGACTATTACCAACTATGGTGTCGGAGTTCATCTCACTGCCAGTGAAGAGTCCGGGGATCAAAGTTTTTACACTAAAATGTTTTTTGCAAGAGGGAGCGAATTTTATTATAAAAGACCCTACATTGAAGCGCGCTGGAATAGTGCGATCACGGACGACCGAAATGATTTTGTATTGAGCAGTTCTCTATTACCCGCTGAAGACAATTTAAATAAACTTTATCTTTATAATAAGTTTCGAGGAAAATTGGTCAATATTCCTGACGTGGGTACTGGCACTATTTATGTGAGTTTATATTCGGGTACGACTGCTCCGGTGGGAGCGCGCCTGCCCCTACAGGGAGGAGCGACCGCCAGCGCTGGTGGATATGTTAGCACCGGCGTCTATTCTGCTTCTGTAGCAATGGGAACCAACTTGGATCAAGTTTTTGATGTGTGGCACGACGACTCAAGTTCGACTCCTACTGAATATTATAGCGGAAGTGCTATTACTGTTAGAGATCACACAGCCTCTCCTGATGATGCTCCTGGTGAATATATTATTAAGATAACAAATTTAAAATCGGCCTACTCTACGCAGGAAACGCCGAGGCTTAAGATGTATGCGCGCACAAAAGATTGGTCGCCCACTGTTTACACGATAGCGAGCAGCCAGATTGAAAATACCACCATTAATAATATGTTTTATAGATTGCGACGGACTTCGGATGATTATGGGGTTATCCCCTATGGGACTGGAAGTGTCCAATTTACAAAATTATCCTACGACAAATCAGGAAACTATTTTGATTTTGACATGTCGCTTTTGCAACCTGGATATGAGTATGCTTTTAAGTTTATGGTATTAGAATATGGCGAGTACAAGGAGCAACCTGAAGATTTTAAATTTAGAGTAGAGTAAATATGGGAATTAGAGATTTATTCAATCGTGACGCAGATACTAAAATAGTATCTCTCACAGACAAGAAGGCTGCAGCCGAAAACGTAGAGTCTCCAGATTATTATTCTGCGAGAGTTGCGCAGAAGAATAGATTTGAACCGCACGTAGACTTTTCCCACATGTCCAACTTTGCTAAGTTTGGATCTGCTGAGAAATATTACACTGATACAATTACAAATATTTATACTTACTATCCCTTTGATGGTTCTTTTTATGAAAAGACAGAGTGGGAGCTAAGTGCTTCTGGGATTCAAAAGTATATTTTTGATAAAGAATATCCCAGAACAAACGGATACATAAATTTTTCTTATGGCGGGTGGGGATCTACTTCATTATCTACTGGGTCAACCACAGTGTATGCTCTTCCGTCCACCACAGAGTACATTACAATATATGGTGGAC
>Ga0080013_1001215_pt1 | contig 34837 bp, 41 predicted proteins | sample ETNvirenome_6_85_FD_69236 | JGI IMG/M metagenome (GOLD analysis project Ga0080013, IMG submission 69236) | Marine viral communities from the Pacific Ocean - ETNP_6_85 (SPADES assembly) (version 2) | ecosystem: Environmental > Aquatic > Marine > Oceanic | place: Pacific Ocean | collected 2013-06-19
AGTGTTTGCGTCTTCAACGGGAAAATCTATGCAGACCACGAATGTTTTAAGAACTTTTTTAGAATCGCTTATTTTAGTTTGATATTCATCCGAAGCCTGTTTACATGTTTTGCCCGGATACTGTTTTATTAACTCTTTACACCACGCGGCTTTCTCTTTTTTAAGCTTGGCTACATCTCCATTTATAAGAATGTCGGTCAATCTAGGCTCTTCACCCGGTGGAGCCAAAGTGGACATCAGTGCGCTTTCTATCATTATTCTTAATTTTTTGGGGTTATTTCTAATCTGCCTAGCTGTATCTTTTATGTTTAATGCAGTCTCGGCCCCGGGCACTTTTTCTTTCAGGCACTTAACTAAGTCTGCAGCTATATCTGTAATTCCAAATTTTCTACAAATTTTATCATAGATATCATCAATTGAACTAACAACCTTTAAAGAATCTCTAACATTACCTGCAACACTTTTATCTGTGGAGGGCTTTCCCTTTTCCACCTGCTTCATAAAGTTTTGTCTTTTAATAGAGCCGGCGAATTCCCTAACTGCGAATTCTTCTGCTTGATTTGTAAACGTTTTCCAAACTTCTTTTCCCTTGTCTTGTATTGGCGTTTGTATTGGTTTATAAACAAACAGCTCTTTGTAATCTGGAAATAATTGTTCTGTTAAAAACTTTTTATATCCCACTCGCATGCCAGCGTTGTATTTATTAACGATTCCATTAAGATTAATAAGTGCGGCGCCGTACATAGAAAATCTAAAGTTAATTTGAAGAAGATTTACATCTTTTTGTAATAGTGGTGTGGTAGTCTGTCCTCTGGTGTGGATAACTTTTGAAAGTACATAGGGATTTTCGGCATGCTTTTTAAATTTAAATTGAAGCTTATCTTCTTTTTCAAGCGTTATATTGTAAGACCTCTGCATAAACCTGTGTTTAACAAACGCGTGTAGTCGGAGCAAATCCGGCAGCACTGAGCCTTCAATATACTCTACAATTTCTTGTCCCTTTACCCACTTAGAGCCCAACTTATCGCCTTCAATGTAAATTTCTACGCCAGCAGGGCCTTCGTCTTCTATAACATCAACGTATTCTTTTATAATTTTTTCAAGAATTTTTGCATTCTCTTCAAGCTCTATATGTGGCGCGAATACAACCTCATCAAAAGGCGGCTCGGCCAACTTAAAGTGTTGTTCTTCAACGTTTGGAACGGCATCAATATATTTTTGGGGAATCGCGAAAAAGACCAAGATTGTGTCTGTGGGCCGGTCGCCAGTAAGATGCCAATCTGCTAGAGTTTCAAAATCATCGTTCCAGTATAGGCTATCCTCAAAACCATCAAAAACAAATTCGCTATTATCTCTTGTGCTTAATCTTCTTTCCCACTTTACATGTTCTAGCTCATCCTCTAGATTGAGCGGATCTAAATTGTATTTAGCCTTTTCATCTATAATTTCTTTTTTGAAATCATCTGTTATATCTTCGTTCTGAAGCAAATGTATGCCTATTTTTCCATTTTGCGACAAAATATTGCTTAAAGCATATCTGAAAACATTATTATCAAATGGCTTCTCCCGTTGAGGATCAAAGCCCATGAAAGATGCGTCTTTAAGGTGGTCGATCGAAAGTTCCAAAGATTCGGGTTTCTTCTTCGAATCCGGTTTTAAATCGGCTGAGTTTTCACTATCTTCCGAAATAGCTGCGTCTATTGAAGTTTTTTTATCAGAGCCGGCAGTTATTGGTTCTTCTTCTGTGTTTACCACATAATATACATAATTTGTATTTTCCGGTTTCCAAAAGAACTCACCAACTTCTTCTGGTGCGGACCACCAATCAAGCTCGCTGACTTTTGAAACCGCTTTTTTATCGGCGAAATACCCGGGAGCATCTTCGGGGGCATCTGCAGCAGGCTGGTCGTCTGCTTTTTCTTTTTCAACTCCGACTAAAACATAAACCTTCTCGTCCTCAAGTCTATATTTCAACTCATCAGCGTTGGCAAGAGGCTTCTTCGCCAGCCAAGAAAACAGCTTTTTTAATGTTTCTTGCGCAAATTTATTTTTTAAATCCGGAGGGATATCATTAACACTTGAATATCCTTTGCCGGCCACAGAAAAAGATGATGCGGCGAAATAAACGTCATCTCCATCATGCTTGATGTGGACAGCTTTAGCTAATTCTGCTATAGAACCCCAAGTTTCGTAATTTAAGTTTTCCCACTTTACAGCCATTGTTTTTAATTAGTATTATTATAGGAAGAGCAAAGATAATTTTTATCCGTGGGCAAAGTTATATAAGCGGTTTTGGCCTTCGCCGCGTTAGCGGCGTGTTTGGCAAGGCCGATCTTCATTACGCCCCAATCAACTTTTTGTAGAACGTCCGAAAGAAGCTGTACAGGGCCGGGCGCAGACCCGGGTGGTGGATGGATATGATCGCGAAAGTTAGCAGAAAGGTCATTAACAGTGCCGGATAAATCATCAATTAGCTTTCTAAGGTCGGCTATCGAAGTATATATGTCACCAACACACTTCTTTAAGTTTTCTCCCTTTACCAAGGGCTGCAACTTATCAGCCGGTACGTTGCCAGCATTTAAATCAATTCCCAACATTTTATATTTTTTTTTCCCTCTGGAGTTTTTCTTATCAGAGTGCGTAACGAGTTTAATTCCTTCTCTGCCCATAATTCGTACTGCGTCGGCTTTTATTGCCACGGTGGAAACCCCCTTGAGATTCTCGGCTTTACCAGCTTGCAGGCCAAAATAAGCATCAGGATCTGCTTTTTGACTTATATAAATTCTTGCAGCGTCCGTAAACATATTTGGGTGGACTTTTCCGCCTTTAAGGGCATTTGCTTTTTCTTCGTCGTCCATCGAAGAGCCGCGGCCAACAACAAGATCTATGGCGGCACAAGCGACATGTCCTTTTCCGCCGTAGCCTGTAGTTGGGAGGCCCGGGCGATCTTGGCCTAGAACAACGTGTGCAGTATTGCTTGGATTAGAAATAAGCTTTTCAGCGTTTGTGCTGGAAAACGGTGGGGCAAATGCGGCTGCTTTTTGGCCTAGAGCCCCAGTTTTTTTTGCGCGCTTTTGTAATTTTTTTTGCTGTTCTGTAAGATGAGCATTTTTTATATCTTTTTCTGCCATTTATTGCTCCTTTAGCCGCCGATATCTTTGACAATTTTAACCAAATCCAATCCTGATACATCATACTTGTCGCGACGAATACTATAGTGACATAAAATCCCTAGGAAGCCTTTTGGCGCAAAGCCTGTATTTAATTTTCCATCTGGCATTGTTGGACACGCTTTTGGAACGCCATAATGTTCACAAAGTGCTTTAAGCAATGCTGTAAGAGATCTAATTTGTGCATCATAAAAGCCCAAATGCGTGCGTTTTTTACCGTGCACGGCAGCGCCGGTGATTACAGGTCGTTCGCCATGGCGTTCTGTATATTTTTTCTGAGCGGACATACTTGGATTAATGCTTAAATCAATTCCAATCATATCTCTGTTGACCCAATGCTCCCACTCGGGCTTTTTATTGCTCGGGCCGCCGGCGTGGCGAGTAATATGTTGTGTATCCACATATTGATAAATTTCGCCGCGATTATCAATAGCAAAATGCGAAGAAATGCCTTTCTTTAAAAGAATTCTATGACATCCCTTCGCAGACCAACCCCCGTCCCAGTGAAGACAAATTTGCTTTATCGGGCGGATTGGATTCTTCTTTGCTTTCCACCCCTTCCATTTCGTATAACAATTTTCCGGCAAGATCAATCTGCCCTTCCATGTGCTATGAATATTAATAATATTATTTGTACCTGTTTTTACTTCCTTGCCATTAGCAATAAAAGAGTTGCTAGTATCTTTAACATTACTTAATTGTACAGGGCCGCCGCCGGTGACCGTTCCGACGCCGCTGGCGCCGCCTGCAAAAGCGCCACTAGCAGTTGCGCCTGTTCCTGCCACTAGCGCTTGGGCCGTTAGCGTGCCGGCGGGCGCAGGAGGCTGAACAAGGACAGCGTTGGTGCGAGTTGCTGGATCAAAATTTACATGAATTGAGTCCCAATAATTAAGAACACCGGTTTCTGTTGAGTTACATATTAAAATCGAACCAGCGTGAGCATGCAAATCGATCGCAGCATGATCATCGGCGCTAGTTGGGGCCGGCAGCGCAAAATCAAAGGGGCCCGTAGATTCATCTTCCAGCCTATATGTAATCCTGTAATAGGCGACGGGGCCGGCTTCTGTATCATTAATATTGATTTGCCCCCATCCAGTTTGACCTTGTGATGTGCCAACATGAACAGGGGCTTGGGTTGAATCTAGATGTTCAAATTTTAAAACTCTTGCTTTATATGGACCCGGGTTGTGACGATAAGCATCATTTCGGCCGGATTTCGCTTGCAGCCCACGAACTTGAGATTTTAAATTTTTATTTCCATCTGCGAAACTATCGTTTAAAAATTTTTCTGCAAGCGTTGGCACTATCCCGTCTCCCGAATTATATCAAATATGTTTTCGCGGTCTTCTTTTGTAAGGCCGGTCACAGCTTTTTGTCTCTTTTCTAGAATAGTAATAACCTTAACCAATTGTTCGTTTGACCTCTGTAGCGTTTCTACATACTTGGCAGCAGAAGTCGCGACTTGTGCGTGGTCAACAAGGCCGTTCTTTAGTTCTTGCTTTAAATCTTTTAGAAGATTTTCTGTTTCTTTTCTGTCGCTTCTTATGTTTTTTAAAGCCTCTTCTAACAAAGTTTCGTTCTTTTTTGCCATTACAGTTTTCCCTCATTCCAATCCCGGCGCAAATCTCTATATTTCACTCTTATCTTTTGCAAACCGGCAGTTATCTGCTTTGAATTCAAACCAGAAATTTCTCTAATATATAAGTAAATAGCTTTTTTATTAAAAATTTCAATCTTATCTTTGTTGTCCAACAATACTCTAATCGCAGAAAGGAGCCGCTGCTCTTGTTCTTTTAAATCTTCATTAGACCAATTGTTAACAGCATCATTTAAAATTTTCCAAAACTCTCTGTTGGCACGATCTTCTACATATGTATTTTTTGTTATTAAATTTTGATCAACTACCCTCAAATCGTCTAAATAAACCTCGGCCCTAAGACGTTTTGAGTTTTTCTTTACTTTGTGAATAAACCAGTTCTTGGTTATAACACTAAAATAAGAAAAGGCCTTATGCCCCTTGTCCGGGTCAAATTTATATAAAATTGTAACAAGCCAAAATTTGCATTCATCTTCCAAAGAATCAATGTTTGGTAGTGTATTAAATTTATAAGTATATATTATTTTTTTGACCATCTCGTCAAAAGCTGGTCCAATGAGAGTCTCATAAAGAACTGTTTTAGTTCTTATATCTTCTGTTCGGCAATACTCTACTATTGCGTCTTCGTGCTCTTGAGTAAAATAGAGCCTCTTTTTTCGAGTTTTTTTCACCACGTTTCGTCATGCTCCCCCTCTTCTTCTTCAGCATCAAAAATATCTGCAAAATCTTTTATCTCTTCTACAGTGTCTTTAGAGTGCTTAAGTAGAGCTTGTAGTGTTGAATCGCCATAAAAAACCGGATAATTATAAACCTTTTCCATGTGTTCACTAAATTCTTCCACTCGCTCTAACAATTGGAATAAGTTCTCTGAAATATATTTCAATTTCTTAATTAAGAAAAAATTATAATATATCGAAGCAACTAATAATATCGTTAACATTATTGATAATATAATCATGGATTGTACTCCTGTTTAGAAAGTTTTTCTTTTTCTTCATCTATTTCTCTTTTAGTTTCTTCAATATAATTTTTGACCAACGAACCAACTTCTTTTTTTTCACCATCTTGCTTTTTAAGGTTTAAAAATTCTTGTATAACTCGCTGCAAGCCGTTTTTGTCGCCGCACTCTAAACAATCAGTACGAACTTCTTTTATAGAATGGAATTCATCAAATATGTGGCCGCAAAGGCCACAGCGGTAACTGTATAGCGGCATAATTATTCTTTTTCTGATTCATCGGGCATAAACTCATAGCCGGCCGGTGGCGAACTCTCATATTTTACAAGTGGCGGATTTTTAACCCACAGACCATCATTTGTTTTAACAAACTCAAAACCCTTCAGCGTTTCTGTAATGTCGCTTTGTTCAAGCAAAGACTTTTGTAACGCCATCATTAAACAGCCCATCGCCTGATCACTTAATTGCATTGTTTCAAGTTTAAATTTAATTTCACTCATTTTTTCTCCTAGTTTAATCTATTACAGCGCGGCCCTTGAGTTGTTCCCAATCCTTTTCAGGCCGCACTTCTAAATTCTTTTTCCAAGCCGCAAGCAACACTTGGGGCTGTAGATTTAATTCTTTACACACGTATATTAATGCATTTATATCTTTTGGAAAACAACTTCCACCAAAGCCCATTTTCCCATCGGGTCCGGGGACAGTTAAGTGTGATTTTCCAATCCTTTCATCATACAGAGCATATTCTACAACTTTGTCATAGTCAATGCTTAGTTCATCACACACTTGCTTAATTTCGTTTGAAAAGCTTACTTTCACCGCTAAAAAACAATTGGTAAAATATTTAACCATTTCTGCGGTGTTTGAGCCCGTCTTAATAACAGCACACTTTGGAAAAAGCTTTTTAAATAAAGTTCTTATTCGCGTAGAAGCAGGACGAGGGCCGCCGATAATAATTCTATTTTGATTTTTGAAATCGTCAATAAAATTGGCCTCTGTTAAAAACTCAGGGCTGAATAAAACTGTTAAGTTTTGACACTCGTCGTTTAATCTTTGAGTTGTGCCCGGTGGTATTGTTGATTTTATTATTACTATGTGCTTCTTTGATGCACAGCTATCAATCTCTCGCACGACCTCTTCTACAATAGAAACGCCGCATGAGCCATCTTTCTTCATCGGAGTTGGAACACAGACAAAAATGACTTTTGTTTTAGAACACAACTCTTCAATATTCGCGCATGTTGAATCCTTATATTTGTCATACGTTTCAATGTGGATCTTTTCTTTAAGACCCTCTTTTATGGCCGTACCAACAAAGCCTTGGCCGACTACTCCCACACTACTGTAAGCCACAAAAACACTCCTTCACCCCGTCTTCAATGGAAACAGACGTTCGCCAACCTATCTTTTTAAGTGATTCGTTATCAGCTTTGGTAAGTAGTACGTCCCCCTCTCTCGGTGCAACATATTCAAACTCAACCTCTGGGTGGTATTCTTGCACTATCGCTTTTACTTCATTTAAAGAAATGTTTTCACCAGTACCAACATCATAAACTGCGCCTTTAAAGCGTTCAGAGTGATTCATGGCAAATATATTTGCACTCACGGCGTCTTTGACATTTAACATGTCTCTTCTCTGTTCGCCGTTGCCCGTAATAAATGGTTTTTTATTTTGTCTGATATGTCTCATCCAATTCGATATCGCCGTAGCATATGGCCCCTCTGCTTCTTGATCAGGTGAATAAACATTGAAGTATCTTAATGTTACTGTATCTAGTCCATAAAGTTTAGAGTATAGTTTGCACTCCATTTCAGATATCAATTTTTGCAAGCCATATGGGCTTGTGGGGCCGGCGCCATCGCCAACGACAGACGAAGAGCCAGAATATATGACTCTTTTGGCACCGACTTTGCGCGCAAAATTAAGCACATTTGTTGTTGCTAAAACGTTATTTTGCATTGTCTTTACTGGATTTTCTACACTATATCCAACTCTTGGAATACACGCTAAATGAAAAATAACATCAGGTTTAAAATTAAAATAATGAGGGTGAAAAGATTTTCCATCCAAGCCTTCGTTTAAATCCTGATTGATATCATGGCCTTCTTTTAGATCAATGCCTCGCGTCTCATGTCCTAGTTCTCGCAACTTCCGAATTAAATGTGATCCAATATAGCCCATGTGGCCCGTTACGAGACAGCGAGGCAACTCCGGATTGTAATAACCCTGATTTCTCATCGCCGCCCTACCGACTCCCATTTTTTTCTTTTCCACTTTTTTCCTCGTCCTTAAGGCTGTTTTCCATGTATTTTTTATTAAACTTTCCAATAAAAAAATCAATTTTTCTAATAAGTTGATTTATTCTAAACAAAGTTTTAAAATTCATCCTCAATAAAAGATTTCTAATTTTTTTAAAAAAGAAAATTTCATATACAAAAAAATAAGAAGTAAGCCTTTCATATAAAGGTAGTTTATCATATTTTTCTCTAAAGTTAAAAACCTTTCTTCTTACTTTCACTCCGCGCTTCTTAAATTGTATCAAGTGCCACTGAGTGTTGTATATGTCTTCAAATCCACTTTCTTTCACCACCAAATCTTTTTTGGCATATTCAAAATATTTTAAAGCAGTTTCATTTCTTAATATAACTCTAGAGTATTCAACTTCTTCCCAAGCGTCTCCAACTGCAATATCTGCCGACTCAGCAGAAAACCTTGGGCATGCCAAGCATGCTTTGGGTGCAAACATCTTATTCAGCAGTGTGTAATACTTCTTTGGCCAAAAAACAGTTTTTCCTGAGTGTGTCTGAAGTTTAAATCCGCCGGGAAATTTGCCTCCGCGATATTCTATTTTTTTGACATCTGCTTTCTCAATGCCCAAACTTTTAACCAGCCTATCGGGCGCTTTTCTCTCTAACATGAAGCCGCAAAAAAGTCCGATTATTAATTTTATTGCATTATTATTTTTTTTGGATATCTCCCGCACTTTCTTTACTTGGCAAGGAAGAACAACTATTGCATATTTTTTATTCTTGTCAATGTTTTTCAACAAGGGAAAAGGAGAAAGTAGTTGATATTTTGAGCCTCGACAATTTATAATCTCCTCAACAGTTGTAGCCTCTTTATAAAAAGATTTTGTACCCTCTGAATCTACCACAAACGCGGTGTCGATTTGGCCGGCCTCCATTAAATTAACCAGTAGCGTCGTAGTGAAGCCGCCAGACGTGCCCTTAGCGGGCCGCCTACTCGTGCATTTAATAATCTTTTCATATTCACCTATGTATTTAGATGAATTCGTCGTGGCCATCATTAGAATCGTCCATCAAGTAATCTAAAAGCTTAACTTTTTGTGAGTGGATACAAAACATCTCGCATGTTTTGTTTATTATAAATTTGGGCTTTACTGTTTTCCAAATTTCTAGAAATGTTTTCTCATACAAATTTCCATATGAAAATTCACCGTTGCCAGTTCCCAAAACAGGAGACGGACAAGGAAAAACCATGCCTGAACAATCTATTCTAAATTGAAACTCGCTATAATAGCAAGGCTTTCCTATCGGCAAATTTTTAGCCTCATATTTCTCATCTTGCAAAATTATATTGATGCCGGTATTTTCTTTTTTTATTTTTTTAAGTTGTGAAGCTAGTTCTCTCTTTTCTATCTGTTTTAAATAATGATCTGGGCTTATCCTGAGAATCTTAATACCATTCTCTATCAATGTTTTTATTACTTCTGGCAATTGTGCTGCTGTGATAGACTTGTTGGCGGTATTGCAGACCACTATTGATGTCGAGACAAAAACTCCATGCGCAGACAAAGACTTGATAACAGGAAGCAGCTTTTGTTTGTTGCGGAAAAAGATGGGATCTAAACTAACGCGGATCCACGTTGCAGTCTTCAAAGACTCATAATACCTTTTTATCAAAAGGGCGTTTGTGTACATACCCCACTTTAATCCCATTTCGTTAATTTTATCAATTATCTGTTCAAAATCCGGATGTATGGTTGGCTCGCCACCAGTTAAAACAACAGATTCTCCTCCCAAAGAAGCGAAATCCTCAAAAAACTTAAGCAACGGCTCTGTTTTAAATTCCAAACCTTTTTTTCCGCCGCCGGCGCCCCACTGGCCAGCGTCATCGACCATTTCACAATGACAAAAACTACAATCTGCATTACACAATCCGTGTAACCGGATGTTTGCCTTAATGGGCCTAGTCGTCTTGCCCTCTTGTAACTCTTTTATCCGCTCTGAATATTTTAAAACTTTATAAGGAGAGTATATTTTGCTATGATCTTTGGCGCGGTTGCGCTCAATGCCAGAACACTGTTGATCTTCTATTGGGTCTTTTATTTCACCGCTCATATTCATTTTTCCTCTTCAATTTTCTCCACTAGATATCTAACAATTGATTCTGGTGTCCAAAACTTCTCATAATAGTATAGCGCTTTTTCGCCCCACTCTTCATAGTTATCAATTATTTTTTGATAATCGCTTTGCCAGTCTTCTTTTTCAAAATCTATTTCTGGTAGGTATTCTTTCCAAGAGTGCCCCTGATCATATGAAGTTTTCCTTAATACAATTGTTCCGCCAACAAAACATTGATCAAGCATCCTAGACGTATATTCGCCCACACCGGGTGGATTAAATGTCGTCTTGCACTGTAAGCTCTTATTAATATAATCTTGATAGTTCATAGTACCTTGGAAAACAGAAAATTCACTATCTTTAAATTTATCGTACAAATATTTTCTACTTTTATTCTTATAATGGCCCGTGGTGCCGGCCAGACCTATGCCAAATTTTTTATAATCTGACCAAGACACCAATTGGTTTCCCAAATTAGGCTTAGGATAGTCATACTTTGATGTATCAAGCCCTCCAAAATATCCAATGTCTATTTCTTTTTTAGAATCGTTCTTTTTTTTTATAATATCGGCCCTGTTCGGCAAAAGATAGTTAAAAAAGCCCGAATGATTGAATGGCCATTTAAAAAATGGGACTACTTTTCCATTATTTTCTTCAGCAATTCGCACAATATTTTTTGACCACTCTGGTGAAAAAGCAGACTTAAAAAATAAAAATGGCTTACCTTTCGTCTCTTCCACAATTTTTATAATTCTGCCACAATATTCATTGATTTCTAAGCTTTCATTGACACCATCCGATGTATCAATGTATACATTTAATTCCTTGCCATAAAAAGTAGCAGTTTTGGGCAATTTTTCACCACCAGAGTATGTGAACATATCAGCTTCAGCTAAGGTATCATGGATATACTTAAATCTCCTAGTGTCATAAAAAGCCATAAACATATTTATACGCCCAATCTCATCATATTAGATGCAATTAAAAAATTTTCTTCTGTGTCTATATCATATAGGCCATTGTTCGGTATCTCAAAAGGATAAGGATCGCCCAAAACATTAGGCCACAAAGAGCCGTGATTAACAAAAAATTTCTTGTTAAAAAACATAAAAGTGTGAGTGCATCTTAACATTGCTGGGCCCGAGACACTACAAAGTCGAGAGCTTTTATCAAAATTTGCTATTTCACCATCTTCAAAGAAAAAGTAATTCCGCTCTTTGACAACAGATATTGCGCCCTGTTTTTCACACTTGCTAAACCAGTTTATAGCCTTTTGATAAACCTCAACCGGGACAAGCGGCTGACATGGGTTTATAATCATAACATAGTCTGCTTTGACTCTACTATAATGTTCAAACGCAGCCCTAAAAGGTATCTGGCCCTTCACATATGACTCCTTCTTTCTAGTTAACAATTCCACGCTTGAATATTTTTTCAATTTCTCAATCAAGAGTTCATCACCAGTCGCAAGATATTTTTTTTGAATACCCTCTAATAAATCCACTTTTTTTAAGCACTCGTCAATTAAGGTGGTGCCGGCAAGATCCCTTATGTGTTTATTTGGGCATCTACTACTATTCAATCTAGCGTTCACAACTACCGCTATTTTTTTTGTGTCCATCTGCCCCTAAATTCCTCAAACGCAACCTCTTCTGTATTGCGCTCTAAAGTTGTATTCTCAACTAAAGTTTCATGCAAATCTCTAAAATCACATATCTGCTTTAACACATCTGGCAGGCAGGCATTTTTATTATCTCGGCCGGGCAAATCATTATCAATAGTAAAATGTTTTTCTATAACCGCAGCCCCTTTTGCGATTGCCATATATGGAATAAAACACCCTGCCGTGTGATCACTATAGCCAACTTCACATCCAGATAAGCTCTTCAACATGTGCATCCTCTCTATATTTGATTTCTCGTCTGCACAAGGATATAAAGAAACGCAGTGTAGCAAAGTAGTTTTGTCAGAATGTGGTTTAATAAAATCCAACAATGATAAGCACTCTAAGCTGGTTAAGCCGCCAGTACTAATATAAACGCGACCGAAAGCTTCAAAGCACGCAGAAAGTAAATCAAAATTAAGAGATTCACAACTAGCTATTTTTATTTGATTACAGCCCAGCGCACGTAACATGGCTATGTGCCTCACATTAAAGACGCTTGTCAAAAATTGAATATTTTTTTCGACGCAATAATCAAAAAGCTTTTTATGTTTATCACGAGTAAGTTCTGCCTTCTTATATATCTCTTTCCTTCCGTCCTCATCCCACGTTCCCGGCTGTAAATCCTCTACAGACCATGTTTGAAACTTAATACAATCTACCCCAGATAAATGTGCGGCGTCAATCATTTTCTTAGCTAAAGAAATATCACCCATGTGATTCCAACCAATCTCTGCTACTATCTTACATTGCATCATATACCTCCATTTCCAATTCATAATATGAATCCAGCAAAAACTTTGTCGCCCAACTCAAAAAACAATTTTGCATATATGGGCCTTCTAGGGGAAAAGAGCCCGGTACTGCACCTTGAGTCTGAAAAGAACAACTAGACTTGCGCGAAACTTTCAATGCATTTTCAAATATCTTCCGCGCTGATTGGTGCCAGTCGGTGCTTTGATCGACCCGGCCAATTTTAGCAAATATTATTGATATTTGAAAACTGCCAGTCAAACACTCCCACTCACAAGCCGGCGACCAATCGAATTCATACCTACCAAACAAATTACCATATTTTTCAAAACTTTTTTTTATTTCTGTGGCTGATAATATCGCTTGAGCAATCAACTTTTCATCGTTTAAAAATAGCCCACACTCCAACGTGCCCCTAATAGTATAAGCAATAAAGTGTAACAATGGCGCATTTTGCATATCTTTTGTTAAGCTGGTGTGGCTAAACCAACCATTTGTTCTTTGGCTAGCCATACAATGTTTTAAATTTTTAGTTGCCGCAAAAAGATATTTTTCCTCGCTTGTTCTCTTGTACAATTCCAACAATGCCCATGCAACTCGCGAATGATAATTGTGCAAACAATCGCCATTCACCGTATTAAATTTTGTCCAAGCGCCGTTGTCGTCTTGAATCTTTACTAACCAGTCGCCGGCGCTAGAAGCTGATCTAAGATAAGAGCCAAACCCAGTTTCATCATATGCAGAGAGCAAACCAAAAATTATCATTCCAGTATTAAAAACAACCGGAGTTGGATTCTGCTCATCGATCAGCCTTCCTTGAAAAGAACCCGTTTTATTTTGAATGCTTAACAACCAGTTCGTAGCTCTTATAGCACGCTTTCGAAGCTGGTCGTCTTGTAGTACTTTTGAATATTTTAATAAAGTTGGAATAATATATCCAGTAACCTCTGGGTAAGAAGAGTGCCAGCCATGGCCGCGTTCATAGTGAGAGGCAAAACCATCATCCGGTACGGTATCCTGCGAGCTTATAAGCCACGCAAGCGACTCCTTAACCCTCTTGTCTATTTGCATTATTTAAACTCCAACCCTATAACACATTAAATTGAAAAAAACGACCATATCTGTGTATAAATTTCTGTCCCTTTCATAATACATTTTACCACTATTTTTTGGTTTTGATAACAATAAATCATCCGCGAACATAATATTGTTAATAATTTCAGGATATCTCTGAATGGCAGATTTTATAACACAAAAGAAGGTTTGACTCTCTGTTTTAATGGCCGCGGCGTCGATTCGTGCCGCGGCAACTATTTCCCCCATATCCAAGCGCTTATCAATAAAATGTATAGTGTAACCAATGTTATGAAACTCATTATTGTATATGCACCAATAAACGCTATCAACTCCCCTATAATCAGGAATCAGGCCGCTGTGCAAATTTAATATTTTACGTTTTTCATGAAAATAATTTTTATTTTTCAAAACGCCGCAGCCAAAAGTAAAAATTATATCTGGGTTTAAATCATTTATTTTTTTAACAAAGTCTTTATCATTTATATTAAAAAATTTTTGTACAGTGTAAGAGTCATCAAATCTCGCGGGAGAAGAGCCAAAGAAAAAAAATTTTTCTTGTAAAGAACGACAAAAAATCCACTTTGTTAATACCTTCCACACTTCTGACAATTTCCTACTAATTTTTTTATGTTTTAGCGCCTTAAAAAAACTAGATTCTTTACGGTCATGTACTCCAACATATGCTAAATTAACGTGTTGGTTCAGCAGATTCGCAAAATAAATATGTCTGGGGGCCTCTCTGGTTAACAAAACCGCCTTAAGTTTATTCATATTTTCAAAAGAACTCCGCACTGCTTATAATCGTCTGTTAGAGTGCTTTTGCCACCACATTTGGTTTCGTATATGTTAAACTTATATTCTGGATATTTCTTCACAAAATCTTCTACTGCTGTTAAAACGCCCTTTTTTTCTTCTTGGCCTATGGTATTTTCAAAGTCGTGGATACCAACATAATCAACATTTTTTCCCGCACCTTCTAAAATCTCAGTGTAATAAGTCCCTCCCGGGCCCTTCACTTTCCAAGAAGCTCCAGCGAAACTAATCTCATGGTCTGGCCGCTTCAAATAATCTGCCATGGCTGCTTCAGTTCTCGCAAATATGGTGTCTATATCATCAAAAAAAGCGACTTTGCCATTTTTTTCACGAAAAATATTTAAATCATTCCACACTGTGACGTATCTATGATCACCATCGACCATCAAAATATCAATTTCTTCAGGAAACCACTTTAAAAATTTAGTAGAATGTGAATGTACAAGGAAGTGATTTTCAGCATTATATTTGTATATTGGTGGATTTAAATTTTCTATTTTTAAATCTTTCCAAAATAGCGGATCTTGATTTTTAGGCTCGTATCCTAGTTCAAAACGATCGCTCGTTTTTTGATAAGACTCCCACCCACAGCCTCTAGGCGGCAAATATTTATGCAGACTTCTTTCGAAAAACTTTTTTAAATTTATGTCCACGCTATACAAGCTAGAACCGTATCTTGCACTTACCTCATAAGTCCAAGGCAATTGCATTCCCAATGCTATGCCAACATCAACTATGTTTTTAATTGAGCCGGCCGGCATCTCATCCAAAACATTTAAAACTACTTTATACGCGCCCCTCATTTGTCTCCTACTATGTGTAATATTTCTTCAGCTATCATTTTGCTGCTTTTATCTTTAAAATATACACTATCTTTGGCGAACTTTTTATCATTTATCTTGTAAAAAAGCTCAAGAATGTCTTTTTTATTAAATTCACAGTTAAATACGTTACTGTTAGTTTCTCTTAAGTGCTGTCTTTTACCAAGATTAATGGCTGGTTTTCCAAAAAGACCACTTTCTCTAATAATCGAACTTGAGTTGCCAATAAAACATTTGCAATTTCTCATCAACCCAACAAAAGTTTGTAAATAAAAATGTTTATAATAATAAAATTTCTTTACGTCCCTGTATCCCCTCATGTCTTGAATTATTTTTCCACTCATCGCATCAATATTTGGGTAAAGAATAATGCTTGGCATGTCAATCTCTTTCAACGCAGACAATAGTTCTTTCATCTTTACATCGCGTGCTTCTACTGTATTTGGGTGTACTTGAACTAAAATATAGTCTGAACATTTTTTCAACTCTTCCAAGGAGCGCTTACTATATTTTTCTAAATCTTCAAATTTAAAATCAACATTATTGCCAATATTATTTATATGTTCCACGGCGGGACAACCATAATTAAAAACACTGCCTGAAAATACACCACATTTTATAATACTTTCTCTAGAATTTTCCGTGGCTGGAAAATGATAATCCGCTAGCGCAGTAATAGCAAATCTTATCTTATTATCAATCGTGCCGCTCCTCTCTCCACCTTGTATGTGTACAATCGGTATGTTTTGTATTGCGCTGGAAACAGCATATGCCAACATATCAAAACGATCTCCAACTATCAAAACTAAATCTGGTCTTTCTTGCTCTAAAATATTTGAGTTTTGGATCATGGACAAGGCTATATTTTTGTTCATAGCGCTGTGGCTGTCGCTTTTTAAGCAGCTATCAGCAATAATAATCTTGTCGAAAAAACCGTCACTCTCCACGTCTTCTTTTACACTACCAAAATCTTTTACTGCCGCACCCGACGACAAAACAATTTTGATATTTATTTTACCCTTAAGGTTTTTTAAAACTGGTCTCAATTTTGAGTAGTTTGTTCTATTAACCAAAGGTACAAGTATTTTTTTCATTTGTTTCTTCTAAATTTTTTAACACCACATTCAAAGCCATTTCAAGAGAGTCGCTTGTATTGCCAGCAATATGTGGTGTTAAAATCATTTTTCCTTCATTATAATACTTTTCATAATCACCGTCAACATAATAAGGAATATCGCTGTGATTAATAAAGTCCATGCAAGCATAGCTCCATTTGTTTTCCTCTAAACATTTTACTATTAGTTGCTTATTAACAATTTGCGCCCTAGATGTATTAACAAAAATCTGTTCTTGTTTTATGTCTTCAAAACAATCAAGATTGAAAAAATTCTCTGTCTCTTCATTATATGTCATACACACAAAAACGGCATCGGCCCAAGAAAGCAATTGCTTTTTTTCAAAGACAGTATTGCCCCTATCGTATGTTTTTGTTTCAATGCCAAATGGCTTGCAATAACTTTCGATTAATTTTCCAATTCGGCCGCGGCCAAAAATCGCAACTTTCATATTAGAAAGCTGACGGCCAAGCCACTTCTCGCGGCCATCCAAAATATTGTTTCTCATTCTCCTGCAAGCCATTAAAAATAAACAGAAAGAATGTTCTGCAGTAGCTGTAATGTGATAAAGTTGTTCTGGTTTTATGTTTATTGTATAACTTCTCAACTCCTCTGGAATGTAACTAATATTTGTCGTGGGGCTAAGTATTTTAGGGGAACCCATCTTTTTCCAACTTGAATAGGATATCTCCGTGTCTAAAGAAATTAAAATTGTTTCATATTTTTTATTTTCTTTCAATTTTTCAAAGGTATATTTTTCTGTATTCTTTAAAAACTTAAAAATAATATCTTCAGATACGCCAATAATCATATTTTACCATCAACAAAATCTAGTAGAAGCTTAGAGGGCCTTTGTTCGTGAGTTATAACTTTAGTATTTTTTCTAGAAAAGCTACTAATGTTTTTTTGAATCTCCTCTTCAAATGTATTTTTATATTCTAAAATAACAATGTTATTATTAACATTTGCAGTTATATGATAAGCAGAAGACCACCCAATTAACACACACACGTCAGCCAAGCGCGGCATATACAAAATTGAAGATGGAAAATTTAAATCCTTTTCTATAATTAAGTCCGGTTGACTAGTTGCATAATCCAGCGGACTATTCCACTTACCTTTGGGATATCCCTTTTCTCTCTTCTTCCAAACAACAAAAAACCCCTCATCCCGCAAAAATGAAAACAACTTATCGACAAAAACACTATTTTTTAAACGGTCGCTATCCTTTCTTAAAAAAGATTCTGGTATATAACAGATTTTTTTATTGGCCATGTTGGTGACGGTGGATAAATTTTGTTTGTATTCAAAACTTTCCATCTTGAGATCCCCAAAATATTTTGAAACAAGCCCGCATTTTTGGTAAGCAGAAACATCTTCTTTTCTTCGTAAAACGTTCAAACTAACTTTATATTTTGAACGTTCCGCTTTATGTAGGCTATCTTGTCCCCACGCAAACTGGACTACGCGAGATTGACCTGCAGTTGGATACCACAGTGGATATTTGTGCCATGTGTTTTGTAAAAAAACAATTTGAGGTTTTTTAATTTTGTATTTTTTCTCAAACACCAATTTGTCCTGTTGTCCAAAATAATCAATTTCTGGTAATGGCAAATTATTATTTTTACAAACTCCTTCTACAAAATCAACCAACTCTTCTCTTTTATAATAATAAAACTGCCTCTTTTCCTTGAGACAATCAAAAAAGCACACCCAACAATCCCTACCCCTTTCCAGAGAAGACAACAAAGTTGTAAACATATCTTGAAAATCTGTTATGCCGGTTAAATAAAATGCATACATTTTTTATCTTTTTGATATTTTATCATATTTTTCTTTATATTTTTCATATATTTTATCGAGATTCTCTTCTTCTAGCGCTGCAAAGCCTTGATCTAAAAAAGAAAAATCTTCAAATTTCATAGAGTTTTTAAAGCCCTGTTGATGCCAAATAGAAAAAGCATGTTTTATTGCCTTGTCGTAGCATGCAGGAAGATTTTTCAAATGTTTTGAGCTATATAAACGAGGATAATGGTTTCTAGCCAAGCGATTCAAAAACGCATTGCACACCTTACTCGGATATTGTTCAAATTCATGAAGATTTGTAAAAAGATCAACATCTTTAATTTTAAATTTATTTTTAATAGCGGTGGCGTATGCAGCCTCGGGCTTTTGAACATCTTTCATCAAAGAAGGGTTCTCAACGAGAAACTGTAAATTATCTTTTCTATGAACAGAAGGAGTTCCTATGCGAAAACGATCCATCAAATAATCATAATACGAACCAGTGGCCCAGCTTATATCATCATTTTGTATAACCAAGTCAAGGAGTTCTAAAATACCAGAAAATACTAGTCGATCTGCATCATTTCTGATAAAAAAATCGTATTCGCTCTCTACAGCAATTTGTGCAAACTTTAAAAATTTATCGTGAAATCCATCAGAAGTTGATAAAAACAACCTATTTTTAAATCCAAGTTTTTTAAAGCACAAATCACTTAATTTTTCAGTGCGCTCGGCCATACTAAATGTAACGACTAAACACCTATCCAACACCTCTTGTTTCATTTTTTTACCCACCCTTTTGTTCCCCATTCCTCTATATCAGTCTTAGAGTGGTCTAGATCCCAACGTATGTATGGAATTTTTTTTGTTTTTATTTTTCTAATCTTATAACCCAATTTTATAATTGCGTTCGTAAAAGCAACCTCTCCATGGTGTATTTGTTTTGACCAGTTGCGACGTTCCTTTCCCCTGCCATATATTTTAGCGTGTGGCAAACATCCATATTTCTCATATACTTGCGATAATACTTTGTTTGTTGTTATTCCACAACCACCGTGAGCGTGAAGGGGCGCGTGTTTGCTGACTCCGATAAAAGCAGCAAAGCCAATCTTTTCATTTTGTTTTAATTGATCAATTGCTGATATAAAATAGCCTTTTTTATTGACGATAATATCGTCTTCCGCAAACGCCCAATAGGCATATTGGTCTTTGAATTTTTCAAACGCTTTATTGTACCCGCCAAAAGAAATCCCAATGTTGTCACCGGCAATTACAATTATTTTTCCAGTTTTAGTTTTTGTGCCATTTATTTTATTAAAAAAATTATTTGCTATCTCACAATTTGGACTATTATTAACAAAAATTGTGTCAACCTCCAAGCCAGGGCCCGGGTCGACGCTTTTTTCATTTTCATATACATATTCCGCCAATGGTAATACATCTTGCGGACCATTAAAAGTGATTCTTCTAGTGCCAAAATAGAAAGGTACAACTTTACAGCATTTTATCATTCTCTATAATCCGAAAAAATGTCCTCATGAAAAAATTTGCGTAATTGGTGAGGATTAATCGACACGATTCTAACATCGGGATAGTACAAGTTCGCAAATTCACGAAAACTTTTCCAAAGATACGTATGAGGTGATCCGGGCCATGGGCGATTAAGCTCTCGAAACGTCTCTTTAGATCCCGCGCCGTCGCATCCGACAACATAAATCTTTTTACAGCCGGCGAATAACGCAAATTGAAAACACGAAAATATTATACTGTGGCCACACACCCTATTTTCATCGATTCGCTTAGCAAAAATCTCGCCCCGGTGGATGTGCGTAATTTCATATGAAATGGCTCCCATCGCATCTGCTTCCTGTTGAGTAAAGTGTGCAGCATGCCTCTTACCATCGATTAGTGTACAGCAAAATATCTGTCTTTTAATTCGACCTGACGCGTGACACGCCATTGTTGCGTCGAATTGCGACAGCCCCTCTAGTTCGGCGCGGCGCGACTGGACTTTCTTATTATTATCTCCGCAAAAATAGTAATCTAAGCTTAGGTTTTCATGAAACACGATAGAGTTAGTGCCGAGCGTAATTATGTCGTCCTCTTCTTCTGGGATCGTGTCATAAGAAAACTCATTAAGTGTCGGTCCGTTACCAAATATAACGGCAGTCCTACCAGCATGAATGTCTAGATAATCAAGTAATTTATTGTTAAAACTCGACTTAAATCCCATATTAAAACCTTAGATCAGCCACTTGACTAGTTGAAAAGACTCTGCATATTCGACGCCCAATTCGATACCAGAATTTCTATTTTGATGCTTAACGAAATCTATCCAGCTATTTCCCCTCTTGCCCAGTTCAGATTCGTGAGCGCGAATAGATGCGACCTTCGTTTCTAGGTGGTCGGAAATATCGACATAAAAGTTGTTGTCAAAATTCTCAACCGACTTATACCAGTTGCTCCTGTACATAAGAATCCTTGGTATGTTCCTAGCAGCAACCAATGTAGCTTTCGCAATAGCTGAATGGTCTTGATTAATATCGCCGGTCCAGTGTGTATACACCAAGTCGACATGACGTTTGTCGACTTCCCTGTTGAGGTCTTCAATTAGCGTAACATCAAATTCGACGAGCTTTGTCTCATAGTTTAAGCACGTAAAACTCTTAATTCCCAAAATGCGACCAGCATGACGGGCCTCTTGTAATGCGACTTCTTTTCTTCTTACTAGGGTTCCATCATACGACGAATAACCACTGTGAGTTACTAATACAACATGTACGTTATCACCGGCGCTAGCGTGTTTAGCTAGTGAACCGCCGGCGCCTAATTCTAAATCATCAGCATGGCCGCCTATGGCTAAAACATTCATGTTAACCTCTTTCTCGATTATCAACTATAGTAAATGTAGAATCATATTCTGTTCGAAAACCTTTTTGTCTTTTCTTTTTATCTTTCATTTTTTCTCTAGCTGTGAAACCCTATATAGAGGATGCCTTTCTATAAGTAGAGATTCGTCTTGGCACTCTTCAATTAGGTTAATAAAATATTTTAAGCTGTTTAGTTGATTGAGTATAGACTCTCGCTGGCGGATTTTATCAGTTGGTGAAGCATGATACGTCACAGAGCAAACATCGGATAGCAAAAAATCAAAAATAGTTCTTACTCTATAATATATATGATAATCACTGGTCACGATATGAACTTCCTCAATTTGAAAATCTGCTAAAATTCCAGACTTTAAAAAATAAGCCTCTCCAATTGTATCTTTTGATCTAGGTTCTAAGAGAATTTTATTTCTAGGAACGCCCCTCTCAAGGATAAAATCTATATTTTTTTCATTGCATGATTCACTAAGGAGAACTATGTAGTCTAGATTATTTCTAGAAAATACTTCTAAACCTAGGCAAAGACGAGAAAAGTGTTCATCGCCTTGTTCCCTTTGTGATAGTATAGCTACAGCCGATTTCAAATCTAGATCTCCTTTAAACATCTAAAAACTTTCTGCTCTTTAAAAACAAGTTCCTCTTTTTGTATATTTAGGTTGAAAAAAACTTTTGAAGAAAGCAAGGGTATGTTCACCCCTGATTTATAAACTATCGGAGTTCCGCCGGCTATCCTAGGATTTATCTCTAGGAGCTTGAGCTTTCCATCGTAGGCTTCTTTGACTTGAATATTAATTGGGCCAACAAAATTAAGTTTTTTAGTGACTTTTTTGGCTATCTCTATTGCGCGGTGGTCAGCGACAACTTTGCCGACTGTACAAACGCCGCCCTTGGTGGAAAGTCTAACTCTAGGAACGCAAGATAAAAAGTTGCCCTTAGTGTCGCATATAACTTCTATCGTATACTCAACTCCTGATAAAAATTCTAAAACTAATAAGTCTTCTTCGGGCATGCCCAAACTTTCCATGTAAAGAATAAAAGCCAAAAGTTGTTTTTTGTTTTTAGCTAAGAAAATATTGCGAGAACCGCGGGAGATTCTAGGCTTTACAAAAACAGGAAAATCTTTATTTGACACCTCTCTGGCTCTGCTAAAAACGTGCGGAACTTCTATGACTTGCTCAAGCGCTTGAATAGTCTTAAGCTTGTCCATACAAATATTAACCGTGTCAATGCAGGATACTAAAGTCTGGGGTATTTGACGAAGGTTGCTAGATAAAACCGGTATCTCCTCATCAACATTGGGCAATATCAAATCTACCTCGTTGTTTTCTATTGCTGACAATAAACGATTCAAGTATTCGCTGCTAGAAGCGTGAGGTAAAATTATTTTTTTGTCTGCTATACGAAGACCGGGAGCATCCTCGTTGATGTCTGAGCCTATAACAATGAAGTCGGTTGACTCTTTTAAAATGCGGATGGTTGCTAGGCCACTAGCACCTCCAGCACCAGTGACTAATACAGTTTTACTCATCAAAATCTTCCCAAGAAAAAATGTGATCAGCGGCAACGTCCTTATTAAGCTTTCTGCCTAGAACAGAATTGGCTTTGTTTATTTCAATGCCATCTCTACTTTTGGTTTGCAGCATTTTTATTTTAGACAAATCAGATACTACTTCGCCTTTTTTCATGTTCAAAGCAGCTATGATCTTTCTTCTTTTAAAGATCCTCATATCAAGTTCTTCTTTACACAGTTCTCTTTTCTTGAAACCTAGCATTTTCTCCACGCTTCTGATTCCTACCATCATTTCAGTCAGCATTTTTTCATCAACTGCTACATGGTGATCTGCTCCGTCTTGTGTTCTGTCTAAAGAGAAGTGTTTTTCAATTACATTAGCGCCAAGTGAGACAGCAGCTATAGAAGCTAAAGGTCCTACTGTGTGATCTGAATAGCCAACAACTGTGTTCCCATATTTCTTTTTAAGAAAACTAATATTGTTTAAATTAGCATTTTCTGGCGCCGTTGGATACAGAGAAGAGCAGTGTAGCAAAATCAAATCAGATGGTTTTGACTGAAAAAGCTCAACTGCTTCCTCTATTTCTTCTGATGTTCCCATTCCTGTAGAAACTATTACCGGTTTACCGGAAGAAGCTAGTTCGTTCAACAAGTCTGAATAGATTAGATTCAGAGAAGAAACTTTGTACGCGTCTACACCTAGTTCGCTCAGAAGATTAGCCATAGTGGGACCTTCTGGTGTCGACAAAAAATCGATTCCAAACTGGTCACACTTTGATTTTAAAAAGCGGTGATCTTCGTAAGATCTCTCTAAACCTTCTAGCATAGACACATAATCTTTGGTATTATCGTTTTTAACCATCAGTTCAGAAGCCAGAATAGATTGTATCTTTATCGCATCGACACTGTTGGCCGCGGCAATCTCAATCATCTTTGCGGCTTCTTCTAAGCTGGCGTAGGTTCTTGCTATCTCTAGGATAACATACGTAGGATGTCCGTCACCAACTACCTTTTTTCCTATTTTAGTTTCAGGCATTTTTGTTTTCTTTCAACACAGAATCGATTATTTCTCTTACAGCCCCAAAGCCTCCGGGAGAATTAGCTACATATCCGTTTTTATTCTTGCATGCATCTTTAACTTTCGGCAAGGCATCACCGACGGCAGCAGGGTATCCAACCGACTCTAACAAAGGAATGTCGTTGACATCGTCTCCTACAAAACAAACCTCAGATAAATCTAGATTGTATTTGTCGCAAAACTTTTTTGCGTCTCTTATCTTATCGTGTGACTTATAAAAAACATCGTTTATCCCCATATCTTTTGCTCGGTCAAAAATTAGTTCCCAACCGTCCGCTGTTATCAAACAAACTTTGAGCCCTGCTTTTTTAGCTAAGTCAATCCCTTTTCCGTCTCTAACAGAAAAAGCTTTTGAAATTGAGACTCCTTCTGTTGTCTTAAAATAATGCTTTCTTCCATCGGTTAAAGTTCCATCTACATCAAATATGAATGCTTTAATCTTCATAAATGACCTCCCAGTATGTAGGAACATTTTCTGCTTGCCTTATAGATTTTTGTGTTATTCTCTTTTTTTCCATAATCGACTGTACACATATTTCTTTTTTGTGATCTGAGCGTTTGCCGCGGCGTAGCTTCTCTTTTTTTCTATATTCCATGAAATACTTGTTTCCGCTTTTAGAAAAGCTCAGCACTTTGTCTATATAGTTTTCGCATGCATGAATGGGCATTTCGCAAAAGCTTCCTGTGTTTACGAAAACATCGAATTTAATATCGACATCTTGCAACTTATAGTGTGGCAGCAATACAATATCGTGATTTTTTAAAACTTTATTTAAGTCAAAACTTTCCGTCTCATCTCCATAGTAGTATATGTTGAATTTTTTATTCAGATTTTCTCTCAAGAAAGCATAACATACTAAAAGTGTTTCAGGGATGTCGAATATCACGTACTTGTTATTTTTATAAAATTTATCCATCAAATTGTAACAGACACCGCCTATGCCTGCACCAATCTCAAGGTACACATCGTCAGTAGTGCTTAGTTTTTCTACTTGCTTTGCAATATCTAAATGCCTTTTCTTTTCAGCTTTCATCGCGATGTGTTCTATTGCATAAAATTGTTCTCCCGAAAACGACAGAATTTTTTCCATCTTTGGGAGCCTCGAATTAACTATCCACTCCCACTCACCGGATATGAAATACGGGGATGTTTTTTCTATAGATGCTAACTCTAGTTTCTGATTATTAAATCTTTTCAACACTTCTTCGTTCTTCATTTTCGTTTCCCTGCCGGCTTAACAGATTTTTCTAATTTTCTTCGGCCTTTTTCTGGATTTTTTACATCTTGATACCATAAATTACCGTCTTTTGGCTTTACTCTTCCACCCAGCCTCTGAATATTGGGGTCTTGTCCAACGTACTTTCTTATCTGCAGCTTTCTTTTTCCTATAGTCAATTCTTCAGTATTCATCAAGCCGCCATGACAACAGTCGCCGCAGGATGAGAATTCATCAAATGCACTTTTTTTGGCATGCGCATTCCTTAGTGCTTTTATTTTATCGTCTTTCCATATTTTTTTTAACGAATCTTTTTTTACGTCGCCTATGGGGTCTCTTGCTAGATAGTCACTTACACATGGAAAAACTTGACCATCATAGCCCACTACCATCCTCTGCCATGGGGACGGACAAACAAAATCGGGGCACCGAGGAAAATTTCTCATATCATCTGCCCTATCTTCGTCAGCAATGAAATTAACTCTATCAACCAAAGGTTCCCAAAAATCAAAGAACTCTGCGGGATCATGTTCGATGGTGGAATAAATTGCCTGTACTCTCACTAGCGGTTTTTTAGTTCCTTTCTCCCTCTTTATCTGTCTTATCTTCTTGATTTTTTCAACCAAATCATCAAACTTAGCCGGATGTCTAATCCTATTATAACTTTCTTTCATACCATCTATTGAGAAACTAATCCAATCTAATTCGGAATCGACTAACTCATAGAGGTCTTTTTCTGTCATACTTTCGCCGTTAGACAGAGTAGCTACGTCTTTTATACCTATCTTTTTAGCATATCGTACCATTTTCCACATGCTTTTATTTAAGTGTGGTTCTCCGCGCCAGCTTAACTTAATAGAATAGACCCCATTTTTTGCGGCTTCATCAACTACTTTTTTATAAATCCACCACGGCATAACCCCCTTAAGGTTATCAGCCATCATACCATTTCCTGTAGGACACATTGGGCACCTAAGCTGACAAGAGGATGCCAGTTCAACATCTAAATGCGTCGGGAATGGTGGTATTAGTTTATACTTGGGGAGTAGTCTCCACTTGATCCTATCAACGATATGGCTTATAATGTGGCCGCGGCGAAGAAAATATAAAATCCTTGTCCATGGATTTGAAAGAGAAAAATAGTCTTTATTGATTTTCATTTTCTATAGTGGCCCGGGCTAATAATAGGTCTGTATACTCATCTATGTCTATTGCTTGCTTGGAATCAATTTTTACATATCCCCAGCTAGATTCTGTAATTAGCCCTTCCTTGAGTTCATTCTTGGTTGTTGCGTAAACAGCGCCCCTTAACATTAGTGCTTGAGGTAAATCTTGCCTTTGAGCAAAAACGTCAGCAGAGCCGAAAAAGGAAACTAAACTATCTCCTTCGATCTTTCTGCACCTATAGGGATGGTCTCTAGACTCTGAAACAGTAACGACCCAGCCGTTTTTGCCGTTAACGAGATTGGATATACAGCTATCGATAGTTTTTGCATTCCGAAATGGATAAGTTGGCTCTAAAACAACTACAATATCAAATTCAGGATAATACGAAGAGACTGCTTGAGCAACATCTGGAACGAGCGGAATGTCATCTTTGCAGAGTTCCGGCGATCTATGGTGTAATTCTATCGCATGCTCTGAAGCTATTTTTTTTACTTTTCTGCAGTCGGTAGATACAACTATTTTATTAATCAACTTAGATTTTTTTGCCTCATCTATAGTATATTTGATTAAAGGCCGGCCGCCTAAGTCTACAGTGTTTTTTTCTGGTATTCCTTTTGAGCCGGCTCTAGCGGGTATTATCGCGAGGATTCTATTCATGGATTTTATCGCCTATGTATCATAGTAATATATTTTCTATTATGGACCATATCGTGGTTTATACTGATAAATCCCAGCTTTTCGTAAAGAAATCTGGCAACGTTATCATAGAAACACCTCAACCAAATGACTCTATATCCTGCTTTATATAGTTTATTAATCAGATTTTTGTAAGTCTCAGTAGCATAACCTTTTCTCCTGTATTCTGGATGAATATCACACCCTATACAGATTGATGTCCCTGTATCTTTAGAAGTTCGGACATAACCTATACGCTTATCTGATTCATTTTTTATGATCTTCCATTTGGGCTTTTTTTCCTCAAACCAAAGAATAGTATCTTCTATTGATATCACTTGTTGATTTTCAAGCTGACCTCTGGTGTTCTCTAAGTTCCTAATCGAATTTATAAAAACTAAATCGCTTTTAGTCATATCAACTAAACTAATACTCATTTACCACCTTTACTATGTGGTCCCTATCTTCCGGTGATAACCACCAACCAACCGGAATATTAATATGTCGAGAACAAAAATAATCGGCACCGGGCAAGGTCGTCGTTTTAAATTTTTTAAAAACTGAATAGCCGTCATTTCTTATATGAACTGGATCGCTTGCAACGCCACTATCTTTCAAATATTTTTGAAATTTGGCCCTATCTTCTACTAGTACTGTGTAGATCCAACACGAAGACTCAGAATTAGAATCGACTCTCATTTTTTTTACTTTTGAGTTTATAATATTATCATTATAAAATCGATAGTTTGCCTTGTGTCTAGAAATTATATCATCAACATGATTCATCTGTAAAAGGCCGATGGATGCATTTGTATTATTCATGTGATATTTGAAGCCAGATTCTGTAATGTCCTGCTCCCACTTGCTCCCTTTATACTTTCGATTAAGCCCAAACCATCGCAACATCTTAATTCTTTCATCATCAGATGATTTCTTACTACAAATAGCGCCACCATCGGCCGTTGTAATGTGTTTAATCGCTTGAAAACTAAAGCAAGTATAATCACTGTATGTCCCGATTGGTTTATTTTTATATTTTGCGCCTAGCGCATGGGCGGCGTCTTCTACTACTTTGGCGCCGCATGTGGCCGCTATGTTATTAATTTCTTCTATGTCAAATGGCTGGCCGGCCCAATGCACCCCAATTATAGCTTTTGTTTTAGAACTAATTAGTTTTTTAACGCTATCTGGGTCTATATTTCCCGTAGTAGGATCAATATCTGCCCACACAAGCTTTGCACCGTCATTGAAAAAAGGCTCGTTGGTGGCCATACAGGTCATTGGCGTTGTTATGACCTCATCATCTGGCTCAATATTGCAAAGTCTAGATGCTATAGATAACGCACTAGTGCAGCTATTTACTAAAGAAGTATTTTGATTTTGTACATATTGTGCAAACTTTTTTTCAAACTCGTCAGATATGGCGCCCTCGGTCACAAATCCACTACTCCAAACATCAGCAACCGCTTTTTCAACACCATCGGGTACATGCACTTTAAACAAAGGTATCATAAAATTAATTCTGCAGCCATTTCTTGTTTTTTATAGTCCACTCAATCATCTTTCGCAAACTATCATCAAAGTTTACTGGAAGTTTCCAGCCCAGCAACCTCATTTTTTCACCACAAAGCGAATACCTCAAATCATGGCCCGGGCGGCTGCTGTGAAAATCAACCATTTCATATTTTAGTTTCTTCCCAACATATTCTGCTATCATTTTTGCCATCTCCAAATTATCAACCTCTCGCTCGCCAACAACATTGTATTTTTCACCGATTTTACCCTTGTTAAGTAAAAACAACACTGCTGCTGCGATATTTCTTGCATGTATGTAGAATCTACTACCAGCCCTTTCCTTGTTTGGGTACGTGTGTATGTTAACTAAGTCGCCATTGATAACTTTTCTAATCGTATTTGGAATAAATTTTTCAACATGTTGTCTTTCTCCAAAAGCATTCATTACGTTTATTATCATGATAGGGACTTTGTAAGTGTTTTCATAAGCAATACAGATCATCTCTGCTGCTGACTTGCTAGCAGAATACGGATTTGTTGGCTTGTGTCTATCCCACTCTTCATAAGCAACGCCGTCTGGCGCTGATCCAAAAACTTCGTCCGTACTAAAGTAGAAAAATACTTCAAGATTTTGAAGTGTTCTTGCATATTCAAGCATCTCTATTGTGCCGTCTATATTATTTTTAAAAAACTTCTTTGGTTCTCTAATACTATTATCGACATGCGATTCTGCGGCCATGTGCACAATAATATTAACGTCACCAAATTCTTGTACTAGCCCCTCTCCAAATGGAACTGTGATGTCGGAAGTGTAAACAGTAACTCTGTCGTTGTCTAAAGCGTTGAAGCTGCGCAGTCTATTCAATCCCTTGCTTGCATAATTTAACTTGTCGACAACTATTATTTCCCAATCGGTGTTTTTTAAAATGTGCTCAATAACGTGATGTCCAATAAATCCACATCCCCCGGTAATCAATATTTTTTTATTTTTTTTAGTCATAGTTTTTAAGATCCTTAATCATAGATATGGATGGAAATGCTTTGTTTATAATATCATAATTCAATTTTTCCCTTAAAGGAAAAATAGGCTTCTTATTATACTTGATCATCCACTCTATTTCGTCTCTTTTTTGTGAGCCACCTTCAAATAAAATAATAGATCCGTTAACAATTTGTTCTTCAACAGTGGCTACTAAATTATTTAAAATGTCTCCATCGTTAGATATATCTATGTGTAACAAATCAAAATCTTCCGGATCCTTGAGCCATTCATAAAAATCTATCTGGCCTAAAGTAACAAATTTTTCAACATCATATTTTTTTAAATTTTTCTTGCAAGCAGAAATCGTTGAATGTTTATATGGATACTTTTCCCACAAATCATATGAATATATGTGTCCTTCCCCCATTTCTTTTAAAGCTAAAGCCATTGAAATTGTTGAATATCCTTCCAAGGTACCAAATTCAACTATTTTTTTCGGCCTATGTTTAAGAACCACATTATAAATGTTTTTTCCTAGATTATTTTTTTTATAAGAAGAATTAACATCAGGGTTTATATAAGTCACAGCTTTTTATCTCCTGTAATATTTCTTCATATTTTATAAGTGGCAATTCTTGGTTTTTAGACATTAAATTAATTCTCTGAGATGTTTTTTCAGTGAAATGGCCCAAATGAGTGACGACCCCACTGTCCATAACTCCCACTTTTAAACCAAGTTCGTTATATTTTTCCATCATGTGGCCTTCTAATTTTTGCAAAGGCCGGTGATCATGATTTGGTATTATTTTTCGAAAAACTTCAGCCCTACAAATATTTGCATAATTGTACCAATGCCAATTATTTTTATAGAATTGATAGTCTTCAAAATGGCCCGCGTCTTCCCACTCTAATGACTCTTTTGTTATTTGATTAAAGTGTCTCTGACAATTTGCTTCGTCTCTGAGCGGATGTTGGAGAAATTTATCATAAAATTCTTTATTATCATATTCATATTTTAAAATTCTAAGATACCCACAACCCTTGTTTTTATCCAAAAATTCAAAACATGAATCTAAAAAATCATTTTCATAAAAATAAAAATCATCTTCTAGATGACAAACATATTCAGCATTAATCTTTTCAGATTCCTCGATTAATTTATGTACTGCTACTAAATCATACATGTTCTGTTTAGAAAAATAAAGTGCATCAAAAAAATCTTTAGATTTTAAAAACTCACAAACTTCTTTCGAAGAATTGTTATCCCAAGCGTATATGTATACATCATCTCGTTTTAAATTTTGTAAAGAATCTACGGCCTTTTTAAGTATCCCAAATCTTTCAGGTGATTTATCACCATCACAATGAGTTAATAATCCCACGCACAACTTTTTATTTGTCATCTTTGAATGCTCTTAAAAAAATGTAAATATTTGTTTGTAACCTCTTCCATGCTAGCAATCTCTAGTGGCTTTGTTAAGGAATCACAATCCATTATTTTTTTTAATAAATGTTCTTCTGAATCAAAAAGGCACGCTTTATTCTTTACAATTTCTGGGTGTCCTCCACCATTTAGCGCTAAAATCTTTAAACCACAAGCTATCGCCTCCATTAGAGAGTTAGAACACGGATCATTCTCGCTAGCCGTGACATATATGTCACTCTTTTTTAAATATTTTGCCACACCATGAGAATCTAAACAACCAGCCGGCTTTATATTCTTATATTTAACCGGACTATTACCAACAAAAACATATTCATGCTTGTCAAAATTAAGATGTGAATCTAAAAACTGATAATATTTATGGCCCTTGCGATAGTTTGAAGAAAAGCTAGTCGATATAAGCCTTATTTTATCACTAAACTCTTTTTCATAATTCTGATTAAAAATGCTGCTATCTACCGAGTTTTGTATAACGGCCCTAGGTTTGTTGTCTCTCATACCTAGCTCAAAATTTTTTTTCATCGACCACAGGCTTTGAAAAACTGTTGCTGTTGCAATCTTTTGATTTAAATTATATACAACATCGTCGCGTGTGTCGTTCATTTGGTTGTATAATCTCATTGGGCCGTCAAGTCGATGAACGTATATTTTATTGGGATATCTTTTCTTTAAATTATAAAGCCGCTCAACATTATGATGGCTATTGAAAAGTACAATGTCGCTTTCAGCCACATTATCAGAGTACAGCCCTAAGTTATCAAACTCTTTTTTTAGCGCACGCAAAAATTGATTGCCGCCGCCATGGGCTTTTTTGGTTATGTTATATTCAATATATATCTTCATAACGTTTTAAAAAAATCTACAAATTTCCCAAAGCCCCGGGGAATAATATATTCTTGTATATTTTTGTGTGCCACTTCAACATTGGGCTTACCTGTGTTTTTATGTGACTCATACAAACTTTCAGGCGCTAAAATATTAGCTGCAAAACCAACATCAGTCGAAATAATCGGTGTTTTTGTCAATGCACATTCAACAATTGATTGTGGGCCGCCTTCAAAGCGAGACGAAACAACATATAAATCTAAACAGTTATAAAGCTTATTAAGAACATCAAAAGAAGCCCATTCAAAATAATGATATTTAATGCCGGCGTCATTAAGCCTTTTCATAACATATTGTCTACGCCAGCCCGAAAGGATAACTTCTATATCAGGATTCTCACTATGAAATCTTTCAACTATATCACAAAAAATATCGGGGCCTTTTGAAAGCTTAGGGCTTTTTAGGTCATGGCCCTCGGTATCTCTTTGAAAAGAACCAAGGAGAGTCTTATCCAAGGGTAACTTTAATCCACTTTTTAATGAATCTTTATTCTTTATGGGAAACCACATTAATTGATTTGCCCAAAATTGCTGATTAAAAATTGGCTTTTTTGTATACTTCTCTATTTGAGTTTGGGTTCTTTCGCAAGGAACATGATAAAAATCTGTAATTTGATCTCTTGAATTGAAGTTATTCACAAAATTTTGATCAACTTTTATCGGATCTATGTGGTGTATCGTTGTAACAACAGTCTTGTTTTCTAAAAGAGAAAGCGGAATTGTTCTCCACTCCCAGCCAGACAAGAGCCAAATAATATCAGCTTCATATGGGTTATTAATCGTTATACCCGAATTAAACTGATTCCATTCTCTTGTAAAGCGATCACATATCCAGTTTTCTTGAGATGAAAAAACATATATTTTCATTCAAATATTTTTCCCTCTTTCATTAAAACCATCCCAGCGCCCTGTTCTTTCTCGCCCTCAAATAGATGGCCCCTAGATTCAACCAACAAACAGTCGAGTTTGTCGTTGCTTTTCTGCAAATATTCTAAAACGCCCTTTACAGCAAATTTATCAGGATCATAATCATCCCATATTATAATTCCGCCGGTCTTCATAACTTGCTGGCACAACACATAATCACTCATTATAACTGTTGGATTACTATGATCGCCATCGATAAAACAAAAATCATAATTTTTATGCTCTCTTAAAACACTGTATATTTTTTTACGTTCACAAAATTCAATTTTTTTCTTCTGCTTAAAAGGAACTTTTTCGTATAAATCCGCATTAGAGACGTGGGCCGGGCGAAATCCTACAGCTTCATGTTTTTTAAAATTATGAGGCACAATATCAACAGTTAACATTTTTTCAATGTCCTCACACAGCGCAACAGTATAACAAGACGTGCCGCGGCCAGTTCCAATTTCAAAAAATTTCTTAGCAGACAGCCACTCTGCAACGGCCTTAATTAAAAATGGCTGTTCCATTCCAGCAAGAAATCTAAACTCTTTTTCTCTCGGATTTACTCTAGTTTTTGTTAAATTACAAATAATTGAAAGATCTTCTAAATCTTTTTCCCAATCATAATTTACTTTCTCAAAAAAACTCTTTAAATCAAGGCTTTCCATTAATTTTTCCTCATAACATTCATAAATCTTTCTGCATAATCTTCTTGCGTATAATTTTCAGCATACTTTAGCCCTTTGTCAATTAGTTTATTGCGTTCTTGTTGACTCTCTAAATAAAATTCCAATTTTTTAATGATTTCTTCATCTGTCATCGACATATTGATGTTTATCAAAAATTTCGAAAACTCTTCTTGTTCCTCTCCGGGCAGATCTGCAGCTATAGCAGTTGCACACATGGGGATTTCAACGTATTTGCCAAATCTAGAATTGGGGGCGCCACTACAAGTAATCGCGATTTTTGAAGAATTAACAACTTTAGCAAACTCAATCAAATATTTGTCTGTGTGTGCGTCGGACAAATCATAGCCGGGGTGAGGGTGAGTATGAACCTTATATTTGCTTGATATATTTTGTACAACCTCAAGCATTCTATCTCTTAAAGGATAGTGTCTTCCCAAGAGCGTAAAGCCATTGGTGGCACCGGCTAAGAGCAAATCATACACTTTTGGTAGTTCATAATCTTTGAAAACAGTTTTTTCGGCGCAATGAGGCACATTTACTAAATGAACCGGGAACAATTTAAAGTTCTGCAAAAGTTTTTGGTATTGTTCCATATCGTTCTTATGATGACACACTATGATATTTGATTTACTCTGCATAATCTCTTTCATGGTCCACTGGACATCATACATTTCGTTATAGCGAATACACTTTAAAGCGTCCAGTTCCGCATAACCCTTTATTTCCAATGGCTTATAGGCCACGACAAGATCTGGTGTTTTGCCTTCATAAAGTTGAGCGACATTTTCTGTCGCTGTTTTATCGTTGTCCCAGTTTTCCCAGTTGGGCCCGGACCAAGTTAAATCACACAATTCGCCGATTGCTTTCATACCGTGAAAACGAACTCGCGACATTTTTTTTAAATAATAGTCTTTATTGCAAAGATAAAGTATTTTCATAGATATCTCTCTTTAAGTTGTTCGTAAAAACAGTCTTTGTGGTATTTCTTATTTTTGTCCATTTTGGATCTTCGCCACATTTCATTCCACAAATGCAGAGCATAAACACTCTCATCAAATTTTAACTGCATATTCGGGTTTAAAACTTTAAACCATTCTTCAAAGCCCAAGGGGCAAAATGTCTGATGTGGTTTTACGTATTTATCTAACGAAAGCTTTTCCACCGCCTCACGAACTAGTCGGGGTCCGACTTCGCCCCAAACAATCTTCATTGGATCCTTGGATTTGCATACTTCCCAGTTGTTTTTTGCTATCTCGCTTCCCTTGGGAGCCTTAATAATACCAGATGTTACAACATCTTCATTTTTAGTAACATAATACTCAGATGAAAAAACATATTCATCATCAAAATCAAAAGGCTTAAGACAAATCATATCAGTGTCGGCCCACCAACCACCTTTGTCATATAGAAGCTTGTATCTAAAAAAATTAGAAAAAGCGGAAAAACTGCCCTTGCCTTCTCCGGTCTGATAAGAAAAAATCTGTTCTTTCGGCAAAATCTCTTCGCCGGTCATGACTGAGACTCCGCTAGGGACGTTTTTTACATCGTTGTATGTGTATAAATGATATTCGTGGCCGCTTTTAATAAAAGAAGACAACGATAGCTGTTCTAAAATTGATAACTCGTCACCTATCCATAAACCCTGAACAACATCATTCACTCTCTACTCCAAGCATTGCTAAAAATGATTTAAATTCATCACAGGGTGGTGGAAATTCAGCAACACCCATTGCCTTTGTTATAACATCTTTTCTTAAAGTGAG
>Ga0080013_1001216_pt1 | contig 34837 bp, 48 predicted proteins | sample ETNvirenome_6_85_FD_69236 | JGI IMG/M metagenome (GOLD analysis project Ga0080013, IMG submission 69236) | Marine viral communities from the Pacific Ocean - ETNP_6_85 (SPADES assembly) (version 2) | ecosystem: Environmental > Aquatic > Marine > Oceanic | place: Pacific Ocean | collected 2013-06-19
GGCTGCGTTTTGGCTGTTCCCTATCAAGCTCGTTACGCCCTTATTAGTGCCGGTGGTCCATACTAATTTACCCCAGCGGAAATACTCGTTTTCTACGGTATCTATAGCGGCGCTTCCTCCACCTGGAGCCGCCCGAAATTTTACCCTAACGTCGTCCCCCGTAGGTGTAACTGCCACGGTTCCCGTAAAGTAGGTGGTATTTAATACGGCCATATCTACCCCACATAAAGAATCACCTAGGGCGTGCCAGCAGGTATGGGCATATACCTTGCCGTGCTTTTTGCTTAGCTCGCTGTTAGCCGCCGTTAATAATGAGGCCTCCCACTCCACCCCATTAAATTTAGTTTGGTCTAATAAATACTTATGCGTACGGAAACTGCCTAGCCAGGGATAGAGCCAGTCCACTATGTACTCCCTTACCGTGGCGCCTTCCCAGTATCCCTTGCGTAGGTTTTCTTCTGTGAAATCTGAGCTTGATAAAAACCCCTTAAATTCCAGGCTTCCCATCCTTAAGGCTGCGGCGTTTCTGCGGGCTGTGGCGTCCATATAGCCAGCGGGCGTAAATAACTGCTCCCCTAGGAAGGGGTCTACAGAATCATGCTCCAGGGTGCCGCCGGTACCCAAAGAAAAGCGCAGCGGCTGGCTGTGGTTGGTGTACCTGTAATGCTCTGCCGCCAGGGTTACTACGTGCCACAAGCAGGTATACCTATTGCCCCCCTTGTGTAAAGCCGTGCGCCCCGCCTCTTTAGAAAAAGCCATGCTTAAGTATTACCCCCTACCAGGTCTAGCCCGCTTGTAGAGATATCGTAAGCCCAGGCCCACGCCCCTGCTGCCGTAGAGTTATCTAATAAAAAAAAGATAGCACAGCTGCCCGCCGTGGCCGTGGTTTTTACCGCACCCCCGCCGTTATCGTTTACCCTTAAAGTATAGCTAGGGGCTCTATTTAATACGTAGAAAACGGGGCCGCCGGTGTTCGTGTATAGCCTGGCGTCTGGAAGCGTTAGCACCATAGAGCTAGCCGTAGGCGTGGCCATTACCAGGCGCTGCCGCTGCAGGCTATACGTGCCGCTGCCAGATAGGGTCTGCTGGCCGCCGTAAAACTCTGTGCCGCTTATCATGCTCCTACAACCACCCAGCCGTACGTACCGCCCTCTTCTTTCATTAAGACAATGCCCGCAGAGCCTGCGGCCACTGTTGCCACCGTCGTTACCCCTTCTTTTACCGTAACGGCTCCAGATGCGTGGCCATTTATTACGTAAAAGTATGGGCCGCCCAGGGGGTAAGAGCTTAGGCCTGACGCAGGGTTAGGCAGGCTTACCGTTAGCGCCCCGCCCGTGCAATACAAGACCCTGCCGCCCGCAAGGGTGGCGGAATAGTTAGCCGTTACCTGCGCGGCCCCTCCATAGTTAAAGCTGCCTGCGTGGGCTACCTCTTCTTTTATCTCTATTAGGGGGATACTATCCAGGCTGCCTAGCTCGTTAGAGTCTCTGCTAATAGCTAGCGCCTCATCTAACGATTCTCCAAAGCGTACGGGTACGTCGTACTCGTAGCCCGCCGTAATTGTGCTGCCAGCTGTAGGGGCAGCGCCCGCCGTTATTATTCCCGTGGTAGTGTCTACCGTAAATGACGTGGTAGGGGTCCCGTTTACCGCCAAAACTACCGTACCCGTAACGGGCTTGGTTATTGTCTTAGTCTGCGTTACTCCACCATTTATATAGGTTTTCTTTAGCTGGTACTCGGTCTGCCCAGAAGCGCTACTTGCTTCTATTGTTACGTCGTCTGCAGCGGGCGTGCCTATATGGTCTGAAGCGCTCGTAAAATCGTTAAAATCCTTAAACCTGAAGCCGTGCGCCGCCCCTGCCCGTGCATGGTAGAAGGTTATAAGCTCGCCTAGGTCTGCCAGGCTTTTTAGCCCGTAGCTAGCGTCGTACTGGCTTCGGGGCTCTGCCCACCGCTGCACCCTAACCTCCCTGCCGCTATCCAGGGTTAGTACTTCGGTGGCGTATCCTGGGCCGCCCCTGCTGCCGTAGGCCAGTTTGTCTGGGAATCGTACTTCGTGAAAGCTCATTATTTAAAACTCGTTGCTGCACGCCGCATATCTTCGGATAGCTGGCGCTTGCTCTTGCGGAAGGAATCCGCATCAGGCGTTACTATACGCATATTCACCGTAACATTTCTAGCCCCGCCATCACCCTGGGCCTTTACGCCTAGCTTTCCATCCCTGCCCCGCTCAAGCGGCATAATAGCTTCTGGCCCCGCTTCCCCCATAAGGCCCATTTTCCCCCCTTTCATAGGAAAAAACGTAGCACGGTCCACTACGCCCCCTGCTGCATACCGTTGTATCTCTCCATAGGTCGTCGAATTATTTACCACGCCGCCATGAGCATACCGTTGTATCTCTCCATAGGTCGTCGAATTATTTACCACGCCGCCATGAGCGTACCGTTGTATCTCTCCATAGGTCGTCGAATTATTTACCACGCCGCCATGAGCGTACCGCTGGACCCCTCCATAGGCGGCCCCGTTAGCCTTTCCGCCGGTGGGGTAGTCCATATCCCTACCTCCCTGGAATACGCCCCCTGCTGCGTAGCCTTCTACCTTTTCCCCTCCCTGGAATACGTTACCTTTAGCGCTAGCTATTCCCGCCGAAATGCTGGCTACCATCTTCTTTATTACTAGTACCTGAAGCAGCTCATTTATTACGGCTTGCATAAAACTTTTAAGGGCGTCCTTCGCCGAAGCGGTCCCGGTAATGACGCTTTGAAAAGCGCTGCCGAATTTCTCCGCTATAGCGTCTGCGCTGGTCTGTAGCTGCTCTGCTTCCTGCCGCCTTTCTAATAGTCCCTCGTACCCACCCCGCAGCAGCTCAAGTGCTACGGCCTGCTCTTCCGTGGCCCCGTGTAGGGCCTGGCGTATCAGTTGCTCCATAGCTAGAGCCTCTGACGCTATTTGCCTTTCGTCTGATGACTTACCCAGGGCGGCTATTTCTGCTTCTAGGGTTTCTACCGTTTCCCTAATAGTGGTTCTGGCGTTCTGGGCCGCTAAATCTTCCTGGTCTATCTTCTGGCGGTTATCTTCCCTTGCTGCGCTTTCTTCCGCTATAGCCGCTGCCAGCTCATGCCGTTGCCTTACCAGCTCTGCTATGCGCTCCGCTTCCGCTGCCGATAGCTCCAGGCCAGTGGCCGCAAGTGCCGCCCGCTGTGTAGATACGGCCTCCTCTTCTGCTGCAGCTAGCGCCCCTTCACGCCGTAGCACGCCCATTATCCGTAGCTCCTCTTCCAGGGCGGCTATGGAATCGTCCTTAGATTTTCTGGCAGCCTCTTGGCTTGCCACCCGCTCTATAGCCGCCGCCAGGTTGTTGTATTCCTTCCATACGTCCTTTAGGGATTGTCTGCGCTTTTCGTCTAGCGTTAGTTTCCTGCCTGTTAGCTTTTCTTCTTCCTTCGCAATAAAGGCCGCCAGGGTTGCCGCCTCTTTTCCTTCGGACGCTTCCACCTTTAGCAGGGCTATACGGTCCCGCATTTTGGCTATAGTCCCGTCTACGCTAGCGTTCGCTGCTTTATCGCCTGCAACCTGGTCCCTTGTGGCTTTAGCTGCATCCCTTAGCGCTTTAAGATAGTTGGCTAGGACTGCCTCTGCCTCTTTTCGTTTTCGTATTTCGTCTGCCAGGCTCTGTATTTGCGCTTCTGTTGCCTCTTCCCCTGAGCCCGCAGCCAGCTGCCTGGCCTGCGCTATAGCTTCCTGCTGTACCGCCGTTTCTTTTGCCGTTTCCCCTAGGCGGCCTAGGTCTGCTATTACCTGCTCGTTTTCGGCGTGCCATAGTTTTAGGCCTGCGGTTAGCTTAGTCTCCCCCGCCGCCAGTAGCGCTAGCCCTGGGGATAGCTCCAGTACCCTGCCGTTTAGCGCCTCTATTGCTTTATCTACAGCCGTTACCTGAAGGGCCATTTCTTCGGCCTCATCTTCTTTATCCCACTGCGCCCGCAATGCTTCACTTGGCTCCCTCTGAAAGTACGCTGCCCTCCTCCATAACTCTTCCCGAGAGTCCTCCGTAGGCTCCCCTGGCGTTACGCTAGCTGCCTTTAGGCGCCCTGGCTCTACGGGGGCCGTTTCAATTTCTGCCCGTAGGTCTTTTAGCGCCCTTATACGGCTCCTTATAGCCGCTATTTCTTTTGCTATATCCCCCTGCCTTCTAGCCTCGTCTATAGAAGTTAGGCTTTCTGCCGTTTCTCTGGCCTGGCTCGCTAGGCGCCGCTGTGCCGCCTCTAGCTCCTTCGCCGCTGCTGCCGCCTCTTCCGCAGAGGCCGTAGCCTCATCTGAGCCATCCCTGAAGGCTATAAAGGCCGCCGCAGCCATACCTATAGCTATGGCGATTAGGCCGAACCCAGTCTGCGCCAGGGCTAATTTAACCGCCTTTAGCGCCGCCGTAAGGCCGCCAGTAGCCGTGGTTGCCGTCCAGCAGGCCGCTGCGTATATGCCCTTAGCGGCAGCCGTTAATAGTGTTGCCGCCTTTTCTGCCGTCCAGGCTACTGTTAGAAATGTTACCGCCGTGGCTAGTATCTTTGCCGCCGCACCGGCCTTGCCCCAGCTCCCCCCTACCCCCGCAAGTATACGCACCATTTCGGCCAGCGTATCCACCGTGGCCCGCAGAGCCGCTGCTACGCCGCTTTCCCCTAAAACGTGCATAGCCTCTTCTACGGCGCTTTTAAGGTTATGCCATGCCCCTATTAAGGTATTATCTATAGCATCTGCCTGGTCTTGGGCAGCCGTGGTATTTAGCTGCGCCTCTCTAGTTACGTCGGACATTTTTTCCGCGCTATCTGCCATAGCTATAGCAGCCGCTGCGTTTCTGTTCCCGAAAATATCGGCTGCCAGGCCCGCCGCTTCTAGTGGGTTTTCTAGAGAGGCTATCCCCTCTGCCAGCCTTTCTGCTATCTCTTGCAGGTCATGCGTAGCGGGGCTTAGCTCCTCCGCCCTTATATTTAGTTTATCTAAGGCAGCCGCTGCAGCATCCGTAGGGGAAGCCAGGGCCAGTAGCACCCCTCTAAGGCTCGTACCCGCCATGCTGCCTTTGACGCCCCTATCTGCCAGTACGCCCAGGGCGGCTGCCGTTTCTTCTACGCTGTAGTTAAAGCTGCCAGCCACCGTGCCTGCATACTTCATGGCCTCCGCTAGCTGCTGCATATCAGTGTTAGAGCGGTTAGAGGCCGTGGTAAAGGTGTTGGCCACCCGTACCGCCTCTTCTGCGTCCATGCTAAATTGTCTTATAGTGTTGGACACAAAGCCCGCAGCTTCGCCTAGCTCTAAGCCCCCACCCGTAGCCATATCTAGGGAAGGCTCTAGGGCGGCCATAGCCTCGTTAAGCTCAAAGCCAGCTCTAGAAAGGGCTACCAGGCCTTCTGCAGCCGAAGTGGCGCTAAAGCGTGTGGTAGCGCCCATTTCTCTGGCCAGCTCTATAGCCCCTGCTAGCTCCTCTGAAGTTTTGCCAGAAACGGCCCCAACCGTGGCCATAGCCTCTTCAAAACTAGCCACCGTGGCAGCGGTTTTAGTAAAGAGGGCAAAGCCTGCCAGGGGTAGTAAAAACTTCTGCAGCATCCCGCCTGCATTTACGGCGGCACCGCCCGCCCTAGTCATAGAAGCCGCTAGCGTATCTGTACCTTTAGCCGCTGCTACCGCCGCTGGCCCCGTCTTGGCCATAGCCCCAGAGGCAGCATTTACGCTGCTTACCATTTTTACGGTAGAGCGGGTTACGGTTTTCCCTGCTAGCGCAACCGTGGCGGCCCCTTTACTAGCGCCTGTGGCGTCTATACCTAGGATTAGGGTCTTGCGTGTAGCCATTATTTTTTACCGGCTCTTTTTATTGCGCCTGCAATATCCGTACGGGCCTTTTTAAGCCATACGGAATCTAGAGCCGTGATTAGCTCATAATACCGCTGGCGCTCTGAAATACCCCCTACCCCGTAGATATCAAGGTAAGAGGCTACCTGTGCGGGCTGTAACGGGTCTGGGCCGCCCTCCCCGTAAGTGCGGGTAGCACACAGGCGGGAAAAGGCCTCCCAGTATGGCGCCAGGTCCATATAAAGCGTGGGAGCCTCCCCCATATCTGGCGCCGCTATACCCTGCGCTGCCCTGGCTTTTAGTACTTCCTGGAATTGCCCCCATTGCAGCTGGTATTCCAGAAAGCCCGTTAGTTTTTTGCGCTTTCTTCCCTTTCTGCCGCTCTGTAGTTTTCGGCCTCTGCGGCTGCGTTTTGCACCGCCGAAAAAAGGTCTGCTAGGCTGCCGTCCTTAAAACCCTCATAAACTAGCTTGGGGTCGTATTTAAGGGGCTCGCCGTCCTCCCCCTCTACCCCTTCCCAGTCTAAAAGCACGCACTTGGCTACGGCTTTGCGGGTCATATCCTCTAGCACCTTATCTGGGATACCCCCAGCCTGCTGCTCTTTTCGGTAGGGCTTTGTTAGCTTCCTTATAAGGCTCTGGAAAGCGTTATTCCCCAGGCGGGCTACCTTAAGCCTGGAGCCGTCCACGTAATCTATCCATACCCCGCCCTCTACCTTTTCGGGGTCTACTCTTAGTGCGTTTAGTTTTACCATGATTAAGGCCCGTAAAATGGTTAGCGGGCCAGCAGAGCATAACCCCGCCAGCCCGCAAAAGGAAAGCCCCTACCTTTTAAAACCTAGCTATTTTAATCGTATGCCCTAGGGTTGCATGGCGGATAGCGTCGAAACCCATTTCGCAGATAACGTCCCCGTTGGGGCCTGAAGCTAGCCGCTGCATAGAATTAAAAACCACGGCGGGGAAATCTAAAATATAGCCTACCCCCCCGTTATTTAGTACGACAGCCATAGACACTTGGGTATTGTCTAGGAAATAGTCTGGTACAGTCTTTGTTGCGTAGTAAAGGGTTATGGTTCCTGAAACGTCGCAAAAGCCAGAGCCGATAGAGTTAGGGGTGTTAGTGCCTAGTACGTAGTTGGTCCTAAGATTGTTGCCCACGTCAAAAGAAAAACTTAGAAGGGTGCCGCTAGTGCCCGCTATTTCTACTTTCTCGATATGGTCCACGGAATTTAGGCTAACGGTAGTGGCCGCAGCGGTCTGGGTCTCAAACTGCGTAGCGTTAGAAACCTCGCTAACCCCGCTCCAGCCCGTAGTCATTGTGGCCATTTCGCCTGCCGTCATGCTTACGCCTAGAGAATCACAGCGCATATCCTGGTAGTTTACTACGGCGTGGGTGCCTGCAAGGTCCTCGAACTCCTTTTTGAACTCTACGTAGTCATCTTCCGTACCGTTTACTATGTGCCGCAGAATAGAAAAGGTAGTAGAAAGGGAAGAATATTCTCCCGCAGGCGTTTGCTCCACTACCACGGTACCACTCGTAGAAGAAGCCACCTTAAGGTATTCCTTGGCTATGCCTGAGCCGTTTACCTCTATCCAGTCCCCAGTAGCGGGGGCATTAGTCCAGGTTCCAGCGCCAGCTATCGTAAAAGTTTTAGTAGCCAGGGTTACTGTTTTAGTTTCCGCCGCCACTGCGGCCACGTAGCCTGCACTATGCAGGCCGTACTGAAACATATCGGCTACCTCTGTAGAAGTGGGCTGTATTTCTTTTGTAATCTCCCCCACGGCCCGCCTGGCTGTGCGTACGCTACCGACTACGTTTCTATCTGCCCGTATTTCGCTGCTCCTTGCGAAATCTGCCTCCTCCTTAAACCCCTCGGAAGTAAAAGAGACAAGCTGGCCAGTCTCGCCGCTGGGGTCAGTTACGGTACCGAAAGCGGTTTGCTCTTTGTAGGTTAAGGTTACTTGGTTTGAGTTAGACAATTTAGGGCGCTCCTTTTTTATGCGTTATCTGTGTAGTAGGGCAGGTCTACGTTAAGTTGCCACCAGGCCCCGTCTTTACCTATAGTACCCACGCTGGGGGAATCGAAAATAACAGTATGGCCACTTTCTGTAACCGTAACGCCCCGAAAGGCGCTTACGATACTATCAGCCAGGGCCAGGGCGGCCCCGTCCCCGCTATCTATGGGTACGAAAATTTGGGCCACCGCTACGCCTACCGTTCTATGCCTTCCCGCTGGGCTCATTTCGGCTTGTCTGCTAGAGCCGTTACGTATGGAGAAGCGCACCCACTTGCCCGTACCGCTGCTGGGCAGCGCCCTAAAGGCGGCATTATCCCAGGCCGTGCTAACGCTTTCTCCGCTGGTTATTTCTGTATTAAACCTGGCGCGTATGACGTTGTGCAGGGTGGCGTATGCCATTATTCTAGGCTCCTAGTTAGCTCTTGAAATGTTACCGCCAGCATACCGTTGGGGGCCTGGCCGCTCCACCCCTCCTCTAGCCGCTCTATATAAGGCACGTTATTGGTTATAAAGACACTGGCGAAAAAAGGTAGGCTGCTTATAACCGCTTCCACGTTTCCCCCTAGAGCGCTATCACTTGCTGGCTCTTGCGTAGAAGGTTCCCCTACTGTGGTTATCCAGTTACGCCTAGCGTGGCCCGTTTTTACTGGCGTTTTTTCGGTTAGCCGCTCTTCTGCGTCAAATACTAGCTTTTTCTGCACCGTCCTTACCTCTTCGGCAGGCAGTCCAGCGGTCCAGGCTATCACCGCTTTATTAAAGGCCGCTAGGTTAGCCGTCATCTTCTGTATTCCAGCAGCGTGGCTGCATAATTAACCTATACGCCGCCACCTGGGCGCCGCTGTAGAGGCTTTCTATGCGGGTTACAATCCAAAGCGTAACCCCGTGCAAAACCTCTAACCCCTCTTCTAGGTAGTCAGTTTCAAAAGTGGCATTTAGCCCGTAAGCAGGTAGCAATACCTCTAGCTCCCCTTCTGCCGTTTCTGCGCCCTCCCCGTAGCCCCTGCTGTACGGCTGGGGTGGCGTGCAGTAATACTGGTAGGTGGTAGGCGTAGTACCTGTGGTATAGGCCCCCGTGGCAGGGTTAAAGGTTTCTGGCTCCCTGCTCCTAGAGGGCGTAAAGGTTAGCTGTGCGCCGTAGGTTTCGGCCAGCGTGGCTACTTTTGGCCTTATCTGGGTGTCTAGGTCGGTCATTAGGCCCGCTCCATTCTTCCATATGGCGTAGAAATCGACCTAACAAGTAAGGCCACCTTCCTAAACTGCTTTACCTGGCTTTTGCCCCCTAGGTAGGTCTTTTTATCCTTAATGGAGCCTACCCCTACTTCCTCGCTGCCTATTATCCCAGGCTCTGCGATATCTGGCAAAATACCCCCGCTTTCCGAGATATGGCGTAGAGCCATTTCTGCCGTAGCGTCCTTAGCTTCCTGGGGTAATGAAGTTGAAGCTATCCAGTAGCCGTCGTAGTCGGTACCGCCCGCCCTAGGCCAGTCCAGGGCCTGCGTTTCGCTTTTTCTGTAGCCTAGCCAGCGCTGCCCATAAACCAGGTCCAGGTATTGCGTTCCCATACGTAGGGCCTCCTCTTTCGTGGCGGTACTGGCCCCGCTCCACGCTGTAGGGTTCCCGTGGGCGGTGTGGTAGGTGTCCCCGTCTGCCACTGATAGGTAACTATCAGCAGAAGCAGAGCCGCTGCCTGTTTCCACGGTTAGGGCCATTGCCTAGCCCTCCTTCTTTTTGGCTGCTTTCTTTTTGGCTGGCTTTTCTACCTGCATTTCCCAGCCGTCCTTCTTTTTGGCCTCTTTTTCCGCTGCCCTAAAGCAGCACCGGCCCTGCTGGGGGTGAACCATTGTTATTACTTCTTTTTCTTTGCTTTCCATTACTTAGCTCCTTTTTCCTTTTTGGCTGCCTTCTTCTTCGCGGCTGCCTTCTTCTTTGTTGGCTGGTTTTTTGGCGGGCCGCCCTGGTAAAAACCTCTGGCCGCCCAAAATTCGATACGGTCTGCGCTGCCCTTATCTAGCAGGCGTTTTCCGTTTTTATCCTCGTACGTTACTAGCATTTTTCCCCCTTAAAGGTAATAGGGGGTAGGGCCGTTAAACCCAGCCCCCTATATTTAGATTAAGCCTGCTTTTAGCTGTTGATTCTGGCGCAGAGGCTAGAATCTAAGAGTTTGCAACCGAAAAGGCAGTCTAAGGCTACGTGAACCTCTGAGCTGTTGCCTACGTAGTACATCCGAGAGCGCAAGGAAAGGCCCGTGCGTGGGTCTGAGACTGTGGCCACGTTAGCGCCTAGCTCGTTAGGTACTTCTGGTAGCGGAGCCATGCAGAGCGTAGCCCAGTTACTGTGGAAAGCTAGCGAAAGCGTCTTAGCGGCGCCACCGCTGCCAGTAATTGTAACTACCTCGGAACCTGCTACGGAAGCATGCAAGGGGGTAGTAAGTACTATGGTGGCGGCCCCACCTGACGCCGTAACGTCTGCAGAAACCGCATAGCCAGCAGGGTGGCCAGCGAAGCCTACGGTATCGCCTGCCTTAATCACGCCGGAAGAATCCACGCCCGTTATGGCGATAGAAGTAGAACCAGCGGCGTGGGCGCCGTTTACCAGCCCTGCGCCATCTGTAAGGTTAGAGCCCGTATAGGAAGCCGTGTTTTGGTTGGTGTAAACATTAAAACCAAACTTCTGCCCGATATCCCCGCTCTGCTGCGTGGAAACCCCAGCAGCGCCAGCGCCTTGCCAGTTACTGTAGCTAGTGTCCTTAAGCATGGCAGCGTCTAGGGATGGGCTTATTTGGGCGTGCATGTTAGCTGTATCGCTAACTGGGCAGGTTCCGTCTAAAAGCGCCTGGCGGGCGTCAATTAGGGTTTCCCCAGCGCTAGCGCCTGTAGAGGCGGCAAACTGGAAGCCAGCTTGCGTAGCCAGGGCCATTAGTTTTTGGTCGATATCATCGGCCAAAGCGTAAGCCGCTGGGCGGATATGTTCCTGGATAATCTGGTCCCCGGTAAAAGCCAGCTCTTTGTCTGAAACCTTAAACTTAACCTCACGCCAGTTATCTAGCGTAACGGTTAGGCTGCTGGTGGCCAGGTCTGCGGCGGTGCTTGCGGCGTCTGCTGCAGAGAAGGTAGAAGGGCGGCGTACGTTAATCGTTTCGCCGCGCCCGTAGGCTCTGCGCTCGTTTTCGTAACCACGGTGGACCCGTCCAGCTAGGCCTAACTGCTTTTCTAATTGAATTAGTGCCTCTTGTGCGTAAAAAACGGGGTTAAAATTTCCTAGGGTGTTAGCCATTTAGTGTATCTCCTTTAAGGTTTCGGCTTTTATTATGTTATTTCTAGAGTGCTTCCCGCTTTTTCTGCCGCCGCTCTGGCGGCCCTGTAGGTTTCTGGGTTTCTTGCCTCATCTTGCGATATGGTGAACCGTCCACCTGTGCTGCCTCCCGCAGCTGTACTACTGGCTGCGCCACTTCCCGTAGCGCCGCTACCTGCAAAAGCAGGCGCATAGGCTGCATTTTCCCGCATTTCGGTTACTAGCTCTTCTATTCCCATCGGGGCCGTGCTGCCTGCAGCCATAGTAACTCTGGGGGTACCGTTGGCGTCTATCACTTCTGCGATATATTTACCTTCTGTTCCCTTTACCATTCTGGCTTTCTGCATTACGTGCGGTAGCAATAGCTCTACGTTACCGCTATGGGCGTTTAGGGCCTCTACGGCTGCAGCCTTTACCAGGTTGTTTTCTAGCTGGCTCTTTATGGCGGCTTCCTCTGCTGCCACCTTCTCTAGCTCTGCCCCGTGCTTAGCCGCTAGCTGCTTTTCTTTGGCCGCCACTATTTCCCTTACCTTTTCTTCTGGCGTGTAGTCTGCCATTTCCCCCACTTTGGCTATAGCCTCCCTGGCCTCTGCTGGGTCTAGCCCTTCATAGGCTTTACTGGCTGCTGCCATTTTCTTTACGTTTTCCCGCTCCTTGGCCAGGCTACTTTTGAGCCCCGCCACGTTTTCTAGGGCGTACCCCTCTGCTGCGGAAACGGCCAAAACAAAGCGGCCCCCCTCTTCTGTGTAATGCTCTGCTAACTCTGGGGCCAGCCCTTCTAAACTGTTAAGTATTGCCTTAAGTGCCATTTTTTATTACTTCCCGTAATTGTCTTAAAGCGTGGAGAATACCACGCTTCTGTAATGGTAACGCCTCTGCGCAGCTATTCCTAGCTAGCCTTCCGTACCAAAATGCTGTACCCGTTTCTCTGCAGCCATACGGCTAGCGCCTCTTCTCTGCCGCCGCCGTTGTTGAGCATACCCCGCCTGGCTATATCCCTGGCCTTCCGTATGCGCAGCCTATCTATCAGCAGGCCGCTTTCTAGGGTTAGCTCGCTGCCTTCAACCCGTACCAGGCCGCCCGTGTCTATTGCTATTAGTCTTATCATGTTTGAGCGTAGGGGGTTCTGACGTTTTCCCCTCCTGCCCCATTCTCCCACGGCAGAAGGTAGCTGTATATAACGGTAGCCCTACTATTTAGTACACAATGCCGCCGGTAGTGTCCGTATCTGGCGGCGTGTGCCTGGAAAGGTCTAGCTCCCCGCCTGTGCGCTCTTGGATACGTAGGGCTAACAATAGGTCATGGTCCTCATTTTCCCCTACGGCGCCGGTGGCCCTATCTGAGGCGAACCACTCCGCGAAAAACTTACCTATAAAGGCTTCCCCTTCGGGAAAAACAACCCTTCCCCCGTCTATCAAAACGTCCCCGCCTTTTGCTTTTATCCGTATCACTGCGCTAGCACCCATAGGCGGTCCGTTTCGGAAAGCCGCAAAAACCATGCCTGCTTTTCAAGCGGTACGCCCCGCCACAGGTTTACGATAAAATCGAACCCGTGCGGGTCTAATCTCATTAGCGTGGCGGGGTCTGCGTATAGGTACTCTGTATACATTGACGTAATTTCGGTGGCCTCGAAATTGTAAACCCTTCCGAAGTAGCCTTCTATAAACTCATCTGCCCAGCCCGTTTCGCCTAAGCTGTTTATGGGTTTTTTGCCTGGCAGGCGGTGGCCTCCTTTAACCTTCTCCACCCTGGCCCGCCAGGCTCTGTATCTGGTAGCGTCCTTTACCCAGAAGCCTTCCTCTACGGCGTGGCTCATTTCGTGTACATATACTCTGGTGGCATCATCTGAAGCCAGGTGGGCTCGCCCTATCCTCTGCGGCTCCAGGGTGGTTTTGTGTTCAAAGGCCCGCTTCCCTTTAGGTATCCCTGCTACCTCTATTTCTACTGTGCCAGCTTCCACTTTTGCCCCCGCTTCTCTTATTTTGCGAACCGTGGCGGCTACGTCCATCCTGATATCCTCTAGGGTCTGTATTTGTCTCTGTAGGCCGCGTTTGTAGAGCTGTATTTCTATGTCTTTTCCCCCTGCGGCTATTGCGTCGTCCAGCTTAGACTGGGCAGAGCGCATATACGCCTGGTTCCTTTGCAGCCTTTCTAGGAACCTCCCGCCCCAGGCAGACTGGTCGCTGGCGCCTAGATAATCTGCTAAGTCATCTGGGTGCATAGCGTGTATTTCCTTTGGCGTAACCCGCACCCAGGCCGTTTCTTGTGCGGTCTGTTTTTTGCGCCAGAGCCCCCGTAAAAAATCCGCCGCCTCATCTACTTTCTGTTGCATTTGTTTAGAAATTGTTACCGACTTGTATTTAACAAGCCTTACCTGGTTGGGTAATGAGTGTACCTTTATTGCGGCATTTCCCCCCGCCGCAATATCTACCCTCATGCTTTTGGCTACGGCCTCTGCGGCTTCCTCGTATAACGGGCGCACCCTCCCTATCTCCTTAAAGAGTTTATTAAAGGCGCCTACATGGCCGCTTCTTTTGTACTCCGCGTATACGTCATCCAGCTCTGCCGTGAGCCTGTCTAGCTCTGCTCTTAGCTTTTCTAGCTTTGGAAAATCCGTCCCGTGCTTCTGGTTCAGGTATCGCCGCAGCTGCTCCCCGTCCATGTTTTCTGGGGTTAAATCCTTGCCCGCTGGGGCTGCTGGGGCCTCTACTGAAGCCGGGGCAGCGGGGGCAGCGGGTAAACCCTCTAGGCTCCTTAGCTCTGCCAGGCTTAGCCGCCTGCCATCGTCCCAAAACTGCTTTATTTTTAACCTGCCTCCCTTCCATAGCTGGTAGCGCTTTTTACCTAGCACGTCCATTACTAGGCCATCATTGCCCGCCGCCGCTTCCTGCTCTAGCCAGTCTTTGTACTTTAGTTTGGCTGGTACTTGCCCATTCATGCTGGCCCGCATTTTTTTGGGCAGCTTGCGGGCGTTAGGCGTGCGGCTTAGTACCCCAGCTTTTTTAAGCTCTGCCCAGCTTTTAGTAATAGGTACCACGGTAGACCTGCACTGCATATGCGCTGGCGGGCGGGGTCCCTGGCCTAACTTGTATACCTGGCCGTCCTGCCCTATGCAGATATCTGTAGTGTTAGCGTCTAGCGTGCTTAGCCACTTAACTTTTTTTACTACGTCCTGGTTTTCTATATAGGCAAGCTCCTTAGCGCCATTTAGCACGGCAGCGGTATGCGTTCTAACCAGCGTACGCACGTGCCGCCTGGCCACGCCGCCCAGTATCCCCGTGCCTGCCAGGTCCCTGCCTTTTCCAAAGAGGGCAGCCGTTAGCTGCGCTGGCGTCTGGCCCGTAGCTAGCCCCACCTTTAGCAGCTCATCCACTTTGCCGGTAAGCGCCTGGCCTAGACCCTTATAGGCGTCCTTCAGTAGCCGCCCCTGCATAGGGTGGGTATTCATCATGGCCCGTACCGTAGCCATGCTGGGCATATTTGTTACCACGTCTAGCGGCAGGGCTTTGGTTAATGAGCTGGCCGCCCACTCCGCTTCAGTCATGCCTATGCTGGCCAGGCGCTTAGAGAAATCGCCCCCCATCTGCTTAAACCCGCCAGCTAGCGTGCCTTTAACGCCTGCTATTAGGTCTTTGTACCGCTTAGTGGTCCAGGGGCCAGATTCGTACCCCCTCTGGAAGGTAGCCAGCTTTCGTGCTGCCAGCTTCCTTTCTAGGTCTGGTAATACTTTGCGGTTATAGAAGTCTAGCAGCCGCTGGGTTTCCCCGTTCTTTAGCCGTTCAAGGTATACGGCATGAGCTATAGCCCTGCGCTGTATATCGTCATTTATGCCCACGGGTTACTCCCCCGCCTCTACCTCTTCCGCTGGGGGCGGGCTCAATAAGGCGGTATCCGCCTCCGTTTTAGCCTGCTCTGCTTCTGCTTCCACGTCTACCTCATCCGAAAGTATCCCACGCCGCTTAATTTCCTGCAATAGGGTTTCGTGGCTTATAAGGCCGCTTTGCCCCATCGTTATTAGGTTTTTAGTATCTTCCGAAGCCTTAACGCCTATTCCAAAATCGTTAAAGATATCTATAGCGAAATCGTCTGGCAGGCTGGCCCCTATCCACTCTGAGGCTATCCCGTAGGCCTGGGCTAGTGTGTCCTCTAGCGCTCGTATCCATGCCTGGATATTAGTAGAAGTTCTGGCTTCATCCATAGCCCGCCCTGTTGCCGTGGTTCCGCCTGTGCGCTCCACTAGAGGGGAAAGGCCTAGCACCTCCATGCGCTTTTCAAGCGCCGCTAGGTCTGCTTCCCCTGCCTGGATAGCCCGCCCCGTATGCTCTACGTAGCTTAGGCGTGCGTCTGGGTTGGTGCTGCTTATCATCTGGCTAGGGCCGATAGTTACCCCCGCCTCTAGCTCCTCTTCTGTAACGCCGGACATAAAAAGAATACCCACCCGTGCAAAGCGTAAGATATTCCGCTGGTCTGAAAGGCTCTGCCAGTGTGCGATATTTAGCCAGGCCAGGTCCTCTAGTGGCGGGGTAGCCTCCATAAACTCGGTACGCTGGCTGTAGTACGTAACCAGCGGCACCCGCCCAAAGCTGTGCGGCCCCTCTTCAATTTTGGCCCACTCTCCGCCGTTTTGGGACTCCCTCCACAGCTCGTAGCCTTCCTCGTTAATAACCCTTATATATTGCGCCTCATCCTCTAAGAAGCCTTCCCCGTACTCTGTGCGCCGCTCCTTAAAGCGTATTTCTGTAACCCTGTTGCTGCCGTCTGCTCCCCGCCCCACCTTCCAGGCGAACAGGTCCAAGGGGCTTATCTGTACGAAATAAGGCCGCTGGCCCGTAGCCCGCTCTTCTGCCAGGGTTAGGCCTCCCCCGTTAGAGGGGAAATCTACTAGCACGTGGCTTAGCCCGTATTTAAGGGCGTCCGAAAATACGCTGCGGGCAAGGTGCGTAAGGTCCCGCCCTTCTAGGTCTGCGTTGGCGCCTATGGCCCCTAGCTGTTCCTGTAGGCCCCCTGATACTGTTACGGGTCTTGCAAAAGGTTTAGCCGCTAGCTTTTGGATAGTGTCCGTGAAGGCCCCGTAAAGGTAGCTGCGCTTTAGTCGGGCCTCGTATGCCTGCGCCGCTTCCCGGTTTTCCTGTGGCAGCCAGGTTTTGCCTACCTGCCGCATATGCGTAGTGCCGCCGCATAGGTCTGTAATGGGCTGCCACCGCCCCTGCATACGCAGCCAGGCAGGGCTAGCCGCTGCTACGCCCTCTTGTGTAGTCCCTCTTCCTATTAGTGCTGGGTAGCGTGGGTCTGCCATGTTTTTAGGTTCCTAATTGCTCTAGTTTTACTATGCGGGTGGTTGTAGCCAGCTCTAGGTTAGCTATCTTGCGCTCTAATTCTAGGCGGTGGGATACCTGGTTTTCTTCTAGCTCTTTTACTTTGGTCCATAGCGTACGGGCTAGCCATAGGCATATAAGAATAAGAAACGTGCTAACCGTCTGCAGCAGGTAAAAGACTAGCTCCATTGTGGCGCCCTCCATTACTTAACTCCCTTTTTCAGCTCTTTTATCTGCCGCTGCCCCTTCCACGTTATATAGATATGGGCGGCCATGATTAGCGCCCCTATAAGGGCCGCTATTTTTAGAAGGTCTACAAGCTCCCCGTAAAGGCCGTGAAAAAAGCCTTGCTGCTCCCCTACGGCTGCTTCTACCAGCCTTCTTATATCCTCTGGCCCTAGCTCCTCTACAGCGGCTGCTAGTACGTCCCCCCCGCCTTCTGCGCCTAGCACTTCTCCTACGCCCATACCCGCCATGCTGCCTAGGGCTGCGCCGCCTGGGCCGCCTACTGCGCTACCCACGCCTGCGCCCACGCCTGCGCCCGCCATAGGGTATAAAGCACTACAGCCAGCCAAAGCCAGCAAAACCAGCAGCGCTACCAGGGCTAGCAGGCGTATAACTTTGGCCCGTAGGTCTGGGTTATAAAAAACAGGGCGGCATTTTATCCACTCTAGCGCTTCTTTTATTTTGCTCATACGGTTACGGCTCTGGTTATTACTTTGTGTACTGGGTGAAGTTTCTCTACGTAGTAACCCAAAGCATCTGTAAGGTGCGTTAGGTTGGGGTGGCTTTTATCTAGCTCTCCTGCGCCGCCAACTAAGAATATACAACCTTCTAGGTCATTTACGGTATACGGTGCGCGAATAGGGTCCACTAGAAGCCTTATTTCACCGCTGGCCGCCCGTAGCCTGCTGTTCATGGCGTTTACCCTTACCCTTTCACGGGGGTTAGCCCTGGGTACCCGCATTTTTAGGCGCTCTTGAAAAACGGGTTTAAGCTCCTGCCTAATTATATCCCAGTCTGAGCCCCGTACCTTAGCCGTGCCTTTTGCCCCGCCGGTGGCGTCCCCATAGCAGAGTATGTCCCCTTCATGCTGCCCCCAGTCTTGTAACAGCTTCCTGCATACTGCGGGGGTATTGCCGTTTCGGGGTATATAAACCTCCCCTATAACCGCCGTTACCACTTCCCCCACCGCTGGGCGCTGGCCTTCATAATCTAGCTCTTGGACTACCACGGCTATGGCTGGGCTTACGTTAAAATCAAAGCAGAAAGCCAGGGGGCGGCTGGGGTTGTAGGCCAGGCTTTCTGCTGCGTTTTCTTCCCTGCTAAAGCCGTAGTAGGCTCTGCCCGCATAGTTTACGAAGCTGGCTTCGTATTCCTGGGCGAAGGTTAATTCGTCTAGCTCCCTTCTGGCCGCCTCCATTTCTTCGGGGTCTAAAATATCGGCGCTCTTCCAGTGGAAATAATCCCAGTCCGGCTGGCTTTCCTTCTGGGCCTCTACCGCCCTTTCGTGGTAGTGGTTTCTCCCTTCTGGCACTCCTATTAGCCACCCCCCGCCCGGCCTGCCCCTTGTGCTTAGTGCGGGCCGCAGGTTTTCTTCCCATACCGAAGCCTTGCAGTTTCCGTACTCATCTGCGCATATCCAGTCTAGGGGCCTGCCCTCTACCCGCTCTGGGGCGTCTAAGCCCAGTACGGTTATTTCTGCGCCGTTAATTAGGCGTATGGTTAATTCCCCCTCGCTAGGCCTCCCCGCCATAAGCCCTCTAGGTATAAGGCTCTTTAGGTCCTTCCAGAAAATACGCTTAGCCTGCATATGCGTAGGGGCTCCATATACGTACCAGCCGTTTTCGTGCTGGCACTTAAGGGCCTGCAGTATTCCGTAGCGCTTTGCTAGCTCAGTTTTGCCGCTACGCCGCCCAGCGGGGACCACTCTAAACCGTGCCGTAGAGCGCCATAGGCGGGACTGCTCTACGTGCGGCTCTAAGGTATTCCACCTTTCTGTAAGCATTACTGGGGTACGCTGCCTTCCATAGCCTGTATGGCTCCCCTGATAGCCGCAGCGGCGTTATCTCCAGTAAGGGGGCTGGCGTCCCTATCCAGGTTAAAACGGTCTGGGCGTAAGGCCTTCAGCATAAAAATAGTTAGGGCCGTTTCGTACTTCCTGGTATGGCCTACTTCTATGCCCTGGTAAAAAACTGGCTCCAGGTGGCCGTCTATCGCCCTCTTTAGGGCGCTGGCTACCAGGTCATCTACGTTAGTACGCTTAGCTTCTGCCCAGTTTTCCTCGAACCCCTTATATTTTTTTCGGTGCTTGTAGGCGCAGCGCCTGGAAACGCCCGCAGCCTGGCAGGCGTTAGTAACGCTTCTGGTTTCTGCCAGCTTCTCTATAAAGAGGCCATGCCAGCTAGTATCCGATATGCGGGTATTAGCTTTCTTTTTAGGGGCAGCAGCCTTCTTTTTTGCTGCGGGCTTCCCTTTTGGCTTCCCGCCTGCTTTCTTTTTAGCTGCGCCCTTAGTAACCTTACGGGGCGGCATGGCTTATAGCCTAACTGCAGTTAGGGCAAAATCATAGAGCGGGGGCAAGTGGTACGGGGAAAGGCGGAAGAGAGCTACCTAAGACTAGATGAAATGGCTACGGGCCACTGGCGGCCTGTAACCGTGGGGGACCTACGCAGAGTGGCCCCTATAAAGCTAACTACCGGCACCGTACAGGTAGAGCGGTATATCTTGGCCCTGCTTCTAGGGGAAAGGGAGCGGCTGCAATACGTGGCCCAGGCGGCACGCTGGCTGGCTAAGGCCGTAGAGGAAGCGGGGCTGCGGCCTGAGAAGCCTAACTACCTGGAGCCAGGGGCACTAGAAAAGGCTATAAACCTTTTAGAAATAGCCCTGGCAACCCTGGAGCAGGAACCCGTAAGCCTCTAGCGGCTGCCCTGTATACTACGGCACAGTTAGAGCGGCTAGCCTGGGGTCTACGTAGGCCCCCACGGCCCTGGCTACAGCTAGGCGGGCTTCCTGGTTATTAGGTAGGGCTTTCCTTGTATGGTGAAGCATAAGCAGGGCTATAAGGTTTCCCAGGGTGGAGCCCTTAAGCGTGGGGCCAAAGCGCTTAAGCCCCCGCAGGTTATCTAGCCCAAAATCCCTACGCATTAGCTCTTCCTCTACCGCTATATCTTCAATATGCGCTAGCACTTCTTCTGGCTGCATATCTTTTAGGTATAGGTCCCCCGCTGGCAGGGGCCGCATTTCTTCATAGTAACCGGCGCAGCCTAGGCCGTTTAGTGCCAGGGCTACTGGGCAGGGCGCCTGCTCTAATACCAGCGGGTGCAGGTATAGGACGCCAGCAGAAAGCTGCAGAAAACCAGGCTCTAACCCCACCGCCCCGGCCAGGATATTAAGCAGGCTTCCGTACGTAAAAAGAGCCTCTGGCAGGCCCCCGTAAGCCTCTAGGCCAGTGAAGGTAATACAGGCGCATAGGCGGCTAGCTTCTATAAAAAAATGCAGGCTTATTAGGTCGGTGGCGCAGCTTACTAGGCCTTCTTTGCAGTTTTCCTGCAGGGCGTCTAGGTCGGGTTGCTGCCACGTGGAAATAACAGCGCCCCGTCTAAACTGGGCCAGCTCTTCTGGCCAGCGGGCCTCTTCCGTACGTAGCGTTTCTATGACCTGCTGCAGCTGGCAGCGTATCCGTGGCCCTTCTGCGCTATCTATCCCGCCCTCTTCGGCCCGCCATAAATACTCTGGCGCATACTCTTTTAGATGGGCGTCAGATTTAGTAAAAGCTAGCAGCCAGCTAAAGATACCGGCCAGGCGGGTGGGGTCTATCAGTGCGGCAGGGTTCCATACGTAGCACTTGGGCGGCTCTTCCAGGCGTGCCGTATACCCGTGCTGGCGCCGTACGCCCACGCCAGAAGCCAGGGTATGCAGGGCGTTGGTCCAGGCGGCGTCTGCAGTGGGGTAAGTAGGGGTAGCCGTTTTAGGCATAGCCCCATTATCTATAGAAAACAGCCTAGGCATAGAGCAAAAAAAAGAGCGGGCGGCTCTGCGGAGTATGCGAAATGAAGCGCAAAAACAAAACCGCCGCCCTAGTGGGATTTTTCCAGCAAAGTTAAACCCAAACTATTTTACCTATCCCGCCGCCTATGATAGCGCCAGCAAGAGCAATAGCAAAGCTACCCAGGCCCCGCCCTCTATGGTTTCCGCAAGGCTCCGGCGTGGGAAAAATGGTTTACTATGCTTTTTCATTTTCCAGCTCCTCTACTTTTCCTCTGGCGTGGTTGCTCCTTCCGTTAATGCTTTTAAGCACGGTTATAAAAAGCTCTGGGTACTCTTTGTTAAAGGGTCCAAAGCAGGCCAGGCGTACTAGCTTTGCTTTATTTATGCGGCCTTTCTTCTCTTTAATTTTTGCGTATTGAAAAATTAGCGTTTTTTCGGGCTCTACCAGGTAGTGCGTTACCTGGGCGTGGCCCTGTAGTGCGCCGTTGCACGTTAAAACCATCGCCCCGGGCCCCGCCCCTTTTAGTAGGCTGGCCATATCGTTAAAGCCACACTTACAGCGGCCAGGGTTTTTACCCATGCAGCACGGGCAGCTACCGTCCCGGATTTCATTCTTGCTCATGGAAATACCATACCCCTGCCGCCGCACTCGTCGCAATATTCTGGGTTAAGCCCTTCCCCGTCGCAGGCGGGGCAGTTTGTGGAGTCAATCCGCCCGCAGTCCCCACAGATAGCACACTCGTAACCAGAAGCCCTGCCCCAGCAGCTACAGCGTATTTCTAATTCCCCTGCGCCTTCACAGGGTGCGCACTCGTCGTGGCCTTTACCGTCGCAAGCGGGGCAGTATTCCCCGCCAGCCTCTAGGGCCATTTCGTCTAGCTTAGCCAGAAAGCCCCACCTAGCGGCCTCTAGCGCCCGCTCTTCCCCTAGGGTGGATATGCAGGCCTTCCAGCCCAGCACGCCGTACAGGTCCTTAGAGTGCGTTTCAAAGCGGGCCGTATACTCTTCCCCTGCGCTGGCGGGCGGTAGCTTCTCCGCTACGCTGGCGCCCAGGTCCCTAGCTACGGCGGTACCCATACTATGTTCTACTTTGGGGGGTTGCATTACTGGTCCCCCGCTGGCCCGTGCATTTCCCACTGCTCTGGCTCTAGGCGCTTCCAGTCCTCTAAGACTTCGGGGCAGCCTGTTACAGCTTCCATTGTGTAAAGGTCCCTTTTCTCCGGCCCCTTTTTCCAGTGATAGGAAACGCTAAACCCGCCGGACTTAGCTATAAGCCAGCTACGGGTATATAGGCAGGGCATCCATAGCGGCCCCCCTGCTTTGGTTTTCTTCTGTGGGTGGGGCCAGGAGCCTAGCTCTGTTATCCAGAGTTTCCGTACTTCGTATTCCCCTGAGCTATCTACCATGCGCCAGCGCTTCTCTATTTCCCCTGGGGCCTGGGGGGTGGCGTCTTGCCCGTATAGGAAGCTACATTCTAGGGCCGCCCTTTCTTTTTGGGTTTTGGTTACTTCTGTAACTTGCACGATTGTGCCTGCCAGCTCCCCCGTTAGGTAGCTTTTTTCGTACCTTACGGTAAATGGGTCTGCGGGGATTTTCTGCCCTAGCGTTCTCTCTTTGTAGCGGGTTACCCTTGAATTCCATAGCGTTACGGTTTCTTTATTAGTCATTTTTTTCTCCTTAGTTTTTACGGGTGGAAGCAGGGGCGCCGTAGGTTTCTTTATCGTACTGGCGCTCTGCCTCGTTAAGTGTTTTAACTTCTGGGGCGTTATCCCAAAACGCTTTAACGGCTTTGATATACGAAGCCCTCTTGCCTGTTGGGTTGCCCCCTTCTTCTGTAGCTTTGGCTACGTAGTATTTATTGTTAAAAAGGGTTTCCGCGTAGGCCTTTTCCTTGCCTTCTAGGTCTTGGGCGTAGGCCTCTATGGCACGGCTATAACTTCTTACCCTGTTCCACTCTTGATAGGCGGCCTCGTTTTCAGCCTCTGTACCCTTTTCAAAAGTGTTGATACCTTCCATAATCTCTAGCTGCCTGTTAGAAAAACGGGGGCCAGGGGAGGCCCACCGCTCTTTAGTAGAGGCGTAAAAGCTCTTGCGAAATGCAGAGCGGAATTTCACTTCGGCGCTAGCTTCTAGGAAGCGTGGTACGAGCCAGGCTACTTTTGCAGCGTGGACCTCTAGCGCACCGCCAAAAGCAAAGAAGGTATCCTTCACGCTGGCCTGCCACGCCGCACGGCAGCCAAAGCCTATGCCGTCTGGGTTGTTGTCTGAGATTGTGGAGCCGCATAGGGCGCATTTTCTAGAATCGGAAGTAGTCATTTTTTTTCTCCTTAGTTTTGGTTTATCGGTTTACGTTCCGCATCTCCAAGGTGCGTCAAAGCAAAGGTCGCATGCTAGGCCTGTTCTCACGCCTTGAAGGTTGCTGTTGGCGTCTATCTTGTTGTCCAGGTCGCCTTCGCTGGTAGTGGTCCAGGTTTCCCATCCTGTACCTTTTGCATCCCTGATTATGGCAAAGGCTTCTCCGTCTAGTGTCATTGTCCAGCCCTTCGTGTAGGCTGTGGCTGGTCCTTGTAGCTTGCGAGTTTCTATTCTCTTTGCAGCCTCTTCAATCTCGACGCAGATGGCGGGGCGGGCGGGGGGTTGGTTAAGTGTCATGCCAGAAGCATAGCACGGCTAAACCTTCCGTAAACCCTTTTGGCCAGGTTTTTTTGTTTCCCGTGAAACATAGCCCCATAAAAACCCCGTAAACCCCCCTTAAACCGTGCTTTTTTACCCTAAAAGATTTTCAAAAAAGGTTTATATTTTCCTTGCTTTAGACCCTGGCCGTGGGCATTTACCCTTTATAGCTCCTCGTCCACGATGCAGCGGTAGACCCTTGCGTAAGCTATCCCCCACTCTGGCCCATGCTCTTTTATGCGCTGGTGGCTGGCGGTCCAGCTTAGGCAGTGCGCCCACTCATGCAGCAGGGTTTCTAGGGTTGTATTTTCGTCCATGCCGGTAGCTATGCGTATTAAAAAATGGGCGGTAGGCTTTTCCCCTATGCTGCTGTCTCCGTATATCTCGCTAGAGATTTTACCCCTACGCACCTTTACGGGCAGGGCAGGCGGGCAGGATACCCGCAGCACGCTAAGCGTTTTGCGTAACTTCTTCGCACTTAGCCCCTCTTCCTTTTTCGTTTTGGTCCTATCCTTCTGCATTGCTCTTGTAGATTTTGCCTGCAAACTCTGCCCAGCCGTCTACCACGGTTACTGGCTGCTGTATGGCTGCGCCGTCCACTAGCGTAACCACGTTAAAGCCCTCTACCCACGGAGTAAAGGAAGGCAAAAAATCCCGCCCGTGATGGCGGCGGTCTGCCAGCATCCCAGTAACTACCCAGCTGGCTGGCCGCCAGCGGCCTACGCCTGCACGGTTTCTAGCTGTGGTAGCGGTATAAACCTGGCTGCGGTGGACGTGGCCGCTGGTACCGCTCATGCCCCAGCGTTCTAGCTCCGTCTGCGCTGCGGTTTTACCCGTGGCCGTGCCGTGGGTAACTACGAAAGAGTCTGCATATACCTTAAAGTTATCCCTAAAGCTGGCCCGCTGCTCTTTGGCGCTGGGCGCCAGCAGGCTGGCGTTATGCACTAGGCTTATCTCGTAGTCCTCTAAGCCCAGCAGGCTAGATATCTCTAAACTTCTAAGGCTAGCAAGCGGGGCGGCACTATCCGCAAGAAAGCGGGCTAACCTGTATTCGTGGTTTCCTATCACGTAGTCTATCTGGGTATTTTCGTGCGCCGCAGCCCGTATGGGGGCCAGGATATTTTCCCGCGTAAAATCTATTTCCTTTTGCAGGTTTAGCAAGCGGTTAGGCGGCTTAGACCAGCGCCCCACGCTGGGAAAATCTACAATATCCCCATTTAGGACCACGTAATTTAGGCTGCTCCCTATTCGTTTAATAACGTCTAGCAGCACGCTAAGGCAGAAAGGGCTAACCTCTTCGGCGTGAAAATCTGACGCCACTACCATGCGCTGCACCCGCTTGCCCTTAACTGGCCGGTTAAACTTTCCTACCCAGGGCATTACCTCTGCGTCAAAGTAGGCCTTTACTTTCTCTTCTGTTTTTATTCTGGCCCTACGGTTTCTAAAAGCCGTGGTGGCCCTGGCGTCCCTGAGCCCCGCAGCCCTCTGGGCTTCGGCCATGTTGCCGAAAAAATCATATAGGGCCTCTTCGGAATAGAACCCGAAACGCTTATACCTATCCCTGCTGCACGTGCCTGGGTACGGGTTTTCTGGGCCTTCTGCAATGCGGCGTATATCCTTAATAATCTTGCCTTCTGTGGCCTTTCCCAGGTTAGCCATACGCTTAGAGCGGGCCAGCTCTGCCGCCCGCTCTTGCTCCTCTTTTCGTTTTTTGGCCGCTCCTATCTTGCGCCCGCCACGTTTTCCAGTCATGCCCTAGTCTATCTAGGGGTTAGCTTTTGCCCCCTATCGCTGGTAGGGGCGGCAGGAATTGAACCTGCGGCATGAGGCATATAAGACCCCCGCTCTAACCACTGAGCTACGCCCCCTTATTGCGGCCATACTCTGCTAATAGTAGGGCGTCTACCGCCCCGTTATTAGCCTTTACCTGCGCCAGCTTTTTAACCTCTGGCCAGCGGCGCATAGCTAGCGCCGCCTCTGCGTCCTTGTTCCCCTTTCCCCTCTTCCCCGTGCCTAGTATGGCTTTCTGCCAGGCCTGCGGCGTTACCAGCCGAAAAGGGCAGCCGCTTATTTCTAGCGCCCCCAGCAGGCGCCCAAAGCCCCGCCCGTAGTTAAACATACTTACCACGCCCTGCCCTGGCATGGCGTGCGCCTTCTCTAAAATGCACAGCGGCGGCGGCTCTTCTTTGGCGGCCAGGTCCAGCACTACCCCCCGCAAGATATTAAAAACCGTTTCCGTATCTATTTCTTTTCCTAGCAGGGGCATACGGGCGCAGAAGGCCAGCTCTCCCGCGTAGGCGTCTATTGCGGCCAGGCCCCCAGTAGCCCCTGGGTCTATTCCTAGAAAGCGTGGGGAGCCCGCACCTTCTACGTAGTGCTTTAGCGGCATTACTTAAACCTCTTGCCTACGCTGTTGCCCCTGTTGTTATTGTCCAAGAGGAAAAACGATGGGCCGGGCGTACGGGCCAGGTCATCGTTGGTATCTATGGGGCCGCTGGCTTCATCGGGACCCCACACTACCTCTGCAGACCTTAACCCGTATTCGTTTATCAGGTGTTCTTGCCTTCCACCCTTGCTGGCTGTTAGCACGAAGTTGGCTGGGATTTGGTCTAGCCTTTTGACCCAGTAACTTAGAGACTTTGTGTAGGCCCAAAAGTCTACGCCGCTGTTCTCCCTCGCATAATCTAGCCAAAGGTCAAAATACGCCTGGTTGAAAAAATCGCCGGAGGAGTGAATCCTTACCGCCGTGGCCGCCTTCGGCAAGGCCGGTAGCTCTCCCCTTTTTGATAGCTCTAAGTTGTTCCACCTGGACTTCCTTACCCCAGGGAACCGCTCCGCGCTTGCCGCATAGCACCTATACGCTTTGGAGCGGTTATCCATTTTGCCGGTTTCCCTGCCTACCTTTACCAGGCACTCATCGGCATAAGGGCAAGTGTGGCCTACGGGCAGGTTCCACTCGTAAACCGTCCCTGTGTAATACTTTGCTTTCTTTGAGAATCCCATAAGCGTTTATACCTGGCGGCATTACTTAAATACCAGCCTTTTTCCTTGCTCTAGCTTTGCTCCCCGCACCCGCTTGCCCTCATTTAGGGCAGCCTTTATGGCCGCTTTATCTGGGGCGTATGTAATGGTTTTGCGTAGCCATTTCTTCGGCAGGTTATCCCCTGTACAGATACGGGGCGGGTTATTAGCCACCCGTACTACAAACTCTGGGCAGCTTATTTCTTCTATGCCGCACCGTACCATATTTTCTAGCAGGTACTCTTTTAGCCACTTTATGCGCTTTTCTGTAGCGTCCCTTCTGGCACGTATTTTCCGCTCTGCATCCTTTAGGGCGCTGGCTTCTGCTTCCCTGTTTTGGATATAGGCAGAAACGTTTAACCCCTTTTCCTTTATTGCGGGTAGAAGGCTATCTATGGTATCTGCCGCTATGGCGCTTTCTATTTCGCCAGCTTCCACCTTTTCTAGCAGCTCTGCTAGCGGGCTCGAAACGTCGTAGAGTGATTCTTTATTAGTCATTTTTTTTTCTCCTTAGCTACCAGGGCATATTAGGTTTATGCCCGCTTCTGGGTTTTTCCTGCGCTATCGTACGCTGGCCACGCTCTATGGCCTGCCGTAGGCGCTCTATTTCGGTTTCTTCTAGCCCCCCTTCTTTATCGGTTTCGTTAAGGCGCTTTCTTGCGGCCTCTACCGCCCCTGCGCTTATGTAGTAAATGGGAAGCCATGCCGCTAAAGCCAGCCAAAACCAAAAGCCAAGTAGGGCAAAATCTTTTAGGAGATTAACCATTCTTCTAGCTCCTCTTCTTTGGCGGGTTTAGCTTCGGTTTCCGTGGGCATAATCGGCGGCCAGCGTAAAAACTCTACGCTACGCCAGGCTCTGCTTTTCTTTATCCACCCCTTGCGTTCTATTGCGGCCATATGCACGCTAACGGTAGGCCTGGCCATACCTAATTTCTTCGCTACCTCTTTATGCGTAGGGGCTATGCCTTTAGCGTCTACAATTTTTTTAAAGGTACTCAGTACTAGCGACTGGGTAAGTGTAAGCGGTTTTAGTTTTTTTGGTTTTAAGGGTTGCATTTTTTAGCTCCTTTTAAGAATCCTGGAGAAGCTACCCACACTTTCTGCGGGCGGCCATGAGTAGAGGGTAAAGAGCTTTGCCTATATTCCCCTGTTGGTATTATTATTCCTTCTTTAGCGGCCTTCTGGAAAACGGCCCCTATAGCCCCAGGGCTATGCGGTTGCGTTTTGCAGAGCGCCCTAAACTCTGTAGCGGTGAAGCTGGCGTAACCTTTTGCACAAAGTTTTATGGCCTGCATTGCCTCTTCCCGCCATGCGTCCTTAGAGTTAGCCAGCGCTCTAGCCATGCCCTCTTGGCCTAGCTGCTTAGCGGTCTTGCCCCCGCAGGCAGGGCAGGGGGTGCGGCGGCGCTTTTCCCCGAAGTATTCCCATTCCCAGCCTTCCCCGTCGCAGGCGGGGCAGGGCTTTTCTGTGTAAGTTTCCCAAAGCGTTTTGGCGGCGTCGTTCATGGCTAAAATGGCACGTCCTCTGGCATGGCTGGAAGTTTGGCCGCCAGGTCCTGCGCTAGCGTTTCTGCCGCTGGCGCTAGGTCCTGCTCTAGCGGTTGCAGGCGGTGCGTTTCTGCGCCCCCGTTACCGTCTGGTACCAGCAGGTCTACGTACCCACTGCTTTTATAGGATTCTAAAAACCCCCTGGCCTTAGTTAGTATGCTCATGGCAAAGCCAGCTTTCGAGCGCCCTTCCCCGTCTACCGCCCCAACAATAGAAGCATAGCTAGGGTATTTACTGCTAGGCTTCCAGTAGCCCCGCTCCCCCTTAAAGGTTCCTGCGGCGTCCATTAGGCGTACTTCCCATTCCCCTGGCGTAAAGCCCTTACAGGCCGTCTGGAAGCTATCTATTAAGCCTTTCCAGTCTGAGGGCAGAGCCCCTGCAGTAGGAAACCAGCCACCTTTCTGGCCGTCTAGGGCCATGATTCCTGGCGGCTTTCCTAGTGGCCCGTTGGTGCCGTCTGGCCTAACTGGGGCTACTGGCTCTGAGGGCTGCACAGGGGCGGGCGTGGGGGCCGGTTGTACGGGCTGGGTCTGCTGGGCCACCTGCGGCGGCGCTTGCTCTACGGGCGCTGGGGGCTGTACCTGCGCATAGCTGGCGCTAACTACCTGCGGGCCGTTTTCTCTAAAATCCTGGGTAAACTCTTCTTCCCCGTAAACCCCCTGAGCCCCTACGGCTTCTAATACGCCCCGCACCTTTAGGCGCTTCCAGGCCATTTCTGGGGCGTGCGTACTTTCGGGGTTATTCTTCCCGCTATCAAAGCGGCAGCTACCTACGGCGTGGACTTCCCTACCGCCCTTAGTGGTAAAGGTGGCACGGTATGCAATAAAGCAGGGGCCTACGTCTGGCTCTGGCATGGTATGGGTAATGCCTTCTGCATTAGCTATTACGGCCTGGCCCCGCTTAGTAATTGCCCAGCTCTTGTGCAGGCTGTAGTAGTCTTTGTCCTTTCCGTTTTCTAGCTGGTACTTTTGGGCCAGCTCTCCCATTTCTTTTTGGCTAGTCATTTTTTAGCTCCTTAGTGGTTTAGGTTTTTGGGTGTTGGTGGGTGATGGGCGTGATTTTAGCTTCCCTTAAAGTGGTTTTCCTCTGCCAGGTTAGCGGCAACAAGTAGGCGCTTTTGCTTAGCTATAGCCTTGCGCAGGGCTTCCCTTTCTTCCTCTGAGTGGGAAACGGCGCTAGTCGAGGATAGCGCCCCTATTACGTATAAAATTTCCTGGCGGCGGTTTTTTAGCCGGTTCAGCTCCACCCGCCAGCTTTTCCACTTCCCTAACAGCTCTGGGGCAGGGGTGGAAGGCGTTTTTTCTTTACTCATTTTGATTCTCCTTAGTTTTGGGTTATGTATGTGTATTGAGCAATGATGGTGTCGTGAGCATCCAGAGCTTCGAGCTGGTTCTTGTAGGTCGCGACATACTCACCTTCGACATAGAGGGCATACCTTGTATCTTCGATGTAGCGGTCATCCAAGCCTTCAGGCACGATGTCCTTGGGGCAAGTGGTTACTTTCTTGAATGTCACTTTGGGTAGCTTGTTTAATTGTGTCATTTTGATTCTCCTTAGTTTTGGTTGTTGGGTGATTTTAGTTTGGGCGTGGAGGGCTCGCACTCCTCTTCTGGAACAACGCCGAACCCCCATGAGTCGTTGCCCGTTGTTTTTGCCAGCTCCTCTAGGCAGTGCTTCCCGTCCTCGTGTCTGTGTTGGCAAACTAGGACACTTCCCTTTGTCTGGAGCGGGTGTCTCATTCCGTTGGGGACTGGCAATCGGGCTCCCCAAATGACTTCCGGCTCCTGGCAGGTTGGACTTGTAAACTCGCTTACTTTGTCGTCGTTGCGTAACTTCCTGCCGCAGAAAGCACACTCCCCCATGAAGGTTCCGTTATGCTCCCTGTCTTGCTGGACATTCTCCCTGTACTTGGTTTCTGGGGTGAAGCCGTGTTCCTTGTCCCACTTTGTGAAAGTCTTGCTTGCCGCCTCTAGCTCTGGGTCGTGAAAGTTGTATTTGGTCATGATTCTAGTTTTGGTAATGCTTTATGGAAACTATGGTGGCTGTTGGTTCTTCGGCCTTAGATAAAACCTCATAGACTCCGGCCAATGCTTCAATTTCCGCCTTAAAGTTTCCCTTGGTTCTCTTTAACTCAGAGATTACCCAGTAGACTTTTTCGGCTTCTGTTTGGCGTGATGGCCTACGTCGTTGTACTGCGGTTGGGTTGTTCATTTTTTTCTCCTTAGTTAGCTAAGGGGGGCTTTCGCCCCCCTGGGTTTTGGGTTAGTTAGTACTGCGAAAGGTTCAGGTTAGGCGCGTCGTTTTTCCCGCTCCACCATTTCATTGTCTCGTTGTCCTCGTCTGGGCTCATGCCCTCGGTAAGCCAAATATTTTTTGGCGTGGTCCCTTCGCCTCTTTCTAATCTCGTAATACGACTGGCAACGTTCTCGTATGAGTCAATCAAGGCGGTAGCGGTTTCGTGAACACCAGGGAGCCCAGTTTCGTCTGCTATCTTCAAAGCCTTGTCTGCGGCTCTTTCAATGAGTGAAAGTAGCTCTGCCAGGTCTTGAAGTGTCTCGGTAACGGCTGTGGTTTTTGTCATTTTTTTTTCTCCGTAGCAGGGGGGTTAGTGTCCTGCCTTCTCCCTTAAGAATAGGGACGCTAAACCATAAGTAAACCCTTTTTGTGGAAAAATCTAAACTTTTTTGAAAATATCTAAAAAAGGTGGAAGGTAGCCCCCCCGCCGTGCTATTTTCTCGTATTCTGTATACGTATTAAGGCTTCCAGTATTCTTAAACCCTTTTTAAAAAGGTACTTACGTATACTGTATACTGTATACTGTATACAGTCTACGTCCTGCAATAGGTTAGGCGTACGTCTGCCGTATAGGCGCTGTAGTTTCCAGCCGCCACTATATCCAGGTTAGCAGCGTCCACCTGGGCATATATTCTTATGCTGCTCGTAGCCGCCTGGTTTAGCTCTGAGACTACCGTACCGTTGCTCATAGAGGCCTCAAAGTCTATATGCTTTGCTAGGTCTAGGCCGGTTATGCTGTGGGCCGTAGTAGTGGTAGCTGCGTTAGGGCAGGCTATATTTTCAAAGCATTTAGCGTATACCTTGCTGCCTTCCCTATAGGCGCCCGTCCAGTGTTCTACCGTACTCCACCGTGGCTGCATAGGAAACCAGGCGCTTTCTGCGGAGCTATAACAAATTAGCTCCTTCTCGTCATGCACGAAAGCGGTAAGCCCGCCTACGGGGCTCTTAAATACCCAGCCGTTATTGTAGATAGCTACCTTTCCGTCCTCGCCTGCCCAGTCCCCTGTAGCGCTGCCGCCCACGATATAGCACTGGCCAGCGGTGGGGGAGCCCGGCGGGGCGGTTAGGTCGTTATCTTCTATGCGCAAGGCCGCCAGGGCGTCCAGGGCTATAAGCGCATTATTTACGTTGGTTTCACTGTTGGTCTGGCCCTCTGTAAGCGTGGGCAGGGAAAGTATAGGGGTAGCCATGTTTTATATGGTAGCCTCTGCTTTTACCCCGCGCCCTATCGAAAAGGAAAGCTGGTATACCCGCACCTTTACGGGGTCCCCAGGGGTTAGGCTGTCCGTAGTCTGCTGGGCAGCAGAGTAGCTAGCGGATTCTGCCGCTACCTCTATCGTGCGAAGCACCGTGCTGCCGCTCATTATGTCCACCTCGTAGGCTTCCCTATCCTCCCCGTACGGGCGGGCGCTCCACCCCAGCAGCCTAACCCTGTGGCGGGTTCTGCGGTCCCAAGTTATCGTTAGATTGTTGCTGGTATCCCTGGCCCCCGCTAGGTTTCCAGGCGCAAAAGGGGCCACCGTCCTAAATTCTGGGGTAATATCTGCCCTAACGGTAGAGCGGTGGCCATCTGAGATAGTCCCCCCTGAAGAAGTAAAGTAAAGGCGCCTAGGCGCCCCCACCTCTGCCAGGGGCCTAGAAATAAACCGTACGGTACTTTTGGTATAAAGCAGAAAAGTGGTAGAGGATATGGCGTCTGCTATGCGGTCCTCTGTACCCCGTAGCCCTCGTACTAGGTTTGTTAGGCGGTATAGGCCGCTGGCAGCGCTTACCGCTGTGGCGGTCTTAAACTGTATTACCTCTTGGCCCATTATCGCCATATTAGCCCCCGCATCTATCCTGGCGTCTGTAACGCTGGTTAGTGTGTGGTCAGGATTAAAAAGCATAACGGTTAAAACGCTGGCCGTATCGTAGCCCACTGGGCTGGCGGTAGCGCTGGCGGCGCCCGTTATTGCCCCCATAGTGGCCACTGGCAAGGCCATGCCTGCCCGCTCTATTGTTGCCCCGCTATCTGTGCTAACTGAAAGGGTTGCAGAGCTGTTAGCGGTGGCCTGGTCGCCTGGCCTCTGCGCTGCCACGTAAAAGCCTGGCTTGCCTGCGTGGTCATCCTCTAGCGGGCCTACGTCTGCTACGTGAGCCAGGGGGGCGAAAGCCTGGTATATGCGTGGCTTATCTTGGACCATTCTTGGCCCCTGCCGCTGCGCTAGACGTGGGCATAATCCCCGCCGTAGGTGTAGTTTATATCTACCGATTCATGCAGTACGCCCGTAACCCGTACAGAAAAGTTATTGCCAACCGTGGCTTCCATTATCAATACGTTAAATTCTTTGCCGTGCGCGGTAAAGGTTATTAAGTCGTTCTCCTGCAAGTGCATATACTCTGGCCCCAGGGTTAGCCCTATTTTGCTATCCTCGTGCCATGAGGCCGCCAGCGCCCTAGCCGCCAGCGTGCGGGCCGTAGTAGGCGGGCAGGTAAGTGGTAAGCCTATCTGCAATTTAGTTAGGTCAAAGCGGCCACCTGCGCCCAGGGGGGTGGCTGCACGCTGCAGGCCTGAAGCAAAGTCATTAGTGTTATCTATATGGCTTACCGTAACTTCTCCTAGGCGGCGCTTTATCCCCATCCTTTCTACGGATACGCCGCCCGCGTACCTGCCGCCAGAGCCTATGCCTATATCCCCTTCTGGTATGGTTTCTGCCGTCAATGAGTCTTTGTCTAAGAAATATATTTTCCCGTTTCTTTCCTGGGCTACCACGTCATAAAGCAGGGCCAGGGGCTGTAAAAACTTTTTAAGCTCAGTTAGGCCCCGCTCTGTATAGCCTATAACCGTCTGCAGGTCATCCACCCCGCTTACGTCAAAATCTGTACCTTCTACAAGCCCTGCATTTTCTAGCACAGATTTGAAGGTAGCCCTAATGGTATAGCTGGCGGCATCCTGGGTTACTACCGCTTCAAAGCTAGGAATACGGGTGCCGTATTTTTTTAGGGCCAGGTCCGTAAAGCTAATATAGGTTACCCCCTGCCAGGTGGGCGTATCTGCGGCCGCTCCGTTTCCTACTTCTGGGTGCGCCTGCAGCATGGGGTCTGGGCCGGTCTGGTCCCCTAGGTATACCACTGGGTCATGTGCCAGCGTTAGCCCGTCCCTCCAGCCATAGCCAGAAGTAGAGCCGCCGCCGCTAAAAACTTCCGTAACGGTTATGGTGCTATCTGTCCCCTCTGGAGCGCTGCGCCCGCTAGTGGGGTTTCCGTAATAACCACTGCCCAGGTCTACCCATCCGCTATTCTCGTATTCTGAAAAGAAAGGGCCGCTACCAGGCCCGTGAACATTCATACCCCATATCGCCCTCGTAAAGGTAACGGTACCGGGGCTAGGATTGTCGTAGTCCAGCGTTAGGCTCTGCTTGTTTAGGGGCGTTAAAGAAGGCCCCACGCCCCAGGTACCCGCCGTATAGTTGTAGTTATTTTGGAAACTATCCCCGGCAAAAGTACCCGTAGTAGGCCAGCCCGTCATCTGCATTGACATGTAGCCCGATTTTACGGCGTCATACCAGTTACTTAAAGTGGCACCGCCCTTGCCTATATCGCAGAATATATATACAGAATCGAACCAGGCGGGGCCGCGTGCGCCGCCTCCATTAACATAAATGCCCAGGCCTGTGCCGGTGTATGTTTGGGTTGTGCCGTTGCTAGAGCTGTTATAGATTAGTGCGCCGTCTGCATAGAGCTGGTTTAACTCGCTTGAGTTATTGTCCGTGCAGAGCGCTATAGCACAGTCTAGAAAATACTCGTAAGTAATACTGGTACCCGACTTGCCTAGCTCTTCTACGCTTTCTATTTCTTTGGGGTCCCGCTCTTGGAAAAGGGTAACGCAAGGCGTTTTAGCTAGGCTCCCATAACATACGCTGGCGGGGGACCCTACTTCATGCTGCCCCACGTGCATACCGTCTAGCTTTGGGCCTTCTATGGGGTCCTCTGGGAAAAGAGCAGGCATAATTACCGCCGTGTCTATTATTGAGCCCACCGTGGTAAAAACCATAGCCGCTATGCCGCCAGCCTCTAGGCCTATGGCGCTACCTAATGCAGCAAGGGCTACGGTAGCCACTAGGCCTGCCCCTCCTTAAAGCGCCACAGGCTATGCACCCGCTTTAACCAGTTTTCTGTTAGCGGTATTTCTGATACCCGCCCGCCCCCTGGGGCGTGGATTATATGCGGGGCTTTCCCCCATGCGGATATAAAGCCCATATGCTGCGGGCGGCCAGGAACCCTTACCCAAAATAGAGCTATATCGCCCTCCTCCGCTTCTACCTCTTCTATTCTGTAGCACTGCTTCTGCACGTACTCTAATAGAAGCGCAGAAAACTGGCTGCAGCCTATTTCGTAGTCTGTTACCTCTTCCACGCTATGACCTGCGGCCCGTAGGTTTTCCGTAATTAGCCCTACACAGTCTAGACCCTCTAGCCTCTGCCTGCCCTGCGGCCTAAAGGGCGTGCCTAGACACTCCCTGGCCAGGTCTATAGAGCGCATAACCATTATACGTGCTGGGGTATCGAAACTACCCCCCTCGTGGAAGGTATCCAAGGGAAACCCCCGTAGTTGGTGAAGTTAGAAAAACGGTCCTTGCAGGTGTTTATGTTTTTATCGCAGCCCACGTAGAGCGTAAAAGCATCCCCGCTTTCTATAACCTCTGGCGTTTTAGAAAAAAGGCTTATTTCTGCATCCCCGCTGGGCGCCGTGGCTGCGTTTTGGCTGTTCCCTATCAAGCTCGTTACGCCCTTATTAGTGCCGGTGGTCCATACTAATTTACCCCAGCGGAAATACTCGTTTTCTACGGTATCTATAGCGGCGCTTCCTCCACC
>Ga0080013_1001217_pt1 | contig 34816 bp, 44 predicted proteins | sample ETNvirenome_6_85_FD_69236 | JGI IMG/M metagenome (GOLD analysis project Ga0080013, IMG submission 69236) | Marine viral communities from the Pacific Ocean - ETNP_6_85 (SPADES assembly) (version 2) | ecosystem: Environmental > Aquatic > Marine > Oceanic | place: Pacific Ocean | collected 2013-06-19
TATTCAATGACCCAAAGCAATAATCGGTAGCGGAAGATTGGGGCTCGCCGCCGACATTACGCCCGAAAAATTAACGGGTCGTCTATCTTTGACGCACCGTGTCTCTGAAGATCTAATAGCTTCCGCTGATGCTTGGACTGATACTCTTGGTGATTTTGGAGCGGGAGTTAAAGTAAAATGGAAGTGGTAATTGAAGCTAAGAATACTAGCAAGAGAGGTTAAGCAGCTGGTGGACCTGTTGGTGAACACCACGGACGAGAACGAGATTGCTACCATTCACGGTGCAATCAGAATTAAGCTCAAAATGATTAGGGAGATTCTAGATGGGCAACGTATCTGAACACTTCTCAGGAAGAGAATTTGCATGTAAATGCGGCTGCAAGTCTGAACTTAAGCTGGCTCGCTCCTTGGTTGATTTGCTAGAGGGAATACGCAAAGCTGCTGACGGTGATGCGATTAGAATTACATCTGGAGCTAGATGTAAAAAGCATAATCTTGAAACACCCGGGGCCGCAGGTAATTCATGGCACATTCCTAGAGATGGTGTTCTTTATGCGTCTGACATTACCTATGCCAATAGAGCCAAGATAAATAAGATAAGCATATTAAGACTTTACGTCTTGGCGGATAAGCTAGGCGCTAATGGTCTTGGTCTTTATAACGGAAGAATTCATGTAGACCAAAGGCCTGACGGTAGGGCAAGATGGATTCATAATGGAGTCACTTGGGAGTCAGAGTGATTTCCAAAGCCAGAAAACAATAACTCCTACTGTTGCTCCGATTCCAATTGCAAAAAGACGATCCATTAGTTTCTTCTTTCTATATTGTCGATAAATTAGCTTCCTGCTGTCTTCGTCAAATAGTACCATTTTAATCCCCGTTAACATCACATTTACGAATTTCTATTGCTACTCTAGGGTTTTCCCAATCACGCTTCCTAGAGCTTATGAGGCATCTTACCCAATAATCATTCTGATAGATACCTGCCTTCTGAAGGGCATCCATAGGGGCTGAGGCCAGGTTATCAACGTCTATAGACTGTCCTTTGGCAAGGTAGGAGATAACTCTGACTTCCATGGGTGTTTTTGGTGGAATTTCTGGATAATCCCCGGACTCCAACTGGTCTGCCAATTGGGACGCTGCATCCTTGTGCCACTTCTTAACGTCTGCCGGGGTGTATATATAGGCCCTGCCCTTTGCTATGCCTACTCGCTTAGAGTTCTTTTGGCTGACAGGTTTACCAAGGATGGTAAATTTCCAGATGAAGTCATCGTCCATCTTCATTATTGTCCTCCCTTATGTATGGATCGTAGTCACCAGGGCATGAACAAAAAAAGCAGCCTTTGTCGTTGCACTCATCGCACTCAGGCTCATCCTTCATGTGGTCTTCAATTTCCACTATTGCTCCCCCTCCTCTTCCTCTTCCTCTTCTTCCTCTTCTTTATTCTCACCAAATAAATCAGCGAGGTTCTCTTTCCAGGTGCCAGGATAGCAGTAACGACAATCCAAAGCTCCGCACAAACAAGGCTCTCGGTATCTCCCCGCCATTCTAGTGCTCCTTATTGGCTTCTTCTATTTCGTGCTCTTTGTGCATTTCGGCAGCTAGGTTCCAAGTCATTGCCATCATCATATGGGCAACCGCCTTTTCGCTTCCTTGGAATCTGTCTGCAATCTCCTGCAACTCTTTTATTGATCCTGGCGTTGCGAATAGATTGCTCTTTGTAAATAATTTGCTCATCTTTGTGTTCTCATAGATGCGTCCGATAGCTCCATGAAGGCTCCTCCTGAATGAAAACCTTCTCTGATTCTATCTGCAACTCTTTCTCCATAACGCTCTTTGAACGCTTGGGTGTTTAGGTTTGTTGTTATTATTGTTTTTCTAAAGTTAGAGTATCGTTCATCAATTAATTCGTCTAACCTCTGCAAGAAGTTTCCGTTCTTATCCAGGTATTCAACCCCAAGATCATCAATCACCATATAGCGAGATTCCATCATCTTCTCGAATTCCTTAGCGTAACCATTAGTTCTGGCTATCCTAGTCCCACTCCACCAGTATCGCTTAAGATATGTTGGGGCTTCTAGGGCCATATCATAAAGCCATGTTGCAGCTGCGGTAGACTTACCAGTTCCCTTGTCTGCTGAGAGTATTAAGCACCAGGCCTCTCTCGGAGTATCACTCCAATTTTTAACAATGTTAACTGCCTTGGTAGTTTTTAGATTTTCGAGATTCTTTATTATTCTCTCAGGGACACCCCAAGCACGTAGGCAGTTAAGCTTAGCGGTTGGTGTGGTTTCCTCTGATGGAAGTATAAAGTCTTCAGACTGGCTAGCTGCCTCTGACTTCTCCATCATTCTTTTGGCAATTTGCATGTAAGGGTCGCTTTCAAAATTCGGATGACTGGTCCCCATCTTTAAACTCCTCGCTTCCTTTATGGTGGCCTATTTGCTCTTGCTGAACTCCATTGTTAGCAAGCTCGATAAAGCCTTCTACCTTCGTTCCGTTTCTGAAGATGTATTCTGCTGAATGTCCTGCCGGATGCTTTGAATGCCAAGGGCAAATCCTGTTCCCATCAATAGCCTTCAATAAGTCACCCTTCGTGAATCCATCTTCCTTTATTCTTGCTCTGATTCTTTTCCAATCCCTAGAGCCGGGGCGTAGCATTTTTCCGCGAGTAGGATGCACTGTCCTATAATAGTTAACGATTTCAAGAATTGATTCAGAGATAGGAGCGCTAAGGGGGATATCAGCACTCTTAGCTCCTTTTCGTTTTCCATTATATCGCGTCCAATTATGGACAGTAAGCATCCCCTCGGTAGCATCAAGCAGTCGAAGCTCCACAAGGGTGTGAACGAAACCCTCATAACAGCCATCGTAATCTGCCGCTTCTGCTACATCAACATCCTCCATGCCTACCAGTCTGCCATCCTGCTTGTATTCAATACAGAAGCACCAAAGATTGTAGAGCGCTAACACTCCTTCAGGTCCAAGCTTGTTACGTAACCTTCTAATCTTTGGGTGAATACGCGTAGAAGTGCATAACCTTAACTCTTTAGGCATGAAGACTCCTTGATCGGTGTTATTGGCTAGTGAGGCGTTGGGACCAGGAGATAAGCATGGCACCAAATACCCTTGGGGAGAAATATATTCACCTCACTAGCACTGCTAGAATCGCAGATCATTACCCTCGTCGTCAACCTGATGTGCAGCTGCATCTACAGATAAATAATTATCTGCCTGAAGGTATTTCTCTCCTGGCTTGCGCGTCATTTCGAGCTTGCCCTTTTTGTCCTTAAAGTCATCGGTGTCTAGGCTTTCGTTATCGAAATCAACACCAACACTTGCACAAAATTCCTTAAGCTTCCATTTCGCTTTCGGTGCAGTGGTGACAATATTCTCTCGAGTTGTGAACCCAACCCCATCGTCATTCCAGATATCAAGCTCTAGAGCCATCCCCTGGTTGCCCGTACTAAAAGTTACAAGCTCGCACGAGGCGATTTTAAAGTTATAGACACCTTCTGGATATCCTTCATCAATCTCAGTTGGGTTATGATTTAATGCTACCATTGTTCTCTCCTTTAAGTTGGTAGGCCTGATAGACCTCCATGTAATTTCCATATGTAAAATCAATTTTTTCTGGCATTTCGTAACCCGCTCGGCTTTTTGCATCTCGACCAGGGCCACCTTCAAAATAACAAACTCTTTTATTGTCTCCTTTTTGCTTGGCGATTCTGTCGCCTTGCTTTAATACGGAAACAAAATCTTTGGTGATGTGACCTACTTGGTCTGACCATTCCAGGGTTGATTGCCATATGAACTTATGCATGGCTGCACCAATCTTCTGAAAGTCATCCCCAAGAGCATTCCCGTGTCTATGTAAACCTTCGTGAGCTAAGAGAACAATCCACATTCCTTTCTCTCTCCGAAGAATATCAAGACCCTTTAAAAGCCTCATGAACTCTATCGAAGCAAGCTTGTCTCCTTCAGCCCACTGGTTGAATCCGGGCTTACCTCTCTCTGAGGTCCAGCGACCACCGAAATGTTCTTTGCAGACATATTCCCGACAAAGCTTCTCGGCCTGATTTACAACATCAAGGATTAATGTTTCTCGATCATGATTAGTTTCGATTAAGAATTCAACAGCACCAAGGATATCCTGCCATTGCTCAATCTTTCCTACTTTGGGAATCTTGGGAACCTTTGCTGTGCATCCTTCCTCAGTCATAATGAAGACCGGTAAAGGTGTTTTAACTCCAAAGGTTGTCTTTCCTAATCCAGGGCCACTAACTAAAGTCAGTCTTGGCATTGGCTTAGGATCTTCAGACACCGTTAAGTCATACTCCATAGTTACTTTCTCTTTTCTAGTTGAAGTGTTGTTTCCTGATTGCTTGACAGTTCAGGATGTGAATTTTCAATTTGAATTAATTTCTCAGAACTCTCCAGGCTCTCTCTTCCTATGCAAACATTTAAGTAGTCGCATCCTCCGAAATTAAAACAAGCAGAGCTATTTCTAATATTGAGCAAAGAACTTGAATCTGGGCTGTGTTTCTTTTTGCCCTCCTCAAGAAGCTCGACAAAGGATGTAAGCTCATTGAACCTTTGATTGTGCTGATCTTCAGTACACATGACTTCATAACGAACATACTTCTCAGGGTGCTCCAGATAGTATTCCATTATTCGTTTATCAAATTCCTCGAGAGATTCCTGATTCTCAGCTTTTCTCTCTGCATACTCCTCATCAGTCTCAGATTTTCGTTTAGCAATCTTCTTCTTCTGTTTTGGCGAAGCCTTAGAAGTACCAACAACATCATAAACCAAGTTAGGGAACCCACTTCCTAGCCTCCATCCTGCTTCTCTATAGATAGTGCATTGAATATCCATTGGTAGTCTTGCGAAGTAAGTGCCAGTCACAGACTCTAAAGATACTGAGGTTGTCTTGTGCTCTAAGATTACAGGTAGTTCTGAGCCAAGTGTAATTGCATCAAGCTTTCCTCTGATGGTTATTTCCCCGTGTGCTGTATCGAGCTTAAAGCTGAACTCTTGCTCTACTAGCCATTGGGTCTTAGCATCTTGAATATCCTTTAGTTCTGACTGGTATCTCTTGTAGTACCCTGCGACATACGCCTTGCACCTGGAGAAGTTTATTCTCCCTTCTTCCGATTCCCAGTACGAGACATCACCAATGTAATCAAAGACATCTCCAGGAATTATGGTCCCATGCTTCTGCACGTCGAACTCATGCCATCCGACTGTGCTTTCATACATCATGATGAGGGCGTTTTTGTAGCTTAATCCCTGATGGAACGCCTCAAGGCCTCGATGAACTAAGGAGCCCGCCATCATTGCTGGTGATCCTCCTGCTGGCCTGTACATATCCATGTAGCGGTATCGGTATTTCCTTAGGCATCCTTGTGCTGTACTTAGACTGCTTGACGTATAAGCCATTTATTAATTCTCCTTTTTTTCTCCTAGTTTAAGGTTCTGTTTTTTTCTGAATTTATTTCTTGAATTATTTTTTCAATATTTCCAATCAGCTCTCCTTTCATGAAAAGCTGTCGCTGCCTTGTTTCATTTGGATGTTCTTTCTTCACAACCTTATCCACCTCGCTGTATATAAGTGCGCGAGCTATTGGCTTATCACTCGTCAATAGTGGATTAGATTGGAGAAATTGTTTTAACTTCTTCCGCTCATAGGTATTCATTGTATATTCGGCCCCTCTAACCTTTAGTTAAATTTGAATCTTCCTTCGCTGCCGTGATGCTACGCTCTGTCTCTTCCAGTAGTTTCTCAAATCTATCCAGACTCTCCCTAAACGATATCAGCAACGACCCAACCTCTTCACTTACCTCTGCTGCATCGACCCACTCTTTGGTCCCGATTAAGCTTCTTTCAAATTCCTCTGCCTCTTCAAGCTCCTCAGTTTCTTGAGCAGTGAAGATATATTCCATTCTTCTTTTTTCTCTTGGGGTAGGTTCTAATTCCTTTAACCCGTCGAATCCATCATGCTTGTTTTTCATAGGTTGTCCCTCTTATGCAGTCACAGGCTTTCTCTGCGCGTTGTGCTGCTTGCATTAAAAACTTTCTGTCGCTCTTTAGCTTTCCTAACCAATGCTCAATATATCCTGCTGAATTATTAAAACATTTATCTAAAGTTTCTTCAGGCACCCCTATGTCTGCAAGAAGGAAGCAATTTCCCATTTCAGCAACCAGCTCCTCTTCCGAGTAAGCATGATCACCGAAGAGACTTTTCATCCCTTCTTTTCTATTTAGTCTTGTCGTGTGTCCTGTGCTGTGAACAGCTTCGTGAAATCTTGTTGACCAATATTCTCCCCGTAAGGAAAACCTTTCAGGTGATGGCATCTTGATAATGTCTAGGGTTGGAGAGTAGGATGCGCCGTTGTAGCCGTGCTTGGTTACAGGCCCTCCGTCCTCTTCATATCTTGCAACGATGTCCATTGCATTTTTATCCCAATCTTCAGGAGGGACTGACTCTTCTTTTTCTTTTGGCCAGATGGTTTCATGATTCTCAATTTGGTTTCGATTAAAGATTTTATAGAATCGAGTAAATCCAAACCTTTTCTTTTCTCCGCCCTCAACCTTTTCGCCATGACCCCAGAAGACAATAGGGGTATATCTCTCACCCTCGCTGAGCTTAAAGCCCATCTTGTTAAGCTGCTTGGCTGTTAGCCAGTAGGAACAGTCAAAGCCGGAAACTAAGGGGCTTGTTATGAGTGCGTTGATTCCTCTGTAAGGACGCTTGGTTATAAAGTTCTGAGGTCTTCCTCCCCTCGAGGTGGACCAAGGCTTTTGCCAAGGCACCGTTCCGCTCTCAAGTAGTTCTACTATTTTCTCTGTAACAATCTTATTGACCTTCTCGCTCATTGTCTGCCTCCTTCCTTAGCTCCTGAATACGGTCCCAAGAGCAATGCCAAGCATACTTAACGACAGACTCGAACGCATTTATCCATTCGTGATAGTCTTTATCACCAGGATACTTTCCTTCCTTGGTCCGAATGTTTTCGAGTAAATCAAAGAGATGTCTGCCAACAAAAAAGTCTAGCTCTATTGTTCTTGCAGATTCGTTAACGTATTTAATGTGGTCTTCTGAGTTATACCTCAAGGTCTTATCTCCTTTTGCTGCGGCTCTCCCAAGCCGATTCTAATGGCAGACTATTGAACGGCGGTCTGCCAGCGCCAGGTGAGCCTTAAACTCCACCATCAGTGATGGCTATCCAGAGAAGGATTAGCCAATTCTGTTTATAATTTTTTCTTTTATTTCTTAGACGAGGCTTTTTTAGCTTCATCACTTTGCTCCCATACAGTTACGCGTTGAATGTATTTCCCAGAACAGAAGGAAGAACAGAAAGGATGGTCGTCAACGGTTTCGCCCTGGTGGGTGAAGGACGTCCCGCAATCGTAACACTGTTTCATTTTTTATCTCCTGGTCACTAGTATTACTAGTGCTACTGAGTGAGTTAACTAATAGTTTCTCCCTGGCTGACTCACTAGTTAATATGTCTGCTAATTGAACGATGATGTCAATAAGCAAACGGTCATTTTTTGCGAGTTTGTGCCCACTTAATGATCTTTTAAGTTCACTTATCTTCCGTTTAAGTACATTTATATTATTTATTGGCATCACTAAACCGCACGACGGTACGATCTTAGGTGATTCTTAGCTATATTGGCTGCTTCTTCTTTGATAGCTTTGACGGCGATAGTGCCTAGTTCGTTTGCCAGGAATTGGCTTAGCGTAAACAACTCATCTCTCGCCTCATTGGATAGGGCATTATCGTCTAACGTTACCTCATAGACGATGGCCTGATATTGCTGAATAGCATCGACCAATCTCATAGGTTCCTCCCCCGAGGAATATGGTTTATGCTAAATGCAATATAATATTATTTCGCAAGTAATTATGTGTATGCGTCTACACACATCCTTGCAGGTTATCCTACTTGTAGCTACCCTAATTCCTCTTCCTCCTCTTCAGGCTCACGGATGTATGTATCCCATTCATCCCCCCAAGCTCCCGTCAAAAGATACTCTCGTTGAGCAGCGGTCAGGGTTGGGAAAGCATCTTGAATAAGGGTTCCGTTGTTCCAGTCCGCAAACTGCTCCGGTGTGCAAGGCAGCTCAAGCTCCCTTATCTCCCCGGTGAACATGCTTCTTTTTGTTACTTTCATTTTCAGTCCCTTCTGGCCCACATTTTTCTGTAGGTCTTATGGTTGTCCATGAAGTCTTTCCATATTTCGCGCGGGACGAGAGGGGTTATCTCCATGACATTCTCGAATTTCTTAATATTAATTCCCGAGTTTTCTATCGAGAGGAGGATTCTTACGTGCCTCTTCTCCGCATACTTCTGATTCAAGGGTCCGATTAGTGGGCTGAATAGTCCCATTTAGCTCTTCTTTCTTTTCGATGTTTGAATTTCTGAGTTCTTGCTCGAACTGGCGAGTGAAGTATTCTTCTCTCTCCCATGACCTGTTGCTGAATGGAGAATACATTTTGTCCTTCCTAGTTAGTTTTATCCAATTTGAGCTTTATTCTAGATCTTAGCTTCTTTATTTCCTCTTGAGACATCTTTACTGCTTGTTTCGCTTCGCTTCCTTCTAGTTTGTGGGCCATGCTGTGGAATCCTTCTCCTCTTTTCATTGTATTATCAATGATTCTTTTCATTTCTGGGCTTAGTTGGTTGTGGTTTCGGAGTCTTTTACGCATCTCTTTTCTCCTCCACGCCTTATATCCTTGAAGACTTTTTATAGAAGTTTGCCATATTGGTTAGTTGTTCTTCCTCTTCTTTCTCCCTCGCGGCTATTTCTGTGAGGCAGGATTGAAGATCTTGTTCGAGCAGCGCCAAGTTCTGGGTTAGCTCGTCGCATTTTGCTTTGTAGTAATGGGACTTTGCCTGTTCCAGCTTTAGAAGTTTGAAGAATTTTTCAGCGTTGTCCCATTCTAGCTTGGCCATCTCGACGAGCCTCTCCTTTGAGGTGTTCTTAAACTCCTCGCTGCTTGGCTCACCGACGACTCTGGTTAATGGAATTCGTAAATGCATGTGACCTCCGTGTTTTATTCAATTAATAGAATTTCGCTAGAGTGCGGTTAGAAAAGATGCGATGCCGCGGTGGGCTGAGACAAAGAGTTCCCATTGAAGCCAAGCAGAGTGTTCTTTGGCCGGTGATAGCTTCCAGGCTCCCCACGGCCAAGCCTGGCAACATTCCCATGGCATTCCTTCCCAAGCTTGATCAATTTCCCACGGTTTGCGCTGTTCAATGTATGTTGAAATCATGTATTCTTCGTAGCTCATGCCTTATCTCCTTTAATAGAATTTCGATAGAAAGAAGAAAGGGGGCTTTCGCCCCCCTTGGGTTATTCACCCAGAGTCAGGTTCCGGATGCTCCGGGCTATTTGACCGAATGTCATGTATTCCGTGTTGCCTCCGTGTTGGTCTAACTCGCGTTGTCCGTAGAGTGCGGCCCACACGAACTTGACTTGCTTATTCTCAAAGCAACCTAGCTGCTCCTTCTGGTCCATCTTGACTTGATCAAGCTGCTCTCTCAGAGGACAGTAGAGGTCGTTATCGGTATCCTGGTTGGTTCGCCAGGCTGTCATGACCATCTTAAGGGTTTGACCGTCAAGCGGTCCCCCGTTGAGGGTGATGAACTCGGCTACCTTCTCGTTCCCGATAATCTCCATCGCGTCGTCGCTCTGGATGATGATATCGAGGATTTCTTGAAGGTCCTCGCTGGCGACGAACTCTTTGTAGAATCTCGTCACAGTCTGTGCTCGTCCTACTAACTTCTTGGCTTGAAGCCAGTCTCTTGTTCCCACTTGGTGGTCGTCTACTTCACGTTCTAGACTTTGGATTAGTTGGTTGTACATGTTTGCTTATCTCCTGTTAAAGCCGAAGCTTTTAAGTTTAGATTGTCTCCCTCAAGGAAGAAATCTTTTTGGTTGCACAAGCAAAACCAAAAAATTTCAATGCAGAGGGAGCAGATGACGAATCGCTAGGCTTGACTGGGGATAAGATGGACGGCCAGCGAAGCCGGAGTAGTGAAGGAGGCCAACGAGGAGGGAGCAAGAGAGGATGAATCTTGCCCCTCATCGAAGGCGAAAGGGCCGAAGCCCGAAGGCTTCATGAGCCTGGAAATGGTGGCAACTCAATGCTGTCATCCATGCCACAGTCACATATCCATGAGTTACATCCTTCACATATGTAATCGTCGGTGGTGAATTCTAGGGATTCATCGGCTAGACGGGCCTGAGGTGAGTTAGTTTCGCAATCCATGACGGTTATCTCCTTTTCTTTCGGGTCGAGAATGTCGACGATGAGCCGTACGGCCCGTTTGGTTGTTGGCAAGTGTGGTGACGGAGCCCCGAGGAGCCCCGACGAAGCCCCGAGGAGGAGCCCCGAAGGGAGGGCCAGAGGCCCTAGAAGGGCACCTCCATCTCGTCGAGGGGAGGCGGCACTAGCGGCTCGTGGTAGGCCGGGTGTTCGCCGTCGGCGTCAGGAATGAGTCCGATAATCATGACTTCCCAGGCACCAAGCTCGTCAGGGTCGTGGTTTAGGTCGTAGGCAACTTCAACATAAGGTAGTCGCATTTGGTAATCTGTAGTGTTCATCCTCTGTAACCTTTCGTAGGTGAATAATTAGCTCTCGCCCCCGCCGAGCTGATTTTCACTGGAGGAAGGTGGAAGAGGATGAATACGTTAAGCAGATTGCCGAAGGTGACGGATTAATGTGTGAAGGTGTCGGAGACCTGAACCATGAACCCTAGCGCAGGTGACGGAAGATCAATGAGTTACGGGCTAAATGACGAAGCCAAAGGCGTATTTAGGCTGGACACGATTGAGCGTATGTGGACGTGTGGGGGAAGGAAGGCCTGGAGGGACTGGAAGGAGCCACGCTTGTCAACAGCCAAGCGGGTCGTTCGGCGTCAAATTGAGAAGAATTAGAGTCGAACGAAATCCTTGATTAACTCTAGGGGGGTAACGCTCCGGAAGAATAACGCGCAACGCGCAAGATACTCTCTATGAATTTTTGCGCGATTTGGAAGGTCCGACAGTTATATATGGGACTGGAGCAAGTCTAGAATCATAGTAATACTAGTGCGCCTGATAGTAGTAAGAGGGGATAAAAGAAGTATGTACTTATTTGTGACCCTATGTCAAATAATTTTATAAGTGCCGGATATTGCTAGGGTGCTCTACCGAGATAATGCTTGACAAGTATCTCATAATTGACAAAATCTAGGTCAATATGGCGAAAGATCACACAGTAACGGTCTATCAAAATGCGGATAATCACAAGTTGCTGCATGACTTGTATATGATTACTCGGAAGCAGATTGAGGGACTTCGCCGCAAAGTTGAGGACGATGAGGATCTTACAGCAAAAGATTTAAAAACTCTCGACCTATGTTATGATGGACTCAAGAAACTAATTGGTGTCGAGAAGGAGCTGAAGACTGACGCTCTTGCCTCGATGACCGACGATGAACTTCGGGCTCTCGCTAGAAAAACCATTAGAGAGGGACTAGCATCCAGTAAAAAGGGTAAGTAATGGCCAAGAATCCACCAAAGAACGCCGCAGCAACCATACTGCTAAGTAGTCTTGCGCAGGATCCAGTCCACGCGGGCCATTCCGTTGAGGAACTGGCGCAATTGTTTTCTGGGCACCTTGATCTAGAAGGTAAGTCCCTGGATGATGCTATTGACCAGGCTATTAATAAAAGGTTGCTCCATCAAGAGGTGTCCAGTTGGGGGCCTTACCGAGATGAAGTGCGTCGGCGCGGTGACGAACCTGCTGGATTATCTCCTGCAACTGGCACAATCACCACTGGTCACTACGGGCCTCCTGGCCCCGGAGAAGCTCTCGCCCCTGAATGGGCAATCAAGGAGAAGTCCTTACCTAATTATCCTGATAGCATCCCGATAATAGATCGAGAAGCCTGGGAAAATTATCGCCCCGAGCGTAGAAATCCTCTCTCGGCGGGGTTTGAAGATATGAGCGATGAAGCCTGGGGAAAATACTTCGACGCGAATCGTGCCGATGAGAAAAGATGGCTTAAGCGATTCCGTGAAAGGGATGCAATAGAGAACGAGGCGTATAGGTCCAAGCTGGATTATGAAAGACGACCTGGCGGGCAAAGCTACATGCAGCCTAGTCAGGCAGAAAAAATCCTAAAGGATGCAGCAGGCGATCCAGGCAAGAAGAAGCAGACTAATGGGCAACCATCGGGTCCTTGGTTCGGGGTTCCTGAACGCCCGATGACCGAAAATGAGTTTCGCAACAGCCTAATCCATCCTTGGAACCCACCGGCTTCAATGCGGCAAAGCCAAATGACCCCGGAGCAAATCGAAGAAATCATGCAGACTAAAAAGAAGAAATGATTAAGATTAGAGCCTATAAGCCCTTGGATGAAGATTTTATCTATCATTCCTGGTTATCGTCAGTTGATTACAAAATCCCTGGTGTTCAGAAGGTTACTCGGTTAGTTATTGATAGTTGTGTGAGGGATGGTACTATTCTAGTGGCTTGTTCGGATGAAGATGCAGACCATATCCTTGGTTGGCTATCCTACTCCGAGAAGCTTGGTTTCCCGGTTGCTCTTTATACTTTTGTTAAAAAGCACCTAAGAAATCATGGGATAGGGGCCGCATTAATCAAGTCGAAGTTTAAAGAGGATACTATCCCGACAGCTTATTGGTCCTTTTGGTGCCAGAAGTTTAGCCTGAAGAAGAAGTGGGGCCTTAAGTTTAATTCGTTATTTCTACCGATATTAGTGGACAAATTGCATGGCGAAGCAGAACCTATCACCAGAAACGAAAGCTAGGCGTAAGGCACAGTCCCGAAAGCCCAAGCTGAATCTCACTGGTCGTGAGGTCCTGGAAGCCGCTGTTGGCCGCTTTGGAATCCCTGAAAAGACTAAAGTAGTTAGAAGAACTGCTGATATTACGCTTAACTTTAAGCGCCACCTATTCAAAGAGCAGCTAGACTTTATTAATGATCCGTCCAAGAGGAAAGCAGCGCTGTGTACCCGGCGAGCAGGAAAATCCTTTGCAGTCTCGCGATACTTGATCCAAGAGGCCATAGATAACCCAGAAACACTGTGCGTCTATATTGCACGAACAAGAGAAGCCGCGAAGCGGATTCTGTGGAACATGCTCAAGCAGGCTGACAAGCAATATCGGCTCGGGCTCAAATTCAATAACGCCACCCTGATAGCGCGATTCCCCAATGGGTCTGAAATTATATTCACAGGGGCAAACGATGCCTCTGATGTCGATAAGTTACGCGGTGCAGCATTTTCGCTGGCAGTTCTAGACGAAGCTGCCTTCTTTAACATCAACGTCAAGGAACTGGTCCGTGATGTACTCAGTCCGGCGCTATTAGATAATGATGGCACTTTGGCCATGATTAGCACTCCCAACGAAGTTTGCGCCGGATTCTTTTTCGATATTACCGAGCTGGAGAAGTACGGTTACTCTACTCATAAGTGGTCTATCAAAGACAATCCCTACATGACGCAAGCGGTCAAAGCCATCGAGCGTGATGTTAGAGCCGGGATCCTGAACCCAACCGAGCCATCCTATAAGCGTGAGTATGAGGGGTTATGGGTAAAGGATGACCGGTCCATCGTCTATAAGTATACGGATGCGAATGTCTATGACCAGCTTCCCGAGAATTGCTTCTGGGAATATATCATGGGGGTTGATTTAGGATATCATGACCCTACGGCAGTTATTGTTGCTGCGTTCTCCGATGACCATGAAGAACTCTTTATCGTCGAGCAGTTTAAGAAAAAGAATATGCTCACCCATGATGTCGAAGACCTTATCCGTGAATACCAGGCTCGCTATAATTTCAGCAAAATAGTGATGGATACGGGCGGTGGTGCGAGTCGTATGGTCTTGGAAACATTCAAAGAACGAACAACCCTCCCTATCGAGCCAGCCAAGAAGAGTGGCGATAAGGTTGGGCTTATCACTATGATGAATGCGGATATCGCAAGGGGCCTCATTAAAGTGAGGGCTGGTTCAGAATTGCTTCAGGAATGGGATAAGCTTCAGTACAACATGGCTGGAACGGCTGAAGATAAGCGATTCGACAATCACCTTAGTGACGCGGCGCTCTATGCCTGGATGGAGTCTCGGCATTTCCTTTATGAGGAAAAAGCCAAGGCCCCTAAGTTCGGAACTGCTGAATATTACAAAAAACTCGAAGATGATATTGAAGAGCGATTACTAAGAGAGCAAGAAAAAGAAGGCGGCTTTGACGAGGAACTGTGGGGAACAGGGTACTCCAACGAAGATGCTTTTTATAATTAAAACAATCAGTTGCACTAAAGGAAGTTAGGCATGGCGCAGGATCCTAGAAAATTACGAAAGTTATTAGATATTTTAACGCAATTCGGAGTAACCAAATACGAGTCAGAAGAACTCAAGATAGAGATAGTTAATCCTGTCACTTTAGCGCAACGTCTGTACGGAACTGGCCAAGAACACGTAGTTTCGGTTGCAAATGAGGGCTTTTCTATGGATAATTACGATAAAGAGGGGGCAGCTGACATCGAAGAGGAACAAAGTAGTAAGCTAGTTGACTCTCCCGACGGCTATCTCGGCTATTCCGACAAAGAAATCTTAAATTGGAGCGCAGGTTAATCATGTATGGGATTTACGACGATGTGTTTTGGTGGCAAGCCAAGAAAGACCCGCATGTTCCGATAGAGAAGTATATCCGGGTCTTGCGTGACGAACAGAGCGAGTTTTATAGCGATTTAAGCACTTATGTAGGGCTTTATGGCGGAAAACCGCTAAATGCTGCCGATGATTCCTTTAAATATCGCAATAATCGACCAAGATTGACCTTTAATATTATCCACTCCCTCTGTCAGGCAGCTACCGCAAAGATAGCAAAACATCGGCCTGGAATCTCTTTTCTTACCTCTGGCGGTGATTGGTCACAGCAAAGAAAGGCTAAAAACCTTGATAAGTTTATGCAGGGGCAGATTTATTCAACAAAAGCCTACGCCACTGCCCAAAAAGCATTTCTGGATGCCTGCATTGTAGGGACAGGAGTAATCAAGGTTTTTATGGAGCATGGGAAAACTAAACTCGAACGGGTTCCCCTGATTGAGTTAACGCTTGATAGCGCGGAATCCCAGACTTCAGAGCCAAGGCAGATCTTCCAGACTAAAATGGTTTCCCGTCACGTCCTAGCTGCAAAATTTCCAGAGCATAAGCAGGAGATTCTAGATGCAGTCGAAGAAAAGGATGAGTATGAAGAACACGAGCACCGGTATTCTGACATGGTTAAATGCCATGAAGCTTGGCACCTTCCGTCTGGACCTGATTCTGCTGATGGTCGTCATATTATCTCCATCGCAACAGCAACTCTTCTCGATGAAGAGTATGAAAAAGACTATTTCCCATTTATATTTATCCGATGGACAGAATCCCCTATTTCATTCTGGGGCAACGGCCTTGCCCGAGAGGTTAAAGGAATTCAGGTAGAGATTAATAAGTTACTGGCCCAGATTCAACAGCAGATGCATCTTGGGACTCCAAAGGTCTTCATTGACGAGTCCAGTAAGATTGTCAATGCTCACTTGAATAATCGAGTCTTTGGCGCAATTCGATACAGAGGAAAGCCCCCTCAGTTCTTTGTTCCTCGAACTGTATCGGGGGAAATGTTTTCCCACCTCGACAGGTTGGTTAATCAGGCATTTGAGCAGACAGGAATTTCTCAGTTGTCGGCGCAAAGTAAGAAACCGGCTGGCCTTGATTCAGGACGTGCTCTTCGTGAATTTTCTGACATAGAATCTGAAAGATTTATGGTTGTTGGTCAGGCCTATGAGGGTGTTTTCATCGAGATTGCCCGACAATTGATCTCCTTGGTTAAGGATGCTGTTGCAGAGGGAGAAGAGTATTTGTCTATCAGCTTCTCTCCTAATTCGGGAGTGGAGCATATCAAGTGGAAAGAAGTGAATATGAAGGATGACCAATACGTGATGCGTATTCAGCCTATTGGGTCACTTCCCCAAACACCGGCAGCAAAGTTATCGAGCGTGACTGAGATGCACATGAATGGAATGTTCACTACCGAGGAGGCTCACCAGCTTCTTGAATTTCCAGACTTAGACAGAAGCAATAAGCTCAAAAATGCCCACATAGAACTAATCGACAAGATTATCGACGATATGATCGATAAAGGAAATTACACGCCTCCTGAGCCCTATTTCAATTTGGGGCTTGGGTTAGAGCGCGTTCAGCAGGCCTACAACTTAGGCAAACTTGAAGGAGTTCCTGAGTCAAGGTTAGAGCTTCTGCGTAGGTGGATGACTCAAGCCGTTTCGACTATGGACCTAGCAAAACCAGAACCACCTATGATGATGCCACCAGGGGAAGGGGCTATGCCTCCTGGTGCTCCGGCTGGAATGCCGCCGGGTATGCCTCCAGGTATGCCTCCCGGCCCTCCTCCTGAAGCGCCAATGGCAATGCCGCCAGCGGGGGCTCCGGCCTTACCGTTAGGCGGTCCTCCAGGGGCAGCACCTATGGGTGGGTTACCAAGCTAAGGAATTAAAATGTCAGAAGCAGCAGAATCAGTGGTGGAAGCACCAGAAGCAACAGCAGATGTAGAAATATCTTCAGAAGAAGTATCGTATGATAACGTGCTTCCTGATGATTTGCCGGAGTTCAATATTTACTCGGAGGAAGAATCGGAGGATTCTCAAGTTGAGGCAGCGGAGGAAACGCCCCAAGTAAAAGAAAAAAGTGAATCAGAGAATACTTGGAGCGCTAGGGTAAAGAAGGACCGGCAATTACGTTCAAGAGAGATCGCGCATAAAAAGAGAGAGCAACATCTTAGTGCTCGTGAGCAAAAAATAGCGGGGATGGAGAATCTAAGGCAAAGTCTTTTGGATGATCCCAACGCATTTCTTAAGTCTCAAGGGATTGATCCATTAGATTTTTATGCTGATTGGACAAATAGAATTGCATCTGGGAAGAATGAAGCTTCTCCCAGAATGCGATTGGATAGTACGGAAAAAGAATTAAGAGAATTAAAGAACGAGTTGGCAAGAAGAGATCAATACAATGCAGAATCTCATGCTGCTCAACAGCAGCAACAGATTATTAATCAGTATTATGGGGAGATTAATTCCTTTAGAGAGACTGCAACAGACTATCCGCTTACCCAAGAGCAATGTTCAACAGAGGATATTGCAGAAGGAATAGGCGCTTATTATAAACAAACCGGCATTGAGCTAGGTTTCGATGAAGCATTTACCAAAATAGAAGAAGGCTTAAGGGCGAAAGAAGATGAAATCTTTAGCAACCCTGCCATCATAGCAAAATTTAAAAAATTTCATGGATTAGACGCATCAAAGAAAATGGGCAGACGAACGCAAACAACATTGTCCAATAAATTAGGAACTCCAGTAACCAAAGCTCCTGCGGATGAAATGTCCGATGAGGAAATTTATGATTACTGGAAAGGAAAACTGTTCACTTAAATTAGAAAGGAATACTTGCTATGCCAAGTTTTAATTTATCGAACTTCGATGCGGCCATGAAACACATGTATCCGTATAAGAAGGTCGAAAATCTTGTTTACAAAAATAACCCTCTACTGGCGATGATCCCAAAGGAAACTAAGTTTCCAGGGAAGAACGCCACCTATGCCGTTGAATACGGACTTACTCCTGGCCGTAGTGCTAATTTTGCTACAGCCCAAGCCAATCGTGGCGGAACGCAGTTGCAAGAATTTGTTGTAACCCGCGTTAAGGATTATGCAGTTGTATCCGTAGACAACGAAACTCTTTTAGCTGCTGATGGTAATGAAGGTTCATTGCTTGATGTTGCTAAGGTTAAGACAGACTCAGCCCTACATGCGCTTTCTCGTGCAATGGGTCGAGATGTTTATGGCTCTGGTCATGGTGACATTGGGCAAATCAATAACTCAACAGCGGCGACAGGGACATCTATTACCCTGACCACTCTTTCTGATGCGGTTAACTTTGAAAAAGGAATGCGTATCGTCTGTGGTACCGCTACTGCTGGTTCTGCACTGAATAACAACGGCGCTTCTGTTGAAGTTACCGCAGTTAATCGGGACACCGGAGTTCTTACCATCTCTACGGCGATGGAAGCTGCATGGGGAACCATTAGTGGTCAGTTTCACCTTTATCCTGAAGGCGATGCTTCAAACAATGTTGCAAAGGTGAAGATTGCAGGGCTGGACGCTTGGCTTCCTGCTTCTGTTTCATCTACAGCATTTTTTGGTGTTGACCGTACCTCAGACGTAACTCGTCTTGGTGGTCAGCGGATTGCTTGGGCGAGTACCAATATCCGGGAGCAGTTAATTGATGCTGGTGTTCGGGTAGCTCGTGAAGGTGGTCGTCCTGATTCTGTATTCTTGAATCCTCTTGATTGGGCAGAATTGGCCAAAGATCTTGAGGGAACTACATTGATTGCTTCAGCGGCGTCACATAACCGTCGTCGCTATGGTCCTAAGGATACTGCTGCCGCCTTTGGTTTCTCCAGTCTCCAGTTGGCTACGCCTACAGGCATGGTTGACGTTTATGCAGATCACAACTGTCCTGAGAATGTTGCATACATGCTTCAAATGGACACTTGGAAATTTAAGAGTCTTGGGGCTGCTCCTCGAATCTTGGACTTCGATGGTCTTAAGGGTATTCGTGAAGCTAATTCGGATGGAGTTGAGTATCGGTGGGGTTACTATGGTAACATGCTTTGCACTGCTCCAGCCTTTAACTGCCGCGTTGCATTGGCATAGGAGGATTAAATGTCTAGTTTAAATGGGGGAAGCCCTAAGAATTTGATTATGGTTGCAGGATCGTTTCGCGATGACCTTGCAAACCAAAAAGGTCATGGTTACTCCGTAACTGTCTCAGGTGGTATTTATACAATTAAGCTTGATAAAGCTTATGACGGTCTTGTATCGGCTACTGCTTCAGTCCTGAATGCTAGTCCCGCTACTGGTGAGTCATTGATTGCGGTTGTTATCTCGTACTCTATCACTGATGGTACTGCTGGCGGAACTGTTGTTATTCAGACTGTTGATGATGCTGGTAATCCTGAGACTACTATGACTAATGACGCTGAGATCCATTTCTGTATTGTCCTTGAAGAGGATACTGCTGTTTATGGATATGATGCAGTTTAAATAATTCTGTGGGGGGCTTCGGCCCCCTGCTTTATTTTCGGAGAAGCTTATGGCTAAAAAAGGTAAAAACGTATTAGCAATTATGCTTGGCGGTAAGGGTGGTAAGCCTCCAAAAAAGGAAGCGCCAGAAGATGATTACGAAGATGATTACGAAGAAGAAGCGGAAGATTCTGGCTACAGCGAGGCATTTTCGGAATCTGCTGAAGCGGCGTTTGAGGCGGTTGGCGCGGGAGATAGTGAAGGCTTTGGGGTGGCATTAAAGGATGCGATCCTAACTTGCCTGGAAGAGCATGGGGATGAGTAATGCCTGATTATGCGAAGCTAGAATTAAAAGGTGTTTACTCAACTGTTTCGGACTATAGCACTCCGCGAACAAAGTTTAAGCCTGCATCTTACACGGTTACTCCTGACGAGTATTTCCATTGCGAGGTTCAAGCGAATATTTCTTCGGATACTCCAGGGCATACGACAATAGATACCTCTATATTGGCTTCTGCTACGTTACTTGTAATTAAAAATAAAGACGCAACCAACTACGTCACGGCAACATTTGATTGCGCCGGGATGGGAAGCACTGACACTAGCGTAAGAATTCATGCTGGTGGGTTTTTTGTTACAACTGATTTCACCCCAGGGGAAAAGCTTAAGCTAGTCGCCAACTCAGCGGTGGTTGAGTGCGAAGTATTTGTAGTTGGGACGTAATGGCTGATAAATTCAAGGTTGAAGTCTATGGGACATTTTCAGAAAACTCTGATTATTCAGATCCGGGTACTGAGCTTATCCCCGAGGCTTACGGCTTAGAGTATGATGAATTTATTCAGATGATGGTAGAAGGTGAAGTTTCGGTAGGGACTGATATTGATACAAGTATTTTTAACAGTATCTCCTTATTGATTGTGAAGAATACGGACACTGGGGCCGGAAGAGTTGGGCAGGTAACGGTAGCCAACGCTACTCATACAGATCCTTCTAGCGGCGCAGGATTCGTGAGCCTCATTCATCCTGGCGGAATATTTGTTACAACAGATGTAACTCCTTCCGGCAAGGTAAATGTTGGGCGTCAGTTTGGTGAGCCCGGACCTCCGGTGATGTTTGAAGTTACTATAATTGGCTCATAGGGGAAACGAATGGCAACGGATTTATCGACACTAAGAAGCAGGGCGAGAATTAGGGCCGATGCTGTTGGCAATAACTTCTTTTCCGATTCTGAGATTGATCGTTATATCAATGTCGGTCTTGGTGAGCTGCATGACATCCTCGTTCAAAAATTTGAGGATTACTATGTCACCTCTAGGGAGTTCAATCTTGTTGGCGGCCAGACTACATATACCTTTGACGAGCTGGGAATTAGAAATTTCTACAAGTGTTTAGGTGTGGATGCTACTGATTCTGGTGAAACAATTAGGATCCGTCGATTCTCATTCGCAGAACGAGACAGATACACTGCAACTGCGATCACTGGTCGCGGTGGCTACACGGATTACCAGTATCAAATTAGAGGGGATGGCCTTGAATTCATTCCTGAGCCAAATACAACTTCAACTATTAAGCTTTGGTATATTCCTGCATTCTCAGACCTTGAAGAAGACGATGACGAGATTAATAGTTTCATCATGTCAAACTGGGAAGAGTATGCAGTCATTACTGCTGTTTATAAGATGAAGGAAAAAGAGGAGCTTAGTACCACTGTTATTGAGCGAGAGCTTGAAGCAATTAGAGTGAGAATAGCGGAAGCAGCAGCAAACAGAGATGCCGGTGAACCTGGAGGTATTTCTGACGAGCTAACGGGCACACGCTCTGGTTGGTTGAGAGCTTTTGAATGAAACGGTTTGATGCTTCTTTTGGATCCAATGATGAGGTGAATAGGGCACAGTCCACACTTCAAGAGTCAATAGGTATTCTTAGGGATAAGGATATTATTGATGGAAAACTTATTGTCATTGATGTCCCGAGCGGAACTACGGTAGCAGCAGGTCATGGGCTAGGTCGAAAATTCAAAGGTGCCTTCCCTGTCTTGATTAGGAATAAGAAAACAGGGGTTATCCAGACTTTTGATCATTTTGTTCCTCAAGCAAGTAGTGATGAATCACTTTATTACAACTTGAGCATACTAGGTGGTAACGAATTAACTGTTTCACTTTGGATATTCTAAATGCCATTAAGAAAACAAAAGGCGAGTATCAAATTCATGAGTGGTTTACAGGGCAAGGTAGACCATAAGGTAATGCCCCAAGAGCATTTGGTTACTCTTGAGAATGGGCGATTCGATAAGATAGGTGCGATAAATAAAAGGCGTGGCTGGACAATTGTAGACCAAGCAAGTGGTGACTTAATTGATTATAAAGGGTCACTCGTTTCAAGAAATATAGAGAGAAGCGATAGGTCTGGAACTGGTGTGCTTCATTCTGGGACGGTCTTTGCTCATGGTTCTCAAAAGTTTATAGGCGATAAAGGCTATTCTGATGGAATAGACTATACGATGACTCCTGTCTCAAAGGGATCTGAATACCGCCAAGAGGATGCTAATACTGCATTTAGCTCTGATGGCAAATGGGCTTGCGTAACCTTTGTTGATGTATCTTGGGATTTAGCCAACAATAAAGCCGTCTACACTAAGAGATTATCCATTGTTGATAGGGAAACAAATGCTCTTGTTGCCTCAGACCTCAAAGTAGGAACAGCGGTAAATAGCGGAAACAATGGGCGTCGAATGCGCCCCCTGTGGCTCGATAGCAAGTTTTATATTTTTGGTGAAGACGAGAAGGCTTTGAAGTTTTGGATTATTGATCCAACCGAAGCTAGTCCATCTCTAAAAAATGCGGCTAGTGCTGCCTCCGAAGGAGGAACAACGCTTCTTGCCCCTGGTTCCAGTAGCGGATACCCATTGGATGTAGATAGCGACTACGTTACTACTGAGGCAAGCTTTGATGTGTGCAATGCCTCTACTGGCAGATATGCACATGTTTGGACATCTAGGAAGACCTCTGCAACACACGAAATGTGCTGGTATGTTCTTGATACCGATAATCATTCATTCTCAATAAAGTACACGAGAAATTTATCAGGAGCGTTGGAGGATATCAGCGGAGCCAGTGCCCATCTTAAAGTACACAGAGCCGGAGTTACTGGAACTCACGCAAACAAGTTAGCCTTTTATGGGCAAGACGGTGTAGCAGTATTTATAGACACCGCCCCTGAAAGCGTTGATACCTCTGATGCGTCTTCATCAGTTGTGCTAAAGGTTAGTTTTAGCATTGGGGTAAATATTGCTCGTTGCGTCTTGAGAGATTCTATTAATCCTTGGTACGGAACAGACCAGGACGTTCAGGCATTTATAGAGTATGGGCAGGGATCTCCATCAGGAACTTCAGGCCAGTTTGCACTTCTTCAGTGGACAATGATCCACAGCGGGACAACCTCTGGAGATTATAATGTTAAGATACTAAGCTCAAGGGCGAGGCTGGCGTTTGGCATGGGAAGAGGACCATGCACACTTGGGTATTATCATGATGACAACTCAACGGCTAACACCGACACCTCTGAAGCTCCGATAAATACAATCTCATTATGCGAGACAGATACAAATGATTATTCAAAGAGATACAGCCGAAACGTAACGAATAATGCGAACAACCCCTCAAATATGTTTTCAGGCTATAGCCTTGTTCAGCACTATACGCAGTCAACATCCAATGAAAAGCTCACGGTTACGTTTGATCCTCCTTTGATTGTTGCATCGGAATTCTCGTTTCATCAGGTTGCCGGTACTAGTCTTGAATATGCGCATAACGGCGGAAGCCTTACGAGCACAGGCTCTACCAGTAGCACCGAGATCTCTGTCTCCTTTACAGGCGAATTATCAAAGCTCGAGTTTTTTAAGTCTGGCGGACAAATAAGTATCTATGGAATTGAGGTTGATACCGTTCTTCTTGTTGATGCCGTTCTTCCCTTGTGGGAAAGAGATAATCTCCCTGTGTCAACATTCGTTCCAGACTGGATACCAGATACAGTACAGACAGCATCCGTTACAGGGGCTTCGGCTCACCTGAATGGAACAGGGGTATCAATGCCCATTGGTCACTCTTTTGACCGATTTGGTACTGCTGGAGACTTGATCTTAAACTCGACGACGCATTTGTTTGACTTCAGAAGATACAATGAAGAGCGGATTGATATTCCTTCGCCAAGCAGGTCTATGCTTCATGATATTTTGTATGTGGCAGATAAGGGGCTGTTTCAATACGATGGTGAGAAGTTCTACACCGTTGGTTTTTTAGATAGACCGATGATTGGGGCAACCATTGTTGCTTCTTCGGGAAATCTTAGCAATGGAGTGTATTACTATAAGGCTGTTTACGAATGGGTTGATGCTCAAGGGAACCTCCACCAGAGCGAGCCTTCTGATGCTGTGACGGTTACATCTGACTCAACCCCGAAGAATCAGACAACCATAGACATAGCTGACTTGGATATTTTCTCAATCGCAGGCATAGAGTATAGACAGGATACTCGTGTCGCCATCTACAGAACTCAGGTTAATGGCTCTATCTATAATCATATAGCAACAATGCCATTAGGCATTCAGACAACTCCGCCATCGGGAGTTAGTTCTGGGCTCTTGACCTTTACGGATAATATTTCCGATGCCGTAGCTGCGACAGGAAAGTTTCTCTACACGGATGGCGGGGAGCTATCGAACAAGCAGCCTCCATACTCTGCAAGATATGTTGTTGCTCACAGAGATAGACTCTTTGTGATTGGAAAGAATGACGTTATCCACTACTCCAAACTTGCTCGCGATGGATTTGGTATTGGGTTTAACGAGGGGCTCTATATAAAAACCCCTGATAATATTTCAGACCCACCCAATGCTCTTGGAAGTATGGATGGGAATTTATTTATCTTTACAGAGCGCTCTATATTCATTGTTGCTGGAGAAGGCCCTGACAATCTAGGGGCTAGCGGCTTCTACGACACAAAACGAGTCCCTAGTCCTGTTGGGGCTATGCGTGGTTCCCCTGTTAAGCTTACTGCCCAAGGGCTTATATTCGTGTCTAAAAATAAGACAGGGTGCAAGATCTGGCTTCTTGCTAGGAATATGCAAGTCCAATATATCGGAGCAGCAGTAGAAGAGGTTCTTAATCCAACCGGCGGCAACCCCTATATTGTTCGAGATATCGTCAGTGACCCAAAACAAGACTTACTCTTGTTTCTTCTTTCGCAGGTTAGCGGAACTCCATCCAAGGTTAAGATGCTCACCTACAACCAAACAACAAACCAATGGGGTGTTGATATTGTTGAAGGCACCTATGGCTCTGGGGCTGGTGGCTCAATAGCTCTGACTAGCATAGCTGGCGATAAGCAGATGTACATGGGGATAAAAGAGGCAACCTCTCAAGATCCTATCACCTATGGCCAGGCAGAAACTTATGCTGATGATGGCGAGTATATCCCTCTTAAAGTTAAGACTGCCTGGATTAATCTTGCGGGCATTCAGTCTTACCAGAGAGCCTATGCTTTCCATGTCCTTGGTGAGTCCAAGGATGCAGTTACGCTAACCGTCAATGTTTATTATGACTATGACTCAACAACTCTACCGGCTACAAATACATATACATTTTCTGCCGGAAGCGCCGGAGAACTCCAGTTCAGAGGGCTCCTGTCAAAACAAAAGTGCCAAGCTATTCAATTTGAAATTGTTGATTCAGATAATAGTGGCAGCACTGATAGTGGATATACTTTATCGGAGATAGCGCTTGAGCTTGGCTTGAAGTCTGATGGCTATCGAGACTCACATGCAAAGCTAGCCAGTACCTCAACGATAGGCTCTAACAGCTAGGAGACAGTTATGCTACCTAAACGAAATATGGCACCAAATAGAGATCCAAACGCTTTTGGGGGAGCTTATAAAGCAGATAGACCTGTTCCCAAAGGCGCTGACCCTCATGACCCGTCTGAAAGAGAGACTGCTCCTGCCCTGAAGCCCGTGTCGCCAGCGCCTAAATGGTATGTAGAGGATCCTAAATCAGGAGCCGCAGGAAGAGAGGCGCAGATAGGGAAATTGCAGGGAGGCGGGGAAGGTACACGTTGGGGTGTAGGAAGGCCAGAAACTCAGGGGTCTCAATTTGAGTCCGCGACTGTTGGTGATTCCGCTCAAATCGGTGGTCCCGGCGTAACGACACTACAAAGCATGGCCGCTGGCGATGTTGCTGCCGGAGTTAAACGGCAAGAAGAAAAAGGTCTTCAGAATATTCTAGCAATGAAAGCCGGTGCTCGGCAGGATGCAGGTCTTGCACATAGATCTGCATCAACAGCAGCAGCGGGCCTAGGAGCAGAAACAGCAAGCGCCGCTGGTCAATTGCAGTTCCAGGCAGCCCAAGCGGAAGCTGGACTTGAAGAATCCGGAGCAGGTCGCCAGGACTCGATTACTCAACTCCAGGCTAATCTTCAACAGCAAACAAATATGACTAATGCTCAAATGGAGCAACAGAACGCTCAATTCAATGCGGAAATTGATGCTCAGTTGGCGATGGAGAGAGATAAGAGAATTAATGAGCTTCTTCAGCAAGGAACAAGCGTTGAGGTCGCTACTCTGCAAGTCGAAGCAGAGATGGAAAAGGCTAGGGCTCAGTTAGAATATCAAAAATGGGCAGACCTTCTAAACAGACGAACTCAGATTGATGTATCTGAGCTTGAGAATGAGGCATGGTACGAGGACTACAACGTAGAGACAGGCGAATCGGAACCGGCGGCTTGGCTCGGTGATGGTGATGATTCCACTCCGACAGAAACAGACCCTATTGAAGAGGCGCATGGTGATCCTGCTGCTGATGCTGCGGGAATGCAACCAGCAGATCCGGCAGCCTATAATGATGGTGGTATTGTGCCAGGCCGGGGGAATACAGATACTCAGCCCGCTATGCTTACCCCCGGAGAGCTAGTTATCCCTAAAGAATTAACTCGTCAGCTTTTAGAGGTAGTTGCCCGAGATACTTCTGAAGCCCAAGGCCATTATCAGCAAGGTGGAAGAGTTTCTGACACGCCTTGGTATCCTGGAAAGCTTCCTGAATACGATGAAACTGGATTGCTAATTCGTGAGCAGCCCTCTCCAGCCAGAAAGCCATTGGGCCTAGCTCCAAGACAACCCGCAGGTTCCACAGCAGGGATTGCTGAACTAGTAGAGAATCCTGCCTTTTTCAAAAGAACTCCCAAATACGGGCCAACAGATTTAAATGACCCTGACTTCCATAAAGGCCATGCCCAAAGGAAACAGGCGGCAGCATCAGGCCAGTTTACGACTGGCAATTTGCCGGACCCTGGAGATAATGACTTCTTTGCAGCGCTTTCGCACCACGCCCAGTACCCTAACGAGCCAACCACTTGGCTTGGGAAGCTAGGCGAGAGCTTGGGGCAGGCCTATAGAGATGGACCTTCTATGGGTGTTGGTAGAGGGCTTAACTCGCAAGAGAAGTATCGTCGATTTCAAAAAGCACAAGAAAGGGCAGGGGAACCCGGTTTTCCTGAGAAGACCTATGGCGTGTCGCCGACAAGCGGGGATACGTTTGATATCTATCCAAAAGAGGGCACCGAAGACTCGGGGATGCCACCGCTTCCTCCGCTTGTGCCATTGACTCCTCCGCTGGCTAGCTTCGATCCTGGTCCTGAAGCGAAAATGAGCGCCGCCAAAACTATGGATGAATCCGATGCCGTAAGAAAGGGAATTGGATACGCTCAAGTTGCTGGCAAAATGTCTGGAGGAAATAAGGAGCGAAAAGAAGCAATAAAGGGCCTTGTGAAGAAAGAGGCTCAAGAGAAAGTGACCGAAGAGGTCGGAGAGAAGCTTGGTGAAAAAGCCAGCGAGAAATTCTCTACGGGTGCAAAGGCTATCAATATCCTGAAGCAAGAAGGCACAGAAGGAAAGATTTATGGGGCAAGGAAGCTTGCTGCTGATCTGGGCGGAAAATATATCGCAACTGCCACTGGTATTCCAGTTGCCGCACCAGCCATTTCTGCCGGATTAAGCTTTCTTGATGATAAGCTCTTGGGAACGCCAAAAGGGAAAAGATCTAGAGTTAAAGTGCCAGGAAGAGGTATTGGACAAGCTCCTGTTTTTGCGAACAAGGGTGGGGTTGTTGGGGGTATCGAAGCCCTCTATGACCGGCTGCAATATCCGTCTTCGCAGTCAACGGGCGGTTCTTTGGGCAGTGCGGCAAATGCGCTATACTCTCTCGGTGCTCGAATAGGGAAAGGGAATAAGTGATGGTAGCGGAACGATCACCTTTATACTCCGAAGACGAGGAAAGTCCTCTCACCTATAATGCTGATACAGGTGAGTGGACCATTAGACGACCAGATTCAGTCTCAGAGTCTTATGGTCTGGATAGCAGCGCACCTCTTCGCACTGCCTTGTCTAGGGATGAGCTGCAATCACGCCTTGGTACTCTCGACTATTCTGAACAATCTCCTTTTGAGCTTGAAGACATGCCTTACAAGGATCCTTTCGACTGGGAAGGCTTCGCAGCTAAAGGTGCCGCAGAAGAAGGTTATGACCCTGGCGTATGGAATGAAAAGAAAGAGTCTTACGATCCTAACGTCTGGGATGCAGGTCCTTTTGCGGGAGAGGCCTCAGTCAGAAAAAGAGAGCCCGAAGAGCAAGAGTGGTATATTTACAACCTTTCAAAGCATCTCGCCGATGGCAATGCTCCGGAGGAGTTTAAGTTTGGCGATCAGGTATCGCCTACTTCCGACGAAATCAAAGCAGCCCAAGCGAAGCTTGCGGTAAAACAAATCGGAGAAAAAGGGGAAGCTCTTCCGCCTGTAGATACACCATCAGGGCAACCACAGATACAGAGAGTTCCAGGGAGATCTTATATCGGATCTGCCCCAAAGCAGACGTCATTCGGGCCTTCGCCTAAAATGCCTCCAGAATCAAGAATTAAGTCGGGAGAGTGGCTTGGCAAGGCTGCGGAAGGCGTTAAGGAGTTTTTTACCGAGCGACCAGCAGGGATTCCCGGCAGAAAGGTTGATTGGACCTCTACTATGCCGACCGAGGATGGCACGGGCAGAACTTGGCCTGCGCTGGCACCCGCCCAAGAGTGGCCCGAAGAGAAAAGTGTTGAACAGATCATGGCAGAGCAGGAAGAGGCTGCGTGGGCAGGCGGCCCTCCCGACCTGTCCGAAGAAGACATGAACAAACTTCTGGCTTCTCAGAGCTCGGAACTGACTCCTCCTCCAAGCATTGCTTTGCCTGATGACCCTGCTCCTCCGCCAGAAGACACAGAAGACTCTGCTGAGAATCTATTCGCATACGGAAGAACCGTTAGTAGCGGAAAATACGACAAACAATATAGCGTTCTTGATTCCCCGAACCAGCCTGCTGCTTGGGCCGGGTATGATTTGCAGATAGCTAGTCAGCTAGCTCCAGAACTAAAGGATAGAAGTCCTCAAGGTGGAGTTCAGTTTACTGATTTTGGCGCAAGACCACTAGAGAAGCAGATGGAGGCCCATCCTGATTGGACCGAAGAAAGAGCCAAGAAAGGGAAGCATGTTTCTGCAAGCGCTATTGATATTGATACCCAGAAGCAAGGAAAGGATTCTCCTGAGTTTAAGTGGATGCAGAAGAATGCTTATCATTTCTGCTACTATTGGCCAGCCGTAAAGGACGGCGACGGAAACATTGAATACCATCATTGGGAGCATGATTGCTCTGCGTCAAAGCGACAGGCAAAAGCATGGGGGCTTGACGAATCACTCACCGGCTCCAAGGCAGTATCTCAAGACAAGTATGCCAAGGGAACCCTTCAGGCTGGAGTTGACGCAGCAAGGCGTCCCGAAAAAAGAGGCCCTGACTTCTCCCTAATGAGCCCGGTTGAGCGTGGAGAGGTGCTCCCATCAGAGGTTCCTTCCAATACTGTTTGGGCACCGGGGAGTGGAAAGTATATTACACTCAACCCGAATATGTCTCAGGATGATTTACGCAAGCTGGTTAATGATCAGCAAGGGCGGCTTAGAGGCCTTTATCCTGACAACGATTTGGTCGTTGCCGATAAGACTCGTAGGTTTCTTGAGGATGTCCAGAGGAATTGGGCCAAAGAATCTAGTCAGTGGTACTCAACAAACGAAAAGCTGAATGAGCAAGCTGCTCAAATAGCCGGACAGCAGGGAGATATTCTTACCAAGATTGCCGACCATAAACAGAAGAGCGCGCACCTTACGGCAGAGGCTTCGCGGGTTGTTACTGAGGCTCATAATAAGTCAATGGTTGAAAGAGAGCAGCTTCTTCGTGAGTGGCAGGCTGATACCGAGGAGCAGGAGAAGTTTCTCAGAGAGTCTGAGCCAGACCAGTTCCGCTTATTCGGATTTACAGATAAGGATGGCAGGTTTAGCGCATCAAAGCTTGCGTTTTCCATGTTGGCGATTCCTGCGCTCATAGTAAATATCGCGGCAACTCTTGGCAGCAAAGGGCGAAACAGGGTTCCTCTTGTTATGTGGGATATTCTTTCCGGCATGATGGACAACGATATGAAGGCCCAAGAAGCTGCGGTGAACAATAGGATTAATGAGTTCAATACAAAGAGAACTTCTTATGGGTATTGGCTGAGCCACTGGAAAGATAAGCCTCTTGCCTTGCAGAAAGCTTATTCTGACTTAGTTGCGGCTAGCGCGGCTAGATTAAAAGCTCTTGAAGCAGAGCAGAAAGACCCGTTTATTAGGCTTAACATCAAAAATGCGCGAACCATTTTCGATCAAAAAGCTCGTGGTGAGCGAATTAAGTTTTTTGATATGCTTGAAACCAAGTCCCAAGGCCGTTTAACCCACCTGATGAAGGGGGTACAAGACGAGCAGCAGGTCGAAGACAACGCATGGAACACTCGTTTTACGATTTTTGGAAAGGTTCTTAAGGAGGAAGGCAAGAACAAGGTAACGAGTCTCCCTGGTCCATTAAGAAAAACTCTTATTATCTCCAAAAGCCTTATTCCTAAAATTCGGGAAGCTCGTGAACTATGGATGAAGTACGGTAAGGATAATTTTGCATCTACTGTTTTGAAGAAGATTGCTGGCCTAAACCCGGATACCGATCTTCATAAATGGGCAAGAATGGAGCCTGTTAGAGGCTGGATTGGTACTCTTACCGGAACGAAGAAAGCGCAATTTCAAGGACTCATGCGGATAGCCCAACTGAGAAGAACCTTAGCGGCGGCAACCTCTAAGCAATCTGGAAATGTTGGTAATGACAACATGATGGAGCAGATTAACGGTATGTGGAACTGGCCTATGGAAGATGGCTATCAGGATGGGTTGCTGTATCTCGATAAATTTGAGGCTAATGCTACCATGATGAGTACCCCTGAGTTTTATACTATGGAGGGATTTCAGGATACAAAAGCAGCCTTTATTGCCCGTGGTCAGGATACGAAGGAGTATTCCGGTTCTCCTGTTTATAATACTTTGCTTGAGCAACTGGATGCAGCTCAGAGAAATGGGGACCAGCGTAGGCAGGTTGAATTGATTCAGGCTTTTAACCGTGGCTTAGGGGCAAATCCAGAAGCAGGCCTTGTTGATACTGGAAAAACTTCAGGCGTTGGATTACCTCCATTAGGCGCATCAACTAGAAGGAATTAACTTTAACAATGGCCCGTTTAATCAATACCGCTGGAGATCGACAAGATACTGATGATGAAGGTCAGATAGATTCTCTTCTTCGTCGTGGGTATGATTTTGAGGATGATCTCGTAACAGTTAAGACAGTTGTTGGGGAAGATGAGCAATCGGAGCTTCATGATCTTCCCTCTCAGGATGCAAAGCAATATATCCTTGGTCGCCGTGTATCCTATATGAGTCCTTCTGCCCTTCAGGAGTGGAAGGACGAGCAAAAGTATTCCTCCGGATATGAAGCTGCTGCTGCCGGTCTTGGTGCTGCAAATGCTCTCACTATGAATTTAGTTTCGACGATAGCGAAGCGTTCTGGCTTTCCTGAAGTCGAAAAAATTGAGAAATACAATCCAGGTTATAGTCTGGTTGCAGACTTGCTTACTACTGGCGGGGCGATGATGCTTGCCGGTCCCGCTGCTCCTGCGATTGCTGCAAAGAAAGCCCCTGGATTGCTTGCTCGCATGGGCATAACGAGTATCGGGAAGGCAGTAAAGTCAGCCCCTTGGAAATATACTGCCCCTGGAGCAATTCAGCTTCTTGGAAAAAAAGCAGAGAAAAAGATAGCTCAAAAAATATTGGGCGAGGCTTCTGAGGAAGTTCTAGAAAAGACTGTCAAACGAGGCCTAGCCACAAGAATGGCCACAATGGGGGCAGAGGGGGCTTTATTCTCTGCTGGCTATGGCCTGGTTGACGCTGCTGGAGAGTTGTACGACGGTAGAAAGCCTGCCGAGGTTGTTGATACTTTTGTTTCTGAAGTTGGCAAAGGGATGCTTATTGGGGCCGCTCTTCCTGCTGTATTCCATTTCCCTGGAATTGCCGCAGGAAAATTCTTCAGAGGTGTTAGCGCTATTGCCAATAGGGGAATTAACGTTGCGGCAGATACCAAGGTTGCCCAAAACTTTTTAGATGAAATTGTCGAGGGAATCGCTTTGTCGGATCCTGAGCGATATGCGTCTGCTCAAGCTAAGGCGGCCCTGAGAGAGAAGCTTGCGCTCAATACGAATGTTGATGATGCCTTGGAAGCCTTTGGCTCTCTTGTCGGCAGAAGAGAAGAGATAATTACGCAAATTGGTCGGCAGCTAGAAGACACGATGGATGTCGAAGTTGCAATTCGTCAGCTAGACCAGATGGGGCATACCAAGAAGTTCATAAGGCAAGCGATCGAGGATATTGAAAAAGGCACTGAGGGTGCCGCAAGTCCTATAGTCCTAATAGATCTGCTTCTTAATGGAACTCGAAATGTCGGCAAGAAAACTGGCGTTCAAGGCGGGTTGATCGACACCCTCGAAAACCAAACAAAGCATATCCTTGAAGAGGGAACTAAGTATGTCCAGGCTAGGGGGGTCCAAAAGTTAGAACCATTACGTCCTCAAGGGACTGAAGAGCTAATGCTCATACTTAAAGAGATTGGGGAATTGCGTAGCCTGACTCAGGGCCATCTTGATCGCATTGTTGGAAAGATTAGAGGAAAGAAGTTTAGCGGAGATCATATAGACTGGCGAACTCTCCAGTATGACGACCTTGGTGTTGACGCGACCCGATGGCAAAAGCTTTCCAGTCATCTACTGTCAATACCAGAAAGAAGAGCAAGCCTCACCAAGGCAGACGTTAAGTTCATTACTGACGTTTATAGTCGACTTGAAAAACTATCATCCCGCTTAAATAGAGGAATCAAAAAAGGCCCCTTTAAGGATATCCCCGATATGCAGGGGTATATGGATAACCTTAAGAGGCAAATCACATCTTTCCTCACTAACTCTTCTGACGGTGGCTGGAATGTTCCTAAGTCAATTAGAAGAGGCGAGGTGCAGCTAACTCCTTTCGGAAGAATGGCTGAACACAAGGCCGAGCTTAATACCCTGATGCTAGACAGGGATGCTCAACAAAAGTTAATTCGTGAAAAATTCTTTCACCCAGATCCTCAAAAGCCTGGAACCGAGGTTGCTCCCAATTATGCCGAGATTGAAAAATTCATTAAGGATATGGACCATAAGACATCCAAATATAACATGGAGATATTTGGGAGCCTTGCCGATAATCAGTTGGAATTACTCGAAAGGCTTCTTGGGAGATATAACTTACCTAAGGGCGTTACGAAAAAGCGACTTCATAAAGTTATTGGTGCAACTGTTAAGCAGAAGAATGCAGTTGCTAAGGGTATAGATGATCTAACCGTTAAAATGAAGCCAGCTCTGGAGTATTATGCGACACTTGAACGAGAGAGGGTTGCTGGTCTTGCTGGCGCTAATCCTAGCTTGCTCCCTTATGCTTTTGGTACTGGTATTGGTGCTATGTTTGGAGGAGTCGCCGGAGCCGGAATGGGATTGGCCGGAGGTGCCGCTTTCAGGTTTAGCCAAGAAATGATTCTGAATCCTCAAAGAGCGATGGCGAAAATGCACACGTTCTTTAGGACGGTAAACGCTTACAACTCTTTTGTTAATGGGCAGGTCGATAGGTATTTCAGATGGCTTAACTTCGCAAAACCAACAGGGGCTCCAGGGGTTGCTGCCGGGGTTGCTGCTGAAGCTATTCCTGGCTTTGTTGGCCCCAAAAGAGCAGGCATTGGACCGCAGGCCAAGAGACTTAACTGGTCCGAGGATCCTCATGAGATGATAAAGTATCCTAGACTCTGGACATCTAATGCTATTGCTCGGCTAGTAACTGGAGGAGAGTACGAGGGGGAGGCAAATAAAAAGCCTGGAGAGTCTTACGGAGCTAAGGAGCTAGAGGTAACAAAGGTTATTTCTGACAAGTTAAGCAAGGATCCTGCTGTAAAGCAAAAGATCATAGACGCTGTTAAGGTTCAGTGGGAGCCTGTTGATCCTGCCTTGGCTGATGCGCTTGGTAAAGCTACTGCGGCCCATATCGACGAGGTTGCAGAACTCGTTAAAGACGTCAAACTCGCAGATTCAAGCCCTTTTGGAAATCCCTATAAGTACCAAACTAACGATGTTCAGGCAGCAGAAATAGGCCGAAAGATAATGACTCAGAATCGAGGAACGCCTGTCATTGTCCGAGGACTTTATGATGGAACGCTTACTCAGAGTGAGGTCGATGAATGGAAAAAGTCTTACCCAGAAGAGTCTTTTAAGTTCACGCAAACAGTCATGACCTGGATTTCTGATCCTGCCAATAGAATAAATATTCCCGCAACTGATTTAAATATGTTGAAGATGATTATTGGCCCTAAGCCATACGAGCAAGAACTCGTGATGGTTCTCCAAAAATCATTTGAAGCAAAAGAGCAACCAGGACCACAGCCAAAGAGAGAAATGAAAAACCTCAAAGGGGCTGAGACTGCAATTCAAAAACTAGAATCTAGAATAGGCTAATAGGAGATACCAATGGCCAATTTTTCATTATCAAAAAGAATCTCACCCGCTGATGTCGGCATTAACGAAAAAGCTGGTGATAGTACTACCTTTGAAAGCAACTGGATTGATGCCAGGGGCTATAACCAGGCAACACTTTTTATTAAATTTGACTCTGTTAGTGCCGCGACTGTAGCAGCGGCAATGACATTCAATATTGAAGTTTCTGACGACGCAGGGACAACTTCCTACTTTCTCCAGACTGCATCCGTTAGCTCTGGGACTGTAACTCTGTCAAAGCTTCAATATTCATCTGCAACAGGCAATACAGATCATAACTTCGCTGTAGATTTTCCGTGTAATTATCCTCATTTCAGAATTACCGATATGGATGTTGCCAGTGCCCACGCGACCGATTTGATTTCTGTGTCAGTAGTTCTTGGCAATATTTAGGATTTAGTGGACGGAGGATACTCATGGGATTTAGCACAATTAACGACGGTGGTGGCGGCAGCGGTGGTGGAGCTAGTGGCGGTGGTGACTGGGCAGAAGGAAGATTCCCTGGAACACAATTAGCAGGTTCATTCGCTGTGGAGCAGCGTAGAAATACATAGGAGAAAGAAATGGCACTCGGAACAAACAGCACTCGTCCATCGAATATGGGC
>Ga0080013_1001218_pt1 | contig 34806 bp, 56 predicted proteins | sample ETNvirenome_6_85_FD_69236 | JGI IMG/M metagenome (GOLD analysis project Ga0080013, IMG submission 69236) | Marine viral communities from the Pacific Ocean - ETNP_6_85 (SPADES assembly) (version 2) | ecosystem: Environmental > Aquatic > Marine > Oceanic | place: Pacific Ocean | collected 2013-06-19
AATCTGTATCAAACGTACAGTTATTAACCTCATTAAAATCTAGGACAAGATTATCTTCTATACTACTAAAAGTATTAGTATCTTCATCCCAATTAAACCTCTCTATAGGTAAAGGCTTACCGTCTTTTAGTACTCTTTGACTTACTTCTTTTTTATTCATTGTTATTTTCCTCCTTCAAAACTTGATGACACTCAGGGAATTTTTCACACTCCTGTATTACGGTATATCCGGTTTCTTTATATTCATTAAGTTTAATTTTCTCACCTTTTTTAAGCTCAATAATTTCATAGACATCCCTTCTAACTACTACACATTCTTCTTCTGTATCAAACGTACAGTAGGGCCCTGTCTTAAACGTACAGTCAGGCCCTGTCTTAAACGTACAGTTAGACTCTGTCTTAAACGTACATTCAGACAATGTATCAAACGTACAGTCTTCCCCTGTCTTAAACGTACAGTCAGACAATGTATCAAACGTACATCTAGACCTTGTATTAAACGTACATTCAGACAATGTCTTAAACGTACAGTCTTCCCCTGTATTAAACGTACAGCTATACCCTGTATTAAACGTACAGTTAGACCTTGTCTTAAACGTACAGTCAGACCTTGTATCAAACGTACAGTTAGACCTTGTCTTAAATGTACATCTAGACTCCGTATCAAACGTACAGTTAGACAATGTATTAAACGTACAGTCAGACCTTGTATCAAACGTACAGTTAGACAATGTATTAAACGTACAGTTAGACCTTGTCTTAAAGGTACAGGTGTCCTCTGTCTTAAAGGTACAGTCAGACCCTGTATCAAACGTACATTTAGACCCTGTATTAAACGTACAGTTATACGCTGTCTTAAACGTACAGTTATACGCTGTATTAAACGTACAGTAGGCCCCTACATTAAACGTACAGCTGTTAATCTCATTAAAATCTAGGACAAGATTATCTTCTATACTACTAAAAGTATTAGTATCTTCATCCCAAGTAAACTTATCTATAGGTAAAGGCTTACCGTATTTTAGTACTCTTTTACTTACTTCTTTTTTATTCATTGTTATTTTCCTCCTGTTGTTTTGTAATTAATCTTATTGAAAATCTTTAAATTCCTTTTTAGCATTATTGCAAGAATAGCAACTTGAATAGTTTCCTTTTATCGTATTTCCACACGAGCATAGACTTTCTGATTGTGTATTTGCTTTGTCAAAAGTTGCTTCGTTTGCGTCATCATCTTCACTTGGTATACCTAGTATTGCTTGTAGAGAATATCTTCTAGCGTAGGTTATTGCTGATCCATAGGCTTGTGGGTCTTGTTTTGAGCAAGCTAACATAAGTGTTTGGCTAATCCATTCACCTGATGTGTGCATTAGAATGGTTTCTACTCCACATTTACCATCCTCTGATAAGGGAAACTGGCTAAAGCTAAGTCCGTTATTTTTTAGTCCATCTTTGGCGACATCAATTATTTCACTTAGATCTGCGTATTTAGAATTGAAAAAGGGGTTCCTCGATGTCTTTTTTGCTCCTCTCATATCAGACTGAGCTTTATGTAATGCTTTTGCTAATTCTGTTATTGACTCTGATTTATTCATTTATTCCATCCTCTAGTAAATGATTACATTTCTCACATCGTTTAGAAGAATCTATTACTGTGAAACCTTTTACCTCATATTCATTAAGTTTAATCACGATTGATTCGTATAACTCAATAACTTCATAGACATCTCTTCTAACTACTACACATTCTTCTCTTGTATCAAATGTGCATCTCTCCCCTGTATCAAACGTACAGTCATACCCTGTCTTAAACGTACAGTTAGACCATGTATCAAACGTACAGAATGACCCTGTATTAAAGGTGCAGTCAGACCCTGTCTTAAACGTGCAGGAACCGCCTGTCTTAAACGTACAGTTATTAACCTCATTAAAATCTAGGACAAGATTATCTTCTCTACTACTAAAAGTATTAGTAGTTTCATCCCAAATAAACTTATCTATCGGTAATGGTTTACCGTCTTTTAGTACTCTTTGACTTACTTCTTCTTTATTCATTATTTCTCCCCCTTCAAAACTTGATGACACTCAGGGAATTTTTCACACCCCTCTATTACGGTATATCCGGTTTCTTCATATTCATTAAGTTTAATTTTCTCACCTTTTTTAAGCTCAATAACTTCATAGACATCTCTTCTAACTACTACACATTCTTCTCCTGTATCAAACGTACAGTTAGACCCTGTATTAAACGTACAGTAGTGCCCTGTCTTAAAGGTACAGTTAGACCCTGTATCAAACGTACATCTAGACTCCGTATCAAACGTACAGTCAGACCCTGTCTTAAACGTACAGTAGTGCCCTGTCTTAAACGTACAGTCAGACCTTGTATCAAACGTACAGTTAGACCTTGTATTAAACGTACAGCCATACCCTGTATCAAACGTACAGTAGTCCCCTGTCTTAAACGTACAGTCATACCCTGTCTTAAATATACAGGTGTCCCCTGTCTTAAACGTACAGTCATACCCTGTCTTAAACGTGCAGCCATAATCTGTATCAAACGTACAGTTATTAACCTCATTAAAATCTAGGACAAGATTATCTTCTATACTACTAAAAGTATTAGTATCTTCATCCCAATTAAACCTCTCTATAGGTAAAGGCTTACCGTATTTTAGTACTCTTTTACTTACTTCTTCTTTATTCATTGTTATTTCTCCTCCAACAGTTCAGGTTCGGTACAATCTCCCCTTAAAAAAACTGGACACTTTTTACCGCATCCACCGCTAATCCCAACAACCTCACAGTCATCAATTGAAAGCACTATACCTTTTTGATGCATTTGCGATCTTTTTATCTCTATTTCATTTTCCGTTTTTACTGGATTAAATGGATACGAACTCAAAACATTTAATTTAAATATTCTGTCGTTCATGATTCTACTCTCAGGGACTCGTAAGTTTTCTCAAAAACATCTGGTTTACATGGATAATAATGTCCGTGTTTACCTTTCGGGACTCGTGAGTCCGTTATGATCCAGTCACCAGGACAAACGAGGTGACCCCCTTGAACTGTGTCAATCCACCCGTGGTAGTGCATAGTCTTTTCACAGTAGTTACATTTATTTTTACCATCGCACTCAGGAGTTCGATAATATCTAACGATTGCTCCCTCACCAGGAAATGACTTGCCGTCTGAGCCAACAAAATCCTTACAATCATCTTCTGGGTGATCCCCATTCTTAAACCATTGAATAGCTTCAATTATGATAGGTAATTTCCTGTATTTCATGACTCCCCCTTCAACACACGCAATAACGCCGTTATGGTTTCTATGGGTTGGTCGTCGTCTGTTGCCTCTTTGCCTGTGTCTGTGGTTAACTTCCAAATACAAAACGATTTTCCCATTGGGTGTGAATCGTCAAGAATATCACCATAAGTTGAAACTGAATAAAGGTCGGGTAATCCTTTCAGCACCCGACCTATGGTTATGGGTAGGCCAATGATTTTAACAATCCTACAAATTACATCTTTTGCAGCAGTACAATCATTCCCGAAACAAGCACATAAACTTATTATTTTAACTATGTTACGTCCAAACCTATTTTTCGAGAGAACAAAACACCCCCCTTTATGCAATTGAATATTAAACTCATTATTTTCATCCTCAATTAAAAGATTACACCCAAACCCAAGCTCCTTCTCCAAAGCCTCGTCATAAGTATCACACTCTAGATGATTACCCATAATTACTAGTTTCTTAAATTCTTCTCGTGTTTCTTTCTCAGTCATTATTTCCGGTCCTTTATTGTTGAGAGAGCTTTTAGCCATTTTGAATCAAAGTTTTTTGGTTTATGTCTTTCTTTGTAAACAATCGGGTAACTTATATTTTCTATTTTATATACATCTATTTGTTTTGTTTTTGCTTTCATTTGTTTCTCCTTATCTGACCATCAACATTTCTTCATGATCGGCGTTTCTTTCCATCATATCGTTAAGAGCCTTGTTTTGTGTTTCCTCTAACGTTGGATAATATTCCATTACTTCGTCTATAGTTATCTTCATGTGAGCATAATCAATTATTCTTATCGCCCCTTCTATTCCTTCTTTTGTAGATGCCTCACAATTAGTTACAGCGTGGATATACTTGTTATAGCTATATAGAGATAAGTCTGCTGATTTCATGACATCTATGATGAAGTCAGCTTGATTTAACATCCCTTCCAATAGTAAATCTTGTTCAAATCCATCAAATAATGCTTGGATATCCTCTATTCTTGTGACTATCTCTTTTAATCCTTCAAGTATCAATTTATCGAACTCTACCCTTTCGTCTAATTCCTTTTTCTTGTCCCTTAGTATTTGTAGTTCCTTTTCGTTTGTCATTTTGTTTGCCTTCCTTTCTTTGATATATCTATATAATATATCGTTATAGGGATATAGTCAAGACGATATATATTTATGTTCTCTGGTTGTTCGGCCTATTATTATTTGATATTATATAATATATTGAGAGGTGGTTTTTATGGAAGAAAATTCTGATGCTAGCAATTTGGTTCCTATTACTGGATTATGGTTAAATGAGACTAAGTCAGGAAAGACCTATTTTAGTGGCTACTTTGGGAATGCTAAAGTTCTTATCTTCAAGAACACTAAAAAGGAAAAGGGTTCAAAACAACCTGATTATAATATGTGTATTACTAAAAAGAAAAAGAAAGAAGATGGAGATAGCGATGTTCAACTTAATGAGAATGCTCCCTTTTGAGTAAGCCTGTGTATTACGAAAAAGACGATCTACTTAAAAAGTCATTAAAAGCTATTAAAGATCATGATCTTACTCATATCGTTGATGTAGTCGCTTATTTGTCTTGTTCAAGGGCAACTTTCTATAATCACGGTCTTGACAAAGTAGACATTTTAAAAGATGCAGTAGACAATAATAAGATTAAAATCAAAACTATAATGAAAAAGAATTGGTTTAAATCTGAAAACTCTACATTACAAGTAGCTTTAATGAAATTGATTTGTACAGATGATGAGGCTCATAGACTTAATGGTTCTAAAAGAGAAGTTGTTCAAGAAATTGTTGATCATTCTACTATCTTGGATGAATTAGAGGATGACTAATTTGTCTCAGTTTTTATCCGCGTTATTTATGATAGGGCTAGTTTTTTCAGTCTGCCTTCAGTATAAACTTTCTTGTAGTTCGCCCCGATGGGGCCCATTTCTTATTTTCTTAATAAGCGGACTTTATATTCTATGGTTTGTTTATGTATGAATTAGAGGAGGATGACTAATTATGTCAGCCCTTCAGTGCAAGAACTGTGGAGATAATTATCTTAAACTTAATTATCTTTCTATCCGATTAGTTAAGTGTATTGATAATAACAATGAGGATGTTTTTGTTTGTTTGGACTGCTTGGAGACTCTTCTCCCTTTTTCTATAGACGGCACGGACAATACAGTTGATGAGTAATTCTATTCCTTTTAAAGGATAAAAATAATTAAAATTAAAATAGCGGCGTCAATAAATTCCATTTATATTCCTTCTGGGCTTCAGTAGCGTAGCGGATGAAGACCTATCGACGGGATAGTCGAAACCGAATTAGTGTGATAGTTCGCTTCGCTCCTTTAATGTGATTGGTAAAGGCTGAAAAAATCGGAAACGCCTTTACCTAACGAGCCGTTGATCTCGAAATTTAACCATACTTTTTGGTTATTGGCAATGTGTTAATATATGTTCATCCATCTGATAGCTCTTCATATTTTAATTGTGCTCATAGACTGTTTATCTCCTAATTTAACTTTCATTTATTTTATTTAAACCAATATTCCTATTACAGATAATGAGTGTCATGCAGGTTATCTATCTTCAAATATGCCCATTGCATAATATACCATATTATATTATAATATAAACATCTTGATAAAAGGGAGCAGAGAAATGAAAGAAGAAGTTGTGACAGTAAGTGGTTTAAAAGAAACGGTAAACGAAATGTTTAGTGCTTTGGACGATACTTGCATAACCTGGAAGTTAATAAATAGGGTAAATTGTGTAACTGAAAGCATAAGGGAGCTAACTGATAACGTCGAGATGGGCACCCTAAAGATAAAAAATCAGATAGAGGAGTTACAAAATGATTGATCAAGATATGTTAAAGTTCTGTGGGTGTTGTGATGTTTCTTTTTATCCAGAGAGCCTTAAATCTAATGGGAAGATTTTGATCTGTGATAATTGCGAGGATAGTTGTGAGACTGTTTGTGGGTAGTGTCAAAGGGTGAATAAAGGAGCTACAAAATGACAGCACAAGAAACACATATAGCAAAACTAGAACGAAAGGAAGTTTAATCATGAACGATAGATTCAAGTTTAGATACATATATCGTGTTGAGGACGATGAATTATTGGAGGAGAAATAATGAGTAAAAAATATAGTTGGGAGTGGGAATGTTTGAGTGATTGGACTGAGCGACTAGAAACGCCGAATGGATGGGTATTAAAGCAAGGAAACAGTTATGTTTGTTTCGTGCCAGACCCTAAAAAAGAATGGGTGTTAGATGACACTGATTAAAGCAGAGTGTGAATCTTGTAGAGAGTGGGTTCCTGAAACAGAGCTGGTTATTATTGGCCGTGACGGAATGTTTATATGTGAAGTTTGTTATCAAGGGTTACATTTCACTTTGATTAAGGCTCTCACACACCTTCTCCAAAGCCTCGTCAAATGAATGAGATGGATTTTATCGTTGATTGTATAGGGTGTGACTCTTTTAGAGTCTCGGCCTCTGATTCTGATCACGATGGATCTAGATTATTTTATATTTGTGAATGTTGTGAAAATAGTCTTATAAAAGAAATCTGTTAGATGGGAGTATTAAATTTATGGAAACTATAATTAATTTTTTTGGAAGTATCTCACCCTCTTGGTGGTCGATTATTGGCGGTGTTGGAGGGGTGTTGATATATCGTCTATATCTGTTGGTTAAGTCATTATATAATCCAGTTGAGTATTTAGCTGATCTTTATTCTTTGGCGGATAGATTAGTTCTCGAACTCGATAATCGGTTTATTGATAGGTTCCTCACTAAAGACGCAAAGGAAATTGTTCAAAGAGATATTATAAGCGTTCTTACCTCAAGAAAGGCATCTATTGATAATTTGATTGATAAGATTGTTGATTAGATCATGATATTCGACCTTTCGATATTTTAATGCTTAAATGGAGATATGCCTATCTCGGAGTTTTTCAGAAAAGAAAAATCTCTAAGGATTAAGTTGATGTTATCTTCATTTGTCAGGAGAGTAATTAGTATTGTCTTTAAAAAAAAATAAAGGTTCCTTTTGCGATTGCCAGTCACCAAGACTTAAATCTATACTCGTGATTGAGTATAAGGGGTACATTGCCAATAAAGTTTGTCGTCGATGTAATAAATTAAGTCTATCTATAAGAAGAAAGAAGATACCTCTACATAGTGATTTATAATGAAGATTTTATCAGAAGAAAAGAGATTAAAATTAAATAATAAAGAATGGCGACTTAACCATTTATACAAGATTATCGATAAGACGGGAAACCTTGTTAGATTTAAATTAAATTATGAGCAAGCTTCTCTTTTTCGACGTTACACCAATACAGACCGTGAGTTTGGATTACGTGAATATATACTTAAAGACCGTCAGATTGGGATAACTACATTTCATGTTTTGTATTATCTAGATGAGGTTATTTTTAATCGTAACCGAACAGCAGCGATAATAGCCCACGAAAGGGAGGCTCTAGAGAAAATCTTTAGAAAGGCCAAGATTGCTCTAGAAAATCTTCCCGTTTACTTGACCCCTAGAACAACTATAGAAAATAAAAGGGAGTTAACCTTTTCTGATTTAAACAGCTCTATTTATATCGCTCTAAAGGTTAGATCAGGCACAATAAACCATCTACATGTATCTGAAATGGCATATATAAAAGAATACTTAGAATTGAAAGCTGGTTCATTTTCTACTGTTCCAGTTAAAGGTGATATTACTTGTGAATCGACAGGGAATGGACTCAATGGTTTTTATCGGGATTGGAATGATGGTAAAACTTCTAAGTTATGGCGTAACCATTTCTTTAGTTGGACAGATCATATCGACTATTCTTCAGGCATTAATGCTGGGAACAATTCTTATGATGACTATTTGGGTGATATTTCAGTTGGTCAAAAAAATTGGTGGTATCTAAAGTTAGAAGAACTTGGAAATGATATTAGTTTGATGAAACAGGAGTACCCATTAAATGAAACAGACGCCTTTATCCATTCTGGAAGAGGTCTATTTATTGACGAAATAGATTCTTTCCCAATATCAAGCATTTTAAGGGATGAAGAATGGATAAATATTTTTAAAGAGCCAGAAAATGACGGGGAGTATTGCATTGGGGCTGATACCTCTATCGGCTATAAAAATGGTGATGCATCTTGCTTTTATGTGATGGACAATAGGACTTGGGAGATAATGGCCGTATGGCACGGTCGTATCGCACCTGATTTGTATGGAAAGGAAATTATTAAGTGGTCTGAATATTACAATATGGCGTTTGTTGGTATAGAAGAAAATAACTCAGGGGTTGCGGTTATTAATATTGTGAAAGAATCATATAGTAATCTTTACCAACGTGAGCGACGAGATACCGTCACAGAAGAAGTTACATCTCAACTCGGATGGTATACTACTCAAAAATCAAAGGATGAAATTATTTCAGTTATTAAACAAACTTTAAGGGAGAAGATCGTTGGTTCTCTTCCTATACAGCTTAAATCTGAATTAGAAACATTTGTTATAAAAGAAAACGGTAAAAAAGAGGCTATATCTGGCCATTATGATGATCACGTTATGGCATTTGGTATATGCCTTATGATGATAAAATCTAATCCGTACTATGAAATAAAAAACAAGAAGTCTACATATATGGGGAGGGAGACTTCTTATGGTAAAATTGGTGGATAAGGTAGGTGTATGATATGTCAGAAATTGGTAGAATAAAGAGTTACAACACTGTAAAGGGGTATGGTTATATTTTGAGAGATGGCAAGCCTGATTTATTCTTTCACGTTGAAAGTCTTAAAGATAAATATTATTTGCCGTTAAGGGATGTTGAGTTTTCGGTTCATAAAGGTGAACGGGGTGAAATGGCAATAGATATTATGGAAAGCTCAGTGTAACGCCATGATGTTTTCTATATTTCTTTAAATGTTCTATAATAAATTTAGGTTTGGTGACGAAACGTATTTCGGTACCAAATAAAAACTTCTTTAAGGGAGGCTATTATGCCAAAAGAAATTAAAATTATTGAGTTTAGAGGCGTAGGTGGTTTACAAGGTAGACAAGAAGCAAAAGAGCAGGCAATTTATGAAAACCTGAAAATTTTGTTTGATGCTGTAAATGAAATTAATCACCCTCGTATAAAACCTGTTGGTCGTCCTAAAATACAAGCAGAAGATACCTAAAAGGAGGAAAAAATGGCTAATGTAGATAAAGGTACTGGAAAATCAATGGGGAGGTCTTTTATGGGGTCAGGAAATTCATCTCCTACTCAATTTAATACTCCATCCTCTTTTGATGGTAGAAGTGGATCGACTGTCAATTTAGGTCCAGTTGTTGGAGGAGGCTTAGGCGTATCTAATAACTTGGCTGGTAAAGCTGTTAAGGGGATGCCCCCTATTCCAAAAGGTGCTATTCTCGGCTAATAAATGAAAATTACGAGGATTCCACCAAGTGATAGTGTTATCTTTAAAGATAAATTAGGTAAGGGTGATATCTCTTTGCGTGATTGTGCCTTAAAGTGCTCATTTATAGATAGCCCTTCTTCTCTTATTGATTTTGGTTTAGAGGCTTATAATAAGCACAAAGGTAGCGACAACCTTTTCTTCGTGTATTCGGGGGAAGGCTCCTCAACGGGTTTTATATCGTATGTCAAATCTATAGATTTTATTTCTGTTAATGATATTTATATTGTATGTGATATTGATTCTGAACTTGAGGGGGTGTTTGAGTCGCTTATTGGAAGTGTATTTAATATATGTAAAGACTTAAATAAAAAAATGATTATAGATATTGACGATGACAAGTATCTATCCTATTTCTTACGTTTAAACGAATTGTACAAAAAACATAATCTTGAGGATAACTACTGGTGGATAATAGAGTAGAGCTACCTGAAACAGGAAAACCTTCTCAAGGAAAGGTTCTTACACCATTCGAAGTTACCAATGAGGTTATAGATAAAGCTAGGGATTTGGTTATTAGTAGCTTGGATCTATTCAAGTCCCAAAGGGAAGGTTGGCGAGTAAAAAATATTATGCGAGATAGGGCTTATAGGGCTATCTTGGAACCTCCAAAATCGTCTGTTAATTCTCAGCAGGTCACTGATACAGTTGGTAGAGCTTATGTTGGGATTGATGATAAGGCATCACCTATTATCAATGATAATTGCGAGGCTATTAAGGCAAGATTAAAAGAATCTATATTACCTCTCAACAAAGATTTTGTTTCAGTAGAAAGTGAATCAATTGATCCACGATTACTAGAAATTAGAAAAGATGAATTAAATAAGCAACTTAGTTTAAATGATATTGAGGAAAAAATGGATGTTGTTGCACATAATGCTGTCGTATTTGGGACATATTACATTTCTGTTCCTCTTGTAAACTCGGAGTCATCTGTTTTAACACGACAATTATTGACTAAAGATAGACTCGTTTTAGATGATAAGGATAATCCTATTATGGATTCCAACGGTGAACCAATAACACAGAAAATTCAGGAATTAGGAATTGTTAATGAGATAGATAAGAAATATTTTGGTCCAGGCTATGACCCTATAAAAGATGTTGAGGATGTCTACCTTGATATGTTTATTGAGGATATTCAGTCTCAGCCAATAGTAATAAGAAAGTATCTTGTCGGGTGGGAGCACTTGATGCAAGGTGTCCAGGCTGGAATATATTTTGATGATACCGTTGCTAAGATAAAAGATAAATTTGTCAGTGCGAACAATTCTTCTGCACGATCAGAACGAATACTGTCAACTGTAAATAATTCTCAATTCAATAATTCGTCTACTTCTGAGGCTTCACCAAGAGAATATAAAATGTATCAGGCTTATTGTGATTTTTCTCTTACGGAAAAAGATGCGTCTGGTCAAGATTTTACACGTGTTTATAAAATGGTTATTTCTGTTATTGACAATGAAGTCATTCAATTAATGCCTAATCCCTATTTTCATCAGATGATACCTATATTAAAAGGCTGTTATCGTGGCTTACCAGGCGAGGCTTATGGAATGAGTTCAATTGACACTGTCTTAGATATGTACCACGAATATAATGACACTATGAACCAAATAAATGACTCTAAAATTTTATCTTTGAACCCTATAAAAATTGTTTCTGCTAGATCCCAAACAGATAAAAGAGATCTATCTATTTTTCCAGGCGCTGAATGGATTGAGAAACAACCTGGTGATATTCGTTTTGCTCAGTTCGATTTTTCAACTGTAGCCAATGGAATGAACTATTTGGAACTACTAGAACTCAAGATAAATAAAGGTATGGGTGTCCAGAGACTTATGCAAGGTATGGGTGATCAAACAGATCTTGATCATACGGCTACAGGGGTATCTAAAGTGATTGAACAAGCCGACAAGAAATTTCGTATGATAGCAAAAAGAATTGAGAATGTTTCGATAAGAGGCTGGGCGGAAATGGCCTATAAGGTAAATGTACAGTTTAATCCTTTTCCCTTACCTAATATTGAAGTTTTTAGTAACATTAACTCTGAGGTAAATTTTCTTGTTAAAGGAGTTGATAACTTTTTTGACAATTTAGAGGCCACAAATAGATTAATCTCTTTTGTTCAACAAGGGGCATCTATTCCAGGGTTTAATTTATTAGGGTTTATGTTACAAATAGCAAAGAACCTAAATATCAGTTTAGACCCATCTTTCGGTCCGATGTTTAATCCTCCACCTCCTGTTACTGAGGAACAAAAACCATTGGGGGTCTCGGTAACAATGCCTGTTGATATGACTAAAGGAACGTTACCAGCTATGGCGGCTGCGCAAATTCTAGCAAAAAAGGGGATACAGTTAGATTTAGACGCTATAGGAGAAGCAGGTGCATTAATTACAGAAACTACACCAGATCAGATTAAAGAAGAGTCGGGAATACTTCCACAAGAAAAGAAACGATCTTTACATAGGATAAAAACCTCAAATGGTGGAGACCAGGAGACTGTTACTGACGTTGGGTTCAGCTAATGATTAACCAGGATGTTGTTTCTAATTTAAAGAGTATAGTCAATCATCTTAAATCTACAGATGGGTATAAATACTTTAATCTTTATTTTAGTGAAAAAAGAAAAGAATTGTTAGAGGAATTGTTAAAGGAGTCTGGGTCTTTGACGATTGAATCTTTGATAGAAGGTAACTCAAAAATGAGTGTATATGAGGAACTTATAAATCTGGATTCAATGTTAAATGTCGACACGGCTGACATGAAGTCATCTTGAATGTTTTTTGACATCTATTAATTTACAGGTATATTATTAGTATATATCGTGGCGATCACGTAAAAATCGTTAATCCGTCCAAAAGACGTTAAAAGGAGTAGTTTATGACAGGTAATGATGTTGATAGTATGGGTGGAACAACTGTTATTGAGGATGTAAATCAGCCTACTGATGAAAGTCAGTCGGATTCGCAATCATCAAGCGAAAGTAGCAAAGTTCCTGAAACTGTGCCTTATGATAGGTTTTCTGAGGTTAATTCTGAGAAGAATGTTCTAAAGAAAAAATATGATGAGCAAGTGGCTTTAAATAACCAACTCTCACAGAACGTGAACCAGTATTTAGAGTCTCATAAATCCCCTGATGTCACCACACCCCAAATAGAGAGTATCGACGATGTTGTTTCATATATTAATAAGGAAATCGACAGTAAGGTAAAACCTATTGAACAAAAACGATTGCAAGAAACTTATGTGAACAACGTCAATAATTATTTTTCTGGAGATAAACAGGCATCAGAAATAAGAGATCAAATCGATCAATATTATAATAATTTGCCTAGTTATCGACAAGAAAGTATCTATGATGCTGTATCTAGAGGTGACGTATCTGTGCTAGACGAATTAAAAGCAACCGTATCAATGAAACATAATAGTAACTTGAAAAGTATGGCGGATGAGGCTGTTGTCACTGAATCAACTAGAACTATTGCCCCAAATACAAATAAGGTCATAAGAGATTCCAAACCTGGTTTGTCTGATCTTATTTCAAAGGGTAAGAAAGAAGGAAATTTCGGAAATTTCTTTACCCAGTTTGTTCAAGACAGTGGACTAGCATAGCTATACTTTCTTTGTAATGAAAGGAATAATAAAATGCCTACAGGTTTATTTAGTACAGATGGTGTAATCGGGAATAGGGCAGACCTTACCGAGGTTTTGACAAATATTAGCCCTACTGAGACTCCGTTTCTCTCTTCTATTGGTAGAACTAGGGCTAGTGGTGTATTTCACGAATGGCAAACAGACTCATTAGCTGCTGCTGCTGCAAATGCTGCTGCTGAGGGTGCAAGTGCTGCCCCTGCTTCTGGTGGGACCTCTACCCGTATCGGGAATAGAACTCAGATTTTTACAAGTGAGTTAGAGGTTTCTAATACTCAGATGGCGGTTTCTGTAGCTGGTAGAGCATCAGAGTGGGAATACCAAATGAAGAAAAGGATGAAGGAACTAGCTCGAGATATCGAATTTCAGTTAGTTAATTCTTCTGCTCAAGCTGCTGGTGATACTACGGCTGATACTGCTAGACAGTTAGAAGGATGGGGAATGGCTGCGATTACAAACGCAACTGCTGGATTTCTTTCTTCTAATGTTGAACCAGCATTAACAACTGCTTCAGATACTGGAACAAGAAAGAACCTTACCGAAACTCTATTCAACAATATATTACAAACTTGTTGGAACTCTGGTGGAAATCCTGATGCCGTCCACGTAAATGGATATAACAAGCGTGTTATATCATCTTTTTCTGCTAATTCAACAAGGACTTCATCAGTTGACTTTGGTGATACTCGTTTGCAAGCTGCGGTTGATGTCTATCAGTCCGACTTTGGTATAGTGAAAATATTGTTAAACCGATATGTTGCAGCTACTAATGTTGCTGTAATCGAGTCTCAATATTGGAGAATTGCTGAATTGCGACCATTGGCGTTTAGTCGATTAGCTAAAGATGGAGATAGAGAGCTTGGACAATTCGTTACTGAGTTAACACTTCAAGCTATGGCACCTACATCGAGTGGTAAAATAATCGGTGTCGCTTCAGCAGAAGGAGCTACTACATAAAACTTCAATAATGTGATATTCTTTTTGCGTTTGTTGTTTTTGTTAGTAATGAGGCAGGGAGGTCCCCTTCCCTGTCTCTTTTCCTTTTATTGTATAATATGTTATATTATTGACTAATGGCAATTAATATAAAAGGTATAGATTCGAATAAGATATATGGGGATGTTCTTCCCGAATATATACCGCCTTCTTTAGAAAAAGATCTTGCAATAGAAAGAGAAATTAATTCTGAATCAAATGGATATACTCCTGATAAGTCTTTACGAAAAATAGCATCTGTTGATCCATCAGCTATGTATAATTATGCTATGTTAAAAGGTATTCCATCTTCAAAACACGGTGAATATTGGGATGCCGACAATAAAAAGAACTTAATTAGATTTATAGAAGAATTTCCTGTATTTAAGGTTGTAGATAAACCTTTATGAAGCGTATTTTATTATTTAGGGATATCGTTATCTTCTCCTTAGTTTTTATGGTTTTTAGCTCTATATTTTCTTTTTTAGCTTTTTCTTCACTTGTTTACGGAAGATATCTTCTCTCATTGATCTTATGAAAATATGTGCTATACCAGCAGGAACGGGAGGCGTTTCCTTTTATAGGATTAAGCAGCCTTTTAGAAAGTTGCAAGAAGATGGTCATGATATATTTATATTTAATTCAGATGAGCACGATGGAAATAGGTTACATCAGCAACAGGCTTATGCTGACATAATAATATATCAATGTCCTTGGTCTGAGGGGATGCTCCAATCAGCAAAACTTATAAAAAAGGGTAATGCATTTGGTAGTAAGATGAAAATTGTTGTTGAACTAGATGATAATCTTTTTAATGTTGACCCCTGGAATGAAAAATATAATATGTTTGGTGTAGAGGAAAAGAAGATAACTGTATCTAAAAATGATAAGGAAACTCAAGAAAACTTTATTAAGAATGCTAAGAACGAGTCTTGGTGTCGTAGTAGGAAAAATAAAGATGGTTCAATGGACTTTGATATGTGGCGGGACGGGCATTGCAACTTCAACATAAAAGAGAATATGGCGAAATATAAGGCAACAAGCGAACTTTTGAATATAGTAGATTTGATAACAGTTACTACATCTGAATTAGGTAAACAGATAAGAAAGATAGCACCTTCTACTAATATTGCTGTTTTGCCTAATTATGTTGATTTTGATAGATGGCTACCAATGGAGGATAATGATACTAATGAAATCCGTATAGGGTGGCAAGGTGGTTCAGCTCATTTTGATGATATGAGACTAATTATAAAGGATCTGGAAAAGATACATAAGAAATATAACTCAGGGAAGAATAAGAAGGTTAGGTTTTGTTTTATGGGAATACAATATACCTCGTTATTTGAGTTGTTCGGTGATCAGGTTGATTATTATCCCTGGCACGGGGATATCGAAACTTATCCATTATTAGTAAGAGAAATGAAATTAGATATTGCTTTAGCCCCATTAAAAGATACAGTCTTCAATAGGGGTAAAAGCCCTCTTAAATGGTGTGAATATTCTGCTATGAAAGTGCCTACTATTGCTTCTGAGATTGTTTATTCTTCATATATTGATCATGGAAAAACTGGAATAATCGCTAAGAAAGGCGAATGGTATGACTGCATAGATGATCTTATCCAAAATAAAGATAAAAGGGCTTTAATCTCAGAAAAAGCATATAATCGAGTGAAGTTTAAATACTCTGAAAGCAACCGTCTATTATGGCTAAATGCTATGAACCAGCTTATGAAATAGTCTCCTAGGGAATAAACATTGCCTTTATGGTATTATTTTAATATGCCAGATACCTATTGATAATAGAGAAGTAAACGCAGATGCGGATACAAATAACTCAGGTATTTCTGCAGGGTTTACAATTTTATTAGTAGATTCATAAAAGGAGCTTTAAATGAGCAAATCATTATTTATAGAAATGTGGGCAGGGCTTAGAGATTTAATGGGAGATAATAATACTCCTGGTGATATCAATGATGCAAAAAGGTTTATAAATTGGACAATACGAGATTTATCACAACAATATGATTGGGAGTTTTTAAGGGGTACTAAATCACTGACTGCTACTGGAGGTTCAGGGGTATATGATTTGTCTGATATAGCTCAAATAAGTGCTACAGCAGAAACAATCTATGTTCAAACTGATGCCTCTGCTGATGATGGTTCTATCGTCACTATTTTTGGTAAGCAAATCGCTGCGTCATCAACATTAAACATTTCTTCTGATCCTGTTACGATTGTTGCTACTGCTACGGCATCAGGTTCCATAGTGTATTCTCATATTGATTCTATTAGGAAGGCTGCATCAACTGGATCAATAACAGTCACAACATCAGCAGGTGGGGTTATATCCACATTGGCAGCAAGTGAGACTTATAAAAGTAACGATATTAGAAAAATAAACTATATTACAGATGATTCTAACCAAAAAAGGGTCCACCCTTATGATGATTCTACTTATGAACTAGGTAACCCAAATGGATCAAGTCTAGGTAATTTTTCTGCGTATGACTTAGATCATGAGAGTATGTTGAAACTATTTAATGTAGATGCAAATACAGTTTTATCGATTATCTATCAGCGTGTTCCTAGATGGCTAATTAAGGATCAAGATAGATCAGAATACCCAGAGTCCTTTATTTCTAAGATAGTGAATGCCTCATATGAAGGGTATGGACTTCGGTATAGAGATCAACAGGACGCTACCCTTGGTAAGCAGAGATATTTAGGCTTATTGCGCGATATTGTGTCAGACTGGTTAGTTGGAAAAGATCAACCAGTTAATCGTATTATGCCTGCTTGGATTAAGAGGAAATTGTAAATGGCATCAACCTTATTTACTATAAGGTGGTTTCCCTCTAAAGGTGTAAATAACTCCCAACCTAAACATCGCCTTGGGTTTGATATTGCCTCAGATGGACAAGACTTTGTTGTTGAAGAAAATACAATTGTAAAAAAAAGGGATGGGTATACAACTGTAAATGCCACTGCTGTTAGTGCTTCCCCAACAATTACATCATTATTCTCTTTGAGATTATCTAGTGGAACTGTTCATGAAATCATTGGTACTTCCAATGGTGGAATATGGGAGGATGAGTCAGGAACAGTAACAGCCTCCATATTTTCAGGGTTATCTACTTCACGTGCTGCTGAATACACTCAATTTTTAGATAAAATTATCATTGCAGATGGAACAAACGTATTAAATACATGGGATGGATCTAGTACTGCTAATATTAGTGCTGCTGCGACAGGTGCAAAGTTTGTAGAGACTCATTTGAATAAACTTTTTATTGCTGGTATTAGTTCTGCAACTGACAGACTAGATTATTCTGCTACGGGAGATATTGATACCTGGAGTGGTTCAGGAACCGATAAAATACAAGTAGAACAGAATGATGGACAGGATATAACTGGTATCAAATCATTCTCAAGAAATTCTTTAGTAATTTTTAAAGATAGGTCTACTCATAAATTAATTGGATATGATAAACCGTCTTTTAATCTTGTTTCAATTGACAAGAATATAGGTTGTATTAGTAGTCGAACAATACAGAACTTTAACTCTATTTCTGGTGGTGGTTTGCTTATATGGGCATATATTGATGGTATATATATGTATGATGGGGCAAACATTGAGAAAATATCAAGCTATGTTCAAGATACTTGGGATAATGTAAATAAGACAAGATATGATTTTATGGACTCAACTATTGATATTGAAAAAGGTAGATATCTTATCTCCTTCTCAACAGGATCAAGTGTTACTAATGACTCTATGTTTGCGATTGATTTATTACATCCTTGGCGAGATGATAACGGCCTTCATTTTCCAATATTTCCTTGGACTGTAAATGCTCAGTCTTTACATACTGAAATTGTATCATCCACAAACTCACAGAGGATCGTATTTGGTGCATCAGCAGATGGAACTAAAAATAGATTTGGTGTGTTGTTCTCTGATTCTGGCTCTGCTATAGATTCTTATGTGGTTTCTCCTCTGTTTGGTTCAGAAGATGGCCTAAAAAATAGTAATTCATTGAAACAAGTTACAACTGCTTGGGTTTCAACTGCTGGGGAAATAGATGTAGATACAGAAATAAAAGATGGTGTAGATTGGGTTACGCAAGACACAATTACTAGTTCTGGTCAGTCTGCTGCGATAGGCGTTGATTTTACAATAGGAATTAGCCCAATAGGTTTACCAGAATCCACCTTCACATACACTAGCAATACTAAGGCTAGATCAAGGCGTATAATGTTAAGGCTACGACAAAATAGCTCGTCAAGGTTCTATAATTTAGAGTCTCCTATTGAGTTACATCTATCAAAATCTGGTAAAGAATCTTGAAAGCTAATCAATTAAATGATTTTGATAGTCCATTAATCCAAACTGAATTTGAGAATATATATAATATATTAAATAAGATCGGTTTAGCTGATTCTACAAGGGACACGACTGGTCAAAGAGCCGAAAATGTAGACATGTATTTGGTTGATGTTACAGCTAGCTCTGTTGCCAGTGATGATAACTCTGTTTCACACAATCTCTTAAAAACCCCTTTATTTTATAGTATATTAACTCAATCTGGATCAGGTGATTTTTATGAAGGGTCTGGTACAAATTCGGAATCATTATTTTTTATTAAATGTACTACCGCGAATACAAGGTTTACAATAGGATTATGGTAAGGAGGATTAAATGGCAATAACAAGAACGAGTTTTAGTTTAGGAGATATTCCCTCAACATCAGAATGGAACACACAATTTGATACAGCGTACAACCAAATAAATGCTTGGATTGATGGAACTGATGCAATAAAAGCTACTCAATTAGATGTTAATACAATTGTTACATTAGCTACAAATGGAGACTTAACTATTACGCCAGACGGAACAGGTCAGATCGTTTTTTCAAATGAGGTACAATTTGATACTGCTTCTGGGTTAACTGCTGGTACTACCCAAACTCAAGCAGGTGGTCTAGCTCTAACGGCAGATATTAATGAGGTTTCTACTGTTGCTAATTCTGGGGATACTGTAGTTTTGCCTCCTGCTGTTGCAGGAAAAAGATGCACCACCATTAATAATGGTGCAAATTTAATGAGAATTTATCCAGCTTCTGGTGATAATTTAGGTAATGGGGTTGATACATATGGAGAGCTAGGTGATGGGGATATGGTTACTCTTGTTTGTTACGATGCTACCAATTGGGTTATTGAGGATGGGTCAATAACAAGAGCTATATCGATGGGTGATTGGAATATGGATTCTACCGCAGCTATAACAACTTCACACGGACTTACAAACTCTAAAATATCTTCTATTAATGGCTATGTCATTTCAGATGATTCAGTGACTAAATACCCTTCTGGTGCAGCGGATGCATCAATGGCTAATGGATGGTTTGTGGTCTCTAGCAATGCCACGGTAATTACTACACAAAGGGTTACTGGTGGAATATTTGATAATTCCGCTTTTGATGCAACTAGTTTTAGTAGAGGAAAACTTCTATTAAATTATGTCCTATAAAAAACAGAAAGGAATTGAAAAATGAAAGAATTTAAATATGCGCCGACTAAAATGATAAAAGCTTATAATGACTCCACTAAAAGTGGCTCTAAAATATCGAAGTCTGAGGATATTGATATTATTTCGTTATCTTTACCTAAGTATAACCCTTTAAATGGAAAAAAAGATGGTTCAGTGAAATTTGAAATGTCTATAGCTTCTTTAAAGTCGGTTAGAGATAGATTTAAGTCTGACTTAGGATTGATAGACAGTTTTCTTGAAGAAATAAGCCTATTATAGGTGTATATGGACCAGGGAATTTTTAGTAAGATAAAGGAGTCATTAAGACCCAATATAATATTATGTGAAGGTAAAGACTGGACTGATGACCAGTATTATGACTATTTCCTGAAGGAATATGCTAGCCCTGAAATTATAAGGTGCGGTGACTCTTTTTTCTATTATAAACAAGATCATAGATATATATGGATTCAGGATTTTTGTAGTGAAAGTTTTAGGGAAGCATATATATTATTAGATAAAATAATTGACATGAAAAAAAGAGTGGTTTGCCAAGTAGCAATAACAAATATTAGAATATTAAATATTATTATCCGTAAGGGATTTCGTATTAAAGATTTAAAAGGTTATAATTATATATTAGAGAGGTGAGTTTATGGGTGGTCAATCAACATCTGAATCAAGGACGGAAGCTTTTGATCCAGAAGCATTAAAAAATATTATACAAGGGTTACAATCTTTTTCTGGTGGATTAGGTCAACAACCCTCATTATCTGCTGGTTTTCAGCAATTAGCACAAGGTGGTCTTACAGGCGGAGAACAGGCAAGTATTGATCAACAATTAGAAGCTATAAAAGCAGGTGCGACAGGTGCGGAACAGGATATACAGCAAAGTTTACGTTCTCAAGCAACTGCAAAAGGATTTGGTGGATCAAGTTTCTCAAGGGGAGAGTTAGCACAAGAAGCTGCACAACTAGCAAATATCCCCTTGTTCCAAGCTCAGCAAAGGGCAAATGTCTTTGGACAACAAGGTCAACTTCAAAGACAAGGTCTATTAGCTGGACAACAAGCTATATCACAGCAAGAATCACAGCGTCAAAACCTTTTAGGTCTACAGTTACAAGCATTGCGTGGGGCTGGTGGATTAGCAGGTATCGGTCAATCAGAATCTCGAACTAGCGGATTCCAGTTCGGCGGTCTCGGCGGGTCAGGAAACAAAAAAGCATAGCTATGTTAGGACAGCCGATACCTCCCGTTTTTACACAGAAACAAGGTTCTGTGTCAGAGCCCCCAAAGGACTTGTTAGGTCAAATCGGTGGTTTGTTGGGAGGAGCTGTGGAAGGAATTGGTGGTGCAGCTAAGGAAATCGGAAGGCTCCCTCAAGAAAACCCTGAACTGTTTGGTCTTCTTGCTGGTGCATTACTTGGTGCTCCAACAGGGTTTGGGGCAATTGGTGCTGCTGGGGGTCTTTTAAGTGGAGCACAACAACGAAGTGCTGCTGAAGCTAGTCAGATTAGGCAACGACAAGCAATTCTCTCAGCACGACAAGCTCGTAAAGAAAAATTGGAGTCTCAGTTTAGGACTGATTTAAGAACAGAGCAAAGAGAATTTAAAGATCGTGCTATTTCTATAAAGGGTATTGAAGATTCCTTGTCCAGAGGAACGGGGATTGGTGATGTAGCTGCGGTAACATCTTTTCAAAAACTTATTGATCCAAGTGGTCGGGTTTCTGATCAGGATTTTGAGAATGCAATGCACTCAGCAGGATTTATCAATGAAACGGCAACTAAAATAAAAGGTGTTTGGACAGGGGTAAAACTAGATGGGAAAGCTAGGCAGAATATGTTAGAGGCATCCGTTGGACAATTTAAAGTTGCAGAGAATGTTTTTGACCAAACAATTAAACGATCTTCTGAGATAGCAAATGTAGAAGGTCTTGACGTTCGGAATATTATAAGTAAACCAAAAGTTGACTTTGATATAGCTGCAACAATTAAAAATAACCCCTCTGCCTTCCAAGCAACTTTAAGGTCAGACAAAAGACGGCGTCGTAAACCTCAACCAAAGAAGATAAAAACGGTAAAATTTGATGCATCTGGAAATATTGTATTTTGATTTGGAGATAAAGAATGCCAACTGTACAGATTGAGGGTGTAGAAGAAGTTTTTGAGTTCCCAGAAGGTACATCACAAGAAGTAATGACACGTTCTATTAACAATTTTTTGTCTACTTCTGAGGCTAATGTATCTGTTTTAGACCAGGAGCCTACAACTAAAAATATTATAGATGAGCTTAAACGAGTTGTATTAAGCAAGTCTGGTCAGAAGACATCGTTAAAAGCTGCTCAGACACTTGTTGGACTGGGGCTACCTCAAACACGATCAAGACAGCTTGAAGCCTTATTTGAAGATAAAGATGGGGATGATAAGCCTACTAGTATAAGAGATGTTTCTGAAGAACTAAAAAGGGTTGTGATTAATAAGAAACAGCTACCGAAACTTATTACGACAGGGCAGATTGCCGCTGGGATAGTCTTCCCTCAAGTTCGTGCTGCACAAATTGCTCTTTCTGGTGTTGAGGGTATGTCGGAGTTTGTCAAAAGCAAATTACGTGGTGAAGAAAATTCAGATGCGATAAAAAAAGGTCTAACTGGATCAGGTTTATCTTTGATTCTTAGTGGTGCTGCTCCCCTTGTTGAAAAGGGCGGGAAATACTTGCTTTCTTCTAGGCTAAATACAAGACGTTTTAGTAAAGAGGTTATTGAATCTATAACTCGAAACCCTAAAGAGTTAGCTAATACACCCAAGGAATCTTTTGACGAAATTGTTAGATCAGGGTTTAGAGCTATAAAAAAAATGAAAGCAAAAGCAGGCCGTTTAGTAGGGGATGCGAAAAAGGCTGCTGGAATAGGTAGTGCAGAAGATACGGTAAGCTCATTAACTGGTGTATTTTCAGAAAAACAGCTGAAACTTCAGAAAAAGATTCTGGATAAGTTAGCTGAGGCTGTCGGCAAACTAGATGGTCTAAAGCAAAAGCATCGTCTTAAATTTATAGGTGTGGGAGAGAGTGAATCGGCTGATGAGGTAGCAAAAGCAGCAATTGACTTGGTTCAAAAAAGGGGGATAGATCCATTTATAAAAGGTGGAAGGACTAAAAATATAGGAAATGTTGAACAGCATTTAATTAATATAGATTCATCGGATATATTTAAGGATATTTTTAAAAAAATAGATGATGGGACCTCCACCCTTGATCAAACTGATAGTATCGCTTTAGAAGCAAGAAGAATCTATAGGGATGTATTAAATGAAACTGTAGAAGATATTTTTAAAACTTCAAATTTAACACAAAAGAAAAAACAGTTTTCAGAGTTAAAGCACGCTTTAAACCTTCCTGGAGTCGAAATGGCATTAAGGTCAAAAAAGAAAATGGCTCTTTTTTTAAAACAGTCTTTAAAAGAAGGTGCTGTAGATGACTTTTTAAAACCTATTAGGAATATTGATAATCTATTGCCAGAAAAAGACAGGTTTTTGAACAAGTTTATTTCTAACCAAGCAGGTGAAACCATTGATGCCTTTTCATCAGTATTTAAAGGTGGCGTCTCTGGTGTTGCTGAAGGACTTGCAGCTAGAGCAGGCAGGTCGTTAGTTACACCATCCATTGTTAAAAAGGCTGTCGGTGCAGCGGTTAGAAGAGAAACTATAAATATAGGAGAGTCAGATCTAGGGCAAGAAGTTGTTGAGGAGGTTGTTCGTGGAATACCCTCAACAACTGGTAGGGTATTAGGTGGGGTTCCTGGTGCAGCTAGATCCTTAAATGATATAATTTTTAGAACGCCATGATTACAAAACGTATAACTAAAAATATATGGTTTCATGAGCTTGTTCCCGTTGAGTTTTTGAAAGAAAAGAAATATATTTCTGATTATGATGTTAGGCTTCTTGATATCGGATTGTTGAGTGATATCCAAAAAATAAGAGATCATTATAACCGACCTCTTATAATCAATGATGGGAAACGGTTTAATTGGAGAGGTCTTCGAACTAAGGAATATTCTGGGTATAACATTAATTCTATGCACAGTTGGTGGCGAGCTTACGATTTTCATATTAAGGATATTAATGTGGAAGAAGTTAGGACTCATATAAAAGCTGAAAAAGGAAAATATGTTCATATATCTGCTATTGAAGATAAAGTTAACTGGATTCACGTCGATAGTCGTTTTCGGCCAGATGGTGACTTGTTAGTTTTCGATAAATGATAGAGGCAATCTTCAGAAGTGATCTATGGTTTGCGATAGCAATAAATTTTTGTCTTTTGCTTGCTTTTTATTTTAGAATATTAAGAGAACGATACCTAGATGAAGCTCAGGTAAAGAATTGGTTTTATCTTAAATCAGAGGTAGATGATCGAGTTAAAGGTCACGTGTCTGAAGCACAGTATTACGAACTAAAAGAGTTGGTTAAGGATATCAAAAAAGATTTAAAAGAGGATTTTAGGGCTTTAAGTAGAAAACTGGACGGGATTATACTGAATGGACGAGAATGACGTTGTTAAAATTGTTAAAAGGGTTATTCAGCCGTTAGAAGAAAAACTTGATAGGTTTAGATATTACCCTATATTAGCAGGTGAAACACAGGTTGCAGCAGCTACAGTAGCCAAAGAGGCAAAAGAGGTATTATTGTTATTAGGGAAGACAAATCATATGTACTCGGAGATGATTGACTGTCAAAAAAAGCTTTCTGACAAAATTAATCTATTGGATGAACTTCATAACTCTATTGGTTAAGAATCGCAATATAATTCCTCGGCTTGCTTCCAGTCTAAAGGTTCATCTATATCAATTGACGATTCAAGAGGATAAATATTTATTTTATCATTTAATATGACTTTTTCTTCTAAGAATTTTTTTATGTCGATAACATAAAATTGTCCTGTATCAATATAAGGTGTCGGGAGTTCTTGAGAAATAAAATTTTTGTATTTAGAAAAGACTCTTTTACCCTCTATAAAACAATTTAGGGCCTTTTTGCTTATTTTCTTCATTGCTACAGTAGTGACTCCATTATTTGAAAGTCTTATCATTTCTTTTATTTGAGGTGCAGTTATAAATACTGATGTTGGAAAGAGAATGGATAACCGTCCAAAGGTGAGGTTATTTCCTGTAAGATATTCATATGCAACATCTGACAAAGTCCTAGACTCCAGTAGATTTGTTTTCTCATAACAAATATTGATTATTTTGTGATGAATGTATGGAGAAAGAGTATCTATAACTTCTTTTGAGTTTGTATATACGTCGATTGATTCAAAACAGTTGCTTCTCATAGCAGTTTCAATAGGATAATAAATTATGGGGGATCCATTAAACTTCTTAATGTTTTTCTTAGGGACTCTTTTTGATATTCCTTTAGCTGGAATTAAACAGTAATTCAAAGTATTCTTCGTTTGTTACCAGAAAAAAGTTTTTTATTTGATTTAAAAATACACCTTAGTCTAGAATCTGTCTCAGTAGAGATATTCCCTTTTTCAGAGAAAAACATTGCTTGTGGTGACCTTTCTTCTAGCATTTTTTTGTTCCATTCTTTTAATGATATACCAATCCACTCTAAGTATTCAATTAGTTTTTCATGATGTTCTAATACATCATAATGCTTAATTAATTCAAGACCTTGTTCTCTCGTGATATATCCTAACCTTATGAGCTGTGATGCGTGATCCGTAGCTCGTCCATACCCGAATTTAAAGAACTTCTTATAATCATGAACAGTATCATTGAAATAACATTCTGCATTTTCATATATATTGAAAGTTCTTTCTTTTTTGTCTGTTTCAAAATCATATAGATCGATCATTTTTCTTGTTTGTTTTATGGAGTCCCAATTAATATAATTTCCGAGATACAATCCTCTTAGTCCTATTTTTTCTATTTCTTCATCAGAAGGATATATTGACCAGGAAATATCTTTTATTTTGAGTCCTTCTTTATTTCCTTCTATAAATTTCTCTGGGCTATATCCTCTCATCCCGTGCTCTTCTCTATTTTTTCTGCTCATCTCAATAAAATCATCAAATCCATACATACCCATTAAATCCATATAGCCATATTCTCCCCAAAGGATAAGTGGTATTTTCTTTTCTATTGCTACTTGTACGGGGAAGGTGTATATGCCAGCGTGTTCGTGCCAAAATGGGTCTCCCATCAAGTAAAACGCGTGCCTAGAGGTTTTTCTTATTGTTTCTGGTGATGGTGTAAATCTTATGTGGTCTAATCCGAATTTGATAACAAGGTTTTCGAGATTCCTTATTCCGACATCTGAGTTATCAAGGTGATTGAATGTTACTAGCAATGGGTTTAAACCTAATTCTTTTACAGCGTAATGAGTTTGAAAAGTAGAGTCTTTACCTCCACTTACAGGGATAATGCAATCGTAGTTATTATTTGTTTTGTATGGCTCGATTAGTTCTTTTATAGCTGAAGATCTCTCTTCCCAGTTTATTTTTTGTTTTTCTTCTGAGACCCTACATCCAGAGCATATCCCTTCTTCATCAAAAACTATAAATGGTTTTGTTGTTTCTGGATAAAGGCATTTATTGCATCTTTTCATATATTAAATCCTAACTTCTTGTCCATTTTCAATACACTTTTTTTTTGCTTGTATAGCTGAGATTTCTTTGAAGTGGAAAAGGTTTCCAACTGCAACAGCATCAGCATATACAAGACCTTCTACTATATGCTCAAAATTACCTACTCCACCCATAGCAATAATTGGTTTTTCTGTTCGTTGTTTTAATATATCGATGTTTAAGCCTTTTCCCATACCATCTCTAGACGTGTCATGTAGGATTATCTCTCCACACGGCCAATTTGGTATATTGTAATGATCTTTATCAACAGACAGACAGATTGATTGATTACCGTATTTATCTGATATAGAGGTGAGTAGGTCTTTGCTAGCGTATTTACCTATGACGACTTTATCTGCTCCACTTAGGAAGTGGGTATTAACGTCTTCTAAGGATGAAATATTACCACCTACTGTTATGGGGATGAAGCACTTTTTTGATGCTAGTTTCAGAATTTCTGATATGTCATTTTTTTCGCCTACATTAATAAAAAATATCTCGTCTATTTTCCATCTTTGTAAATAGTTTATTGTTATTTCTGGCGTACCAATTATAGACTGTGTCTTAAAGTTCTTCCTTCTTACAACAAGACCATTATCAATCATTACACACGCTATTATTCTTTTACATAGAGACATAAACAATGCTTGCAAGTGTTCCTATTAAGATAATAAGGGCTATTAGGTCTACAAATGGAGTTGTCCGTCTTGAACCGAAGTAGCTAACAAACAAAATGAACAATATAAAGTAATTATCCATAAGTTTGATGACGATTACTCCAACGGGCCACAAACTATAGCACCCACAATTAAAAAGAAAATACAAAAAACAATTCCAGCATTTACAAATGCCTCAACCGAATCTCTATCGGGTTTAAACGATTCAATTATGGAAGACAAAGATCTTCTAACCTTTCTAGTCTTATAGTTGGTGTCATCTGCACCAGGATCATAATAAGGACAGTCACCGTTACTATTTTTATGTTTTGACCAGTTAGCAGCCCTTCTATACTCTTGTGTATTCTCGTAGATTCCTGAAAACTCGCTTATAAATCGACGTTTAAACGCAGTAGACAAATGTATATTGCAAAGATATGCACGTCCGTGCTCAGGGTCATCAAATCCATTGCAGATACAGTTGCGGCAACATCGGAACGTTTCCGTAGCATTCCTACCCCCCACCCCACCCGCTGGAGGATCAATTAAGTCACTATCAGATTCACTTGAGATTACATCATCTAAAGCTACTATAGCGTTCTTTATGACTTTTTTGTTTATTTTAGACTTCATAAGAACTCCTTACAAAATGGCCCTAATAAAAAGAATTGCCATCCATCCGAGCGACAAACCAACGCATAACCAGGAAAAGAAAAGTGGTTTAGAGACATTGTATCGTGATGAAAAAGACTCAGAGGACTCAAAGAACCATTTACTGTAAGGAAATCGAAATCCATTTTTATTGGTCGCAGAAGACCCACCTTTGACGAAAGATCTCCAAGCCTCAAAGTTCTCTGCCCATTCGCCTTGAGTCATTCCTGATGGATTTTCTTCGGTGCCAACGAGTTTCAAACTTTTTAAACTTAAAATAGCACGATCAATAACCTTTTCATCAATATCTTGATCAATATAATTATCCAACTCTACTATCTCCAATAAGCTTTAACTGCCTCTTTAGACTTTCCGTTTTATTGCCGATATCTTTTGATATTTCGCCTGCTGCTAGCTTTATGCTTATTAGTTGTTTGTGACGTGTTTTTATGTATTCCTTAAAATCCTCTATGTAATCATTTTTTGCTGATACACCTGCTTCTTTCAATGAAGCTTCTACTAATTTGTCAATTTCTGTATCTGTATCGATTTCTTTTGTCATTTTTGTCTCCTTTATTTAAGTTGGTTATATGAGATAATATTATTCCATAATATAATTTGTGTCAAGTAGTTATTTGTAGCTATTATTTTTATTTCACTTATAGGTCTATTTATTAGAGGCTTTTTGTTCATATGCGTATTTGCAGAATAATCAAGTATTATTGTTGACATTTAAGTAGCTGTCTTGTTTCGAAGTAGTTGTCTTGGGTGAACCACATGATCCTTACTACAATAGTCTCCATTCAGAGATTCGTGTATTTTTTCAGTATGAGAGCAGGTCGTAACTTCTACATTTTCTTCTCGATATAGATAGCAAGCCATTTCATATATGTTTAGAGCTTTTATTTTAGGTATAAAGACCTGCCCTTTTTCTATGATAATTTTATCTAGACAGTTTTCTATAAATGTTACTGAATCCTCAACATACCAAAAGAATCTGGTCATAGATTTATCTCTTACTTTTACTTTCCTAGTTTCTTTGTATTGTTTCACCCATATGTTTAAAACTGATCCAGTTGAATTTAATACATTACCATATCTTATAATACATCCTAAAAAATCATGAGATTGTGACTCTCTTCTTACAAGTTGCTCGGCTAAATACTTGGTGGCTCCGTATGTAGTGCAAGGCTCACACGCTTTATCTGTGGATATAAAGAATAGGCTTGTCCCGAACTCTTTACAGACTTTTATACAGTTTATAGTTCCGTCTATATTTGTCTTACATGCTTCTATAGGAAAATCTTGGCAGGTGTCAATTCTTTTCATCGCAGCAGCATGAATTATTTTGTCAACATTGTTCTCTTTACAGGCGAAGTATAATGCCTCATAGTCTCTAATGTCTCCGCACACAGGTTTTATTCGTGGGTGTTGTGGAAGTTCCGATAGTTTAGATTCTGTTCTTCCGAATGCGATTATATTGTTTTTCTTATTTTTGATTAGATGAGAAATTAATTCTCTTCCTAAAAAACCAGTTCCACCAGTGATTAAAATGTTTGTAGTCATTTATATGTGTAATCGAAATTAAAAAATTCACTTCTTATCTTCATATTAGTTTACTGACTCTAAAAGTATTTTTCTAATTAAATTTGAGAAGGTTCTTTTTTGATTTTTTGCTTCTACTTTTATCGCTTCTTTCAAGCTCTCTGGTATGACTATTGATATGGTTGTGTTCTTCATTAAGAATAATATTAACATATATATTATAAAATAATCAATTATAATATTTGGAAAATCAAGTTGTTCCTGGAACCTTTCCTACTTGAATATGTTATTGAGCTTATGTATTTAGGTGAATCATCTTTGAATATGCCTATCGTTACAAGAGAATCAATTATCATTTTTCCCATAAAGGAACAGTTGTCACAGTCGAAAGCATTTTTTTTAAAAGTAAAGTATATTCCTAACGCTTGAGATTTCGTGTTGTCTATACAGACTTTTATATTCAGGCTTTTAACCCACCAATAAAAATCATTTTTTATTCTTTTTCTTTCTGACCAATGAATACCAGAATATATTTTATTTGTAGTGTGGAGTAACTCTTTTGGAAAGTCTGTGTTGATTAGTATCATTTTATCTTAAAGGCTTTTTCAAATGACTCTATTTCATTTGTAAATGCCTCTTCACTAAATTCAATCCCATCGGGTATATAGTTTACCCACTCTCTTAGCCATTTCGTTATTCTCATATACATGCCATCTTTCGTTACCTTGTCGCTTATAATGTAGCTGTTAAATGCTTTCATAAGTTTAAGTAAGTCATAGTTTGAATCTGTGTTTATTTCTTCTTTTCCCCATACTTCTTTTTGGAAATCGAAATAGTCTCCTCTTAAATCTTTTCTCCAGTATTCCCATATTGTTTTCATTACTCTTTCAGAGAAAGTTTTTGCTTCATTGAAATTTCCTGGGAACATCTTTTTTATTGGCAAAGTATTATTTTCCGTATAAAAAAAATCTTTTTCTTTTTCTTTTTTCTTATCTATTCTTACTCTTATCTTATCTAGTCCTGAACGTTCGGAGTTTGTTCTGTTATTGTTCGGCGTAACATTTGACTGTTTTGACCTTAAATTTTTCATTCTTTCTTTTGCGGTTTCTCGGTTACGGTTGACTTGCATTGCGTCTTCGACAGTGGAGCGAAGGCGTTCCGACAGTGGAGCATTCAATGAGCATAGCTTATCCGTTAATGCTATGTAGGCTTTTTTCCCGATCCCATGTAGCATTAATATTTCTTTTTCTGATGGCACTCGTTCAAGCTGTGCTGTAAGAGCTTGTATTGATAGTAATATTCCTTTTTCCGACAGAGATAATGTACTAAAGATTACCTCTTGTGTTTTTACTTTAAACCATTCCATTTTAGACCCCGTTTTCTAGTAGAAGTTAGTTGTGCGTTTACCATTACGATCATAGATATCTTTTATTATTGGTCTTGCTTCATTTGAGGTCATTTTTATTATATCTGATTTTTTATATCCATTTTTAAGTAGTATGTTTTCTTGTGCTTTTGTTGGTGGTATTTGCTTCATTTGTTCTTCCTTTTCTTGTAAATACGGTTTCTATCGTAGTATGCATTGTTGCATCCTGGGCATACTTTAGGGGCTTTTTCCTTCCTTGGAATCCACTTGTGATCACATCTCTTACAAACAAACCTTTTTAACTTAAATTCTTTTTCCATTGTTGTATCCTTTCCTTGAAACTTTGTTATAACTTATATTATAATGAAGTTATCATTAAGTAAAGGACTGGTGTAATATGGGATATGGACAAAAGGAATTTGTGTCTCCTGGTGAGGAAGCCGTTAGTGAATTAGCGGAGGCATTATATAAAGATGCTCGTTATGTTAAGGGGTTGATAAGGATCTTTAATAGTATCAATCCTAAGCCAAAGGAAGAAGAGATAAAGTCTTTTTGTTTGCATTGGTTAAAAAAGGATAATTATAATGGTCGATTCCCGTCTTATTCTGATGTGAATAGGTTTTTATGTTCTTTGCCTAGTCGTGAAGATCTTAATCCTGAACGTAGTTGTAATTATGGGATATGTGATGGCTATGGTTATATTGAAATGAAGCTTATAGGACTGGAGAGTGAGCAAGATTATATTTTTGTTGATTGGTGTAAGTGTGTTGACCCAATCAAGTATGATGCTGCCCTGAGTCGATATGAACTTACAGACTGGCAAAAGAATTATAAGTAGCGTTCTCCTACTTTAGACAACTGTCTAATTCCAAACTCAAGGCTATCGTTAGAAGGGGTAACTTCCCATTTTAGGTTTATCAATAGTTCTTGTTCACACTGATTAAAGTCTTTTAAGGATATCCCTCCTATATTTGCATAGACTTTATTTGAGAAATATGTGTCGTTATGTTTTTTTTCGAATAAACAGAAAGCCACTAGAAATATTTCTTTTGGGTTGTATTTTGATGTAAGATTTTTTTCTTGTTTATAGGCAGTGTAAATACTCCATACAAAAGGATATATTTGTGGCTGTATATGTTTAATTAGTTTTCTTGTTATTTTCTGTGATGGTTCCGTTATCCTTTCTTGTATTTCATGGGCGGTTTTACAGGACATAGAGTCCATGTATATATCGACACCTGATATGACAGATAGAACTTCTTTAGGAGATAGACTTCTTTGTTGCTTTATATCTGGCATACCTCCGTATATTAAAGGTGATGTTTGTGTTGCTTTAGATATCATTTTCTTTATTATTGCTCCGTGGATTCTTTTAACATTTTTTCCAACATACTCAATAATTCTTCTGGTTTAAACGGTTTTGATAATTTGTATTTTGTAGGAAGTTGTAACATTACATTCCCAGCTATTTGTGCTGTTGCAGTTAACAGCATAATTGGTAATTTTTTTAAGGGCTTCTCTCTTGAAATTAAAGAAGTTACCATATATCCCGACATTTTTGGCATCATGACATCGAGTATCATAGCATCGGGTTGATGTTTTTTTGCTAGCTCTAGCCCATCTTCTCCATTCATAGCGCAGATGACTTGGTGGCCTTCTGTTTTTAATAAAAGTTCTACTATTTCTATAATAGCCGGCTCATCATCGACAATTAATACTAATTTTTCTTTTTTTTTAACATCTTCCACTATCTTTTCCTACTCTTCCCATATTTTTTATATTTATGCTTTCTCATTTTTTTCCTTTTATTTTAAGTTGGTTGTCAATGCATTTTTTCATATTTTCTATTGGGTTGCCTTTGTCAATTCCCATAAAATATTTTGCATAGTGAAGTCTATCTTTTTCTTTTGTATCATCTTTTAAGATATCCTCTACCTTTCTATCAATATTGTCTAGTTTGCAAGAATAGTCTGCTGGCCATATATCAAGTATCCTTTTTCCATTTTTTACCCATCCCCACTCAATCTCAGGAACAAGTGTTGGGACATCCATTGCCCACGCTATACCGTTTACTGTACCAGGGATTGCCGTTATCACTAGCTTGGCTCTTTTAAAAAGATTTTTCACTAAATCTACATTTGTAGGTTTCCTAATATCAGATGTTATTATTTTTTGTATTCTTTTGTTGTAGTTTTTTTCCTTCAGTAGTTCTAAGAATGGGTTTTCTGGCAACTCGTTTTGATAGGCAGAGCTAGCAGCAACAAATATATTCGGGATATGTTTTATCTTTTCCCATATAAGAGTTGTTTTTTCGATACCTTTTTTAGTCCAGTCATGATATGGCATAAATAGGATTAAATTACCGTTTTTGTCTGATGTGGGTAAGCTTCTTTCTCCATCTACTAATGTCCATTCATTTTTAGTTTCGGGATCAATAACTTTTAATCCTGCATTAAAGGGAACTTTCTTTTTTTCCCCATCTAAAGAGATATAATTATATTGATAGTCAAATATTATAGGTGATCCTACTGTAGTTACTTTATCTGGGCTTGCTCCTGACTCTATCATTATCTCTTTAGATTTGTCTCCCCAGGTCATTATGTGATCGGCTATTAGCTTACATCCTCCCATATTAAGGGATGTGTCTTTTAGACCTTTTTCGTAGTCGCTAACGGCCTTCATCCCGTGCTCTATTATAATCGCTGGTATATTATGTTTTTGAGCCAGTCTTACGTTTTCCTTGTTTGGCGATACTAGATCGTTCCAAGTTAAAAAGAAATCTGATAACAGCAAGTTATCTGTCTTTTCATATAGTGGAATAAGGTGTGTTAGTATTCCGTTAAAGTTTCTGAACATTCCTTTATTCATTTGGATCTCTTTTTCTTAAAAGGGGATATGTGCATTTATTACAAATTTCAACCCTATCAATTTCTTTATATCCTTTTATTTTATAGTCATTTAATCTAATCGTTTTTCCTTTTTCAGGTTTAATGACCTCATATATATCCCGTCTTACAACAACGCATTCTTTTCCTGTTTTAAATGTACAGTCACTTTCTGTATCAAACGTACAAGAATCTCCTGTTACAAATATGCATTTCTCATCTGTTGCAAATACGCAGTTTTCATTTGTATCAAATAAGCAGTCGCTTCCAGTATAAAATCGGCAGTTATCTAAAGTAGAAAACATACAATTGTGGCCTGATCTAATAGCACAGTGACTACCTACTAAGAATCTGCAATTTGATTCTCCAGAAAAGTTAATAACTATGGAGTTTTTTTGACTACTAAAAGTGCTACTTTCTTGATCCCAGTAGAAATCGTTTATCCCTAAAGGTTTCCCATAATGGGAAACTAATTTGCTTACTTCTTTTTTATTCATTATTTCTTCTCCTTCAAAACTTGATGACACTCACGGCATTTTTCACACCCCTCTATTACGGTATATCCTTTTACCTCATATTCATTAAGTTTAATCACGATTGATCCGTCTAGCTCAACAACTTCATATACATCTCGTCTAACTACTACACATTCTTCTCCTGTATCAAACGTACAGCAAGACAATGTATTAAACGTACATTCAGACAATGTATTAAACGTACAGAATGACCCTGTATTAAACGTACAGTCAGACCTTGTATCAAACGTACATTTAGACCTTGTATTAAATGTACAGGTGTCCTCTGTCTTAAAGGTACAGTCAGACCCTGTATCAAACGTACAGTCTTCTTCTGTATCAAACGTACATTCAGACAATGTCTTAAACGTACAGTCTTCCCCTGTATTAAACGTACAGTAGTCCCCTGTCTTAAACGTACAGTCTTCTTCTGTATTAAACGTACAGTGATGAATCTCATTAAAATCTAGGACAAGATCAGGCTCTATACTACTAAAAGTATTAGTAGTTTCATCCCAAATAAACTTATCTATCGGTAAAGGCTTACCGTATTTTAGTACTCTTTTACTTACTTCTTCTTTATTCATTATTTTTCCTCCTGTTGTTTTGTAATTAATATTATTGAAAATCTTTAAATT
>Ga0080013_1001219_pt1 | contig 34802 bp, 45 predicted proteins | sample ETNvirenome_6_85_FD_69236 | JGI IMG/M metagenome (GOLD analysis project Ga0080013, IMG submission 69236) | Marine viral communities from the Pacific Ocean - ETNP_6_85 (SPADES assembly) (version 2) | ecosystem: Environmental > Aquatic > Marine > Oceanic | place: Pacific Ocean | collected 2013-06-19
GGCAATGCGACCACAGCCAGATTAATTCGAAATCAACTAGGGCCTGAAGCAGTTCCTCGCTTAATGCCAAAAATAAAGGCCATGAAAAAGGCCGCAACGGCTGGCGGTGAGATAAATCCCGTAAAATTTCAGGTATATCATAAAATGTTATTAAAGAGTGATTCTCTTTACCGTCAGTTTATTGATGGTTTACCTCCTGCGACTGACGAAAGAAACGAAACTAACGAACTTGACGAAACTGGAGAGTGAGCAATGGAATATATGACAGTACATTTAAAAGTTCCTAAAGAGGCAAGCGAACTAATTGACGCAGCGGTTGGAATGGTAGCAGCCATCAAGCTAGCCGGTTCGGATGGCTTCGGGCTTGATGACATTCCAGATATATCGGCGGCGGCTATTAAGTGTGTATCTGAGGCAAGTGATTATGAGGATATAAAAGAGGAATTGGGAAAAGATCCAGAAGCGGCTGCTAACCTTGCTGCTCTGACAGGTGCCAAAATATTAAAGGCACTTGATTTAATGGCTTAGTCATTCAAGATATTTTTGCATCGGAACCTCCATGATTAATATAATAAACAATCATTTTTTCGAGTAACGCTACTTGTTTCAATCCCTCATTCGTTGCCGTTTTATCGAAAGCCTCAGTAACTAAAGGATGTAGCCGAAACGACTTAGCGACAGGGGATTTAGTGCCCTTTGTTGTTCTAACTTTGCTTAAAGATACTCGCACTCTTTTTCCTTTGCTCATTTCTGCTACTCCTGAAATTCGTAAAACTAAGTGATAACACCCTAAAAAAACGAAGTAAAGAAGTTAAGACGTGTACTTGCAATAAGCAAGCAAATGCTATAATACTAAAGCTTTCGATAGCGTGCAACAAACAAAGGAGATTAAAATGCTTAGAATAATTATGCTACTAGCAATACTGACAGGGTGCGGAACAGATTCATACACTACTAACGAAATTACACCACCACAACCGCAAGAATATGAAACACTAATCAAATGTTGGACAGAGATAAAGTGCTACAGATCGAAAAGAACGTGCAAGCGTAAATGTAGAGAAGTAGAGGTTTGTGAGGAAAAAATCATTCCGGTGGGTATATGATTGTAAATATTGAACCAGCCGATTTTATGCTATTCATAAACATATGCTTTTTTATGGGTAATATGGCTATTCATTTCGGCATAAGAAAACTGGAAAAAGCAAAGATCAATAGTTTGATTGAATCTAATATCTGTTCAAGTCAGTCAGTCAGTCTATTGGTTGATACCCTTGACAGTGCAATTCAGCAAAAAGTATTAGATAATGCAGTAGCGAAGGCAACGGAGGAAATTCTCATTGAGTGAACTACATAGAAAAAATAATGCTGCTTCAATTAATAAAGGAGTGTCAACAGGGTATGGATACAAAAGAAATGTTAAAAGTCGCAGAGGAAACAGCAAAATCTATCGAGAAAGTTAGGCGAACTTTAGATCCATTAAATGCGGTACCACCAAAAAAAGAAGGGGAAAATATGTTTAACAATCCGTTGCTTAATATGAAACCGCCAACCGCTGGTAGGAAAAATAAGGTATCGGCAAACGAAGGTAATCTTGTAGCTGAAAATATCGTACTGAAAAAGCAGATTGAAGATAGCAATGACAAAATAGAGAAAGCACAGCAACAGATAGCAGACTTATACGCTATTATCGAAAAATCAAAAGACGAGTTTTTAACTAATGCGGAAAATTTCTATGCCGATCAATTTTTAAAGCTTCAGCATAAAGTCTGGGAAGCAATTTCGTCTGAAGAAAAAAAGTAACCGCATAAAGCGGTTATTAGGCTTGTTTACTCAGCAACATTGATATCAAATTGTTTAGCTGAGAAAGTTGAGTTGAAACGGTTCCAAGTTGTGCAAGGCTTTGACTTACCTGGGCACTATCTGCGGCTGCAGAACTTGTAACTGCCATCCGGTTGGTATGGGCCTGCGTGCTGAATAGAGCCGCAGCTTCAGCCGCATCGTGCTCACACACACGTTTTGCGAGCACTCCCATGGCAGCACTATGCACGGCTCTTGAGTCACTTGCTGTTTGAACCGCAGCACTATTACTATTACGAGCAAGGGTCAAAATGTCGTTACTAAGTTGATTCGCCAACTGCGTTGGGATTTCGCTGATACTCTTAAAATTGGAATTAGCCACTGACTCAACTACATCGCTATTCAAGGCCATGATTTGCTCCTTTGTTTACAATATTTTGATAGCTTAAGGTTCATTTACACTTATAACATAAGGTCACTGATGAAAAAATACAAACGATTACAGTTGACGGTCAATGCCGAGCAATATTTTCCCTACCTTGATATAGACGTTAAGGGATTTAAGAATATTATAGAAGAGGTTTTAGATCCTTCAACTATGGATAAAATTCAAATAGTTCGAAGGGCAGAGATTATCGGGGAAAAAAAACCTTTAGAAGTTGGGCCTGGCGACTGGGTAGTTGAATATCCAGACGGCTCGGTTTCAATTAGAGCTAATAAAGATTTTATGGCCGATTTTATTGAGGGCGAGTAGCGTCAAGATGCCCTTCGATTCTAGCCAGTGATTGTGAAACTTCAATCAGTTGTTTAAAGATAGCTTTTTGAGTTACCTTTAATTCATCTAAAGTTTTCTGGTTAGATCGGATCTCAGAGGCATTAACTTCAATTTGTCTTAGACTAGGTTCGAAGGTTGTATAAGCACCAAAAATCCCCATTACGACCGCACCAAGCACAAATAATGAAACAGCGGATTCTTGTTTTATCATGTTGTTCATACGTGCCTTTCAATCATAAATCTCAGTTTGAACCGGACAATCTAACATTATAATCGGTTCAAGTGGGCACTTGATTTGTATTTTTGTCGGAGTGACGCAACCACTCCCTATTAATGATACTACAGTTATGATCAATAATTTCATAGTAAGTCCTATGTCAATGTTGCGGTTAATTATTTGCCTCAAATGAGGTTAAGATAGCCGAACCTGTTCGGTGATCAAGTCCCAGATTTCGCCTAATATCTGCTTGCAGTGAAACAAGCAGTTTTAGATCATCGGGAAAATCAGATAAATGAATATTCCAATCGGCATTGAGGTTAATTAAATAAATGGCTAACATTTTTTCACTGGTGTCTTTTTGTCGTCGTTTAGATCTAAACATAGTTCCTCCATTATTGTTTTCACTTCTTCAACACAACGAACTACGAAACCATGACCACCAGCTTTTTCTATCTGTTTCAAAAACTCTTTTTGATCTTTGTTGGGATAAGTTTTATTTGGTTTTGGTCGTTTGATCTCAAAGGCAATTAAGTGACCGGAACAAACGCAGAAAACGTCACTAGTTCCTTTCCAGAGAAAGGGATTTTTGATAGTTCTAAACCGTCTGGTTTTCGGATCAAAAATCCCAGTTGTTTGAATTTTGAAGGCAAAAACATTAGGAATAGTACCAGAATTAAGATACTTAAGAATCCTTGTTTCAATTGCCTTCTCGTTTTCCACTAACTAATCCTCTAGTAGCTCTGCTTTAAAATTAAAGTAGTCGGATATTTCAACGTCGCCAACTATTTCTTTTTTTGAAGCGTCGCCACTGCGAACAAGATCAATAGCGGTATCTTTGTTATCGGCTTCAACATTAACCGATCTTGTTATTGTAGCCTTTTCTTTCCAGGCAACGGTATAAAATGGCACGTTATCCCTCCCGAGCTATTTCTTTCAACTTTGTTTTTTCGATCTTGGCCTGAATCTCTTTAAACTGTAACGGTGTTAGGTTTCCAAACTCAATTAAACTCATATTTACCAAGGGCAGCAACGGTTTATATTTCTCGACCATCTCAGGCCATTTCCTACTTTTATTAATTGAAGGTTCGGGCTCCTCTTTTAGCTGTTGTGGCCTTTGAAATGGCTTCGGCTGGTGTGGATTCGGCTTGTGTTCGGTATCGTCTCTTCGATCCATGTTCTCTTTTTCATCTAGTCTTGGTATTTTCAAAACATCTCGAATGATATAAGCAAAACTTGACGTTAAAGCGGCAGCAAGTGCTTTATCCATAGGAGTTCCTTTTTTCTCAACTACAGGCCATTCCCCGGTATATTCAGATATTTCTTTAGTCGATCCATGAGTCAAATTAAAAACAGACTTAATCATAAGCAGATTATGTTTAACAATAAATTCGTATGATTTTCTGTCAAACGCAAGTTGTTGATCTCCAAACAAGCTGATACTTGCCTTAACCATGGCCTCTGCCGTCGTATAGTTATACCTGGAATAGTCGTTTTTGCCATCGTGAGCGACAGATTTCACATTTGCTTGGGCAGCGGCTAATGCCGATTCAAGAGAGTCGTGAACCATTGCATCGTTTTTTATTTTAGTTATTTTGCTCATTTGAATTCCTTGTGAGGTTTGAATGAGATACTTTCAGAAACTTTCTGGAAAATATATTCGTCCATTAGTTCAGGACTAGTTTTGAAGAGATCTTTCATAGCTCGTTTGTTAAAAGAATATTCTCTTTTAACAAGGCCGTCTTTTATTTCGTTTAGCTCAAGAAACATATCAGGCGTTATATTTAGATCTTTGACGGTAGGAGTGGTGCGCTTATATAGCTTCAAATCGAAGTGCTTACCCACTAGTTCGGTTGTGTCGTCGGCTTTCATAGCGAAGAGACAATAGTTTTTTATTCTTGTAACAGTATTTTTGATATCTCTGGCTCGATCCGTTAAAGCCGTCGCTGATTCTTTCAGGCGTGCCTCTTCAGCTTCCATGCGGCTGATAATTTCTTGGGTGTTATCAACTTTGGTTTTAATATCACCTAACAGAACCTTAATTTCCTCTGGTGTCATTTCGGCTAGGTTGTCTTCTAAGTGCCGAAGTGTTTCTAGCATTTGATTTAGACTGGTCATTGTTTTTCCTTTTTAAAGTAAAAATCCGCTATAGCCGTGAACGTATGAAAGTTCGGACTTAACGTAAGCTGGTCGAAATGGGAGGTGAAGCCACGCAAGGAACAACTGAAAATTCGTCGCACCCATATCTTTATAAAACGAGATAAGATGCCATACTTGAGCAAGATGCAATTTGAACATATAATGAATATACCTTTCGTGGGAATGATGAAACTTAAGTACCAACGGAACCCAATCTCTATTACTGGCAGAGATTGGGTTTTTCTATTTCCAGCCTAATTTAACCATAGATTTTCCAAATGTAAATAGTTATTGTAGCGTTTAGGGCTAGATAGGAGCTATGAGATGCCAGAGAAACCAGAGTTGATGACGGCTAGTGAGGTCTGCGAAATGTTGCGGCTGGATAAATGGGGTTTGGGACGTTTAAAAAAACGGGATACTTTCCCAAGGGAGATTAAAATCTCGCACAAGAAAAGGCTGTGGAAACGAAAAGAAATTGAGCACTGGCTGGATACGGAAATGTAAAACAAGCCTTTAATAAAACTCTGTAGACTTCAACTGCCGGAGCGCAGCGAAGAAAGGCGAAGTTAGCAACCGAAGGGCGATAGAGAAAGTGGGTTTTCAAGTGAGCAATGGGCCATGCAGAGTATAATATAGTATATATTATGTATTTCGGCATTTTAAAAACGCCTGTAACCTCTGAGGCACAAGGGTTTTACATTTTGACTCGGTAGATTTCCGGTAGACCCAGAAAACAGCACTCCCTGTAATCATTGAAGAAAAAATTGTTTTTTCTACCGTTTTTCTACCGAGCATACTATGACGCATTATGAAAAAGGATCTAAAGTGAAAGTTAAAATTTCGGATCTAAAATCTTATGGCTCTTTTCGGTCATTCCTGTTTTTTCATCTCAGGGGAGGACCAATGCACCGAGATAAGCTAATCAACCATTTGTATAAGTGCTTTGTTAATGACTTCGGGGTTATGAGAGACAATACGGCTATCGTGACGAAGGCAATCTATTTCCCTGATAGTGTCGGGTTCAGCGATTGGATTAATCGCTTACACAAGGCCGGAGTGCTTAACAGAGTTAAATATCGGAAATGCTCTAAGTATACACTAGGTCATAACGGTGTTAAGTACCTGAACATGATTTACCAAGAAATGATTGCTAATGATAGCAAACCGATATATAGACACAACGTAAGCCTTGATAGTCAAGGGATAGAAGGAAAAGAAATGGATAAACTTCAAACAGAGATTAGCGAAATGAATGAGCGGCTCAATCTAATAGTGTCGATGTTGACACCTGAACAAAAACTAGAGATACCAAAACGACACCTTAAGTTAGTCGATGATGAGGAGGAAAAAATTGGATACTAAAACAGCCGATGCATTAGTTGAGATTATGAAAAAACAACAGGCAGTTATTCATGAACAGCAAGAAAAAATGGCTGAAAAGTTTCAAGAGAACTTCAAAAAACTCCATGGTCTTATGCAAGCAGGTGGACAGCCTTCTGTTCCAGTGTATGAGAAAGTTCCACCATTAAATCCGTTTTCGTTACAGACAGACTTCTATGTGATTGTAGATCGGCTGGATAAAATCGAAAAGGATTTGAAGGCACTGAAAGCTATGTCTCATGTTTCAATGGCAGAGGGTTAGCCCATGGAGCCAATCACAGTTGGAGTCGTAGCATTATTGATCTTTGGGATCTACAGCCAGAACTCTAGGGCAGTGCCAAAACCCGAAAAAACAATTTCAGATATTGAACACGCCACAACGGCTTGCGAAAGTGGAATGCTTAGGAAATTTGAAAAAGGTGCCTTAACATTTGAATGCGGAAAAATCGAAAGTGAAACGGATTCTAGAAATAGCTATTACGACTAAAAGTGTTCGAATAGCTTTGATAGTCGTAGCTGGAATAACAAGCCAGGCAATTATTTTTAAGGCAATTGAAGCAGAACCATTCGTGTTAAAAGAAAGGCCAGAGTCAACCCAGCTTTTAATAGACACGTTCAAAGAGATGTTGGCCAAAACGACTCGGCAGCTAACAACGTGTATGACTGTAGTTGATGCTTGCAACGAAACGAAAGAGACAATCGATAAACAAATCAAATCTATATTTGAACTTAGAAAAAAGGATTTTTGTGATTAAGGGAAAAAAAATTGGGATTAAAAAGAAAGAAACCAAGGCTAAAAAAGAAGTGATAATGAAGTATCTTGATACATTATCTCTTTCAGAAGAGGAGATGAAAGCGGAAAAAAATGGTGATTGTTCTATTTGTGAAGAGCCCTATGATTCGTGGGGTCATAATGCTGATCCGGTTAGCAAGGGTCGATGTTGTGAGCATTGCAATGTAACAATAGTATGGCCGAAAAGACTGGAAGGGTAAATTCCATCCATTAGCTTGGATGGATTTTGTGTGCATAGAGTTTTAGATTTTTGTCAATTTAGCTGCTTAGAGCAATTGTGTTCTAAGCAGTATTTAATTCAGAGGAAAAGATATGGGTGAAAAAGAAAAAGAAAAAGAAAAAGACGTAAATGAAATGAAAGTACAGGCAAAAAAGATAGCCCATAAGATAGGGAAGGTGATCGACAACAACAGTTCAATAGTTTGTTTAGTAGCTCTGATTCACGTTTTAGAATTTATATTCAGACAAGCACCGACAAACAGGCAGAGAGATCTCATGAGAGAAGAACTGGAAACATTTATAAAATGGATCGAAGAAGCCGATTGGGAGGATGAGCCGAGTGAGTAATTTGGAAGTTAATAATGATGAGGAATATGCTTGCGAGCACGTTCGTAACTGTGAAATATGTGAAATGAGAATTTTAAAACTAATGGAGGATTGGCGAGCGCAGGTTAAATTTGATTTTTATAAAGATTGTCTCGAAACATTCAAAAAGATTAGAAAAGGGGAACACCTTAAATGACTAACTCAGTAATGTCTGAATTTGAACAACACGAATTAGAATCCACAGTTAATGATCACATGAGAAGGGCCCAAACTGAAATAAGGGAAGCTATTAAAACCGAGGTCAGAGCCGAGATGATCACGGAAGTAGTAAGAGCAATCCAGAAATGGAACAGAGACTATAACAACTAGTGACAAAAGTGACAAAAGCCAGTTTTGGCACTTTTGTCACTGAGCACCCTTAGACTTAAAAAAGGAAAATTAATGAAAGCGATTTTAGAGTTTAACTTACCAGACGAAAACTCAGAATTTGAATGTGCGGCACAAGGTGCAAATTATCGGATCACACTACAAAATGTCGCAAGTGCTCTAAGGCAGAAAATTAAGTATGGGTTTGGAGCAGACGATATGCCGAAAGAAGTGTACGAAGGTAAATTGGAAGCTTATCGTGAAGTTAACGACAAACTGTTTGAATTGGCTGAATCAAATAAGGTCGATGTATTCGAGTGAGAATATTTCATACGCATTATTTCATACGCATTATTTCATACGTAAAATTTCATACGCATTATTTCATACGCATTATTTCATACGTAAAATTTCATACGCATTATTTCATACGTAAAATTTCATACGCAAAATTTCATACGCAAAATTTCATACGCAAAATTTCATACGCAAAATTTCATACGCAAAATTTCGGATCGGAAAACTTTGACACAAAAAAGCGGCCAGGCTATTTACCTGGCCGATTTAGTTAGAGATTACTTTTTCTTTTTGGTAGTTTTCTTTTTGGTAGTTTTCTTTTTGATGGTTTTCTTTTTGGTGGTTTTCTTTTTGGTGGTTTTCTTTTTGGTAGTTTTCTTTTTGGTAATTATAAATTCGGGTTCTTTATAACGATATTCAACTAGTTCATAGCCTGTTCGATGACATTCATGCTGTAAAGCCTGCCAAAATAATGGGCCACCACAGTCTATAGAAAATGCATAGTCAGGTGCCTCAGTATAGCTATAATGAACCTCCCTATGTCGAACATCGACATAAACCATCAAACGGTGGTTTGTTTTGTGCTCGAATACGGCCAACGTGGCTTCGTCGTTTTTGGCGTCCTCAGCATCCCCGCAGGAATGACTATATTCAAGGCCCGAATATTGGGCTATGAATACAATTAAATTTAGGTCTTTAGGTTGCATTTTTGTTCCTCCCGTATGTCTGACTCGACCTCGAAAAGATACTCCTCGTCGAAATGATAGTCGTCGTGATATCGTTTTTTGGCTTCCTTGTAGTACCGTTCGATACTCCTATCGAGCCATTGAGCCTGTTGGATGTTGCCAGCCAGGCGTGCCTCAGTAGCTTTACGCACCGTGTTTTTAAATGCTTTAAGCCATTTTTCCTTCGTCATTTTGTTACCTCCTATTTAAGTTCCAGTATTATTTTTCGCACCGTTCTGAGCTCATCGGGATATGACTGACCAGCACAGTAAGACCATCCCTGGTCATTTTCTTTAATCAAACGATCCAATATCCCGTAATATGGAATCATGTTCAGGTGATTAAATAGCCGTCTATGCATTAGGTCTTTATTTTCAGCACGCAGGCCTTTAGATAAGAGCAGGTATAGACTATCCAGGTCATTACAAGTCAGTTCATTCCTGTGATCATTAAAGTTTTTCATTTTGTTTATCTCCTTTGTAGTTAGTTAGGTAACACACAGGAATAGTTCCCGATGGTGTGATATTAAGTCTGATAATTCCTCCTTATAGTCCCATGGTGTCGGTGAGTTCCTGCTACCATGCGCTGCTAGTATCTCGCCCTGCTCATTCAAATAGAATGTATGACCTCTGTAATTGAGTGCGTGATTACCACCGATACAGCCGTCTATATATTCTCTCGAACCAATACAGTGGTGCTGACGTCGACCCTCGGCCCTGAGTTTTCTATCGGTGTCTAACAGTTTTAAATCGGGCTCGTTTTGCAGTGTTTTAATAAATGGCTGTATTGGGAACTGAACAGGTTCGGATGGTTTGTAATCGACTCTATTCATTTTAGCAGTGAGATATTCATGAATTTTATCGACATAGAACGGTGTAATATTTTCACGATTAATTTTCATACGCTTAAGCCAGTTCTTTAATTGCACGTATTCATTGGTATTAATACCAGGCACCATGTTTTCAGTATCAGTCAAAAATTGGTAATTAAGTATGTTCCTGATATGCTTGTTTTTTAGATTAAATAAAGCAGTTAGGTTAGGTAAACCACGCTCTAAAGCGACGGTATTAGTCGATGGATATCGGCAAAACTCAGCAAAACCATGGGTGTCTAATTTTCCATTATCGTTGATAAAAAATGGCTTAAATTTGTCCTTGTATTGGCAGTCTGCTTTAGGTTTGAAAAGTTTTTTATTCCAGTAATTATCACGGAATAATTCAATATCATTAATGTTATTTCGATATTGCTGAATTAGGTTTTGTCTGTCTGCATTAGTTTTGCGCCAAGTGCCCTTCCTGTTAATCTCATATTCTAAATCACGAATGAGCGTATTTATCTCGTCTATTTCGTCATCGAGACTACAACCACTCCGTAGCGTTTCAGTGAGCATTATTGCAGGAACTATACCTAGCCGCCTTAGTATATCCATAGTGTCAGATTGATGACCATTTGTGGAACTTGAATAGTTCGCATTATTGAATATCAAATTACCGACTTTGTCGGTTGTTAGATACGTCCACCAATCATAGGACACGGCACTTAATCCCATGTTGTCTGGATTTACGTAGACAACGTTATTTGACGCAATATATTGATTTAGTGTGGTTTGTAATTGCATTTTAAGCTCCTTTAGTTAGATGTAAATTGGTGTAATATTTCATACGCAAAATTTCATTTGTTGTTGTTGAGCAAAACTATTTCGAGTCCTGCGTATTCCAAGCTGTAATTAATAGTTAAGATGTAAACGTGATCAGTTCCGACGAATTCGGTAACATCATCGCTATTACCTGCACTTGAACGTTTATATTGTTCGTCGTATTCCCCGTAATCCCATTGTTTTAAGAATTCCAGTTGGTCTTTAGGATCAGCATTAAAAAAAGCATCACTGCCAGTGTTCTCGTCGTCGTCGATATAAGAGTCGAAGTCATCGCTGTTTTGTAAGAAAACTATTCTGTAATAAGGCCCATTTAGTTTTGTATCACTCATTTTGTTCCCTCCTTTATAAGTTATTTTAAATACGGTCCTGAGATTAATTTCATTGAAAAGTTCGACCAGTCAACGACAAGCTGAAAACCGTTATCGGCATAAACTTCGATGTATCCCTCGATATAAACAGGCTTAATATTCATATTGTTTTCACGTAATAAGTTCCCAATTACTGTGTAACATTCCTCCGAGACTGGTAATTTTGTTTCGATGACTTTTTTTCGTGGTAAATACGTTTTCTTTTTCATTTTGTTCCTCCTTATCAGGGTTTTGACTAACGTGATCATTTTGATCACTCCTTATTACCTCGGCATAAATGACTGAAAACTTTAGGATTATTACGGAATTGTAAGAGTTTTTTTGGTGTAATTGAGGCGAGCACTGGCAGGAATAGTGCCAAAACAGGGGATTCTGCCTTGAAAGTAAGGATTGAGATCAAAACATACCAAAATATATAGATCGGCATTATTACCAAAATATATAGATCGGCATTATTACCGAAAAATATGGATTGCTGTGTTCAGGTTTATCGTGGTTTGACGATAAAGAAACAGGCCGATTTGACGGCTAACAGATAAAAGGGCAGGCACCACCATAAAGGAGATAAAAATGAAAAACGTAAACAGGTATACCAGGGCAGGAAAACATGGAAAATTAATCCAGTGCTCTAAGTGTAATACGATAATAAGGATTTATCATTTCGCCTGGTCTGCGCTCAGTTGTAGTGGCTGCAAAAATAAAACACCGAACGATTATATGACTAACAAAACCGATTATTTTATTTATGAAGGAGATTAACAATGGGATGGAAACCAACTAAAGACCAAAAAGAAACATTCAAACAGGCCCGTGATGCCGATAGTAATTATACGTTTATAAAAAGCGAAGGACCGCTTCGAAACGGTTGTAAGATTAAATGGGTAGGTTATGCTGATGGGAAAACTTATAACGGAACTATCGTAAACAATTCGTATGGCGACAAAACAGGCCAGCACACATTTACAGTTGAGTTATACGATTTATCAGACCAGCCTTTACAAAAAACTAAACTAGTAAAGGGCCGGAACTTATATAACAGACTATTAGTTCATGATCCGGGTAACGACTCGGCTATAGATAAAAAGTTTCTGGGAGACAAACATGAAAACGATTAAAATAGACTAAACCGATAAACAATCATTTGAATTAATTTAATAGCAGCTACCGAGTCATTAACGCTCATCAAACAAAATAAATAATTGCACTACTATCTAACTATATGATAAGCATTAAACCTGTTCGGCCCTAGTCGATTACTAACCACCTAGCAGTTTCTAGTAATCGACGACGGTGAAAAGACGAAAAGAGTAATGCCCTGATTAATCGAAGTACCTTAGGGCCGAACAGATTATTAAATTACCTACTACCGGATTAATAAATAATATGACAAAATGATACGACTCCTTTTTAGATTGTAGTGTGATCAATTTATAACCCTAGTTCCATGATATGTGACTAGGGTTTTTATATAATTACGAGGGAATGAAAATGTTATTCGAAATAATCGCTATAGGTTCGGCTTTTAGTTCAGCACTAATGATAGGTTTTTTTTGGGGAGTTAAGACGGAGGTAAACGAAGCAAAAAATGTTCTGGTAAACCAAAAAGAAATGACGATAAATCAGATGAAGGAATTCGATGTTATAATTGATAAAGCTAGTAAATCAAATCAAAGTTTGGGAATATTATGCAAAGATATGCAGGCGCAGATAACTATAATTGATGAACACGTAGCGGTACTAGGTGGAACTGTTACGCAGCAAGGTTCGAGTAAACCATGGATGAAAACCAGACCATAGGAAACAGGAGTGAGAAATGTCTGAGGAACTAAGACACCACACTAAGACCGATGCAAAAAACGCTATTATTGATGCTGCCGGTATCATGTACGCAATAGGTGCCAACTGGCCAACGATACGAACAGAACTATTTCGGTCAACCACTATACAGAAATTTAAAAAATGGACCAAAGATGACCTACCCTCACAGAGCACTTTAGAGCGCTGGATGAAAGCCGATGCTGGTGTTGAGTCACTAATAGACTTAAAAGAGGGCCGACTTGAAAACCTTAGAACACGTTTACAAAAAAAGGCTGTTAATATGGCCCTTAGTGGCGATAGGGCCTTATTAATATTCAGTCTAAAAAATCTATGTGACTGGTCTGATAAACACGCTATAGAGGATAGAACACTGGAGATCGGCAAGAACCATGATTTACTTAAGTCAGTTCCCAGAAAAGCTATGCTGGTGTTAGCTAAAACTATTGAAGGTGAAAATAATGTCGAAAGCAAAGATAACTCATGATGGTTATGTTCATGATAAAGAGATAGATAAAGACGAGGTAAAAACATTTTTCAAAGGAGTTCGAAAAAATGCCAGTGACCGAGAGGAAAAAAAAGAAACCGACAGCGAGGAAAAAAGCAAGGCCGAATGGGAGCAAGGAAAAGCCGCAATCAAAAAAAGCCGTGATCGACAAAGATGAAATAGTGCAGAAAGTAGCAGTTGAATACAATTTGTTACTTAGTAAGATAAGTAGCACTAAGTCATCACTGCATGAATTAAAAAGAAGTGCAGCCGCATTAGAAGAGTCTTATTTATGGTTTAGGTGTGCGGTGGAAAAGGCGGAACTAGATGAATGAAAAAACTATTTGCCCTAACTGTAAAAGTTTAGGTTTTTATAAGTGCCCTTCGTGCAATGGTGCAAGGGAAACCGAAAAGGGAATGTGTGTTAGTTGTGTCGGTAAAGGATTAAAGGTGTGCCCATGTAAAGGCCGATGAATGGAAAACGTAGATGAAATAAGTGCCAAGGAGATAAGGGAGTTCCTATGGAGTGAGGGTGATTTAAGCTATAAGCTTGACCCTCTTCAAATTAGTATTTCGGAACAGGTAAGAAAAAACTGGAACTCATATAAAAAAATAGGTGTTCTATCTGCAAGGCAATTAGGTAAATCATTTTGGGCCGTCACATTCGCACTAGAGTATTTAATTAGAAACCCGAACTCTATAGCGAGGGTCATAGCTCCCACCAAAGATAAATCAGAGGAAATAGTTGAGGATAATCTAAATGTAGTTATTAGGGATGCGCCTAAAGGTTTTATCACTCGGTACTCTGCAAAAAATAGATGGCACTTATTTAATGGATCTAGTCTGAGACTAGGAGCACTTGAAAGGCAGTATGTTGATAAGAATAGGGGAGGTAATGCTAAACTAATTATTTATGAGGAGTGCGGTTTTGTTACTGGCGATGAATTTACTTATGGAGTTAATTCAGTAATTGGCCCACAACTAATTAGATCTAAAGGCCATGAAATATTTGTCAGTTCACCATCGGAACAACCAGACCATCCTTTACATACTTCAATAGCTCCTTCGTGTGAGGCCCACGATACACTATTTAACTTCATGGTATTTCAGTCTCCCAGTATTAGTGATTCAGCACTAATAGAAGCCGCTGGCCGAACGGGCACTATACTTGATGTTCATTTTGTCAAAGAGATTAGACGCAGAGTAACCGGGCCAGAAAAAATGGTAGCAGCCGAAGTAGTTCAATTAGCGAATGAAAGGGGTATTATTTTAACCGATGGGTTTATGAGAGAATTTATGGCCATGGTTATAAGGCCGACGACTCTAATGGTTATTCCTGTATTTTATGAACAAGAAACAATAATAGATTTTGACGTACCGAAAATATGTAACTGGCAGGTTGTTGTCGATTGGGGAGGTGTCAGAGATAAGACAGTCGCATTTCTTATGACTTATGAATTTAACTCTGACACCGATATGATTTGGGAAGAAAAAGTCTGGGATGAAAACACTGGCACCGATGTAATTGTTAACGGTCTAAAGCAATGGGATGAATTTTTAGGTGATAGAGTTAGGGATAACTCACCTCCTCGATGGGCCGATGTTCCTGGCCAATTGCAAGTTGATCTAGTGAATATGTTTGACTATCAAGTACAGCTACCGCCTAAGCAAGATTGGCTTGGTGCTGTGAATACAATGGCTGCTCGGTTTGCTACAAAAAAAGTGAAGATCCGAAAGCGATGTAAATTTCTGACAGCGACAATTAAAGCTGGAATGTTTAATAAAACAAAAACTGATTTTGCCAGGTCAGAGGAACTTGGGCACATGGATGCACTTGCGGCTTTAATGTATGGGATAAGATGTTTAGATAGAACTAGTCCCTATGAATCCCATGCTACAGTTCATAGTAATAGTATGTTTGTTAACCCAGAAATATTTAGAGAACAGGAAAAAAATGCTAATGAGTATGGTGGTAAGGTGTATGGAAACAGTGGGCCTAAAAAATATGGAAGTTATAAATGAAAGACATTCAGCTATCAAAAAACTTTCGATTAAGTGAATTTGTATTTTCAAACGTTGCTGCCGATTTTGGTATTGATAATACACCGAACGAACGACAAATAAAAAACATGACTGTTTTGTGTTTGACGGTATTGCAGCCGATTCGTGATACATTAGGACCGATTGATATTTCTAGTGGTTTTCGTTGCGGTAGGCTTAACAATCATCCAAAAATAAGAGGTGCTGCTCATTCTCATCACCGTTGCCATAGTGGGTATGCCGCTGCAGACTTTACAGTTAGGGGAATACATAACGACGATGTTTTAAAATGGATACGTGCATCACCTTTGCCATTTGAACAATTAATTAACGAACCTTCATGGATTCATATTTCGTCGTATCGACCACGCAGACAAATTATGAAGGCCGAACGGGTAAAAGGCGAAATGGTTTACACCCTGATATAATGTCATGAGGAGGTAAATCATGGATTATCTAACGTGCGGAGAGTGTGGAGATACAGACGATGTATATCGGGTAAATGAATGTAATTTCTGTAAGACTTGTTTATTTTGGTATGACGTAGAAAGTTTAGAAAACGCAGAAAGAATGGAGGATTGCTCATGACTTCTGCTTATTTAGTTTTCTATAGCCTTGTGCTAATACTATGTTTAAGCACTGAATTTTTCAGATAAGGTAAAACATGGCGAAAATAACTTTATCGAGACTATTCGAAGTCTCTCAATATTTAACAACCGAGTCGGGAAAAGAACTCAAAGAGGCTCTTGTTTATTTATCTGAGTTTGTCGAGGTTACTGTTCGAAACTTAAGGAATGGTTTAACTTTTATAGATAATTTTGACGTTATAGCCAAAACGGTTCAAGTAAGATCGGGTACAGAGTCGATCATACTTACTGACGAGACAAAACGAGTTAAAGAAGTTATTTGCAGGCGTGTTATCCATGACAAATATTATTTAGTTAGTACCTTTGGATGGAAATATAATCCCACTGGAGACGTGGTGATAACCACAACACTAGTCGATAATAATGGCGGTGCTATAGCCACAACGACAGATGTAAAATTGGACTTGTTAGTTCACTTCGGTTAAAGTAGAAATAATCCAGTAAAATTATTTATAAACCTCTACCAGCAAGGCGAGGAAAAGCTATGAGTGAAGAAACTGGAACCGAGCCTGTTAATGATAGTGATGATGATTCTACCCCTGATGTAAGTCAAGATGAGTCAACAGAAAATCAAGAAACGGAGGAGGTTGATTACGCTGGCACGAAACATAAAATCAATGTTGACGGTGAAGAGCATGAGGTTCTTTACGAGGATATGTTGAAAAGTTCGCAGCTAGATAAAGCGTCTTACAAGCGAATGGAAGAGGCAAGCAAGCTGGTAAAACAAGTTCAGCCCTTGTTAGAAGTCATTAAAGCAGCTAAGGCAGGTGATACCTCAGTTTTAAGAAAGCTGGGATTATCTAAAGAAGCACTAAGAAAATTTAGTGAAGATGAATTGATTGCGGCTCTTGAAGAAGAGGAAATGACACCCGATCAAAAACGGGCTCATTCATTGGAACAAGAACGTGACCAGTTGAAGGTCGAAAACAAGAAAATTCAGGACCGTGAATTTGTGGCTTATCAACAGCACCTTGAAAACGAAGCCGCAAACCGTATTCAAACGGAATTGCAAGATGCTTTTAAGGAAGCCGGTGTTTCTTTGAAAGGGAATCAAAGGTTAGTTTCAAGAGTGTGTGAGGATCGACTAAGATTTTCTGACTTAGGTAAAGAAACAACTATGCTCGAATCACTTCACAGATCTTTAAAAGCTTTAGACGATGAATATGCGGAACACGCACGAAGGGGATATGAAAAAGATCCCGATTCATTTCTTACTCGCCTACCCGATGGCATTTCGGATGGGATTAGGAAAAAAAGCCTTAAGGATGTTGAGTCACAATTACCCATCGGTTCTAACGATGAATTAAATAATATGTCTCGAAAGGGTGTTTCTAAACCCGATAGTAATTTCAGAGATTACATGAGGGCAGAAATGCAAAGGCGAGGCTAACAAAATTGGAGGTTAGCAATGGCTTACGGCCCAGGTGGATTTCCTTACACTTCAAAGCGAGGTAAGGCAAAGCAAATATCAGAATACTCTTTCAATATAACAGGCGCAGCGACACAAGCACCTATCCCGATTGATGACGTTAGTTGTTTAACGGGTTGTGCTGCCGGTTCGTTTACGCAAGCAATCATAGATGCTCACTTAGGAACATCGTCTGAGTTTACAGCCGCACAGTATGACGCTACCGCATTAGGTGCTGATGCCCTGGGTATTATTGTTGACACTGGCGGCCAAGTCGATGAGTTACTTTATATTCAGATCGAGTACTCAACAGGAACAGGTGGTGCTACAGTCGTACCTCGAAATATCCCTATTTCCAGCGAACTTACCGACTCGTCTTTAACTGATGAGGCGGCTTTAGGTGCAAATGGAAATGTTGGTATCAGAGTTATTTTTGACTCAGCATTTGACGCTGTAACTTCTGGATCAATCCAACTTAGAGTACACTGGAGGGCGAAATAATGGGTCAGCAAACTAATACCGATGTAGTCGATTTATTTAAAGAAGTCTATGGTGATCATAATGATCTTTTACCGGATGATGGGCATCTAGCACGCTTGATGCCGTTTTCTGAAAAAGGTAAAGTGGGTGAAAGCTATAATGAAAGTGTAACTTTAACAAATGAATCTGGCTTTACTTTGTCAGATACAACAGACGCTTTTGAACTAAACCCAGCAAGAGCTGGAACAGTGAAGCAAGCACAAGTCACTCCTTATATTTCTGTCTTACCTTCGATAGTTCCATGGGGGATTATCTCCCGATCCGCTGGTGCTGGTAAGAAAAGTTTTTTCGATGCTACTAAGTATATCGTTAAAAACAACCTAGCCTCCCATTTTCGCTTGCTAGAAATCTTGCGACTATATGGCCGTTCATCAAAGCTGTTGGGTCGGGTATCTTATGCAACGGCTACTTACCGAGGTGTGTCGTTTACGAACGGAACAGGTACGTTGACGTTAAAAGATGCTAGTACAATGGCATTTACTAATGGTGTGAACACAGCATCAAAAACCATTCTATTAGCACCGGGACATTTCGCTGCAGGTATTTGGGTCGGCTGGGAGGGTGTAAAAGTTAATCAAGTCAATGCATCCGGTACGGTTGTAGCGTCTGGAACTCTTACAGCGGTTAATGCTCCATTAGGATTTATTACCGTTGACTTTACTCCAGTAGCGGCTGGATCGACAACCTCACATCGTCTTTGCTTCGATGGAATGGAGTCGTCAAAGGATATCGTTGGTGTTCATTCGATCTTGAGCAATACTGGAACTCTTTTCAACATTGATACAAGTGCCTACTCGCTTTGGCAGGGTAACGTTGTTGACGTTGGTGCAAAGAAGTTCGGTATGGAGGTGTTTCAGGATGGTATTGCCGATATGGTTAACCGTGGTGGAATGGAAGGAGATCTCGAAATATATCTAAACCCAAGAAGTTGGGCAGATGTAGTCACAGCCGAGACAAATCTAGTTCGTCATGATTCTAACTATACGCCTGTCAAGTTTATAAACGGTGGCGAGGGAGCTGAGTACCATTCACAAAATGGCAAAGCAGTTTTCTATAGTCATAGAATGGTAATGGAGGGTGATTGCTTTGCACTTTGCAAGCCTACCTGGTCAAGGTCTGGTTCTGCCGAGGCATCTTTCAAAATCCCAGGAATGTCTAACGAGATTATTTTTCCGTTGGAAAATTCTGCTGGCTATGCTTTCCGTTCATATGCTGACCAATATGTGTTCTGTCATCGACCGGCAGATAACTGTTTGTTTGAGGATATTAACGACGAGAGTGCGACTTAAACAAAATTCGAAAGTAAGGGGTAAGGAGACTTTCGGGTTTCCTCCCCTTTTTTTGATTTAAGGAGATAAACGTGGGAACTAGTAAAACGTGGCCAGGCGGTTCAGCTAACGTAACTCCAGCGAGCCATACTATTCCAGCCGGTGGGGAATTAAACTGGGCTAGCCTTTCTAACTTGTTAATAGATCTTGCCGATGGTGCTCAAAGCACAACGTTTCAAAAAGTAGCAATAAGACAAGCGACAACTACTCCAGTAACAGTAGCAACAACAGATTGCGTGGTTTCGATAAAGCTTGGAAGTGCTGGTGCGGTAGCAGTTAATTTACCGGCTGGTGCTAATAAACAATATTTTTATATTTACGATGAAACTGGTGACGCAGCAACAAACACAGTCACTATCACTCGCAATGGCTCAGATACGATTGAAGGTGCAACAACAACTACACTAGTTACTAATAACGAATGTGTAATCCTTGCTTATGTTGCAGCAAGTACCGATTGGAAAATAATAGCCCGGATAAGACCGAATCCTATTGCAACGGTGATCGGAGGTCTAACGGCATCGAGGGCAGTAGTATCTGGGTCTGGTGGTTTACTTGAGGCTGCAACAACAACAGCAACGGAAATAGGTTATGTAAATGGTTTGAGTTCCGCAGTACAAACGCAACTTGACGGCAAACAATCGACTTTAACAGATTCGGCAGGATTAAGAGCCGCACTGTCAGACGAAACTGGATCTGGTTTAGCAGTATTCGGAACTAGCCCAACATTAATTACTCCGGTGTTAGGAACACCAGCATCTGGAACGGCAACAAACCTAACTGGCTTACCACTGACTTCGGGAGTCACGGGAACTTTACCCATTGCAAATGGTGGAACTAATTCAGCTACAAGCATGAATAATAATCGTGTCATGGTTTCGTCAGGCGGTGCAATTGTTGAAGCTACCGCAATAACAGCAAGTAGGGCTGTAGTTTCTAATGGTTCAGGTGTTCCCGTTGCAGCTACGACAACATCCACTGAGATCGGTTATGTGAACGGACTAACTGGAGCAGTACAGGATCAACTTGATGCCAAAGGAGTTAAAACAGATCCTTTGTCTCAGTTCGCTGCTACAACTTCATTACAAATTAAGGGAGTTATTTCGGATGAAACTGGATCGGGTTCATTAGTTTTTGCAACCAGCCCAACTTTTGTTACACCGATATTAGGGATACCACAATCGGGAACGGCTACAAACTTAACAGGTTTGCCGTTGACTTCAGGGGTAACTGGAACTTTACCCATTGCAAATGGTGGTACTAATTCAGCTACCGCTATGAATAACAATAGAGTTATGGTTTCTTCGGGTGGTGCTATAGTTGAAGCTACCGCAATAACAGCAAGCCGAGCCGTTGTTTCCGATGGTTCGGGTGTTCCAGTTGCAGCAACCACAACATCCACTGAGATCGGTTATGTAAATGGGCTAACTTCGGCAGTTCAGGGCCAACTTGACGCTAAGGGAGTTAAAACAGATCCCTTATCACAATTTGCGGCCACGACTTCTTCACAATTGGCTGGAGTTATTTCGGATGAGACTGGATCTGGTGCTTTAGTTTTTGGAACAAGTCCTACGTTAGTTACTCCAACATTAGGAACACCAGCTTCGGGTAATTTATCAAACTGTACTGGAATACCCAGCGGTGGTGGTAGTAAGAACTATGTTTTAAATCCCGATGCGGAAAGTGATCACACTACTGGTATAGCGAGCGCAGCGAGTAGCGGTTCCTGGACTATTGCAAGAACTACAACAACAGCCGAACTGCCAGAACCTTCGAAGGGAACAGCGTTTAAAATTTCGGGTTCAGGTATAGCCGTTAACGATACAGTCAAATGGGATATTGAAACTACTAATATAGATGATGCCGATGGCGGTCGTTTCGGAACTGCCGAAATGAGAGTTAAAGATATTTCCACCACGGTGTCCGGTGACTATAAAATACAAGCCTACAATGTTACGACAAGTGCTTATGTTGGTAACTCAGTCGATATAACTGGCACTGGTTATTACTATGTAGATGTTCCACTGATAGCGGAAAATGATTATCAGGTACATCTAATAGCTTTGATTACATCACCAACTAACATTGGAATATCTGGGGTAACACTTGGACCAGTTAGTGCAAGTACAGGCGCAATCGTAACGGATTGGACAGCATCGGGAATAGTAGCGGGAGATTTTTCAAATGCTGGAACAGTGGCCTCTATAGATATAGAAGAAAGGCAGGTCGGAACAGATTTATACCTGAGAGGTACTTTTACAACTGGAACGGTTTCGGGTTCCGGTAATTTTGAAATGGCGTTACCTCACGGATATACAATAAATCAAGGGATGGCTGGTCCTATTCCTTTAGGAGCTGTATCAGATGCGGTTTCCTCAGCCAATCGACTTGGATTCTTGCTCACGCATGGCGATGACTTTCTTGAATTAGGATATCTTGCTAATGCAGGTGTAGGAGGGATTACACCACAACTAGGCAATGCACTAAGTAGTTCCACACTTTATAATTTCCAAGTTGGACCGATATCGGTATCACAATTAGCAAATGGCACTACATTAAATGTATCCGATGTTCAGTTTGCTAACTCTCGGTTTACTGCTACCCAACTGGGCTCAAAAAGCACGTCTATCAATACTTTAGAGGATATAGATACCTGGACTACTACAACTCTAGAGGGTGGTGGATCATTTGATGGCGAGGCTTACACTATTCCAGCCGATGGGTGGTATGAGGTAAAAGTTTCCTTTAAATGGGCTAATGCTTCGTTCGGTGCAAGCATTGCTGAAATTCTTATTTATAAAGATTCTAGTGCGGTCAATCACAGCTATGAAAGCTATAGCAGCGCTAACAATCCAACACAGATGGCTAGCTTTGCTGGGCGGTTTTCAAAGGGTGAGGTAGTCAAGGCTAAGTGTCGCCAAAATTCAGGAACCATTGGCCTTGGAACAACTGCCATTGAATCATTATTTTATGTTGCCAGGGTTTCAGATACTAGTGCTCGTCAAGTAAGTATGCCGTTTCCAAATGGATTCGTGTTATTTGCCGAAGCAGCGGGCTCGGGAGCAGATGGGTGGGGTAGCACCGATACTAAAATTAGAAGGTTTGGAGCTTCCGCAGACACAGAGACAGGTGATGCATTTACTGTTACATCTAGTGCAACAGAAGGTACTTATGTCACTTGTAATAGAGATATGATTGCTTCGATTACATGGTGTGATAGATTGGCTGCGGCCTCTGCCTTTACACTGGGTTTATCACTAAATTCTAGTGCATTGACCACCGGAATAGATAGTGCTGTGCCGCCTGTATTGCTGGCACTGCATCAACAATCTGATGACCAATCTTTTCATACTATTTATATTACTCAAAACTTCTCAAAGGGTGACAAGATTCGGCCCCATGGTGATGGTAATACTTCGATGCAAAGCGGTGATCACCGATCTTTTTTCAAAGCACAAGAAGTCTTTCGATTAGGTTAGGATAAAATATATCAAAGGGGAACATATGAACTCAGCGGTTAAGAAAATGGAAGACGATGCAACAAGGGCAGGTTATAGAACTCTTATAAAAGCCATGAATAAACTAACTGGCAACAAAGAAGAGAAGAAAGAAACTAAGGCTAAAAAAGCAGATAAGAAACCTAAGAAAGAAAAAGAGAAAGATGAAAGCCCAGAAGTAACTGACGATATAAAAGATTTAATCAAAGGCTTTTTCCACAAGAAAAAACCAGAAGAAAAAGAGCCTGTAGCTTTGTATGTTGGTAGCAAGGGAATGAAAAAAACAAAAAAACCAAAAATGGAAGTACCAAAGAAAAAAAGGCGCAATACTAAATCTAAGAAATAGGGATATTGAAACATGGCAGTAACAACCGACAGGCTATTAGCTGGAATAAAAAGGCGGGCCGTAATCCCTACAAATCAAGTGCTTTTTGACGATGACGATATACTAGATTTTATCGACGATGTTATTAAAGTTCATGTTGTGCCGTTAGTCGATAGTGTGAATGGAGAATATTTTGTTACCTCCAGTTTAACCGCACTTGTTGCCAGCCAATCAAATTATAAAATACCTTCACGGGCAATAGGCCGAACAATCCGAGATTTAAAGCTTGAGGATACAACTAGTGGGAGTGTAAGAAACTGCCCTTACATTGAGCCCGAGGATATCCATTTACATAACAATACAGCACTTAATTTCGGTCATTATTTCAAAGGCGATGAGATTTATTTAGTTCCAGATGTTGGGAGCACGTTAACAGCTACCGAGTCGTTACAGATTTGGTATAAATTGCGGCCTTCAGCGGTGGTAAAATTAACCAAAGCGGCAAAAGTTTCTTCGGTTTCTATTCCAGAGGATTTAACCGATCCCGGAACCGTAGTGGTAGAATCGGTAGGTGATGTAGTCACAAGTTCTGTTATTGATTTTATCCAGGGAACATCCGGCAATGGTATTCTGGGAATGGATAAAACTTGTACTAATGTTGCAGGAACAACATTGACATTTTTAGGTAGTGATATCCCCACGGGTCTAGCTGCTGGTGATTACATATCGTTAGCTGGAACAGCTCCAGTAGTAACAATGATACCCGATGAATGTAGTCCTTGGATTGAAAGACTAACAGCACAAGAGATTTTATTATCTATCGGTGATGATATCGGTGCCGATAAACTTTCGCCTGGCCTGGCAATTGAAAAACGAAATTTACTTTCATTACTTGAGCCCAGAAATGAGGGTGAGCCGAAAATAATAATGAATAGATCTAGTTTAGCAAGAGGCGGTAAGTTTCAGCATGGTCGATGGTTATACGGAGGTATTTAATGCCCTACAGTTATCCAGAAATAAAAACTATGCGAGGGCTATACCAGCAAAGGAATAGCTTTACAGTTCCAGATGGTGCTCTAGAAAACTCCCTTAACATAACAGTTAAAAACGACAATATCCTATCGTCAAGACGAGGGTTTCATATTTATGACAATCCTAGTTCTGGAACTCTCAACAACCTGTTTAAGTACCAAGATGTTTTGATAGCTATGTTTAGCGCTAAGATTAGTCGGTACGCTGATACTGGTTCGGCACCAAATGAAACTGGCACTGAAACAGTTCTAACAGGAGCAACGGTTTTAAATTCGGGTGGTAGGGTATCAAGAGATCTCCAGTCAAACAGTAATCTTTATACGACTACCGACAACGGGGTTTTGAAACTAACAGCCTACAATTCAGCAATTTATAAAGTTGGAGCGCCACAAGGGCTGGATTTGGGACTTAGGTTTTTAAATGGAACCTCATCAAATTTCTTAGCTGCCGATAAGATTATTGGCTATAGGATTTTGTTTGGCAATAAAGATGCAAATGACAATTTGATACTTGGAGCTCCAAGTCAGATTACCGAGATAACAAATACTCAGGTAACTGTTACGGCTAATCCTACTGTATCAACTACTACCGTAACAGTAACACAGACGGCACATGGCTTAGAAACGGGACAATATTTAATTTTCTCAGATGCCGAATCTGGGAGTTCAGATCTTGAACCCAATGCCAATGGCACATATCAGATAACAAAAACGGGCGCTGATACGTTTACATACACCATCGTAACAACCACAACGGCAACACCTTTAACGTCTTTAAAGTATGCCTATGCAATGCCAGTAAGGCTTGAATGTAGTATTCCAAGTGAGATTGGAACAGATCTAACTTGGTTCGCTCAAATTTATAGATCCTCCCAGCAAACCAGCACCGTGGGTATTTTTTCTGACTTCAAACTAATTTCAGAGGTTGAGCTAACTAGTGCCGAAATGACGGCAGGGTTATTTTATTTTGACGACGATGTAGACGATATCCTATTGGGTGTAGAACTTTACACTAATGAAAACTCGAGAGAAGGCGAGCTACAAGCAAATTATAGACCTCCATTATGCGACGATGTAAGCCTATACAAAGGCCATGCTATTTACGCTAAGGCGACAACCAGGCATTTAATTAATCTTAGTGTCGTCGATCCAACGGTAATGTCTCAGACAAGCTATATAGAAGTAAAAGTTGGTACTACAAGACGATATGTTGCTCAAACTGGAGTAGCAAATCAAACTGTAAGAGCAACGGTTGCTAATAGTTCTGGAATACAAATAACATATACAGCACACGGTTTTGCCGATGGTGACAAAATAAAAATAGATAATATAACGGGTTCACTATCGGCTGGTGACTATTTCGTTAGGGATAAAACATCTAATAACTTTAAAATAGCGACTACTGATGGCGGTAGTGCCGTAGCCTGGACAGATGAAACGATATGCGAAATTCAAGGGCTTACGGAAACAGTTGGCAATTACCCGATGTTTTATTTATCTGAATCAACATCGGCATCGGTGCGGTTAAGAGCTACAGCCGAGGCGATAACTAAGGCAATGAACCGAGATGCCTCGGCAGAGGTTTACGCTTCTTACGTGAGCACGATAAATGATATACCTGGGAAATTATCGCTGCAAGCAAAGGGCTTCGGTTCTGCTATCTCATTGCGAGCAAACTCAACAGCGGTCGGTAAAGCCTTCAATCCATTCTTTCCAGATTCCTTTTCAAGTGGCACCCAAGTCACATCGAAAAATGAGGACTTACCGAATACATACTATGCCTCTAAAGAGGGTGAGCCTGAAGCAGTACCCTTGGTAAATAGGTTTCCAGTAGGAACAAAAAATGCAGATATATTCCGTATTGCTGCATTAAGAGATTCATTAATAGTTCTTAAGGGTGATGGCGTTTGGAGAATAACAGGCGACTCACCAGCGAACTTTGTAGCAACATTAATTGACGGTACTGTGATTTGTGTAGCTCCGAACTCGGTTGATATTATAAATAACCAGGTAGCGTTTTTATCAAATCAGGGTGTCTGTTTTGTTACAGAAAGTTCGGTGCAAATTCTTTCAAGGGAAGGCATTGAAGACCCAATTCAGCCGATCTTAGGCCAAGCAAACTTAGCCGCAGAAACGGCAGGTCTGGCTTATGAATCAGACAGATTATATCTGCTAACGACTACACAACCCAATACAACCACGGCAAGTGTAACTTATGCTTACAACATTTTAACGCAAGAATGGACTACGTGGGACCGGCTATTTTCGGGTGGTGTCGTCGGGCCTAAAGATAAACTATTTTATATCAATGAAACTGATAACGATATTTATCGTGAGCGCAAGAATCAAGACAGAACAGATTATGCGGATCAGAACTATGCTACTGTTTGTAATGCCGTAGATGGTGTGAACCTAACTGTAACGGTAACGGGTGGTGTTCCACAAAATGGAGATATGCTAGTTGAAAGTAGTATTATCACCAGAATTGTTAGTGAGCCGGTTCTAATATTAGGGAGTCAATATTCTTTCGATGTTGCGCCTGGTAGCAATATAGCGGTTTCTGATACTCCGATACTTTATTCAAGATTTGTCAGAGAAATTAAGTTAGCACCATTCCATGCTGGCTTAGTCGGTCGAATGAAGTTTTTTTCTCAAATGCAAATTCATCTTAGAGATAACGGAATGAGCAAGTGCAAAATAACTTTTTCAGGTCAAACTTTCGGAGGTTCGCAGGTTATCAACTGGGAAGCTAATAATATGTCCACAGGCTGGGGATATTTTCCGTGGGGATTTGAAACATGGGGTCAAGAGACTGGCTTAGATCTAACTATTGGAACACAACCAGCACCAGTTATTAGAATTTACCTTGGCAGGTTTGCAGCACGAAACACATATATCCAGCCAATCATAACTCACATCGAAGCTGGCGAACCAACAAATATTCAGGCTTTAGCTTTCGCAGTTCGGCCATATGGGGAAAGGGTGACAAACTGATGCACGACTACTGGCTATATCGAGAAGCAGATCAAATTGCAGATAAGTTAATTCAGTATCATTCGGGCTGGAACAATAGTTCAAGTAGTCCGTTTACTCAAATGTGGTTAAGAAACTATTTGGCATATTATTCGCCTGTAGTTCATCCAGGTTCAAAAGATACCTCCAAAGTGTTTGAAGGTGTTCAGGGTGAGCTATTAAGATTTTATAGCCCTAAAGCGAGAACATTAATTCGACAATTAACAGCGGTAGTGACTAAACAGCGGTTAGCCTTTAAAGCTTCGGCTATGACAACTGGTGAGGAGGTTTTAAACGAGGTCAAGTTAGGCAATGCACTAGCCGATCAAATTGTATCGTCTCAAAGGTTAGATATAAAAGGCGACCAATTATGTGAGGGCGGTTTAGTTACAGGTGCATGGTTCACTAAAGCAACGTGGCGTACTGATATCGGTGAGCCTCATGTAACCGATGGTGATGGCCGAGTAATCAAAAAGGGTGCTTGTGAGATAACGACTCATTCCCCTTTTAATGTTTTTTATGACTTGATGCAGCCGTGGGATGATATCGGATGGGCAGAGGTTCGGGTTAAAAGAAACAAGTGGGATTTAATTGCCGATCATAAAGAATTAGAAAAAGAGATCCTATCAGTTCCGAGTGTAGCTAGTGAGCGTGGGCCTTACTCCTGGATAGATTCAAAGTTAGACGACGAGGATAATATCTACGTCTATGAGTTTTATCATAAGCCATCACCAGCATTGCCCAAAGGCATGATGATGATTTATGCCGACTCCGATACTATTTTTTATCATGGCAATAATCCTTATGAGGCTATTCCTATAGAGCCTAATATTCCAGAAGCGGTTTTGGGTACTGGAATGGGTTATGCTAAGTTGACTGATTTGGCAGCTTGTCAGGAAATGTTCGACGATAGTTTAAGTGCAATAGCAACAAATCAAAGTCAATTCGCAGTTCAAGGGGTAGCTGTTCCCAGAGGTTCGGCTATCAATGTTCAAGAATTGAATGGTATGCGGTTTATGAATTACACGCCTCAAAATGTGCCTGGCGGTGGTTTACCGACTCCTTTACAACTAACTAAAACACCACCAGAGGTTTTTAAGTTTACAGACAAACTTGAAGAACTTATGCAAAACATGAGCTACTTAAACGGTGCAATGACTGGAAATTTACCGGCTGGTGTATCGTCTGGAACGGCTATAGCTACACTCTCAGCAAACTCAATAGAGTTTATAACCTCTATTTCTAAGAGTTATAATATGTGCTGGGAAAAAACGATGATGCACGCAATTAATGCGTACCAGAAATTTGCCAAAATTGGTCAAGATGTAGAAATAACTGGTAAGGGCGGCCAGGTAACAAAACAGCAATTTACTAAAGACGATGTTATCAACATTACAGGTATGAAACTTGAAATAGTTAACCCATTGATGAAAACATTTGCTGGTCGATTAGAAATAGGCGAAAAGCTTTTAACAATGCCCAAAGAGATTTGGCCTGATTATGTAGCGGTTTTAGAGGGTAGACCACTTTCAGAAGTTTACCGAGGCGAGCTAACCGAGTTTGATTTAATTACTCAGGAAAATGAAGCTTTAGAAAAAGGCGAGGCCGTACCAGTTCTTGCAATTGATGATCACGGTGAGCATATTAAAAAACACGCAGATTGTTTAAAAGATATTGGAAACAGAACCAAGGGTGAGTCAATCAAGATTATTCTTGATCATATAATGGAGCATTATAAAACAGCGAAGCTGTCCGATCCGGCTTTGATGGCAATGATTCAAACTGGTAAAATGCCTGAAGGCGGTTTGCAACCACCACCACCACCACCTGGAATGGGAGGACCACCACCTGGAATGGGAGGACCACCACCTGGAATGGGAGGACCACCACCACCTGGAATGGGAGGACCACCACCACCTGGAATGGGAGGACCACCACCTGGACCAGATCGGCCTGGACCGGGAGCAGATCAACCAGTACCACCACAAATAGTTGGTGATGTAGCAGAACCACAACAGGACTTATTACAAAGGGGTTAACTAATGGCTTATGCTTTTAATAAAATAACGAACTTAGTTAGCGGTGATGATCAAGGTAGTGGGTCAGATATTTTTGCTGGCAATGTTCCGTCAAACGCACCGGCAGAAACTCCGATAGGTGCTCCAGTTTCAAAAACTACAACGGCTGGAGATATAGGAGCTACTGGGGGTCCGGCTGGGGAAATTAAAGAAAGTAAACAACAAGATTCAGGTGATCAACTTTCTGTTATAAGACCGAATGTTGGTAAAACAGAGGCACCAAGGGCTCTTGAAGGTATTCAAGAACAGGTGAGGTCTAATACAGCCGATTTGCAAAGACGGGCCAACGAATATACACAAAATTATAAAGACCGTTATCAGTTTGATCTTGAAAACCAAGCTTTAGATCAGGCCATTAGCGGTCAAAGAGATTCGGACCAATATCAGGCGGCTAGTGATCTTTTCGGGAAAAACCTAGATCCAGTGCAACAGTTTGAAGGTGCTGAAGAGTATCGAGTACCAGACGTAGGCTTACTGCAAACCGATGCAGGTTTAGGCTATCTGGCAGGCCGAGGCCGAGGACCGCAATATACCAGGGGTATGGGTGCATTAGATGTAATGCTAATGAAAAGAGATCCAAGGTTTCAGGATTTAGTAAGACAGATTAGCGGTGAGAGTGCAGCACTTGAAGGGCAAATTGAAACAAGGCCCGATGAATTAGAGGCCGCAGCCAAACAATATGGAACGGGCCAACTAGAATCGGCTCAAGAATCAGCCAGAGATTATATCGGTGATTACAATCAACAACTAATTGCACGAAATGAAGCCGAAGCGGATGCGTACGAACAGGCGGTGAGAGATCTTGATCGTGAAGCGATTGGTCAACAACAGTTAGCTGATATTGGTGCTGATGTAAGTGAATCTTATATGGGACCGGCTGGTGAATATAGAGGTGAAAGGTATGCTCAACAAATTGAGGATGCCCTGGCGGCTTATGATCCTTCGCAAAATATAAGATACAATGAGGCCGATTATGGTTATAGGGATTTCTTAACCGAAGGCGAAGCAAATGAATTGAGCAACATTGGCGGCTTGTTAGGAACAGGCGAAGCCTACACTGAATCATTAGGACCAGGTGAACAATATGCTACTGATAGACAAGGAATGACTAGAGGCCTGGAGGAGGATATAGACAGGCGCAGGCGTAAACGGGATTTAGAACAAGAGGCAGCCAGAGACTTAATTTTAAGAGAAGCTGGAACAAGGGGTCGGGCTGCAGACGAAAACTTGCAAGCGTTAAAAGATGCGGCTGAATTAGAACGTCAGGCTACAGCGCAGGAAATAGCTGAACAGTATGGCGAGCAATGGGGTGAGTTTGGTCCAGAGGGTGGTTTAAGTTATGACCTATCGGGAGCCGATCTTGACCGAGTAGGATATAGAAGCCTACAAGAGGCTAACCCAGATATTTACGGTAGGCCCGAAGGTTATCATACAGATTTAGATATGTTAACTCAGGAGGATGTTGATGCCTTGTCAGCTATTCAGGAAGACCTTGGCCGAGATCCAACTTATGAAGTTGGCAGGGGAGCAAGGTTAGGGCCGAATGTAGATCGGGCAGCTTTAGAACGATATATCTTAGCACCGTATGGTCAACAACAAGATGCATATGAAGAGAGTAAAAGACAAGAGCTAGAATCCTTAGCAGGGCAACCGACTCCAGGTGCTTTAAATATTCCTATAGGTATGCCAGCGGCTACGACTACTCCGGCATTTGCCAGACCATACGATACTCAAGTAACAGCCGTTGATAATATAGATAGCTGGTCAGGTGTTCCTGGTCAATTCGCATTGCCAACTTCAGTTGGGCCTATTCCCGAAGCGGCTTCTGATACTCCGATACCTTACCCCGAGCCTCCAGCATGGCGCTATCAAGAGCAGACCAGGCAGCAAATGCTACCACCGACTAGGTTTACTAATAATCCCCGTCATATCCAAGATAATGTTACAAATAGAGTACCAATAAATGAAACGGGACTTGGGTTGCCAGTAGGTCCACCAGTTCAAGAACAACCAAGGGCACCTATTCAACAAGCATATGATCCGGTAGCAGACGCAATAAGACAAGCACAAGCACAACAATGGATCTTAGGAAGGGGAGATTAATTATGTTGGGAGCAATATTGGGAGCCGTAGGGGGTGCTTTACCGGCTGCAATGATACTTACTGGTTTTGCTCAGTTGTATAATGCTGAAATGGCTAGGGGTGCTAACCGAAAAAGACTTGAGGAAATAAAAAAAGCATATGAGGCAATAGTTCCACCTGACTATGATCTTTCAATTGATGATCCTCCAGCAATGCACGAAGAACGGCTTCAAATGCCTCAGTTTTCTGGGCCGCAAGCCGGACCAGAGTGGGATTTAAAAAAACTTGAGCCACGTCAACTTAAGATAGTAGAAAAGTTCACTCCTCAGATTGCTAAGTTGATCTATCAAAAAGAACCGACTTTGATAGAAAAATCTGAAACTATGAAAATGGGTTCGGCAGCCGAGAAAAAAGCCCTTAGACGTTTCATGGATGTTGGGGAGGGTGAGTTTGATCCAGTCTATCAACAAAGAGTTAAAGAGGCTCGAGATAGAACACAAGCCGAAGCACAAGCCAGAGGCGCAGCAATTCAACAGGATTTTGCAAGGCGAGGTATCGGAGGATCTGGATTAGAGTTAGCCGCAAAGTTAGGAACATCGGCACAGTCAATGGACCGGCAAGCACAGATGGGAATGCAAGCCGAATCGCAAGCATATCAAAATCAATTAAGAGCAATGTCTCAAGGTGCCGACTTAGGTGGTAGGATTCAGGATAGGGATATTTCTACACAGGGCCGAAATGCTCAAATCATTAACGACTTCAATCAAAGAATGAGTAAACGGCATCAAGACTGGGAACAGATGCGAGCGCAACAACTTAATGCAGCCGATTTAAGAAATATTCAAGAGGCGCAACGGATTGCTGAAAGTAATACACTAACACAAAATAGATATGATCAGGCTCACCAGCGTAGAATGGATGATATTTCTATGCGAAATTATCGGGCACGAATCGACGAAATGAACAGACAAGACGCTATCAAAAAATGGAGATATGGAGCAGAAGGCGAAGAACGGGCCTATAGAGATCGGGCTAACCTTCAAGCTGCAAAGTGGCGACAAGATCAAAAACGATACGGTAATCGAATGAGAGGGCAAGCGTATCAAGATCAGTTGGCTAGAATTTCGGGGATAGCAGGGCCTACAAGACGACAGGGTGAAGCAGCAATGCAGTCGGCAGCGGATCAGAACGCAGCAATGCAAGGCATGATGGATATGTATGCTACCTACGACTTGAAGAACAAGGAACTTGCCAAAGATAATAACCCGAATTATTCGAACCTATGGGCCTCTAATGATTATTTTGGGGGAGAGAATAGATACGCTCCGAAGAAAAATAAATATAACTTGGGTATTAAATATGATGGGGGTGACTAATGCCAGACAAAGACTCTAATCCTAATGTAATACCAGACGATCCGTTTAATCCTTATGTAAGTAAATTTCATAGTTCGGTTGGAGGAATAGATCCTCGAATTAATGAAAGATATGATGCTTTAGAAGAAGAATTGGGTTTGAATGATCCGCCAAAATTTGGAACGGATACTGAAGTGCTTGCGGCTCTAATAGATTCGAAAGAACCTAAAGTAGAAATGTCACGACCAGCCTATGTAGCAGGTTTAGCCAGAGGTGCGGCCAAGATGGGAACCATCGGAGGTAGGTCGGCTGATACCTCGGCATTATCAGAGTATGCAGATAAGTACGATAAACAGAGGGCCGTTGATAAGGAATTAAGAGAAAAAAGACGAATGAAAGTCATGGGGATGATCCAGAAAGAAAGAGACACACGAACGAATTTGTTTAATAAAGTCAGGCTGGCCAGAGCAGGAGCACACAATGTGTCGGGCCGTGAAAGCGGTAGACAGTCTTTGCGTGAAGCAAATGCAGAAAATGATCGGCTGTATAAGGATATAAAATTTAAAGAACGGTTCGTGATGAAAGAAAAGGCAAAAGAATTTGGCCGGAAACAACAGCATCTTTATAATATGAAGGCGCACGCTGAAAAACTGAAAGTGAAGCCATATAGAACACAATTAATGAAAATGGGTGCTAATGAGAGGGTAAAGTTTAATCTCGCAGCTATGGCTTACCGTGGGTTAGTTGATATGCAAAAAGCATTAAATGATAAGGGTTACTCGCTAGGTAGGTTTATAATTAACACCGATTATTCTGTTGCTCAAGAGCGTTTTTCGGAATCATTTGGTAGAAGTTTTACTGGTGCGGCTATGCCAACAGATGAAGTAGAACGCTATAGAAAGATGGCACCAACTTATCAAGATTATATGGCTGGTCAGGTTCAATATAAAATGGAAGCTAACCTTTTACAGGTTGGTGGTGATTTATGGGCAATGGGTATAGATCCGAAAGATGTTCTAGCGCAAGACGATAAAATGAGGCTCGAAATGCACAAAATGCTGAAAGAGAGGGCTTCTGGTGGGGGGGGTGGAACGACAACAGAATCAAAAGACATGAAAACAGAACAAGATAACTGGAGCGATACCCTTCAAAAATATATGCCTAAAGCAAAGAAAAAAGGGAATAAATAAAATGGCCGATAATTTAAAAGAGAAGTCTTGGTCAGAACATAGTCCCGAAGAGGCTTGGAGTAAAACAAGAGATCAGTATATTAAGCAGGCTGGGGTAATGGAATGGCGAAAAAACAGAGATGCAATTAAAAAGAAATTTGACGAAACCTTTGGAGATGAAAAACCATATAGCGAAATATACGAAGGTATGGGAATGGGTGAGGCGGCTTTAAGGAATATTGCAGCATCACCAACATTTGCACACGCTGATGACGCTTATGCTAGAACGAAAGCACTCTATGATAAGATTACAACTGGTAAAGATACAACGGCCAAGCACTCAAGAGAACAAAACCTAGCCGAAGAGGCAGCATTTGACAAATATCCTTTAACTAGTTTAGCGACTGGTGCCTTGGGTGATGTTGCAACGGGTGCTGCCATTACTTATTTAACCGGAGGTATGGGTGGTGTTGCCGGTGGTGCTACGGCTGCCAAGGGCCTTACTAAGGCTCAAAAATTATATGATTACCTTAGTAAGGTGTCCAAAACAAAAAAACGGTTAGCTTCGGGAGGATTAGCAGGTCATGGAACCGCTACTGCTCCAGTGACCGAAGATCCATTGTCTACAGGCGCTAATGTCGGTTTCGGTGCTGCGATTACTGCCAGTATGCCAAAGGCTTTACAATATGCTGGAAAAGCAGTGCCGACTCAAAAGGTCACTAAGTGGTTTGATAAAGAATTAAAGCCTTGGTTATTAGATAAGGGAGGAGATTTAGCCCTTAAATCGGCCATTGGCTGGAGTAAAAAAGGATATAAAGAGGTAGCAAAAAGGAGCAAGGATCTACGTAGGGTTAAAGATGCATATAATAAAACTAAAGAACTGCTCTTAACTCGAAAGACCCCAGAGGGGGAGCTATTGGTGCAA
>Ga0080013_1001220_pt1 | contig 34795 bp, 49 predicted proteins | sample ETNvirenome_6_85_FD_69236 | JGI IMG/M metagenome (GOLD analysis project Ga0080013, IMG submission 69236) | Marine viral communities from the Pacific Ocean - ETNP_6_85 (SPADES assembly) (version 2) | ecosystem: Environmental > Aquatic > Marine > Oceanic | place: Pacific Ocean | collected 2013-06-19
TTTAGTAGAATCGTTGTATAGAAAATCTGGTGCTGATTGTGTTCCTATAGTATTAGTGAAGTTAGCTGGCGCACCAAAATTATTCGCAGCCGCTTTAAAAGATGTGCTGTCAAGTGTGGTAAATGTAAATGTCCCGCCAGCAAACGCTAAATCGTTTGCCGAGTGAGTAATGGTTATATCGCCGCTATCCCAATTTATCACCCCACCACTTGCTAGGAATAAATCACTCCAGGCTGTACCTGATATTCCTAATGAAGCCCCGTCATCTGTTGCTAACCCTAGAGAGGCGGCTAATATTTTATATATATCACTTCCGCCAACCTTAACGTCAATTTGGTCATCCGTATCTGCGGTAATAGACGTATCGCCGTCAACGTCTAAGACGATTTCTTCACCGTTGTGGTCTATTACGCCAGTTATTACTGTTTGCCCGTCCTTATCTACCGAATCGGTTAATGCCGTTTCAATATCCGTCATTGTGTTGTTGTGGGTAGTGGAACTAATGGTTGTTCCAGTTACAACAGGATTGCCAGCGGGGAGGTTATAAGTGCCTGAGCCGTTACGCGCCACTTGCATTCCCCGTTACTATTGTGTTGCAATGTTTAAACTTCATATAGTTAATCCTCATATATTTGTGATGCTCCTATTTGTGATGCTCCGGCGCTTATTGCTCTGCATGTGTTGATTGCTCTGCCATGGATACTACGGCTGTTGTTGCTCTGCCAGCGTTGACCGCAGTAACAATTTCTATCATAGCTTCTATTTCTTTTGCTTTAGCTCGCTTCATTACATCAAGCATAAAATTTGGATCTTTCATAAGTTCCCCAATACGCACTAATGTAGCTGTTTCTGTCTTACCAAATAGCCTTCTAAGCAAGCCGTTCACTACCATAACTGGTCGCCATAAGGCATTTATAAGTTGTGGGGGCTCAATTTCTTCTAATATTATTCCGGCCTTTTTGAGTCCTGCTTTAGCTAGAGCCTCATAGTTTTCTTTTCTGGTTAAATCCTTAGCCACACCACTAATTGCCTTCATTTGTTTGGGGGTTAGGACTTCAGATAATGACTGTCCACTTCTGTTAAACCCCGTTACCTTAGGGACTGTTTTTGGATTTCTAAGTGCATTAGCTATAGGTGCGGCTTTTTGTGGTGCAGCAGCTTCTGATGCGCCAACGGCTTTCGTTGGCTTATTAAGCTTCTTGCCAAAATGCTGTCCCAACTTCATTCTGTCGGCACGGTCAGATAATTTTTTATACTTTACTAGGTATTTTTTCCATATACCGCCGCTTGCTGGCTCCATTAAATCGTCAATAACTATTTGTAATTTACGCTCCAAACTAATTGCTAAATCGGTATCAAAATCCCCTTTTATTTTCATGTTATTTTTAATGTCTTTGCCTATGCCTTTCCTAATGGAATATAAATCTTTTGCGTTAATAGTATTGTTTTTAGAAAGCTTTTTGTATTCCGCAGCACTAATATTTTTGTTTTTAGAAAGCCCTGTTATTTTCTTACCTAAATCATCATCTAGTTGCCTTTTGGTAGCGTCTTTTATTTTTCTTACTAAATCATCCATAGTCTTTGTAACAGCATCAATAGTCCTTAATCCAGGTTCATTCCTTATTTTGTTAATATTGTCTAATAACGGTTTATTACTTACACCAGTGCGGTTAGCGGCATCAATAGCCGCTTTCCTCATAGGATCAGTAACTTTGTCCCTATGTCTTATGGCAGCAGCCAGATCATCTGCTGTACCACCTATCTTTTGTAAGGCTTTTGTTCTAGCACGTGCATTGGCTTTTGCAAGGTCAGTATATATTGTTGGCGTATATGCTTTGCCTTGCTCGGCTAGTGCCGAGAATTCAGTAGACCCCGCTGGGGACGCAGCTTGTCCAGCAGTTGGTTTACTACCTTTTACATAATCCTTACCCTCTCTTGCTTTTCTTGCAGCCTCTCGTAGGGCGTTCATTACTGCCCGAGTTCTATCCCCTGCCGCCTCCACAGCCATTCTCCCCACAATCGGATCATAGCCTTCTTTACCCCAGGGCTCCCAGACTCTCTTGAGTCCTCGCACTACGGCTCCTCCTGTCAAATCCCATATAGGTTTCACACCACGATCCCACACGGTCTTTATTCCTGGGCCTATAGCTTGCCCACCCATTTCAAACATTGCACCTTCACCAACATTCTTCACGCTTTCTTTTGCAGCCTCAACCATACCTGGATCAGGTCGATTGCCAAGCCATACATCCATTTGGTCTCCTAATGCTTTAACACTACCATAACCCAAAGCACCGCCAGCGGCAGCACCTAGTGGGCCAGTAGGTGCGCCAATAACACTCCCAGCAGTCAAGGCCCCCGTTGAAAGCCAAGGCTCAACATTGCTTTTAATATTATTGACAATATTCCATAATTCAGGGTTGTTATGCGCCCATGGTGGAGCATCTTTTGGCAGTACTTGATAACCATTGCGCCACTCCGGTTTGAAGATTGGCATCTGTTGGAGAAAGTTAGGTTCCTCTTGGGGTGCTTCACTTGGTAATGTGATAAGCCCGCGATTAACAGCCTCATCAAACTTTATCCTAGTTTCTGGATCAAATCTATCCTGAAGCCCTCTATTGGCAATCTCTTGCCATTTTTCCTTCTTATTACCTGACATTAATCAAACAACTCATCATCTGACAGATTGGAAAGGTTACTTTTCGGTAAATTCTGCTCAGAGGCTTTAGGTGTCATGTTTTCCTCCGACAGTTTAAGTTGGGCCTCTATTTCCGCCCTTTCTTCTGGTGTCAGCAAACTTTCCGCTTTTATTTTTGCTTGGGTTAGTATTCGCTCGACTTTTAAAAGTTCGTCTGCTGCTAATTTGTCACTAATCCTATCATTACCTAAAATAGTGGCAGCTTTTCCAAGCATTCTAGCTTCAAAATCAGATATAGCACCAGACCCCTCCATCTTTTCACGATTTTCTATCGAAAGGTATGCAACAATTTGCTCTATCTTTGCCTTAGCATTGGTAGTTCCTGGTAAGAACGTTGGAGTCAACCCCTGCATTGCACCGTAATAAGCATTCATATTATTCTTATGCGAGTTCAACCAAGTAATATTCTCTAAAATATTGTTATACCCTTTTATATTCTCGGGGGCGGCTAGCCGCGCCGCCTCGTCTGTTTTAGCCTTTAATTTTGCTTTCTCAATGTTTCCCTGCGTCTCTGGGTCATCAGTAGTGCGGACTAATGGGTCTCCCCCTTTGCCCGGTGGGAAGGTTATATTGCCAGTTCTGGTATCAAGTGTTCCAATTCCCTCGTTGGTATATACAGCAACGTAATAAGGATTGCCTGGAGCAGAATTGTTTCGGCTCGCCGATCTCAACTCAATTTCTTGTTTTTGCTGTTCAGGTGTTCGCACCCTATTTGCTTTAGCCTCGTCCATCTGCTGCTTAATCCACAACTGTTGGGCTAATGGTGATTGGTAGTTGGGCGTTTTTGTTTCGCCAGGAATGATAAGTTGATCTTTAGGCGCGTTACGCAAAGCATCTACCATTCCACGCAAACGGTTTTTTTCGTAGTCAGGGGAGATCCTTTTAATTATATTGTTCAATTCCTCTTGCTCAATGCCGCGATTAGTCTCTTCCCAATCCGCAACTTGCTCACCCTTCCTTTTGGCTGTATAAGCATTAAGACCAGCGGCAATAGCCCCTAGTGGGTTTCTAGCATACTTCCTGTTTGGATTACGTAACTGCTGTGAAAGTGCCTTTTGCCGTTCAATCTCTTTTAGTGATGTGTAAGTTGGGCCTCTATTTCCGCCCTTTCTTCTGGCGTCAAGTGCCTTTTGCCGTTCAATCTCTCTTTGTGATGTGTAAGCCATATTAAACCCTCACCGGAGCAAATCGACTAGTAACATGATCATATCCGTTAATACTTATTACATCGTTTGGATAAATCTCTTTTACCTCATCAGCCATATACCCCAAGTATTGGTTATCATTGCCAATGTAATTAAACAAATATGACATTAGCCCGTTTATACTCTTAACTGGTAAGATATTCTCCTTAGCCCGTCTATCAGACGCTTTGAGGGTAGCTGCAGCTATGCCCAAATCCCCCACGCCACCCCAAAAGTCACCATACTGCTGTGATTTAGTCTGGAAATTCTGTTGAGCAAAATTACCACCCGCTAGGGTAGCGTCAAATAAAGGCGCTGGTTGGACACTAGTAGGCTGATAACCCTGATAACTGAAAGGCTGTACCTGATTACCTTGTCTGAGCGCGTTAGTTTCGTTTAGAGGCACGTTACGGTCATAGGCTTGTTCTTGTATATAACGTCCCCTATCTGCTCCTGTAGCCTGTTGTGCGGCTTGCTGTTGGTTAATTTGGGCTGCTTGCCGCTGTGCGTCTGATTGGAACTGTCCAGCGCGTTCACCAAACTGTTGCGCTCTGATAGCGTTTAGATTGGCAATATTAGCGCCTTGCTCACCAAACTCCTGCCCTCGCTGGGCTGCGGCTTGTCTAACAACATCACCTTGCTGCCCCCAAAGTTGGTTTTGTCTCGCTATATCAAAATCAGACATTTGAGTACGTTCACCAAATTCCTGCCCTCTATTGGCACGTTGTTCTCCTAGCATCCTTGATTGTTCTTGCCCTGCACGTAGCATTGAGGCTAATCTGAAATCATTTTCCTGTTGTCCTAAATCTCTATTAGCCGTTTCCCATGCAGCGCCACCCCTGCCGTGTCCCTGAGTTAAGAGTTGGTTTTCCTTCAGTGTTCTACGTTCATCAAATTCAGGCTGATAGCGTTCCCTCATGGCTTCCATTATCCTATCAGCGCCGCCTACGGTAGCATCATCAACATTAGTTAAGCCCTGTTGATTTAATCCTCTAACGTTATTTAAGGCATTAGGATCATATTGTTCAAAGTCTCTTAATTGAGAGGGGTCATATTGCCCGTAATTCTGCATACCCTCTAAGTTAAGTCTACCTAAATCATCTACTTGATTTGGGTTATAAGCGTCAACTTGTGGTGCGCCGGAAGTATCCCAAGGAGTATTGAAAGTGCCGCTGACTTGGTTTAACTGATTTTGCCCAGCTTCCAACAAACCTATTTGAAGGTTTTGGTCTAGGTCGAATATTCTCTGTTGGGATGGAGATAGGGATTGGGTGATTGTAGCCTGATCGCCTCCTGGCCCACCAGTGTAAAATGCCTCTCGCCCCTCATCCCGCCCGTATTCATTGTAATGCGCTTCAGGCCCACGTTGAAATGCTGCTACACCAGGATATTTTTCTAAATAGGCTTGAGAATCAAACTCTCTAGGAGCGCCAAAAGTAATCTCCTGCGAACCCCAAGGGGTATAAACATTAGGATTGTTCATCCTGCCCTCAAGTCGGGCGGTATCTACATTAGCCGCGCCCTGCGCTTTGGCTGCGCGAGCATAATCAGGAGCAGGGGGCGGATCAGGTTTACTAAAGTTACAGTAGCGATGGTTTTCGTACTTGTTTAACTTTGATTTTAATCGGTCTTCAAATGTGCTTATTTCAGGTCGAGCCATTTACATTTCTCTCTCAGCATTCCGTAAATTATCATATCGTCATCAGGTAATGCGTTACGCATGTTTCCTTCGTACTTAAAGCCTAGATGAGTGTCAAAACGTCTGGCTACTGTGTTCTTCTTAGGGACAAGCCCCGTAATACGTCTTACACCAAGTTGATTAAAAGGATAATCAAACATGGCAAATAAAAATTCTCTCGTTAACCACTTCTTGCCTTCTACCGCTGCGATGTGAGCCATAATATTAGACCCTGTGGCGTGGTTATAGATAACTCCTGCTACCAATTCATCATCCTTAATAAGCCCTATAGCGGAATAATTCTCAAAAGGAAAGTGCTGTCTTTCGCCTATAATCCCCGATACAAAGTGGGCTATATCTTCCTTGGGTTGGGTGATTATCATTAAAACTCCAAAATTATGTCAAGGCTTAATTTCAATTTATTTTTCATTTGTAATTTCAATGACTTAAAAAGTCAATTCCTCTGAAACCCTTATAAATAGGGCTTATTAGCCATTTTGAGAAAACGCCATTTACTATACTTAGTATGTAAGTTAAATTAATTGGAGTAATGAAATGAACGATAAACAAGCGTTATCAAAAGCAAAAAAACTATGGGGTAAGAAAGCATTAATCGAAAAAATGCCCTCGCCGCATATAGGTAGAAACGGTCAAGTCCTTACTGGAACACATAAGGTTGGTGTTCTTATGGATCTCGTGCCATCCTTTCCTATGTTTGAAGTAAGAGGTAATGGTATGAATTGGAAAGAAGCGTTTGATAACTACGAGTCACGTTTGAAATAACATTAAGGGGCTTCGGCCCCTTTCTTTTATCCCACCACTCCCCCCGTTTCAAAGAGGTAATCTGTGGCGCTTAATCTCAATTCAATTGCATTAGAGGCAGTTTGCATCCTTAGCGCCGCGCTAGTCCCTACGCCGAAACAAGTCTGCCAGTTATCATTGATATTCAATGCTCCGCCCCAAGGGGCTTGATCCCATTTACTCGTATCCCATACCCCATAAGTAGTGGGGGAAAAGGATAGAGAACTAGCCGCTGGCTCATCCTTAAAGTCAACATTAATATCCGCTAATACTTCGGGCGTGCCATCTGAGAAGATAAAAGGTTTGATTAAAGAGAAGTTCTTTAATACGCCTGGAGAGCCAAAATAACTAAATGCCTGTTGTAGTTGCGTATCAATGTTATTACCATTGTCGTCAAACGACCCCCATAACTTCCCTACTACCTGATTACCACCATAGTAAGGTTGACCATTGAAAATAGCCCAACAATTAGCGTCAATTCCATTAAATAACGTCCACGCGCCTGTAATGGAGTTCATACAGTATTGCTTTTGGTTAGTCCCTTCCCCGAAAGGTACATTTAGGATTAACATATTTGCTTCGGGGTAGTATTCTAATTGCCAGCCAAAGTTATCATTGTATAAAGCAGCGGCGTTAGCAATAGCATCCTTAATGTTTAAGGTAATTGCTGCTGTCTTATCTGCGTTTGCTGCAATTAGCGCCTTTGAAAGGGGAAATATACCTTCTCTCAAGATTAATAGGGCTTCACCACGAAACTTAAATAATGGTCTTGTACCTATTGGTTCACCAATGTACCACACGCCTACTAATGACCACGTTGACAGACTAGTTGGGTCTGTTCCTCTGTAGGCAACTACCTCGCCCTCTGATGTAATAGCGTACCAATAGTCATCTGGCCCATCACCACCGTCAAAGGTATACGAACCTCCAGCGACTAAGTGGCCTCCACGTTTACATATTCCTGATAAGTCTTGTTTCTGTGCTGCACCGCCTACCGCGTCTACGGGGAAATACCAAGCGTATAACGTGTCTTTCTCAATTGTCCATAAACGTCTTTGGTGTACCCAAGGAGCTTTTAGTGTGGTTGCTGTTACGCCTGTTATAGCGGGGGTCGATACTCCTGTAATTGCCGTCCAACTGGAATCATCCCAATATTGCGGCGCGTCAGTTGCATTAAAGCAACATAAATAAGACGTACCTGAAGTATTGGTGAAATTAAGAGAGTCCCACCTTGCGTTAGTTAAGGAACTGACTACCGCCGCGCCTACTGCTCCCGATGATGTAACATTATAGAAAGCATCGTTTTCAGCCGCAAATAATGTTTCTGTCCCATCCGGCTTAATATAAGGCATTAGAGACTCTACTTGAGTAGATATACCTGTCACATGGTCAGTAACGCCCTTTCTAACCATAATATCCTTAGTAGTAGGCCACCAGTTTTCCATAATGGCTGCGTACTTTGAGTCCATCTCCGCGATAGAATCTATTGCATTTAAGCCCTTAACGGGGGCGGGGACAGATGTAGGGGTAGAAACCCTCTGCCTACGCCCACCCTTTAATAAAACAGGCTTCCTCATACAGACCAGGAACCTTGCGGAACAAGTATCCCAGGTATTCTATCCTCTCTACCAGTATTCGGCCTAAGAGTGCGTTTACCACCATCTCTAGCCATAGCGTCAACAACCCTTGATTCATAGATATTAAAGTCCTCTGCGTAGTCTAGCCCTTTACGCTTCATCCATCTCCATGTGATACCAAGGGCCATTAGGTCTTCATCCAATAAACCAACGTCATCGTCAGCAGCCCAAGCAGCCTGATCAGTCCCTCCGCTTGACTCGCACCAGTTCTTAGACTTGTACTCAAAAGCAATAGTATCCGTTGCGTTAGCACCATCAGGAGAGAAATACAATGTATTATTTTGAATGCGATATTGTGGATATGGGCCAGTAACGGAAAATGCTTGTAAGGCTTGCCAATCCCTTTGGTCTAACGGCCCCAATATTGGTAATTGGGTACTTCTATTCCACATTGTATCGTTGATGATATATTTGTAATCCGTTCCTGCAACAGTTGTCATTGCGCCTTGGGATGCTGCCGCAGATTGAGTAAATGTAGCCTCAATCTGCATTGCTTCCCAATCATATCTATCACCCAACTGCCTCCCTTCCCGTTGAGCCATTTGCAACAGTTGGATGATCTGTTTATCCGTATTACCGATAACGGTTGTCGGAGATGCAAGCCCTATTTCTGTAGCCACATCTTGTACGATACTAAGTAGTGTCATTAAGCCTCCACAGGGGGATTCGCTGCTATTTTCATTTCAAGTTCATGTAATCTATCTTCCATAATTTTCTTATCGTCTTGCGCTGTTTGTAACTGAGATTCAAGTGAACTTACCTTTTCAGTTACCGCGCCATGATCAGTTGCGCTCTTTAAATAAGTCTTTGCTTTCTCCTTTAAAGCCCTCCCACCCATACCGATTAACTGCAATCCTTCATCATTAGCATTTGCTAAATCTTCAACAGTCCTGATATTAGCATTTAAGACATTCTCTATTTGTGCCTTGTCGATTTGAGGCCATGTTTGTAAGGGAGTGCCTTGAGCCGGTAATTCACGCTTCTCAGACCATGCGGCATAGTGCTGTGTGCAGAAATCATAATACTTCTGCGAGATTTGTTTGTTGTGTAAACGCTCTCCAAGGTGGGCTAACCAATCCCCTACTTCTTTTTCAACAATGGTCTTATTATCACCCATTGGTGTCAGGCTGACGATAACAACATTATCGTACATAATCCTGCCCGCCTTTATGGTTTCGGCGCGGTTCTCTTTAACATCATTACGGTAATCAATGTACGGAGGGGAGTCCTCCATTAATGCGATAGGCATGTTTGACATAGTGTTCTCCTGTGTCGGATTGGGCTGTCTCACGACAGTCGTTAGGTACTACTTAAACGCAGTTACGCGCATATCTCTTGCTACCATGTGAAAACGCGGCTCTGAGAATTTAATATCTCTAAAGCCAGCATTCTGTAATTCTTGTTGTAATTCATCGACAGTCCAGCACCATTGATGCATCATGTCGGGTTTAGTGTCTCTAGGGTCGCCAAATATCCCTAATAAGGTAAGTTTAAGGTTCTTTTCGCCATCAACGATTGATTTAGCTATCTTATTCATGCAGGGCATTTCTAGGACTAACTTCCCACCTTCTTTGAGAGTATCAAACCATATTTCAAGTATTTTATGTATCTCTAATCTTGGTAGGTGTTCAAATAAGTGAATAGCTTGTATTTCATCGGCAAAGTCTACTTTTCCGAGTCCACACACATCGGCGTTTATATCTTGATCGCCATGCCTGTCAACATTAATCCATCCAGGCCAATACTTGTCTCCTGCCCCTAAATGGATTCTAATACGCTTTTCCATCTCTCACCTATAGTTTTGGGGGAAAATCTGTCTCGTATGTAACCCTGTGCCTCTAGGACTAAATCTGTTAGATCGTCTTGAAACACACTAGCCCATTGCATTCCTGTGTATAAGTTGCCAACCCACATCACCTGTCTAAATTCCCTATAGGAAGGGTGGTATGAGCATACGGGGAAACATCCTGCTCTTATTGCATCTACAACTCTGTTGGAAGTCTTGTATTCAGACCCTTCGCTAGTGGGGAATAGGGCTATATTGGCTTTATGTAGTGATTCTGTTTGTGCTTCGGGTGACCAAAGTAATGTTCCAGGGTAATGCTTAGGGCCGGACATAACAGATAATTCATAATCCTTGATTATCTTATCTTTCCACTTCAGAATGTCCTTATAGTTGCAATTATGCCCCCACCAAAAGGCTTTATTGCCTACGGGGTGAGGTTTAGTTTCATCCTCTTCGTATGGGTCGTCAATAACCTCTGCGTTTCTACCACATTCTTCCTTTAACATATCCCTCATAACGACTGTTGGGCAGATGATTAAGTCAGCAATATCCATCATATCGTTGTAGATAGGGCCAAACTCAGGATGATTAAGATGATCGTCACATATATCAACCACAATCTTAGCGCCTTGAGACTTGTATTCTTTGGCTAACTCTGGATCTGAATCATAATGAAAGTTTCCAGGTTTACCAAATACCACAATATCGGCATTCCCGATATTTATGTCAGACTTCCAACCTAACTTATTTAACTCTTTACTAGGTATTGTCGCCCTTTTGCGGGAAGAACCCATATTAGAAGCAACACCTGGATGTATAAATACTACGTTCATCCGAAAGGGTTTAAATATTTAAGTGTTGGAAACTTCGCCTTAAACACATCCTCATAATTCCATGCCGTTAATATCACTAAATCAGGCGGCTCTATCTCAAACATAACCTCCGGCATAATCTCTATGGCTGTGCCTGGAATATACCTACCTTGTTTCTCAGGAGTGTTATCAACGCAATAACTGATTGAATCCTTAACCCCGAAATGGTGGATAGACGTACATGCCTTAGCCGCCGCGCCAAATAACGCTATTTTATCCTTATGTTGTAGTTTAACCTGCCTTACGGCAAATACTACTTTGTTCTTTATTTTCTCTATTTTGTGCTGGAAATCAACCCAATCTACTCCCATATCGGGGATAATCCTCGACCTTCCTGTTCGACTCGCATATATCCTAATTGACCCGCCATGAGTATCAATATATTCAAACTCATTAATAATAAGTCCGTAACGTGCCAGAAATCTCTCAAGCGGTTTGAGCGTATGGTAATCAAGATGCTCATGATAAATCATATCAAACATCCCTTTTTCTACTAAGTCAATGAAGTATTGCACCTCAAAGACCACCGTTCCTTCATTCTTTAGGCAAATGTGAATCCCTCTAAATACATCGTCTAAGTCGTTAATGTGGGCAAAAGTGTTTAGTGCAACAACAATATCGAACTTTTTACCAAGCCTTTCTGCCTCTTTCTCAGTAAAATAACCTTGTAATATTGTTCCTTTGTAGGACGGGTCAACGCCAAATGGGGTAAAATCTTCTTTATCCGCTTCATCCAAGAACAACCCATTATTAGAGCCAATCTCAAGGAGGCTATAGGCATTTGGATACTTCCGCCTTAGTGTCTTGGCTAATCGCCTTAAATGCCCCCTGAAGGCTTCTGGTGTCCGATATTTGTAATCACCAAATAATGTTTCTGAAGGAACAATATGCCTCAACTGTACGTGTTGACAATCAAGGCATTCCACCAATTCTAGTGGGAAAAATTCACCTGAGTTTGGTTCTTTTGGAAATGAGTTAGCAATGGGTGTTGGTGTTAATTCAAGGACTTCCCTTAAATCGCCGTGACACATCCGGCAATCATATCTTTCCCTGATCATATTTCGTCCAACTGCAAGCAGTTAGTCATCTCAGCAAATTCCGTTACCCACTCATCTGCGTAATCACAGTGGGCATACTCTTTAAAGTATGGGCCTCCTACCGTCCAATGGACTAGTTTTGCGTCAGGGTTGTAGGGATATTCACCAACAAGGTGATTCCAATCTTGTGATAAGTTTCCTATCCTATCCTCTTCAGTCCATTTAAACTGGTGTAGATTAAGCCCTGTTGCTTGCGTTATATACTCAGGCGTTAACCTTCTTGTATGAAAATGAGCGCAATTCCACAATATAACAGAAGACCAATTCTTCTTCTCGTAAGGGTATTGTTTTGCCCCTAGATACTTAACCTGATCATGTGGGGTATAGTCGTGCTTGACTACCTGTAAGGCTTTGTCAAACATTCTCTGCTCCCATAGATCGTTAATATCAGCCCTTAGCATCATATCGCAATCCATCCATATAGCGTGACCCTGGAATCCACATAAATAAGGCACTAAAAACCTTGAGAATGCAAATTCGTTGGATTGCTTTATGTCCCTTTCTCTGTTGAAAAACTCTTTAAAGTTATTTAGATAGATAGGCGTTATGGATACAGGTACGGTTGCTTTATTGATGATGGAGTTGCATAATGTATGATAAGCAACATTCTCTACATCATCTTTGCCTATAAATATTCTAATCATTTCACTACCTCTTAATGTCAATTAAGTTGAAGTCTTGTTTCTTTCCTCTATTATAGTGCTAATTAAACCATCACCCCTAGATTCTATTTCTAAATCGGGCATAACGTCATAAATGTCTTGGAAGTCTTTTGCCTGTTGCGCCATAGCGTAGTTACAGATAAATTTCCTTTCTCCAACGTGTACGTCAATGGTCTTGCCTGTCTTTCTGCCTCCAATCGCCTTATAACCACCTACGTTACAGGAGTCATATCCATACAGGATTATCTTCCTGAATCCTAATATATAACCTAGATTGACAGCGCGTAAACCTGAAGTTGTACCACCACCTACGGCTACTAGTTGATTCTCCTGTAAGACCTTGTTTTCCTCTTCCTTGGATATAGAGTGCCATACTAATACCTGCCTTCCCTTTAGGTGGTCAAACATCTCTGCATGGCAGCGTGAGGCTAACATATAGACTGTTTGATCGTTTGGAGTGGCAACGGTATGGATGCGATCGGATCTTGGATCACAATTAACCCATCCGTCAGGAATGATGTTGTGACCCGTTAGAAACTCATGCGCTTCCTTTATTGCCCATATACAGCGCCCTTTCTCTTGGTGTTCGCGTATTTCGTCAGCAAACCCTAGAACGCTTAAACCACTCCCCACAAGCACAAGTGTTCCATCGTGCATGAAGGGAGAGGGTACTAGTTGTGGAAGATTTCGCGCTAGGCAATCGCGTATCTGCTGTGGATTAGCAGTACCATATTGCTCAACACTAATTTCCAGTGGTTGCACTTACGCAGGATTAGCATGTGGATGAATGTGAGCGCCATCAGGAACCATCAAAGTAACTGCCGTAGCGTTACTAATAGTGGTCTTAGACACAACACCAGCAACCAAAGCCGCTGATATTGTTGCATCGTCCATCACACCAACAGTCGTTGTGGTATAGAGTGTAACCCTATCCGCACAAGCACTTGCCAGTTTGCCTTTTGGTCGTCCAGATACCTGAACCCATCCGTATGAACTTGGTGCAATACTCGTTTGACACCAACCTACTTGCTTACCAGAACCAGAGCCGTCAGCAACATTAGCTGTCGCTAGACCTTGAAGGGTGTAATCAACACCAATGACAACGCCATTGTAAGTTGATACGCCGGATGTTGACTGACAATAAACCGCATCGCCGCCATCACTCGTCTTAACCTTCGTTCCTTTTGCAAACTCTGGGCCTTGTGCGGAGGTGCGTACTTGTGTCAGGTTAACCCCAACCTTACCATCTGTTACAAATATAGCCATGATAAGCCTCCTAAGCCTTTATGATCCCTTGAAGTTCACGGTTGCTGCATACTAAGTTACCCATCCAAATAATAGGAATAACTACAGCGTCCTGGTTTATCGCCCGCATTTCAGGGACTTCCGTCATCTCTGCATCACGGTGGCAAACCAACTCCAAGAAGTCAGTGTTAATGAAATATCCCGATGCTGCTGGGATGCCCGAACCGCCGTCAAATATTACATCGGCAGTTTTATACTTCATGGAAACAAAACCCGCGCTTGCATTATCCGATGACAGGTTAGTGTCAGACGTATAACGCTTTAGGCTGGTTTGTGACCCTTCAAAGAAGGTGAAGTAGTCATTCGACATAGTGATAAGATCAGGCTTGTCTGAACCACGAACTAACTCCAGCCAAAGCTGAAGCATGAACGGGTTTTCAAACGTAGTCGAACCAACCGTTATCGCACTACCACTAATCGGAGATGCCGCACTCTGTACGGTACTCTGCCAAAAAGAGAAGTTTGTCGAGTTAATGCCTCCGACTGTACCCGTACCAGCATTACTGATAATAGCCTGTAAACCGTTAATCTGATTTGAGGCTGTGCCGTCTGAGTAAATGTCTGAAGACATATTGTTTTTGAAAGTACGCATAGCATTAGTTAAGCGAGATTTCGCTAAGTTAATGATGCGCGTGTCGCCGGAGTTAATCCGCAGTTCACGACCAGATGCCGTCACATGGACAGCCGCTTGTTTCCAGTTGTATTCCGCAGCACTGAGAACGTCAGACGCACTAATATTCAAACTATCATATCCAGAATACCGTTGATAGGTACTATTCTCTGCATAATCAAGCTCACATACTATTGTGAGTCCACCATCTTCAACTCGTTTCTTGCCCTTTGATACTATTCGAGCTAGTAACGCATTGTTGTTGGTTACATTGTCAGCAAACTCTTTCTTGTGCCTACGGAACGCGGTTGTAACCAGTTCCGTAAAGGTACTATTGGGAGATGCCATAGTTTTTCCTTACGCCTCACGGCGTTAGATTGATTTATTGTCGATGCTGTATATCGTGCATCGTGTCTTTGAGGGTATCGTTTAAGGAGCCTGTGGGCTTACTTGGTTTTTCGTTATAAGAGCCTTTCTGCTGTAAGTTAACCTTATCAGCCTTCTTTGCCTTGTCAACGAGATCCTTTTTCTCCTGCTGTCGCAGGGATTCACCATTAGTTGCCTGTTCTGACAACAGTTGTTGGCGAATAATTGGATCTGCCCATATAGCTCGGTCATAAGCATCCTCTAATGAAAGAGATTGCCCGATACTTGCCTCTTGTTCGATGTAACTAGCCATACTATTACTCACAATGTCAAAGTGTGGGTATTTAATGCCATTCTCATCTGTAGCGTTGCGGAACGCTTCTACTGCTGTGTCAGCCTGTGTATCCTCAAATTGTTGAGCTTGAGCATCACGTTGCTGTAATTGGTTCGTAAGTTGGTTGATCTGTTGTTGAAGTGGATGCAACTGCTGTTGCAACTGATTCTGCGCGGGATCAACTTCCTGTTGGAACACTGTCATATCCGCACCATACTGCTGTGCGGCTTGTAATAATACATTAGCCTTAGATACGGGGTCGCCCGTATTAAGCTGGTAAAACGTGTTCAGCATGGTTTCTATCGCCTGTTTGGGCGTAGAACCTACTGAGTTAATAGTTGCTATGTAGGGCTGCACAGATTGCATAACCTGTTTACCATACTCAGCATCATTTCTATATTGATTTATCCCTCTACCTACATCTGCCTCGCGTTTAATAATCTCATCGCGGATAGTTGGATCAATATCCTTCCACTTTAGTTTAGCCTCTGTTCTCCATGTAGTAGGTGGGCGCTCAAGAGATGGGTTTGTTTCTTCCTGTATAGGTTCTTCCGTGACTTCTTCGACTTGCTCTTCAGCCCCCTTAATCTGTACGGGCTGTTCTTCCTCTACCCCTATTTCGGGGAGGACTTCAGATACGTCTTCCTCTGCATCGTCCTTATCTTTAGCTTTGAACCGTCCTTGTTCGTCACGTTCTCTTTTTGGTCTTGCCTCAACCTCAGTTTCTTCCTCCACAACTTCTGTAGTGGTTTCTTCTGGCTCATCATCTCTTGATTGAATATTCTTTAGTTCTTCAGATAAAATCTCATCTAGGTTTACATCGTCGTCAGACATTGCATTGCTCCAGCTTGATCTCCTTCTAGAAAGGAGATGTTAGGGATAGGTACGCTTCACAGCGTTCCGTTAATCTTCACCAAATGTCCAAGAAATCTTGTCCGATGGCGCAGGGTCTACATTACCGTTTTTTAAATCTTCGTGGGTTTTAGCTACACATTCGCCAAGAGACTTATCTAGTTTCTCGTCTGAGTAACTCTGAAATCGTGCTGCTTCCTGTGCCTCTATTTCCCTTCCTTCATAAACTCTACTATTATTCTTTAATAGGTCTTCCCTATGTGCTTTTCTTGACATTATAGGCTGCATGTTAATAGGTGAATAATAAGGATCAATATCACCTACAACGTAGTGCATCTTGACTTTAGGCACGTAGTATTTAGCATTCCATTCTGCTATTGGGATTAACTTACCTGTTTCCTCATCTCTTTTAAACCTTCCCGCTTCCTTCTTGCCACCAAATATCCTATCGTATTCAGCATCAACATGGGATGTTTTTACCTTAGTCGGGCGGCGTTTGTCACCCTTTCCCCCTGCGCTAAGACTCACGTTTCTTCTTCTTTGGTTTGTCAAGTGCTTCTATCACTTTTTCTATTTCTCCCACCTTGGAATCAACAGATTTACTCATGGCAGCGGCAAATTTCTCTAATCCATCCACTTTTACAGGTTTTTCGCCCTCTTTTGGCGTTTTAGCACTCTGTTCTGCTATATCACGGCTTTTAACCATCTCGATAGCGGCACTACGGGTCTGATTCTTACCATCATCCTCATATTGTTTGGTAACTTGGCCTAATTGCTGTTTTAGAGCAAAAATCTGTTCATCAAAAGCAAGTTTCTGTGCTTTCTCAGCCAAGGCGTTACGGGCTTTCTCTGATTCCAACTTATCACCAAACTTCTTAACAGCATCGTCAAAAACTTGACTACTTCTTACTATCTCTGCCTTAGTTTTCTCAACCACTTCAGTTAACTGCTGTTTACTTTGTGCTTCAACCTGTTGAGCCTGTTTAATGGCATCATTGGCGAGATCTTTGGCACGTTTAATCTCTTGTATGACATTTTCCTTTAATTTGCCCTCAGTTTCAGTAACTTGCTGTTTAGCCTGTTGTTGGGCTTGCTGGACTTGTTTTTCAACCTCTTCCTGTGGAACGCCCTTAGATTGCTGCTGCGGCTCTATGTTCTCAATAGCATCCTCAACCTCTCTTCCTAGTTTAAATCGCCTCACAGCGGATAGGAGCATGGATTTAGCGGTATCTATAGTCATTACACCAGCTTCGATAGCGGGAGCAACCTCGGCAAAGAATTTAGTAATGCCGCCTAGTAATTCAGTAACATTCTTTTGATCTTCTTGCTGTTGTGCCTGAATAGTGGAATCAGTCTCAATATCAATACGATAATCCCGCATCATATCGTGTTCCATTACTTCCTTAATCTCTTCCCATGAGGGGGTTTGTAATATCTCAAGCAGTTGAGGCGGGGGTGGTTGAGGTGGTTGCCCCATTTGCTGCGCTTGCTGTTGTTGCATTTGCATCTGCATCTGCGCTTGCTGCTTTTCTTCCTTAGTGGGAAATTTCAACCCCGTCATTAAGCGTAAGGTGTCGATGTTGAATCGTTCAGCAATCAGTTCAGTAGCTATTCTAACCAAGTCTCTAGAATAACGGGCAACTTCCTTTTGATTCTTTTGTATCCTTTGTGAGGCAAAGTCAGCTTTTAGTTGCTGCGCTCCTAAAGTTTCGTTTGGGTCGGTATCTCCACGAAGAACGTCTGATATGCCTGTTATCTCATAGATGTTCTTTAATAGCGCTTGACGGTACTGATAGAGTTGTACTAGTACCTCGGCATACATATCTATAGGAAGTGTCCATATAGCCTTTTCTAGGCCACCAGCTTCCATTAATCTAACTATATTCTCGGCAGGGACGAAAGAGTTATCAAAAGAATCAAACAACTTGGGCAGTTCGGCTATGGTGGAATCATAAATTCCGCGTAAGCGCAAACCTTCCATGATTTTCTTAATACGGTTGGTACAAGCCTCTAACTCTTTAGCTAGAGTCTCGTACATGGAGTACAAAGTGCTAGGGATTAGATTGGTGCTTGATTCAATCGCGTATAATGGTCTAGGAATAGGCCAGAAATCCCTTAACTTTAATTGGTCAGGCTCTTTTGACAGAATAGCATCTTTATAGGTAGGCGAGAAAAAGATAACCTGCTTGGTTTCTTTATCCCACACTTCCCATATTAAGGCGCGTTTGAATATTAACTTATCATTGTCATCATTACCATCATCCTTGCGGTTATCGTCATCTGTGATAGTCGCATCGTAATGGATCTTATCTTCAAAGCCTGGAAACTTCTCTTTAATTTGGTCTTTGGTTAACTTATGCCTAAAGGCAACCCAAGGCACTTGAAACCAACTCTTTCCAGGGCCACGCCTGAAATCATCCCATTGCACCTGTTCAAATTTAACCTCTTCAAAGGCTAATTCCTCTTCAGGTTCATCGGGGGCATTTGTTCCTGCCTCTTCAACTTTGGACTTGGTAGCAAAAGACGGAACGTATCTAACTCTTGTTACAGCCCTTCCAGGTAAAAGAGAATCATTGACAGCCGCCATCATAGGGACATCAAAGTCTTGTGCGTCTAAGGTGTAAGTAATAGACCGTTCACAAACCTCCGCTACCGCTTTCCCTAACGGGTCTTTGTCTCTGTACCTACGTCTAATATCGGGCCGTGGGGTAGAGTTATACAGAATTGGGCGAATAGTCTCAGTATTAGCCCAGAGGATGTTAAATGTCTCTCTACGTTTAGCAGAGTCATTATTAAACCAAACATCACGCCTGTATATCTTTAATGCTTCGTGTCCATCCCTGCGCCAGCACTCTTCTGTCTCGGTGGCTTTCTTGATTTCAAGTGACCATAGTTTAACCTCACCATCTTCACCCTTTTCAATATCTTCCCGTTGTTCTATTGCGCCTTCGTCATTCATTTTATTGCTTTCCGTCTCATTCTAAGAAATTTTCCATTTATTAGCACCCACCACCTATTCTTACGGGAATATCCTGTTACTATCGCTTTTTCACCATTCTCAGTTAAAAACTCAAATCCCCTAATGTCTTCAATATAACCAATATTCTTAATTTTACCATCCCACCCAATATATAATTTCTTTACGCGCAGAGATGGAGGGGGATTGTAAAATTCTTCTACTTTTGTTTCTTCATGCGAGTGGTTCCACCACGCAGACTTAAACAACATTTTAGCCGCTTGATAATTTATCGGTGTTGTATGGCTATCTATGCCATCTAAACAACTACGCATTAGTGTGGCATCACTGTAGTTTTATCTTCTTCGTAAGAGTCTTGTTTGAGATGTTCTAATAGACTTTTCATGGTCTTATTTTGGTCATTTAGGCAACTGATTACATACTCCATGCAAGTCTCTATCGACTTAATTCTTGCTTTGAGTAGCAATACATCTGTATTCACAACCTCTTCATTCACAACCTCTTCTGTTAAATCTGTTAAATCTGTTCCGTTAGGCACAATCTAATACCTCCTCATCAACTGTTAACGTAGTGCTAACCTTGATTTGATTGATATAAGGGATTTCTTCAGGGTTATCATAAACCATCAAAGTCTCATCAATTACAATATTCATACAAGGTTGCCATCCCATAATCTCATCACCTTTAACAGCACCAAAGCGGATAAAGGTATTATCAGGAGAGAGTTGTTGGTGGTTATGCGGGTCGATAGTTACTTGATAGTAAATAATCCTCGATCCAGGTATTCCTTGTACTTTTTCATCAGTAAGGAAATGACATATAACTACACAAGGTACTTTGATTTCTTCTGTTGCATTCATTTTAAGTCTCTATAGATTACTGTTAGATTTCCTGTACTGGAATCATGTGGGTCAACTATTAAACTAGTCTCAAACCTTGTTGGAGGTGGTTCTTTCAACGTACCAGCGGCAAGTGAGGCGGGTAAGGTAAATACTACGTCTGTCCCATCCTCAATATTAACAGCATGGGCCGATAGCACTGTATTAACATACCAGCCAGCCAATAAAACAGGAGCAGTAGTAACTGTTGTTATATTATTAGATAAGTCAACAATGGCATGTTTATACTCAGCCGCCACATTCAATACCCATTTCTGTTTCTAATTGTACGTCTGTTTGCTTTGCCATTAATATTCTATTCCTGCTCTACGTTTTCTTACCATTTCTCTCATTTCATCAAAACTGCCTTGTACGGGGAACCTGATAGGTACATTCTTTTCTTTTGGTTTATCTTCTTGCCATACTACGCCTAAGTATCTAAAAGCATCTGCTGTATGGATTGTCCAGTCAGCCCTAGCCTTATCCCTAAAACACTTCTTATCATCGTCCCACTCCCTTTGGTGTTGTCTTAGGCATTCAATGCCGTTGTGTAGGTCATCTTGGCTTTCAATAGACTTGCTAAAGTAAACTCTAGGAAACATCTGTCTAACTGCCTTCCTGCCATCTTCAATAGATAGGTTAGGGACTATCCTTACCTTGTTCCAACCAAAGACAGCGGCAAACTGCTCTTCAGTGGACTTATTCATAGCCGCTAATGTCTTGTGTTTAGCATCATGCGGTAGATGTATAGCCTTGTAATGGTATTCCTTACGGTGTTCTAGTCCTGCTATCGACTTGCCTTTCCTTACAACTAACTTATTATGTATATTGTCCAGCTCTACTGTTCTGCCTAATAATTGGCTGCAATAAAATGCTACGTCTTTGAAGTTGCTTGCATGGTGTTCTAATACCCTAATTTCACCGCCTATTACTTGATAGATCCAAATAGCAGTATCATCAGTCCGGCCTATGTCAAATACTGCTTCTACTGGATAGTCATCATTATAAGGAACATCACATATCCTTCCCCATTGATCTATGTGCCTAAATTCAGCTCCATAATAGGCTCCTAAAATGGCAGCATCAAAGGAACAGTAGTATTCTTGCTCAAACAGTGCTACGCCAACATCTTCGCCATAAGTGCTAATGTATTCTTTGCGTTCAATGTCTAATTGTTCAGGTGATAACGCTTTAGTATTATCAACTGTTAATAATTCAGCAAAGGCGTTTGGATCATCTTGTGCGGCTCTGAATGTATTATGAGCGTGATTCTTGCCTCTAGGCGTAGTAATGTAAACTTGATAACCGTTGTTCTCTGCCAATATTGGTCTTAAATATCCCCTGACGCTAGGATTGGCTAATGCCCATTCCGAATATGTAATACCAGCGGGCGGACTTCCTATGGCAGCTTCATAATTATCAGATCCTAAACATTGCCATGTTGACTCGTTAAACTTACTCCTGACCATCATATCTGTGTCACGATGGGTGAACAGTTCAGAGGGAAACGCCTCCTTTATCCTTCTCTTCCCCGTATGCGGGTTGACGGCTTCCCAAATCGCCTTCCTAACTTGGTTAGCTAGGGGCAGCATGTGCCAGTACGTTGCGGGTCTGTCAACCATCTGTCCCGCTGCATGGTGCATACATATCTCATCTTTACCAGCCCGCCTATGCCATATTAATTCAGCATGCTTACCTCTGTGTTCAAGATAACCCCATGCGGGTAACTGATAGTCTCTAGGCTTCCAGTTATGCGGTATCTGCACTATATATATCTAATAAGATCAATCATCAAATTGTAATTCTTGATACCTATCCAGATTATTCGCCAACTCGTATTCCTTATCATCTTCGGCTTCGTGCTCATCTGATTGGCAATAAGTACGCTCACCGTCTCTGGGGATGTAATACTCATGATTAAGGATCTCCAAGATTGTCTTTTTTGCCATAGCCACCCTGCTGTTGGGTAGGGTTATTTTTTTCATCATGCTAATATTTTCTCATGGATACATGCTAATATTTTCTCATGGATATTTGATATTTTCTCATGTGTAAGTGTATGACATAAGTCATACAATAAATAATCTTTTAATCAATGAGAGGATAAATAAAGATGAACTATACATTGTCACTCCGCTTGTATTCTAACTTGAGAGTAATTGATCAGTTTAGAATGTGTACTTCTAGCTACTCTGAAGTTTGGAAACAGATAGAAAAACATAAAAAGCTTGGTTTTCATGGCTTTCTCTTTTCACAAAATGCTAGGTCTATCATCTATTCATTCTAAGGGGGGTATAAATATGAAAACAATAGTTACACAATATGATTTTATTCGCGCATTTGATGACATGGATCGCTCCGATAACTTTACAATCGAAGGGAGGAAGGCACTCTTCGATTGGATCGAACAGATGGACGAAGATTGCAACCACGAAACAACGCTTGATGTGATCTCACTATGCTGCGAATTTACCGAATATAAAGACCTGACGGAGTTTAGATCCGATTATCCGCTTGCCTTAAATTATTATTTTTATATCGATATGCAAGATAAGGTGGAGTTAAATAGAGCAGCGCGGGACGAAATATTCGCAACAAAATATCCATACGGCTATACAAAGGCGGAGTTGAATCTTTTAGCGCGGGACGAAATAAGCGACACCACCGTCTTAATTCCAATTAATGACAAATCATTTATCATTCAGAACTTTTAGTTCTCATTGAGCCTACTTAGCCTGCCTGGTGCAGGCTTTTTTTTGCCCGCCTGTTCCGTATACATGACGCGCTCTATTTTAACTTCACCCGAGTGCTCAAGTTGTTGTTTGTCTGAATAGCCATGCTTACCCAGCACAAGTTTGACTATAGTTGGGTTAAATGTGCTATTTAAACCGTTGGATATAAGTACGCGCTCTTGTTCTGTCTTTAGTTGTCCTAATATGTTAGATAACTCCTTCTTCCCATCTTGCTTTGCCCAAACGTGCAACGTCTCTCTGCAAGTACCAACAACACTTGCCAAGCCAGCTACGCTAGGGATTAAATCATCGTAATCCTCATAATTATCAACATAATGCCGTGCTTTATCGACTAATTCAGTCGTATACTTAGTTGGTCTAGCCATTGGTTAGTGTCTGCTATTATTTTGGTTTATTTGTACGATTTTGAATGATTTTACTTGATTATATGATCTGACTGTACTAGTATTTAATTATGACTACATTGCAAGCAACTTCAAAAGGCCCATTTAATAATGATAGAGTTAGATTCCTATTCCAAGGTGATCATAGGGGTATTAAGCTTTATTGCCCCAAATGCGCAATCAAGACAAAGCACATTAGATCAGGATTCAATACCAAATTAATTAAATGCGATACCTGTGGTCATATACACTAATACTTTAATAAAAGGGGAAAGATGTATGATGAAACCACTCAACTTACGACGTAAAGACTTCAAAACAAGTAGAACATTACGGAATATGGCATTAGGTCTAATAGAAATAGACGATCATAATTCTATCAAGTCAGCAGTAACAAAGTGTGCTGAATTAGCGAATATAACAGACGGAGTACTAATTGATTACACTATATTCAGATTAGTAGATCCCAACGACTAACAACTAAACAATCCCCCCACTTAACCTAGCCGCTTTATACTTATATAGGGGAATGAAATGCTAAATTGGACAATATGTTTTCAAACAGTAACGCCAGAATCAGCTGAGCAAGGTGATTTTGATAGTCATGGCTTTATCGATCAATATGGCTTTAAGTACGATTGTGATCAATGCGTTAAAGATGATGATTTTCCTAACCATACGGGATCAATCAGTGAATTGATAAACGATTGCCATAAATACGGGATAAATGCAGATGAGGGTGCGGATTGGCTTTATAGTGTAGATCCTGACGTTGACTACCAAACAGGTGAGGACACTACCTATTCACTACATATTGAAGGCGTATCGCCTTTTACACAGTCCCGCATACATCAACTAGTAACTAACTAACCAATATAAACATATAGGGGTAAGAAATGAAAACTACAATCCAATTATTTAACAACTCTGGCCATAGTCAGTCAATGCGCGAATTCAAACGATTTCGGCACAATGGCAGACTGTCACTTAATAGCGTTGCATCTATAGTAGATAGGCGTTATCCAGACAATCTGATCCAGCCAGAATTCAATATCATGAAAGTAGTAGTGAATTACAGTTAACCAATAGCTAACAACTAAACAATCCCCCCACTTAGCCCGCATTGTGCGGGCTTTTTTTTGTCTACTATTTTTAGTCATTTTATCTCATGGGTATTTAATATTTTCTCATTGGCAAGTATGTCATACGTTTGTAATACTTGTCTATGTAATTAATATTAATCTAATTAGGGGATTTTAAATGACAACATTAACTAAAAAAGAATTAGCAGTATTAAAAGCAATCGACCGTTCTGAGTACGGTGACCAACTAACCGATACAATATGGACTTTTTCAATATTCTATAACATCTCCGATGAAGAAATACAGTCTGAGGGAATTACAGAAAGATCATTGGGTGGAATAATCGCATCTTTAAATAACAAAGGCTTGGTGCGTTCACACAAGGGATGCGAGCCAAATGAAGATACAGTAACCATTACTGATGCGGGTGCTAAGGTTTATATCGATGCAGTAGATGACGTTCCGTTTAATTTCACCCACTTTGGGATCTACTAATCTGAATATAGTGTAATCAATTTTAACAAATTGCATTAAGTACGGTTATCAATGTACGATGTGTCCAATGTATTATATTGAACGTGAAGCATTAAAAATCTACAAGCGTTAGTTACCCTTGACTGAGAAGTAGTATTAATTTTTTAAATCAAAAATAGGAGAATGAAATGTCAAATTATTCTTATTACGAAGCGGAGAATTTCATTTACGAAATAAGCCAACGGTTAGCCGACGAACCGGATTACGAAGACTACCTAATGGACAAGTTATTGCTGCTAATTTTTCATCTAAAAAGGGGTAAAAATATGATTAAAACGAATAATATTGACAATTTACGCCAACGTATAACGGAAGCTGTCCGTAACTATAATTGGAATAAAAATCTACCAGAGTGCCTTAAAACGACAGACGAGAACGATAATATGTTTATCCTGACTCAGGATGATCTTGCGGAACTAAACGAAGCCTTTGAAACGTTACCAGCAGGAATCAGAACTAAACTTATCGATGTTTTCGTCAACAGTCACATTCCTTCGATTGAAAAGTGATCGGAGCGATTGTAAGACTGTTAAACCACCTTATACAGACTAGGGGATAAATATAATGAAAACGAATAATATTGACAATTTACGCCAACGTATAACGGACAGAATAATAGAACAATTGGAAACATGCGAATCTTCAGATTACAGCCAACCTTGGTTTACTCTAGGAGAGATACCAAAAAATGCAGTAACTCACAAGCAATACCACGGTATCAATACACTTTGGCTTGGTTTATCAGGATTCAATACGTTAGAGTTTGCCACATATAAACAATGGGAATCAATAGGAGCGCAAGTTCAAAAAGGCTCGAAAGGCTATCCGGTAATTTTTTATAAAACTCTCAAAATTAAAGACAAAGTAACCGAAGAAGATAAAACTATCCCTCTAATGAGATATTCGACTGTGTTTAATTGTTCTCAGGTCGACGGATATGAACCTAAAATAATACCATTAAATGATAATAAATCAATAGAACATGTTGATAGTTTTATCTACAATTCTGACATAAACATAAAGCACGGATTTGATCGTGCTTGTTTCATTCCTTCGATTAATCAGGTTCACATGCCGGAGTTAGGGCAATTTAAAGACACGAATAACTATTATTCTGTATTGTTTCACGAACTCACACATGCCACTGGACATAAATCTAGGTTAGATCGTAATATGAACGGCTGCTATGGCGGCAAAGATTATGCGTATGAAGAGCTAATCGCGGAACTTGGATCAGCATTTAACATGGGCAGTCTCAAATTAGATTCAACTCCGCGAGATGATCACGCTATCTACATCAAGTCATGGCTTAGGATTCTAAGAAAAGATAACAAATTTATTTTTAGTGCCGCAGCCAAGGCGCAAGCAGCCGTAGATTATCTTGTTGAAATGCAAGAAAAGAACAGAAGAGCAGCATAACAACCAAGGATAAACAACAATGATTAAATTATCAAAGATGAGTGGAAAGCTTAAAGGCATTGGAGCTATCAATACCAATACAACTAGCAATGGATTTTGCATCAAACAGAATGGCAATGGCAAGCCAGACTCAATTTGTAGTGAGTGCTATTCTTGGAGAATGTTAAAAACATTCAGAAAAAATGCTGTACCAGCCTTTGAACACAATTCAAAAGTATTAAGTGAAAAGATAATCCACCCTGATGGGCTGCCAATAACGGATTACGCTTACTTCCGTTTTAACGGACATGGCGAGCTAATCAATAGCAATCACTTCCATAACTTGCTAAATATATGCAAGAAAAACAAGAAAACTACGTTTGCACTCTGGACTAAAAGAAGTGATATTGTGAAAAGGGAATTGAAATCTAGGGATAAACCTAAAAACCTAATATTGGTTTATAGCAATCCAAAAATAGACAGTGTTATCGGAATACCTAAAGGTTTTAATAAGGTATTTAATAACGTATCGCATGACATTGGAACTAACTGTCATGGTAAGTGTATAGATTGCTTAAAATGTTACAATACAAGCAGATACAAGGCCAATAATGTGATAACTGAACAAGTTAAGTAAACCCCATGAGGATATAACTATGAATACAACTAAAACATTTAAAACTAATCCTAAGTATTCCGCAGCACTGCATGATGCTCAACATGCGTTCTGGGCAGTAATAGCGGAGTATTATCCTGAGTGTGAGTTTGGAGATTTTCCACCGGACGCACATCATGCGTTTAATAGAGCTTGCAAGGATGCTGCCGCAGTTTGGTTGGAATATAATTTACCTATTATCACAAACAATAGCGAGGATAAACAACAATGATTAAACTATCAAATAGGAGAATATAAACATGATCAAAAGAGAACCTGGAATACCAACATCATTTAGACTTCCTAAGCCACTAGATGATGATATTAAAACCTATATACGCCATGTCCCGCAGAAATTCGATTTTCCCGCCTCCAAAACCTCCGTTATTATCCTGTGTATTGAAATAGCAATGCCCGATTTATTAAAGGATGCTAGGTGGTGGGCTGCAAACGAAATAAACGAGGAGCAATCATGAACACATCCGAGTAATACAATGAATACAATTATCAGACCAAAGCGAAAGCACATTAAACCTATCTGTGAATATCTAAGGTTACATAGAGTGCCTTTTATTATTGAAGTTGGCCTTCAAATATCAATTAAAGACTTATCGAAAGTTCATCTGGCGCGGATTCGCCAATTTATAACTAACTAGGACTACATCCTAACTCGAATTATCCGTCAGTGAGTTGTTGTGTTTTATTAACAACTCGCTGATGGATAGAATCACTTGTTCCAGATCGGGATTGTGTACGCTCTGCTGAGTGATTATCTCCATATACCTATATGTTAGCATAGCCAAGTCACTTGAATAGCTTGTAACATGTGGCACTGGAGGGCTTAGAATTGGGTGTTTCTGCTGCATTAACGGCAATGAGATTGCAGCCAAAACCATCAATAAAAGGATGATTATTTCAAGTTTTTTTGTCATTATTTTCTGTATTCCTTCACTATTTTCTCCCCAGACCTTAAAAAAACGTACCCTGTGATGCCTAACTCCAGAAGGTTATACATGTCCGGAGGAATTGTCAATATTGGTGCATCTGTCCAAAATAGGGATAAATACGGATATAAAATATGGTTATTTACGATAACCGCGACAAAACTCAGCATAGTAATTGGTCGCCAAGCAGCTACTATGAAATGCTCAGATTTAGTCTCACCTAATACTACACCTGCCTGTAGTTCTAATTCTTTAAAGAATGCAGCGTTTTCAGCGCTCAGCAGCGCGGCTTTAGCTTCATTCGCTTTAATCGGATCGGGTATAAACTTGTCAAGCAGTTTTGTAGCTATTGGCAGTAAGGCTAACATTCGTCGTACTCTAAACTTGCCACTAATTCTTCAGTAAATTCTTTATTTCTCAGAATCAGTTGAACAATGCCACTCTCCAGAGTCCTTACAAGGGACTCGTCCTGATTATGGTCAAGCGTGTAGTTAATTCCATACTCTGCAATCATAGCGTGTAATGCCTCATGTAGTAGGGTTGAGACTTGTTGACGGTCTTTCGCTCGGCTGTCAATGAAGATTTTTTCCTCCTCGAAATCAGTATAACCCCATATTGAACCTAATTTCTTTTTCCTGACTTTATACGTGGTGGCTCCGACTCTGATTTTTTTGATCATCTCACATGCGATCCATGTATTCGTTTAGTGTCTTGAAATCGCTTACCACATTCTTTGTTCAAACATTTGTATCTCTGGTACACCCCGAGTGATGTGTAGGCCATTCCCTGCTTCTTGTAAACAGATGAGCGACAAGCGGGACATCCATCATATTGTCCCTCGTATAGCATTCTATTAGGCACATCAATATAGGGCTTAATGCGCTCAAATATCGCTATGAGTAAATCAACGTCTTGAATATTATATTTAACCATGAATCTGATTGAATTCTCGGCTAATATCTTGTTTGGTTTTTCTCCGACAGGCGGATATTTTAACTGGACAATGTTGTCCCATAGTTCCATCCCGCCCGTATCTATCTTTTGACCTAAGCCGAAAAATCTTCCAATAAAGTCTAGTTTATTAGAGTCTAAAGCAAAGTGTTTCCTTGCTTGCTTCAAGGTGTCGATTGTCCTGAATTTGGGGAGGGGGGGGAGCCCGTAATAAGCTACCCTGCCGTGAAACTTCTTCCAATCAAACTTATCACCGTTCTGGTGGAGCAGAATATCAACTCCGCTATCTAGGACTTTATATAACTTTTTAACTACATGCTCATCATCGTAGATATTGGCGGTAAATTTCTTAGGCTTATCAAGGATGGATACAGCGTAAGTTTCTTCCTCGTCTACAAATCTCCATGCCGCACAGACTAAGGATGTGCTTTCAATTATTGAATCTTGGCGCACGTTTGCCTTGAATAACCTCCATGTTGGCACTATCATAGGGAGAGTCTCAATATCCCACGCTAGTATTCGCATACCCACTCCAATTTGTTACAGTACCAGTAGTATAGACAGGTTTACATCAAGCGCCTTATGGATGTGCTACGCGTTCCGTTGGGTCAAGAAAGTCGCCGTTTACGTCTTTGATCTCTAGGTGGCAATGCTGCGTGATCCCCTCGTAGGGTAACTCTTGAGTCACGCCTAAGACTGTATCTAGATCCACAACATCGCCCTTATTAACGGACGGTTTGACGTAGAAATACCTCCATTGCAGCCCTTCAATGTCAGTTACTTCGACATATCGGTATTTTAAATCATGGCTGTAAGGATAACCAATTTTTGAAATTTCACCATACACGGCGGAATAAACGCTTGTGCCTGGATAGCAAGCCAAGTCTATTCCGTTGTGTGTGTGTGTGCCTCTTGGTGCGCCGAAATGCCCTGAGCCTTGCGCGTCTAATGTCCTAGTTGGTAGTCTTGCTCTCACGACAGCCCGAAATAAGTCAATATTGCTGCTGTCATTATTGCCGAGCCTATACTCACCCATATTTTGAGCCTATTTACTAGGCTGTCATGTTTGGTTTCTATCACTTGAACTGAGGTTGTTAACCCTGGTCTACCATTACCGTAAAGAGTCTCTTCGATTTTATCCTGGCGCTTAGTGAAATCAGCTTCATGCCTATCGAAGCGTCCATGTAGGGCTTTCACAGTGCCGCTGACCTCCGTTATTGCTATTAATAGTTTTTGATCATCCATAAGGAGCTTTGTAAGGTGTTGATTATTGAAGGAATTTAGGGAAAGCGCAGCCACACGATTATTGTAACCGTTTGTTTTTACTAACAATTAAAGTTAGTAAGTTACTAAACTACAGGCAAGAAAATGCCCTTATATTATAGTTAGACAACGAAAAGGGCAAAAAGTTCAATTTATTTTTAATAAGTTTGTTTTCCTAGGATAACGCCTCTTACTCCGCCTCTTGGGTTCTCCATATCGCCGTCCCTTCTTGGGATAAGGTGTATGTGGCAATGAGGGATAGTTAACGATAATGTCCATTAACAAAATGAAATATCACCGAAGATGCCAGATTTACGGGAACAGCATTACCAAGCATCTTATAAATGGGTGTAAATCTCATATCAAGTTTTTGAAATATTTTTTCAAATTTATCTGGAAAACCCTGCAAACGTAGTCCTTCAAGAGGGGTTATCCTTCTAATCATGGTGTTCGCTAAATCTAATTTATTTGGATCGTATTCTCTAAGTTTTTTGGCTGATACATAATCCACGCTAAAATAATTGTCTTGATTTGCTCTATGCCATTTGTGCATAGTAGAAGTTAATGGTCTAGCAATTTGACGATTTATTTCCAAATCCCCTTCCCATTTTGGGTTTTTTCTTAACACTGTTTCTCTTGTTTTTGCAGGAATTATGTGTTCTTTGGGCATATTTTTTTCCGCAAGATGCCATGTTGTAGGGTATTTTGCTTTAGCCAACTTTGATTTGGGTGGTAAATTTAATTCAATTGGTTTGAAATGTTCACGTAGTGAACCACAAAAGAATAATCTCCTTCTTTGGTGAGGAAGTCCATAATCACTCGCACATAGATCCCAAACGGTTACATTGTAATTGCAGCCTTCCAATAATTTAATTATTTCGCACAGTGGCCCACCTCGATGTAAATTTCTTAATTTTTGGACATTCTCAAGCACAAAAAATCTAGGTTGATAATATTTTAACAATTCAGCTATCTTAAATATCAGCACCCCTCTTTTGTCATTGAACCCGCCGTGCTTACCAATATTAGCAAAAGGCTGACAAGGAAATCCTCCCAACAGCAGTTCAAAATCAGGAAGTTCAAAGTCAGCAGAACCATTTTTACCCACACTATTCGCATCGTTAATGTCAGGCAAATAATACTCTTTATCAGTTGAGGGGAATGCTGTTTTGTAAAATCTTACGCAGGTCTCATCAATCTCGGAAAAACCAACTGGCTTAAAGGCAATATTATCAGTACTAGCTGCTTTTGCTGCTAGACGAAATCCCCCTATCCCTGAGAAGAAATCGAAATATTTTATAGTTTCCATTAAACGCCCCCGCCATGACTCAAAATGTTTAATACACTCAAACTGGCTCCAGCCATTCTAATTTTACCCCATGAATAGGCTTTCTCTGCGGGTCACGATACAGCCATAATGTTGCTACTTTGCGCTTTATTTCGTCAATTATTGCTGTGTAAGCCATGTTGGAAGGGGCTTTCATGGGGCCACCTATAATTTTAACCTTGTCGCCGACCATGTATTCGCTTTGGCCTGTGATGATCTGTCCTTTGTCGTTTTCCCTCTTCTTTAATCTTTGAATAAATTTATCGTTCGTTGTGGAATAGTTTTTAACGCCCCCAAAGCACGTTACTGCCACTAACCAGCGTCCTAGCACAGATTCTACCTTTTTAAACTCACTCTCGCGGTTCATCTTAACAAAAATATAAGATGGATATAATGCGATCATGTATTGCTGTTTTTTCCTGGCATCACCCCTTGTTTTAGGGCAGTAAACTCCGTAAATTTTAAGATCATTTGTGCCGTTGAATATATCGAATAACCTTTGTTCAACTTTAATCTCTTGTCCCATCCTAGTATAACCTAAGTACCATCGTGGGTCTGATGAGACTTGATCTGGGGCTTGTTCGGTTTCCCGTTTGTCATTAGGGTGGATGATGCTACCGTAGTGGTACATTTATGCGAATAATTTACCTTCTTATGTGGTTTAACAGTCTTACAATTGATCTGCCTAATGCAAATGCCATATTAACTGGGACTGCATTACCAATTTGTTTGTATTGTGAGGACATTGAACCTTCAAATTTCCAATCATCGGGGAATGTTTGTATTCTTGCATATTCCCTTGTGGTAAGTGGTCTAGTTTCTTCAGGATGGCATCGTTCAGTCTGTTTTTGTGCTGGTGCACAAGTTAATGTAAGACTTGGGTCGTCCCATGACAATCTTCTTGCCATACCTGTCTTGCCACCACCTAAGAAATAACTTCCTCTCATATACTCTCTTTGAAGATGATCTGGCAAATCTCTCCAATACCCTCCTTGTGGCACATGTGAAAGAATCTCTTTTTTTCTCTGCGGATAATCACTTCCCACTGATTTAGGAACATTTTTAGGGTAAAGACTCCCTTTTTTCAAAGCATCTTTAAGGGTCATTATTCTGTAGTATGGGTCAGGAAATTTAAATTTATCTTTAACCTTTAAATCTTTCCTAATACCAACAAAAAATAACCTCTCTCTTTTTTGTGGGACTTGATAAAATATTGCTTTAAGGACTGTAGGTTCTATCAAATCATAACCAAGTTCATCAATAACATTTTTCATAACCTCTACTGTCTTTCCTTTTTCATGACTTAGAAGACCTCTGACATTTTCTCCTACGATAACTTTAGGGTTTGTCTCTTTTACTGCTCTCGCAAACTCATAAAATAAAGTTCCTCTCGTATCTTTTTTAAAACCCAATTTCTTTCCTGCATAAGAAAATGCCTGACAAGGAAAACCACCAGAAAGAACATCTACTTGACCTTCATATTCTTTAAAGTCTAAATTTTCGACATAATCATGTACTACATTAGTGTCTAAATTTGTTTTAAGTGTTTCACAGCAATCTTTATCAAAATCATTAAGTAGTATTGAATTTAATCCTGCTTTCTTAAAACCCAACGCAAGACCACCAGCACCTGCGAAAAGTTCTATTAATTTATATTTTTTTTTCGGTTTTGTTTTAAGTTCTCTATCCCAATTTGATTGCATCATATTTTTAAACATTGGGTAATGAGATAATTCTGAAATATGAATTAAATTTTTCTTATTTTTTTGAGCAAATAAATCATCTCTTCTGGACTGAAGATTTCTTTTTGATACACCAAGAATGTCTGCAACATTATTTTCAGAATAGTATTCTCGGAAGTTTTTATTTAAGGACACTGTTAGAGTTTCCCTCTCAAGTGTTGGGAGAATTTCGAGACAGTCACCAAGGTATAACGTGGCGTTGCCGATTATAATTGGGTTACTCACGCATCCCCTTGGGTTTTATTTGCTTCGCTCATTGTCGTTCTCCAAACCTATCAGGCCAAGGCGGTAACGTAACCGCAAATTTATCAGCAATATGCCTGACGATTATATCTACTACTAAATCTGGATCTACTGTTGTCATATCGTTTGTGCTTTCAATATGAGGGTAAACGGTTTCCATTACAGGTCTCCAGAGGTGTTCCTTAGCGGAACCCTCTGACCAAGGTATTTCTGCACTCGGTTTAAGTGTCTTTTTCATATCCAGCCCGTTAAGGTTTAGTGTCTCAGCCACTTGTCTTAGCCAAACGTGTAAGGAGGCGCGTTGTTTAGCGGTTAGTGGCGGGTATTCTTTATCGGTCATTTTTTATACACAACCAACCATTCAAAATTCAATCAACTCTATATAACCTGTTTTACCTTCTTCGCGTAACTCTCTTATTCTGGCGTATTCCTCACGATAATGCTTGGCTATATGTTTTAATTGCGTTTTAATCCCGTGAGCAGGGGTGTTTGCTATCCGTTCAATTTCCTCAAACCTTCCCTCACCTATATTTTTTAGAAAGAACATATCTTTCTCAGCAGCGTGTCCGTCAATATACCTATGGCAACCATAACAACCAGCCGCAGCGTTATCAGGGATAAATCTTGTTGACCAATTACCTCTGGTCTTAAAGTGCATACAATGTAGGGCTTTCGTTGGGGGGGTGTAAATAGTGCCACAACGCTGACAAGTCCACTCATACGACTCACGAATAGCTCGGCTAAAAGCCTTATCTGCGGGGGTTGTCAGCATCCTCTACGCTCACATATTCGTTACAAAATGCTTGGGGTGGTACGGGCGTTTCATCCTCTCTGTGACAGATCCAAACCAGTTCGTCATAGTGGGCGCTAGGTAAGGGCTGTATCCTTACAAAACGACAAGTGGAACAGGTGTCTTTCATTGCCCATATTTTTTGTTGTGAGAGATTTTGGCGTTTCATAACTCTCTTGTTAGTGTTTTTAGCATCATATCACTTCTAGTATTTTTAGGCATAATTAAATATTTTTAGGATATGGCTTTAATTCGTATTTAAGCTTACTTAATAACTCTTTTTTTCTTCTTCTATTTGCGTTTATAAATAAATATCTATGTTTTCTAGGTCTATCAACAGATTTAAATTTATCACCATACTTAGCTTTTAATTCCTTAGAGGTGTATTTATCAGCAATAGTTTGACAATGCTTATCTACGCCCTCAATAACCCAATTAGTTCTTTTAGCACTTAATCCTGTATATAACCAGTTAGTGGCTTGGTAAACCACACCTAAATGACCTTGTTGAATTTCAGCGTAACTTACAATTATCTCCTTACTAACTAACTTTAAAGTATTACCTATAAGGTAGCTCTCTGTATTTTTAGGAGTATCATCTTCAATCCACAACCTATTTAACTCAATTACATTAAAAGACTCTTCAATTCCGCATATACCTTTTCTTAAACTACTACTACTAGGAGTCCCATATATAACACAACCTACTATTCTTTCTTTACTAAATAAATCTGAATTAATTTCAGTTTTTTCAAAAAGACCAAACGCTTGAGAGCAGGGACATTTCCTGTGTAGGTAGTGATTATTTACAACTAAATCCATAGCATCCTTATAGCTTATAGGTTTTATAGTGTATTTATCTTTTAAACCCATATCTAAAATACATTACTAGGTTTAACTCTATTATCGGCAACTTGAATCGGGTCTACTAGACTACCGTTCTCGTTAAGGTATTGGAATCTTCTCTTTTGGTACGAGTAGAATAGACAAATC
>Ga0080013_1001222_pt1 | contig 34786 bp, 50 predicted proteins | sample ETNvirenome_6_85_FD_69236 | JGI IMG/M metagenome (GOLD analysis project Ga0080013, IMG submission 69236) | Marine viral communities from the Pacific Ocean - ETNP_6_85 (SPADES assembly) (version 2) | ecosystem: Environmental > Aquatic > Marine > Oceanic | place: Pacific Ocean | collected 2013-06-19
AACACACGCGGCAGCGTGTGTTGATAGTGCCGTAAGTCCTGAATCGACAAGGGTTTACGGTTGTCAAATATTTTCTGGAATATTTTTGATAATTTATTTTGTAATTTATTCTGGAATATTCTACTCAACCTTCGATCTCTCGCTATAATGCACGCATCGATGAGGGACAAACCCGAGTCACAACAACGGAGTACATGACCATGAATGTAGCAATCCATACCGCCACCTTCACCCTTGATATCGACGATGTGAAAATGAACATCAACGGTATGGAGCGATCCGGCATCATCGAAGCCGAGATCACGGTGGAAGTGACTGTAGACGGGATCGAGTCAGCAGGCTACATGGGGCAACCTATCACCCTCGACTACACCGTGGATATTATCGAGGCGTTTGGCTCGTGGTTTGGTCACGATTGCAACAGCGAAGTACATCTTTTGGATGAGCGCACAATCATCGACAATCTGCCCTTTGACTTCGATGGACGTGCCATTGAAGCCGCACTGATCTGAACCTACTAGGGTGGGGGGCAACCCCCACCCGCAACCCCAAAGGGATACACCAATGCGATACAAAGACTTCATACGGGACAAATGGAAGAACGCCACGGTAGACAACTACTACAAGATGTCCGCCGAAGACAGAAAGAAGGTGACGGAGGAAGATGCCCATGTGATGGCAGAGATTGAAGAGGATGCACATGGCAGCATCTATGATGAGATGGGTGGCTATGATTACTTGGGCATGGGCGAAGAAGGCTTTGAACGGCTAGACATCATCAAAACATGGTGGAACAACGTATTCAGAGAGCCCTTCCCAACGGATCCAAAAAAAGTTTTGGAATGATCTACACAACCTTCTATGTGTCCAGTACAATACACGCATGAACGACGGGACGCAGTGTCTCACCAACACAAACGCGGCACAAGCCGCAGGAGAATAACGATGACGATGAACTTCCCTGCCCCCAACGACCTCGATCTCAGCGACATGCCCTTCGGCAACGCAACGGTCAGCAAGAATATCGAGAACGTCCTTGCCATGAAGAAGGACATAAAAGAGAACCCCGCGCTCCTCCTCGACACCAACAACCTCGTCTTGATCTGTGACATTCTCAACGACTTCACCACGCACATCCACCCCGACTGGTGCAGCGAGTCCGAGCAGACTGAGATCTATGAGATCTTCATGTTCATGGAGAAATTCTTGCAGGTGTACGAGAACGGAGGCGATTGTGACTGTCCCGATTGCCGTGAAGAATGAATCATCGGGGGGAGCCCCATGACAGGGCTCCCCTTCCTCCTTTTTCTTCTTTCTCTTTTGGAGCACCGCATACGTGAAGGCAATCATATTTCTGAGTGACGGACATACCTGGACCGAAATTTCCGGGAGTAGTATATGCATCGTGAAAGATGACGACGTTATACTACTCCGAGATGGCCTAATTAGCCCCCAAAGCCTTAAACCAATATTTGAGATTGGTTTATCAAACGAAACACCAATTCGGTAAAAACTTTCAAAGATTTTCCAGAATACGCTTGACACCCGTAAACCCCCATACCACAAGGGGTTACGGAGGTCGGGTTGTTCACTATCAACATCACCCTGCGTTCCTGGGGTGATGTTGATAGTGATTTTCTGGAATGTTTTATAGAAATATCAGCGAATTGCTTTGACAAGACGCTGATATTCGTATATTCCTGAATTATGTGCCGAAATCAGTAATCTTTTGAGTTCATTCTCATGGTATAGTCAGAAAGGTACTTGCCACAGTCGATAATGTACAACACTTCATCATCGGTAAAATGGGCCTTCGAGCACTGCTGCAAAGATGCAACCAGAACCGCAGCAGAGATAACAAGTTCAGGAACGTTTGAACCAATGCTGTCTGCGAGATTGATCTCTGTCAAGACACTTTCTAATTTTATAAAAGTGTCGCTAATTGTGCAGGATGTTAGCCTCATACAAAGTCCCCCCTTTCCTCCATGCGTTCCAATTCATCAGCAATCCATACTTCATCATTCTCCTCTCCCCATGGATCGAGATCATGGTGCCAATCCTCATCATTGTAGGCATCAGTATCATCGAGGTCTTCCAGTTCATATTCATGTGGTTCACGTTCGGGTTCAATCATTTTCTTTTCCTTTTTAGAAGGGGGCTTTGTTATCGTCCGAGATTTCGGACGAGGACGGTACGTTGCCCTCGTCCGTTCCGACGGTGGCATCAGCATCCACCTTGGTGTAGAGGTTCAAGAACGCCTCCTTGGTATCGTCATCAAACCGGGCGAGGCAGAAGGCAATCGCCTTCTCCTTGTCCCCGAAGATATCAAAGGAGTGCGAGATATCCACAAGGCGGCGAGTCGAGATGATCTCGTCCACGGCCCCCTCATAGAAGGACTTGCGGATGATCTCTGCCCACTTGCAGAGATGTTCGGCAAACTCCTCGCCGCAACCGGTCTTGAGAAGGATCTTCTTCTCAGTGCCGCGAGTGGCATAGGGCTGCTCCATCGTGATTGGGAATCGGTCGAGGAACGCCTCGTTCAAGATCCCAGTGCCGATGAAACGCCCATCCTCAGACCCTTTGCCCTTGGTATTGGCGGTGGCGAAGATCGTGAAGCCGTCCTTGGGTTCAACCCACTGACCGATCTTCTTGAGGAAGATTCCCTTGCCCTCCAGCACGGGCTGGAGGCACATGATGTTGTGGCTGGCGAGATCAACTTCGTCCAGCAGCAGAACGCCACCTTCCTTCATTGCAGTGACAACAGGACCATCTTGCCAGACAGTATTGCCATTGATCAGGCGGAATCCACCGAGGAGATCATCCTCGTCGGTCTGCTTGGTGATGTTGACGCGGTAGCACTCACGCCCGATCTTGGCACAAACCTGCTCGACCATCGTTGTCTTCCCGTTGCCACTCAGACCCGTCACAAACACAGGATAGAACCGTTCAGACTTCACGATCTTCTGAATGTCCTTGAAGTGGCCCCATGGGACGTACTCGTCGTTGATGCTGGGAACGAGCGTGATACGCTCTCCGCCAGTCATTCCCAAGGCACATGCCACTGTGGCGGTGGACTCGACCGCCTCCGGCACAACTGTGACGGGGGCAGATTGCACCGGGGCGGGAGTCTCGTCGGACAGTTCAGACATATGGTAGGATCCACGGTCAGCCTTGCGAGAGGCATCGAGCGTGATCCATGTTGGTGGGACGCTGTATAGACCGCTCTGTTCGCAGATGGTCACGAGGTCGCATCGCTCTACTGGGCTGGTGAGGCCCGCATCGATGCAGGCGGTGATGAAGGCACGTTTCTTCTCGGCACGGTTCATTGTGGTTTCTCCGAAGGAGGTTGGGGTTGGTAGGACACTGCGTCCCGTCGTTCGTGCGTGTATTGTACTGGGATATCGAAGGTTGAGTAGAACATTCTAAGAAAAATGATGATATTGAACATATCGAGCCTAAGTCTATACACAACAAGCACTTACGGTCAGGGGGGCTGATAGTGCCGACGTAAGTGCTTGTTGTGTATAGACTTAGGCTCGATATGTTCAATATCATCAATTTTACCATAATGTTCTACTCAACCTTCGATATCCCAGTACAATACACGCATGAACAAAACCACTTCATTCCGTATCGGGTCCAAGGACATTCTCGCAAGAGCAATGGCAACCGAGGACATTACAGTCGAGCATCGTGCAGATGCTGAAACCGCCTACTTCGATGTGCAGTCTCGCACTCTCATCCTCCCCATGTGGAAGGATATGAGCAGCAGTATGTACGACATGCTGGTGGGACATGAAGTGTCCCATGCCCTCAACACCCCAGCCGATGGGTGGATGGATTGGGTGGGAGAGTCTCCCATGAAGAAGATGATTCTCAACGTAGTCGAGGATGCACGCATCGAGCGGCTCATCAAGGATGCCTTCCCCGGCATTCGTCGTGACTTCGCCGCAGGATACCAGTCCTTCTATGACCGAGATATATTCCAGATCAAAAACGTCGATCTGGATGACCTCTCCATCATCGACCGCCTCAACCTACACTTCAAGATTGGCCTGTTCAATCTGGTCACCATCCAGTTCGCAGCAGACGAGCAGCAGTTCGTCACCCGCATGGCCGAGACAGTCACGTTTGAGGATGTGATGACCCTGTGCCAAGACCTCTACGATATCTTGCCTAAGGAGATCAAGGAGAAGGATACTGAATTGGTCGAGTCCGAGAACGGCAAGCCGACAATCGTCGAGATGGACGAAGACGGCGATGGCACGCTGGAAACAGGCGAGTCTGAGGAATCTGGTGAGGACAGTGACGTTTCAATGGAAGACGATACCGATGATGGCGAATCTGCCGAGTCCAAGGAAGGTGATCCCCAAGCCGGAAAGATGGAATCGGACAACCTTAAATATGAGGACTACAGCAACGAAGTCGGCCAGACCCAGAAGTCCTTTGAGCGGGGCGTTCGGGAATTGCGTGATGTGGATGGCCGCACCACAACGTACCATACACTCCCCAATGTGAACCTCGACAGTATTATCGTTGACTTCCCTGTCATCGAAAAACTGTGGAACGACCTCTCAACCTCAAATAATACTGGTTCTTCGTATTACGAGACAAATATCAGAGAAATCGCAGAAAACAGTAAGAAACGCCTCCACCAATTCCAGAATCAATCCAAGCCCATCGTGAATCATATGGTGCAACAGTTCCAGATGCGACAAGCCGCCGATGCGGACAAGCGTACCGAAGTCGCCAAGACTGGAATCCTCGATACCACTTCAATGATCAACTACCGTTGGTCCGAGGATATCTTCCTCAAGAACGAATCCCATACCGATGGCAAGAATCACGGTATTATCATCTTCCTCGACTGGTCTGCATCGATGAGCCGAATCCTTGATGACACTGTGCAGCAATTGCTTATTCTTGTGGAGTTTTGCCGAAAAGCAGGAATCCCATACGAAGTCTACGCTTTCTCATCAAACGCATTCGTCGCGGGCATGGAAAACTGTGCATCCCTCGCTGATAAAAGGCAATTGATGGACAACTGTGTCCAAGAGCAGTGGATCCAAAAGGATGATTCTGATGTGAAGCCTCACTTATTCACCCTCCTCACCTTCCTCTCCTCCCGAATGAATACCAAACAGCACAAAACAGCCGTCAAAAATCTTTGGAATCTTTCAACATCACAGACACATTACTACATGCCTCGCCCAAATATGCTTGACCTTGGCAGCACTCCACTGAATGAGGCAATTGTCGCAGGCATGGATATCATCCCCGCATTCCAGAAGAAGACCGGCGTGCAGATCTGTAACCTGATCTTGCTCACGGACGGCGAAGGTCATTCGATAAACATGCACGGCACATACAACAACGATACACATACCTATTCCAAGTCCATTCTCAGAGACAAGATTACCAAACGCACCTACACCATCACAAACGAAACCGGTGCATTGATTGAATGTCTCCGAGATCGGACGGGATGCAACGTTATCGGGATTCGTTTGCACGATTCCAACAACCTTGGATATGTTGGGTATATGATGGCCCAAGCGGCGGATGGTACTGTACATGACTACAAGAAGATCGAAAATATCCAGAAGATATACAAAAAGCAGAAGTTCGTAGTGCTTGAATTGGGTGGCTACAATTCCTTCTTCGTCGTGCAGGGGAATATCAAGATGGAGTTTGATGCCCTTGAAAATCTGGATGATGATGCGTCCTACACCAAGATCAAGAACGCCTTCATCAAAGGCAGCAACAGCAAGAAGGTGAGCAGAACACTGGCGACCAAGATCGTGGAGATTATCGCCTAGTGAAGAAAAGTGAAGTGGTTTCACCCCTCTGCTAGCCTTTACTGGTTAGCAGAGGGTTTCTTCATTGTGGTTCCCAGGGAAAGTTTTTAAAAAATAAAACATCAACTATCAACATCAACCTGCGTTCCTTGGTTGATGTTGATAGTTCCAGACCACCCCCCATATGTTGTATGTACCCACCAACCGGGATACCATCTGTAGATTACAAAAATCCATGGAATTTAATTCAAAAATATTCGTAGAATTCACTGAAATTCTCAGATAAATTCCGAGAGCCCCAATTAATTCCATAAATAATTCTGGAAATGTTTTGAATTATCCCGTACAATTGACATATTCTGGAATACACATTGGCTAAAAAACAGACAACTTTTAATAAAATTGTGGAAATTACATGGGTTGATGCAGAGGAGCACGGAATTGTAGGTTGGAACGACCTGGAAGAAATGAAAGAGTTCGCCAAGAGTGCACCCCCCACCATAAAGAGCGTGGGCTATGTAGTATTTGAGAACTCTGAACATATCTCTATTGTTTCCAGTATCGGTCCTGACATCTGTGGCACCATGGAGAAGATCCCAACAACTTTTATTAAAGATATTAAAGAATTATGAAGAAATTTAAAGATTATTCAGAGATTATTCGAATTCTCCCAACGAGCCCCCAGGGGGCCCTGGTAACACTAAACCGTTTTGATGTGCTCCGATAACTTTAGATAACTTTAGATAAATTCAAACCTCCCTCTAGGGGCAACCAATGATATTAGGCTTTAAACAAGGATTTTACTATGCCGACGTATGACTACAAGTGTGAGAAATGTTTAAATATATTTGAAGAATACCGAACGGTTGACGAAAGGAACGTTCCCCTGAAGAAACCCTGTCCACATTGTGATGAAATTGGTGGTGTTCAGAAGATCGTTGGAGGATTTCCTGGAATCGGAGTTGATTTCACGCTCACTCCTGACAAGAAAACAGATGGAAAGTTCTCCGAGATTATGAAAAGAGTTAAAGAAAGTGTGCCAGAACGTATGAGAGGCAAACTAGATAATGCTACAAATATGCGTGGACATCGGTGGAAACAATAAAAAAACTGTTTTGGAACGATCTGGAGTAATCTGAGGCGATCTGATGGTATCAGACGTGCTCCGGGGTGTGTCGCGGGTAAGGAGCACCTTAAATACCCCAAAGGGCAGTAAATACCCCAAAGGGCAGTAAATACCCCAAAGGGCAGTAAATACCCCAAAGGGCAGTAAATACCCCAAAGGGCAGTAAATACCCTCCAATCCCCCTCTACTATAACACGCATACATACAGCATATCATACATTTGTTCTATGATACCCCACATCGCTCCACATTCTCCCACTCTCCTACATAATACTACTATGAGATCATTCAAACAATATATCACAGAGATGTCCAGACTACATGTTGGTGGTGGTAACCACATATATGGTCATTATGATCCTTCACCAGATACCATACAAAGTTTATTGCATAATTCTCCACATGGTTCATTGAGATCTCTTCATTGGAAAGAGGGAAAAAAACATAAAAATGTTGTCTTTGATGCAGAAACTCTACATGATGAAGTTATAGAGGGTGAAGGTCTGGGTGATGAAGATGTTGTTCGTGGTCATATTTCATATGGTAAAAACCTCACCCAAGGTGACCGGGAACATTATGGTCTTGATAAAATCAAAGACAATCATATTGTTGGTGAATTCACACACACGGGGAGTATGTCCAGCCCTTGGGTGAAGAAACACTTTAATGATAATCACGGAACTCATAATGTCTCTTTGTCTTTTGCTTCTCATGTCAATTTTCGTACACACGACACAAATGAATGATAATATACATAGTACAGAAAAGGAAACAACCCCATGGAACGAAAAGCCCATAACAGTCTGAATGAATCTATTTTGAGAGTCGCCGCCAGAGACATCAATAAAGAAATATCTTCGTCTAATATCATATCCGAAAAACGTGAGGATACTTCAGATGTCCAACAAGGCATTGATGACTTCCATGATAAAAGCGAGTTGGAACCCCATCCCGAAGCAAGTGAGCAAGCATTATCAGATTCAACAAACCCTGATTCACACAAAAACATCATAGATCCTTTCATCGAAGGAGTTTTTGCCGGTGTGGATCTCAATGAACACACCGAAGATTCTATGATGGACATCCTGATGGAAGCCATTGAAGGTGTGTTCATGCTCAAAGAAGCATTGGGTGATCTTCCGGAAGAACCAATATCATATAATACTCTTATGAATAACGCTTCTAATCCTGATCCTAAAAGTAAATTAACGCAATATTTTCTTAATATGACCGCGCCCGAAGCAAATGAAGAAACATCTTCCTCCAATATCATAGAAGCGCAATACAAGTCGAGGTTTGCGGAGATTGGGTCTAGATTCAGCCCTAGGGCCGGTCTTGGCACAACTAACCCAGACCTCCTTCCGGCGGCTGGGAGTAGTACTCTGGGGGACTTTGATGTTTCTAAAGAAGACTCCGAAGAACTCAAAACACTCGCAATTGCCCACTACGAATCTGGAAAGATTGGAGAGCATGATCCAGAATCATTGAAAGGCCAGGAGCAGATTGAACGTGGAAAGGCCCTCGTTAATAAAATAAGGGAAGTTGCTAATCATAATTCAGATGATCCGGCCTCCGACCAGCGGACTGCAATAGTGAGGCGGATGGTGGATAATCATATTCATGATCATGTGGCCGCGAAGAAATATGACGAAGATGCGTATATGCGAGATGCAGAGAGAGAATCTGGATTCGGTGTGGATGGGATGAATGCCAGTCGGGCAGAAAGAATGGGATGGTGATGGATAATAAACAACATCAAAGTCTAAAAGAATCAATTAAAAGTGTTTTTCTTGGTGAAAATTGGGACACCTATCGGGGGGCAGAACACCATGATCCCGATATCGCACACGCTGCCCTTCGAGATCCGAGGGCAGATGCCATCACAGTGAATAATGCGGCACAGCACCCCGACCCATCTGTTGTTCTTGCCGCATTGAGGCATTCCAATGTGACATGGCAGGCCGTTGTGAGTGCAGAGAAGCATGCTGATCCTAATGTGGTTGCTGCCGCACAGGCACACGATCTTCATCCTAATAATGGGTTTCCTGATTAGTAAACACTCGTTCATCCCCCCTTTGACCCACAAACAGCCTCAATTTAGGGGCTGTTTTTTTAGATATTATCTTACACAACCTTCCCTTTGGTGTGTATAATACTCGCATGACAAAGACGAACACAGGAGAACGCAACCCCGATACCTACGGTTCCTACTGTTGGTTCGTCTACCTATTCACGCAACCAAATGGCGAGACATGCGGTGTTCGTGAGTTGTTTCCGCCTATTGCGCGTAACGACACATATGGCGGAATGACCGATACCCAGATTCGTTCTCTCGCATTTGAGCGACTGAACGAATTGCAGAAAAAGTGCGGCGCAGATCATGTGTCCGTGGAGATGATTTCGTGAAAAAAAATGAACTACGTAAATGGCGAGAGAACTACACTCCCTTCACAGGCGAATGCTTGGCGGAAGGTGTTCGTCTCAATGTCCATTTTGAAGAGAAGGAATATGTGAAGGATCTTGGTGCAAAGTGGCATCCCGATCCATCTGGTAAAGGTGGATACTGGTGGATGCCCGTTCGTCAGTTGTCTCGCCAACCCGATTCTCAACATACTCCAAGTGTTGTGAATATCTTTGAAGCGGGCGAGAGTGATACTGGCGGATGTTCCAATGGTATTACCATTCTCCAATGGTTGGACGACAACAAGATGCTATCTGGTGATTGGCACGGCGATCTTGACAAAGAAGCATGTGACAAAGCAAGCATTGGCGAAACCCCCAAGGAATACTCCCTTGTACTCAAAGATACAATAATGAAATTTGATTTCTACAACGATTTGCAGATTGTTCGGTTCACAATCACAGAACCACATGGAACGGGATCACCCAATACACGGGAATCGTCAGTATGGCATGTTGCAGACGATGCACGAGCGTTGTGGGAATCGTTGGTCGATTCAGGCGCAGTACGGACGGAAGTGGCAGTATGACCGAGGAATTTGTATCGGGATATGTGGTTGGTTTCGTTCTTGCGATGACACTTATGATGATTGGTTTGCCTTGGATGGTGGAAGAAAAAAATGATTGATAATTTACCGACACAAGAGGACGTAAACTCGTTTCTTGATTGGTTACGAATGACTGGAAAGACCAATATGTTTGGTGCTGTTCCATACATTCAGGAAAATTTCGGAATTACCAAGTACGATGCGAATCGTTTTCTGGTAAAATGGATGGAAACATTCAAAGAAAGGGACTCACAATGACGAGTTGGCAGAATGTTGATATGTTTGACCACGAAATCGACCGCGTTACTTCCATGACGGATGAGCAGTTGGATGTTCGTTATACGAAAATGACGAAACCTGAAAAGATTGAAGCATTTCATCGTGCTTTGGTTCAGGAAAATCGGAATCCTTCTCTCCAACAACGCATCAGCAAGGATCATGGGTTGTCCACTATTACTTCATGGGTATTGGTTCACCTCCCCGATGGCGACCCGCCAGATTTCGCCGTTAATTGGACGTTTCGCACATACGACAAAAACAACATTCAAGTGTTCCGCAATAATGATGCGTGGCAAGAAGATTATGTAAATGGGTATTACTCTGTGGCACAAGCACGGACACTGTGGAACAAGTTGGTAGACAAGGGTGCAAAGAGATGGATGAAATGAAAACACTATATCACACAAGCAAAACCGGCGCAATTGTTGAATGGGACATCTGGACCGAAGGTGCAGACATCGTTACCGAGTTTGGTCAACGTGACGGCAAGAAGCAACTTGCACGCAAGACCGCCACTGGCAAGAACATCGGCAAGGCAAACGAAACGACTCCAGAAGATCAGGCGATCCTTGAAGCGAAAGCAATGCACAAGAAGAAGTTGGATGGGAAGTATAGCACTTCTCTGAAAGAGGCAAAGAAGGAAGTCTTCCTTCCAATGCTCGCAGCGTCCTTTGACAAGCGAAAAGACAAGGTTTCATATCCTGTCGATGTCCAACCAAAGTTGGATGGTGTTAGATGTCTGGCATATTGGGATGGCGATTCTGTGAAACTGATGAGTCGTGGTGGTAAGAAGTGGGAGTGCTGCGGACATATTGTTGATGACCTGCAATACACACTCCCGAAGGGAATGGTCCTTGATGGCGAACTCTACATTCACGGGAAGACCTTCCAAGAGATCACCAAGTTGGTGAAGAAGTGGCGACCAGAATCTGAGGATGTCATATTCCACGTTTACGATGTGGTGAAAATCAAAGGCGAAGATGCTGGCGAATGGAAGGACCGATACTGCGATATGCTCGACTGGGCAACCGATCAGGGAATTGGGAAGAATTCTTTTGCTACGAGTGTTACCATCGTGACCACCTACGAGTCGCTCACGGAAGCAGGAGTCTACGAACTCCAGTCCCAATTCCTTGAAGACGGATACGAGGGTGCTATCGTGCGAGAGTGGGATGGTCGCTACGAACTGGGACATCGCTCAACCAAACTTCTGAAGGTCAAGAACTTCTGTGACGCTGAATATGAGATCACCGGATTCACCACAGGCGTAGGACGTTTCAACGGATGCATCATCTGGATCTGCGTGACCGAAGGTGGTGACGAATTCAAGGTGGTTCCACAGGGAACTATGGAAGAGCGAAAGGCGATGTATGACGAAGCAGAAGATCACATTGGCGAATTGCTCAAGGTGAAATTCTTTGAACTGACAGACGATAATATTCCACGATTCCCAGTGGGTCTTGGAATCCGACTTACGGAGGATGTGTGAAAGTGACATACGTTGTTTCAAAATACGTTCACAGAGATCTGCAACCTGTCGCGGAGAAAGCAGGACATTGGCTTTCTGAATTCTTTGCATTGAAAGATGTGAAAAAGGTGGTTATTGATATTGACCCCGATTTAGATTGTTGGGGTGAGTGTGGAGAGCGTGATGATACAGAAGACGCAACATACGAGATCTCTGTGAACCCCAAACAATGTCTCAGGGACTTCGTTGCTACCATTGTCCATGAGTTTGTTCATATCAAGCAATGGGAAACCGGCAAGTGGGACGGGGATGGAGAAGCAGAGGCGAACCAGTTGCAATATTCTGTCACAGACCGCATGTGGAAGGAAGGTGTGCTTTGAATCCTGATGATACACTCGGCGGACATCAATGCTGCAACGGTCAAGGGCCGTGGACTGAAGGTTTTGGGTTGGACGATTTACCTATGAATACAGACACTTATTATGTTCAACAGCGCCTGCCAAGTACGCGGCACGGTGGGAGCGAAAATATCGTTTATGAATTTGTTGTGTATCGCAACATCGACTTGGTGATAATCAATGGTTCTGAAAGAATGAACAAGGTGTGCGCACGAATGCGATGGAACCACCTTATCGGTGTTGGATGGAAGCAGATGCATCACGACAACATGAAGGTGTCTGAATCATATGATAAGTATATGGACAAACGAAACAACTCAACAAACTATGGAATGACAGAATGAATAATCCAAACACAAGCAAGCCTTGGGTTGGCGATGAGGACTATTGTTGGGAAGACCCCAATAGGACTTTTCATGGTCTTCGGAATCCCCATGCAGATCACAACCGCATTCTGTTCTTCCCCGAAAGCCAGGGAGTTCTTGTGTGTTGGGTAAACACTCAAAAGCATTCTGGTGTATCGAAATACGTCAACAACAAGAGATATATGGATCACGACGAAGCACGACACCTGTGGGGTTGCTTGATTCATCCAGATAGGATGTATATTCCAGACAACTCTGTGCCGCCACGAATGGTGCAACCCAAACATCCTGATAGTGGATGGGGAAAAGGACCAGAGTATTCTGCGTCGTATAAGTCAAAAACAAACTATGCATTGGAGGCATGAAATTGCTAAAAAGTGATGGAAAAATTTGGGTATTGGATAACGGGCAGGACCACTATACGTTCTCTGAGACAGACACGGATGGTATGGTTGTGCATAAGCGCGGTGGTGTTCAATGTGGTGGACTTGGTGTCTCTTCTAAGTTTGTTGCAGAGGAAGACGATGCGAAAAAGATGCGACCACGTTGGAACACGATGTTAGCAGATGGCTACAAACGAAACACAATGACGGAACAACATTATGGTTCTTTGATGGTATGGGATGATTTGGTTTTTGAGGACATATCCGAAACTAGTGCCTCTGGAAACAAGCGGGCGAAATTGTTCTTCAAGAATGGCTACGGTATTTCCGTGGTACAAACTGTCTACACGAGAACGTGGGAAGTTGCCGTCTTGAAAGGCAATGATAAGGTATGGGATGTTTGTTATAATACTCCCATAACATCCGATGTTATTGTGTGTGCTGATCCCGTTGAGGCTGAAAATATAATGATACAGATTCAGGAGTTAGAAAATGTCACCAATATTTGAATGGGTAGTTGTGGTGGGAGCGATTGTGTGCGGGTTTGTTGCAGTATGGATTATTTTGACAGCATTAGACGAGAGGGATTGACGACGATGAGAGTAATGGTAGACGAAGAATATGGATATCGGCATTGGATATGGACTCCTCGGAGTGACAATTTCGATATCGTCCAGAAGGAATTTGAGTCCGTGGTCGGCGAGGAAAACTACTATTGCAGAATCAATCCGAAACTGGATTTTGACGGGCATTGGGACGAGGTAGAGTATGACGAGTGGAGAGACATCCTTCATTCAGAGGACTGGGCAGCATTTGCCCACATTCACACAAACACAGATTCTGTGATCACTGAAAGGAAACACACACACAATGAATTCACCAACAACCACATTCAACCTATCCGACGCAATTGAAATATTGATTCGTACTTGGAATTCGTATTCAATGACTCACGAACCAAATACCCTAATGAACGGAATGGGAATTTGTCTTGGTCTGACAGCATCCAACGAAGGCAACTTCACAGATGAGGAAGTCGAGTTCGTGAATATGTACATCAATGAATGCAGCAGCGTCTTTTCGGACGATCCCGGAGATGATTATGATTGTTGATACGATTATTCCTTTGTATCGAGTGATCTACTCGTTCCCCGACAAGCATACACGCGAGCAGTTCTGTGAAGGTAAGTATCTTGAACTGATTGGCGCCAACGAAGATTTTATTGATTCTGATACCGATCTCCACATCGAGGTCCGGGATCAATCAGAATCTACTATCCATGCTTGCACATTAGCGGCTGAGTTATATGGAGCAGAGATCTATTACACTTGCGGAGGAAAAGTCCTGAGCGACTGTGTGGACCACCAGAACACCTGTGGACATACCTGCGAATACTGCCAATACACCGAAGAAAGGGCAATGTCCTGATGACTATGACCGAAACATTCACCCGAGGCGATCTTTCAAAGTCTCTCTTGTCTGGTATCTGCGAAGTGCATTACCTAAATAGTGATGGGGAACTGGTGGACATCGCCTGTACCCTTCGGAAGTTCCATATCAACCTAACCAAAGAAAAGGACTGGGTGGATAAAGTGTACGACCAAAACGATCTGGTCGTGTGGAGTCTCCGGGACGAGGGGTGGGTAGTCATTCCAGTCAATAACATCCAGTCCTATGAACAACTCACAGGAGTACCAAAAGTATGAATAATAATGACACACGAAATTTTTCGGTAGGAGACAAAGTTTCTGTTATTGGTGATTTAAAAATGGGAACAATATCCCATATCACTAAAGAATCTGGAGAAGTTTCCAAAGTGAAAGTTAACTATGGGGATGGTATATCAGAATGGTATGTGGCAGGAGATGTTCGAAAATTACTACTTGAGTGGTAATATTCTCCTAAATATATGGGAAGAAGGGAGTCCCACCATGTCAAGAAAGCATGATAAAGATATGTGGCAAGAGCCCCACGATAAGACTCAGTGGTTGCTAGATCTGATTGATATGAGTGAAGCGGCGGTCAAAACCTACGAGAAGTATTTGCTCAACGAGATCGATCACGAAAGGCTGTCAAGTGTAATGACCAGATTACGAAAACTCCTTCCGATGTCGATAGAAAAGAAATACCGCGACGACTGATGAAACGCAAACAGAACAATACTCCAAAGTTCAGCCGACGGTTGAACTCAGACGGATCCTATACCCGCGCCAAAGCAAAAACGTGGGGAGGGAAATCATCACCGAAGAAGGATCGCCTAAAGTCGCGGTTGACAAATGTGGATGATCGAGATAACTAGTAGGTAATCATCGTTACAACACACAAACACACACACAGAAGGAGAACAACGATGAACGACAGCAACCCCTATACACTGAGGTTTGATATTTGGCAAGAGGCGAAACAGAATTTGATGGATCGTTTCTATGCGGATCGAGAAGATTGGACAAACTGGAACTCAGCCGATATTGAGATGGTTGGCGATTCCCCGGTCCCAGAAAGACCCATCTGTCCAACAGCCGAACAGATCCAAAACGAAGCAGAAAAAATCTACGCCTTTGTGCAAACAAAGAGTTGACTCGGCAGAAATATCGGGTATACTACTCGTATGACAATTTGGGAACGGATGCGTGCGGCAGATATCCAATCCTTTTCAATAGTGAATGCCGCAATGAATGGAGAAGTACATAATGAGTACTCTTACAAAGAAGCAGCGTGTTATCAATCATCTCGCCAAGGGCAACCTCTTGACCTCGGGTCAAGCATCCGGCCGATTCGGTGTTGGCAACATGCGTGCAACGATCTCGTCCATCAAGGAGCAGGTCGAGCGTTATGGTAACTGGAGCGTCACATCAAGCGAGACTCCCAGTGGTAAGACTTCCTATGGAATGGAATTCAATGGCTACACCGACAACCCGTTTGCCATCAAAGCAGGCATCTGCTGAGTACCGAATGGTAGCATAATAGAAATCCCCTGTGGGATTTCGTGGGGGAGGAGGACAAAATCCTCCTCCCCCATTTATATTGGAGATGTAAAGAAACGAAGCATAAATAGAATATGGACATCAATATGACTCCTAAAAAACCAAGTTCTGCGACGAAAAAAACAATAGTCGCCAAAAATACCAATCCCAAGAACTATCCAATGGTCGAAGTGATATGGACTGACGCTGAAGAAATTGGTGAGGTGGGCTGGAATGATCTCAAGGAACAACTCAAATCAGCGAAGAAGCCTTGCCCAATAATGAAGTCGGTGGGGTATGTTCTGCATAGAGGGGATACACATATTTCCCTAGTAAGTACTGTAGGAGCGGATCTGTCTTCTACTCTAGAGAAGATTCCAACTGGATTTATCAAAGAAATTAGGGAGTTGACCTGATATGGCGATTTATGAATACGCATGTACCGAGTGTAAGGAGGTGTGGGAAGAAACCCGGTCGCTGAAAGAGTGTCTGGTTCCAACCAACAAAAAGTGTCCTAAGTGTTCCGCCAAAAAAGGATCTGTCTATCGGCACTTCGGAATTGGAAACAGTATCGCCTGTGGGGTTGAATTTGCTCATCATGGTGTAGATAAAAACCACAGAAGCGGTGGTTTTCAGGACGTTATACATAGAATGGTAAATTCCCCCGGAATCAAAGGTACGAAGGAAGCGAAAACCTTATCAGAGAAGCATCTTTCGTAAGTGTCTTGTTGGTATAAATACCTCAGAACCCAACAGCCATTCATAGCAGGAGATTTCCTAAATGCCAGCACATACACCAGCAACTTCTAAAGATTATTATTGGATGGGTGCAGGTGGAGTCAAAAGCGCCACTGGTCCAACATGCGGGTCTTGGGACACTACAGCGAATTGGATTGTCAAAGTTGCTGGTACCACGAATGGTGGCAACTTCTCTGGAGATGGGTATTACTTTGCTCCTGCTGACCGAACACCTCAAGGGGGGGATAAGGTGTGGTTCGAGTATCAGGTTACGCAGGCAGCGATTGGTATTGGTGTAACTATGCCTAACGACAACTTACGAACCGGAGGTTGGAATGGTACATCTTGGGAAGCCGCTCGCGTGGCTGGACTCACTGGTGGTGCGTGTTCTATTCATGTAGAACCGAATTATGATTACCCAATCGGCGTGACCACAGGCTACGGTATTGTAGTCAATGCAGACGAAGTTAGAGCGAACAATGACTCTAATTATGAGGTGGTTTTTGGCGCCAACGCCGCCGCGGCCGGATCTTCGTTGGGTTATGTACTCAGCACAGGCACTCACTCCCTCAAGATCGAAAATAGCACCGTTCATACAATCGAACTAAGAAAAAGTTCATACCTGAATGACACTGGGCAATACGGAAACTTTGATGGACACGGAAACACATACAACCACGCAATAAACATCCTCGGATATGCTTCTGGTAGATTTACTCATATTGCTGGTTATGGTGGTTCTGGTGGGTACATTCCATATGTCAACATAGCCCCTGCATATCGAGATACCATCAAAATCGATGTGGATATCAATAAACTGTCAGTTGCTCCATCGGGTACTCAGACTGGACATTATGCTGTTGTGGATCCTGTTTCATTATATAGTTCAGCATCTAATCACAGAAGAAGTATTCTGACTCTCGTTCAAACACCAGAAAACGATACTGAATGGGGACAATTTATTGGAACCAAACTCAACAACCCAGTAGCGATCCACTGTGGATGTACATTCTCCAACCACGTTTTCGGATCTGGTTCTCTTGCAGTTGGTTCTGAAGCCGCGAATGACGACGAGATTGTGGTCGTCGATGGTACGATTACTTCCAACTGCAAGGTCAATACGATCCATCCTGATAATCCAAGTTATGATTTGTTCAAGATTGGCGATAGTCATGGGAATACTATTGAGGGATATTTAGTGACGGACGATCAGGGTGATGCAGAATTTGTGTTCTCCCGAGGACATTATGTAAAGGCTCACTTCGGAAATGTTGATGACTCATCTAGTGGTATGGTAAGTCAATCTGGTGGTAAGTAATTCATAATATGATGGAGTGAATTCTAAATTATGTCATGTTCTAAATGTGAAGCAGCAAAGAAACAACGTATTGTTCGTGAGCAGAAGAAGCGTGAAATAGAGGAACATATTCGCCAACACAAGGCGGAGAAGGCCCCACCACCAACACCACCAAAAAACAAATCTTCTGTGTGGAGTAGGTTCAAATTTTTCGTTCGTGGAATGATCGGTATGTTCGGATATGCGACGAGGATATCCAAGAGAACGAGTGAGGATCATGTGAAGGTAAGACAACAAATATGTGAGTCTTGCCCGATCTACGACTTTGGGATTTGTAACAAGGATAAGGGAGGATGTGGATGTGTCCTCTACGCCAAGATCCGAGTAGAGAAAGAGAAGTGTCCCAAGGGTAAATGGGGACCAGTAGAAGCAAAGGCAAAGTAATGGGTTCATTCAACTACGACATCCCACAAGAATACCTCGACAGCGACTTTGGTTTTACCACAGTTGACGCAGACGAATTCAACAGACAACACCAAGTAGAAGGCGACATCTCCCGCGAAGTAGCAGGTGAGGTATCTGACTCCTTGGTTGCTAAAATTTTGCAGGTCGAATCTAAGATTGATGCAGTCATTACCAAACTGAACAATCAACAAGTTTCAGGTGGGGAAGACTCAAATGTAGATCTTAGACTTGACTTGCAACGAATTGAAGAGAAGGTAGACAACATTGTCTCAATGGAAACCAACGAACTGTCCAGAGCCATTCAGGACCAAGGCGAAGGTATCCGAGCGATTATTGATGAAGTCGAGGAACGTAAGAGCGGACTCGAAATCCAATACAAAACTAAGTTGGAAGAGGTCGAGAAGTTGGTTCTCCCTCTGATGATCAATCTTACCAAGAACCCCGATCAGGAATACCTATACTGGCCCGACAGAGCCTCGAAGGTTCGTGACCAGATCAATCGTATACTGACCCTTACCCGTGGCGGGTGATATTTGACAATATGAAGAAGTGAGACTAGATATATTATGCCTATACTTGATGATGCAATCCAACTAACAGAACTCAAATGCGTGACCGAGGACGGAGGACGATATTACGTCACCCCAGAAGGTCACCAATATCCTAGCACTACTACTGTAGTGAACTGGGACAAGCGGGAGTTCTTTGCCGAGTGGCGAAAGAACAACCCACAGAAGTCCAAGAAGATCCTGAACCGGGGTACTCTCGTACACCAGATGGTCGAGGATTATATTATGACTGGACTCACACAGACCAGCGAGGACGAGACAACGAACAAGATGTTCGGCAACTTGGCTTCTATGGTTGATACCCTTGATGAAATCAAAGCAGTCGAAGCACCACTCTACAGTGACTTACTGAGGATGGCTGGTCGCGTTGACTGCGTTGGTATTTTGGATGGGGAGTACTGCATCATCGACTTCAAGACTTCACAGAAGATGAAGCGAGAAGAATGGTTGACCGAGTATTGGTGTCAGGCAACTGCCTATGCTATTATGTGGCAGGAGCGAACAGGGATTGCTATCCCACGAATTGCGATTATGATGTCATCAGAGGATGGGAAGAAGAAGATCTTCACCAAGGACAGTATGGATATGGTTCCTCTTCTGAAAGAGAAGATTGATCGGTTTTCTTCGTTTCATTATTAGCAATTTGGCGGACATAACGGAGCATCATCCGCCGGAATGCAAGCATCCACATCATCGCAAGTGAGATCGCCGTCATCGCACTGTTGCTGACATTCTGCACAAGACATGCCCGGCTCGCATGTGCATTCACATGCCCCGAAAGTTCTGCAATACGGGACGCAATCCCCCTCCTCTTCGTGACAACCCCAATCAATGCAACAATGGAGCATGGATGTAACTGAGTCACATGGGTCATTGTCACAATCATATGCGGCGCAGTTGTCGATATCAGCATGATGAGTCCCTCCTGCAAGGTTACATGCAGATAGTGTCTTAATGCTGCACTCTCCGTTGATGCAACAAACTCCCGAAGGATTGCACGGATTGTTATCGCAACTCGTGTTGGCAAAGAAAGTGTTGTTACAATCACATTCCCTTACATCCGGTTCACAGGAAAAATTATTACAACACGCACCTTTAAGACACCGATTACAGTCCTCGCCGCAATCTGATTCGTCAGCAAGGAAATCACCATCATCATCGTTGCATTCACATTCATTCTTTAGAGTGCAGTTCTCTCCCACACAACACGCACCAAAATCACACCGATTACAGCCTCCTACACCGACGCAATCTGATTCTTCGGTATTCACTCCATCTGTATCATTACAATTACATTCGGTTCGCATACTACAGTCCTCACCGTGACAGCACGCAATATCAACACACTCATTGCAATCTGTTCTGCATGTTGAATTATCATTACCAGAAAAAGTCCCATCGCACTGGGATTCGAATACTGGTCCCTTACAGACTTCTGCTGTAGTACAGCACAGACCAAACCCACATGGATTATCTCCACCATTACATTCTCCATCGACAACCCAGTTGGATTCGTGGTCAGCAAGATCTCCCCGTGCTTCACAAGTTATCTCAGTTACTCCTGATTTACACTCAGAATAACTTCCATCATCAGCAGCAACGCAGCACCTTCCGGTAGGGCATGTGTCCTCCGTGGGAGTTTCGCAAGTGTCGCAAGCCTTATCAGAATCCCAATCACTATAACCTAATGCAATACATTCAGTTTCAGTATTATTTGTGCATTCGCTGTCCCAACCCGATGTGTAGTGACAGCATCGTCCAATGGCATTACAATCCACATCATTGCAATCGGTATCTGCTGTCCACACAAGATCACAGAATATTCCATCATCACTTAGATCAGTGCATTCTTGTTGTGTCTTGCAATTATAGCACCCATACGGACCTGTAGTTCTCTTATAATAACAACAGGAGCCTGTCGTGATACATAGAGTCGAGTCGGTGCAAGATGGGTCGGCACACTCTACACCATCTCCGTGGTATGTCCCACTGAGTTCTGCACAGTACGCCTCGGTGTATTGATTACAATCTGTTCCAGTACAACAGGCACCAGCAGGATCACACTCGACATCGGCACACAGGGTATCATCACTTCTGTATACGGATCCCGCAAGTGCATTGCATTCGTCTTCTGTTAATATCTCGCAGGTGCCGTCGTTCTTGCAACAAGCACCTGGCCAGATGCCGGGAAAGGAACCATCCGATCTTCTGAGACTCCACCTTCTAGGATTTGCTTTGGTTGGCAATTACGACCCAATCCAACTAACCTTGCCGACAGCAGCACTTGCTTTCACCTTGATCAAATTTATATTATTGATTTCAAGGAATATATTTTCTCCGGGTGCTAGATGATAGAACCCATCCCCGTCGCCGTTGGCAATGTAGAGTGTGGGATCATTAGAATCACCCACGTTCTTTACCCGAACACCCGACTGTAGGGGGTAATTAGCGACCAAGAGACTCAATGTGGTTCCCACGTTTAGAGTCTCTCCAATAGTAAGAGAACTGGGCAGAGTCGTGTTTCGGATATCCACCTCGCCGATGTATGTGTCATCATCCGGAGATCCTAGAATAACGCCGTCTGTAACTCTGACGGTATTACCTCCGAGTGTCCGTACCCCCACATTCACATCACTGGCGATAGACCTAATATCTGCACTGACACCATCTACAATATAACCTACGTTTAGAGTACCGCCACTAACCCCAATCGCATCTACACTGAGAGTCCCCGATTCAACAGTTACACTAACAGGTGTAACACCGTTAGTGCTGCCTGCCACCGCGAGGTATGGATTGGCGTAATCATTTGCAATGTTCTGCTCGATTGAAACAGGAAGAGGTACAGTTCGGGTGACATCAGTGGCTGTGCCATCATCACCATGGGCGATCTTGACGATTTGATAGTGGGCGCCGCCGACGACATCTGTGGCAATTGTCGCACCACCACTGCCGGGGTTTAGTTGAACATGATCGAGTACATCAGACATAGTGTGGCGTCTCCAAAATAACGGTGTTGACAGGGGTTTTTCTACTGTATATATATTCGTATGGAAGCAAGTGAGTTTTGTAAGAAGGTTGAAGATTTGGCTGCATCAGGATCTACCGATGGATACATCGATGCTGTCTTATGTGTCTGCGAAGAGAACAGAATGGAGCCATTTGTAGGCGCCAAGTTGCTCTCTAAGCCTATCATCGAGAAAATAAAGAAGGAGGGAAAGGACATAAATCTTCTCCCAACTTCGGCTAAACTACCATTTGAGTAGTTGACACCACCAAAAATACATGGTATACTTACCGTACACATCGCACATACGATACAAGGAGATATAGCGATATGAGTTTCAATGACATGCAAAAAAACACAGGAATGAACGAGGGTCTGCTGACCGAACTGAACAAGATCAGTAGCGCCTCAAAGAAGAGTTATCAGGATGATCGATTCTGGAAGCCTGAGCGGGACAAGTCCGGCAATGGTTTTGCCGTAATTCGATTCCTTCCAAGTCCAGAGAACGAGGACACCCCATTCGTTCGTCTGTTCAGCCATGGATTCAAGGGTCGTGGTGGATGGTTGATCGATAATTGCCCAACCACGATTGGACTCAAGTGTCCTATCTGTGAGGCAAACAACGAACTCTGGAACAGTGGAGTGGAGTCTGACAAGGACATCGCTCGCAATCACAAACGGAAGTTGTCGTATATCACGAACATTCTTGTCGTGAGTGATCCCAAGAACCCAGATAATGAGGGGAAAGTTTTCCTCTATAAGTTCGGCAAGCGGATCTTCGATAAGATTCAAGAGAAGATGCAACCTGAGTTTGATGACGAGGATGCACTCAACCCATTCTGCATGTGGACCGGAGCAAACTTCAAGGTCAAGATCCGAGAGGTTGCTGGATTCGTGAACTACGACAAGAGCGAGTTTGCGACTGCTGAACCTCTGCTCGAAGGAGACAACGGTAAGTTGGAGGAACTCTGGAAGACCCAGTACTCCCTCCAAGAATTCGTTGCTCCTGATCAGTTCAAGTCCTACGACGATCTCAAGAGTCGTTTGGACAAGGTGACTGGTGGTGGGGGTGTCTCTGCCGCAAGAGCGTCCGCTGCTGCAACTGCGGAAGACACGGATCTTCCTGCGACTACAACAACATCAGATACTTCGAAAAGCACAGGTGCCGAGGGTGCGGATGACGCTCTCTCCTACTTTGAGAAACTTGCTTCCGAGGACTGATTCTCTTCGGGGTTTCATCCCCCGTCAAAATCCCGAAGGAACAATTGGAGGATGCTCGAAAGAGTGTCCTCCTTTTGTTTTTATAGATCGTCGTCGTCTGCTACACCGGGACTTCTTGCAGTCATTCCACCCAAGTACTGCTGGGTCTGGTTGACTTGCATCGTGTTGACCTCTTGATATCGAGGAGTCATTGCTTGTTGGTTATTTCTTGCCTGCGACTCCCGAAGTCTCTTTGTACTTGCGTCCATTTGACCACCCGCCGCATATCCACCCGAAGAAATTTTGGCGTTGAGTTGTCCGATAGACTTATCAATCATATCAAGTTTTCGTTCATAAGACCTTTTGGCTCTCCTACTTCCAGAAACTGGTCCCTTTTCGGCAATTTTTGCTCGAACTCCTTGAAGACGAGTCAATTCGGAAGCGTTGGTTGTGGTTTGGAACCGACTGAGATCTTGTTTATGTTTAGAAGATTTTCCAATGTCACCAACTGCGGCTGCTGCTGCTGTGGTTGCTGCTGTGGTTTTTGGAGATTGTCTTTCTATTTTGCTAATTCTAGCATTCAGTTCCCGTATTCTCGCTCGATCTTTGGTGCGGCCCGGGCCGCCGCTACTTCCGAAGAACTCCTCATCGTCCTTCATCTCACTCATCAATTCACTTCGTTCCTGTTTGAACTTTTCGAGCATCTTATCTCTTTTAGAAATACCAGATGTTGAAGATACTACCTTTCCCATAGAATCTGCGGTTGGGAGAGAAGATGCTAGCATCTTATCTCTTTTAGAAATACCAGATGTTGAAGATACTACCTTTCCCATAGAATCTGCGGTTGGGAGAGCGGTTGGGAGAGAAGATGTAATCGCACTACCATCAATTCCGGCTAGAACTTCCATCCCCTTCGCAAGACTGTGAATTCCATCTCCCAACTTCTTTACATCAGGAGCCAACTTGACGAGTTCTTTGAGAATGTCGAGTGGGGACTTCGCTTTGATCAAACCAAACGACAAGAATCCAATTGCTGCTCCCGCTGCACCACCCATACCCAAACTAACTGCATCGAATGATAGAAGGATCATAGCCAATTGACCAAGTTCCGCTCCGACAGCAGCAAAGTTCATCGTTAGGAATGTACTCAAAGCCGACCCAATTACTCCAATTGCATCAGCACCCTTTTGTAGAAACGGTGCTGCCTCGGCAAAACCAATAAACTTATCCAACATCTCGAATGGTCCGGGCGGAGGACCGGGACCACCAAAGAAGGAAGAAACGCTTCCCAGAACACCAGAGACAATACCTCCTGCTGCTCCTGCTGCTCCTGCTAAGGTTAGTACCGCCATGAATCCTACTATGGCTGCTGTCAACACAACAATTCCTGCCGCTGCAAGAATCAATCCTGCACCAACTGCCGGATTTGCCATCTGAAGAAATCCGGGTAAAATTTCATTGAGGAAGGATCCAAGAGAACCCAAAATGAGGGTGAGTCCTTCACCGAGGGCTTGGAATGCAATTCCAAGAACCAGTGCTGCTCCTGCTATAATAAGCATCGCTGCTGCACCAAGTAGAAGTGCGACTGCACCAAAACCAGATGCCATCATCATCCCAAGACCCATCATCACAGCCGTCAAGGTTACGATGGCGATAATTCCTATCGCTAGAGTCTTGAAGTTTACTTTAGTGAATTCGACGAATGCTTTTGATAGGACGAATATCCCTGCCGCTACAATCAATAGAGCCAATGCACCTATTAGTGCTTTTGGATTTCCTATCGCAGAAAGTCCTTTTCCAAGACCCTCTAACAAACTTTGAATAACACTAGCAATTCCTTTCCCTATTTTTTTGAAGGCCTTTACTACCGTATCAACGATTTTCTTTAGAATATCCCCAACTGAATTGACAACCTTCTTGACGATGTTGATAAAATCGCCTATGAGTTTTTTGATGGAATTGATGACTCCCTCGAAAATCCCGGTTGTTTTCTTGGCAGTTTTGGCCATCACCTTATTTTTGCTTCCAAAAATTCCCGTTACACTTTTCAAAACCCCCCCAATAGCACCCTTCATCAAAACTATCTTGGAAATCAGCCCATAAATTCCCGTAAAGATAGAAAGTATTCCGCTAAACAAATTACCTTTCTTCTTTCCCTCCTTCTTGGCAGAAATTCCTGTTATAGCGTCAATGAGTTGTTGGTTTCTTTCCTCTTCTAATCTTAATTTCTCACGTTCTTCTTCTTCAGCACCAATACCACCCTTCTTGGGTTTGGTTGGTTTGATCTTCATCCCCATCAAAGTCCCTATAGACTTGGCGAGTATTTTGACCGCCTTATTTGCTTTGCGTCCTTTATCTGCAAACTTAGAGAAAGCATCAATGAGTGTGAATATAGGATCTAGAGCGGGTCCAGTCTCTAACTTGGCGATGTCGTGCATGAACGGAGAGAGGTATCCGATGAATATCTTGAGGAATTTCTTCATCCGACGACCGGCGAAATATCCCATATTGCCCATCGACTCAACCATCTTTCCCATACCATCAAGACCGGCAGTCGTGACCTCAAGCGGACCTTCGGACATTTTCTGCATATCAACAAGAGCGCCGCCAAGAATCATTAGTCCTCGCTTGGCTCGTCTTGCTCCAAAGAACGACTGCGAACTTAGTTTAGAAAACGCTTCTCCCAGATCACCAATTCCCTCAATCTTGGTGTCAATTTTCATCCCATCCATTGATTTGAGAGATTTCAAAAATCCCTTCATTGCGATTCTTGCTCTGAAGATTCCCACGAAACTAATCTTCTCAAAAGATTTTGCGATTTCTGCTTGAGTTTTACCAGCCTCTATCGCTTCCTTTTTGTCTGCTTTTGCTTTCGCTGCGATGTCTGCTAGTTTCTTCTTCTGCTCAATCTGTTCCTTGGTAAGTTTGACCTCTTCCTTACCAGAATCAACAGCCTTCTTAGAGGCATCACCCAATTTCGATGTAGCATCAGCAGCAGCCTCGGTTGACTTTGCAAGATCGTCCGTGGCTTTTTTCTGATTCTTCAGTTCCTCAGAGGCATCACCCAATTTCGATGTAGCATCAGCAGCAGCCTCGGTTGACTTTGCAAGATCGTCCGTGGCTTTTTTCTGATTCTTCAGTTCCTCAGTTGTTTTCTTGACATCCTTTGGGTCTGGAGGAATTGGGTTGGTGTCTTCTGGGGGAGTCATTTATTTATTTCTATCTACCTGCTTCGTGATTTCATACTCTGCATTTCACTGTTCTCTTTGGAAATTCGTTGGTTCTCTTCTTCTATATATTGATTGAGCAAAATGACGTATATATCCCTCTCCCAAGGAAGCATTGATTCGATATTGTCAAGAGTCCAATTGTAGTGTGTGATCATATTGAAATTGGTCTTGAAATATCCGATCATGCTCATGTGGCAGAGGCATAGACAAAAAAATCCTGAACACCTTCAAGAACCCTCGTATTTTTATTCGAACACAAAGGACATTTATAATCGAGTTTATATTTCATCGTTGGAATGGTTGAGAAGAAATCGGTGATCTTTGAGAACTGCTGTTGGGATAGACTGTCAAGAAACTCTAATATCTCAGCCTTACTATGATCTTCTGAACTATACACTTTGTCCTTGTCGAAGATGCATTCGACACAAGCAGCAACCACATCAAAACTTTGAGTAGCATCAATTTCACCATCTTCCGAGGCGTTTGCCGAAACTATTTCCATGTTAGGATACTTCAGTTTGACACCAATGGTGTCCATCAAAAGGATGTTAGGGTCAACCGAGCCTTCCTTATTGACCTTGACCTTTGTAAGATCAATGTTGATTTTGGTTGGTTCCTCACAATGTTGGCATGGGATGTGTGCCTCCACAATTTCCCCAACTGACTTGATTCGAATCTGTAGGAACAGATATTCAAGATCAGATACAGGAAGAGTGGAAGCATCTAAGTCTTTCGCACAAGCATTGACAACATCGATCAAAGCCTTAGATACGGTTGATGTTGTCCCATCTTCTGCTGCGACTAGAAGAACTTTTTCCTCCTTTACCAAAAAAGGTCGATACTTGACCTTTTTTTCAGTGCAGGGAAGGGTTGTTTCATAATACGGTACATTCAGTGTTGGTAGTGCCATTATTCATCTCCATGTAAAAACACTTTATTTGCAATCAAAGATTTGGGTTGAATACCCCATCAGTGATGCTTTCATGTGACGTTAAATCGTCGGATTCGTATGTGATAAAAGAATTGTTCATCATATTAGCCTCTTCTGACAACTCTCTATGAGTCTCGACAGCGCCTTCGTTGGCAACTTTGATAGGAGTTCCTGTCATTGGTTTCCTAATATCATCTGATTTGCGATTATCATATATCCCCTCTGGTGTGGTAGACTCTTCGCTTCCGCTAATATCAATTGGGTAATATCGTCTATAAGAAAAGGTTATATTCTGCTGTAACAAACTCTCCCCGCTCTCTGTGTCTAACTCTAGAGCATCAATGCTGGTCGGGTATAGTTCAGTCAGACATACCTTATAGACAGGAACATCTTTGTCTGTGTAAAGGGTGACAAATGCATCGCAAACATAGGAGTCGTAGTAGTGAAATCTTCCAGAGTTTGGATCCACAACCGAATCCATCCACCTTTCGAATACTTTTCTTTCCCACATCTCTGCTCCAAGCAAAAGCGTACAGGATGCTTCATTGGTATAGATTCTACCGTACGGCATCTTTCGATGAAGACCTCTTGTTTTGTATTCACTAGTTGAAATCCCACGACCGGGCATTGAGAACGACTTACAACTAAGCGAAATTCTATTTTGATATCCTTCGCTTCCATCAGGTCGTTTATATGTCACATAGAATCCCCTAGAGGCCTCCTCAATTGCAGGTCCGACAAACTCAACCTTAAATCTGTTGGGTCTAAGTGTACCATACTGATTCACTCTGTTTACCATGTCTATGATTCTAGCCATCAGGATCTCCTTGCTTTATTTATGCTTTCTTTCCACACGATCTGCTTCGATTTCTTCTTGAATTTCTCAATAGGCAAAATTGATGCAAGGGACCACTCTTCATGTGGAATCCGACGAACCATTGATTTGAGTTGCTTGTATTTATAGTGCTTCAAGCAAGGCATCGCGTATGCGTACTTCTTGGATGCTGCGATGATGGGATACTTGATCTTGAAAATGTCTCTACCCGCGACAGTTTTTATTGTGTTCTGAAGATTGTTCAATAGAATGACTCGATACTTTGGCGGAATATAATGGAGGTTGACTCCGAGGAAACCATCCTTTTTGTAGTCGAGAGCAATAATCATAGGGTATATATCGTAATATGGTAACGTCTCCCGATGTTCTGGGAGATACTTGTAGAGGTACATATCGCCCAACTTGATCTTGGTAACGACCTCATCCCGATACGAACGAAGAACCTTCGACCCGTCCTTCTCCATATCACTGACTTTGGTTAAAAACCAATCAAGAGAAGACTTGATATCGGATGGTATTCCTGCTCTACTTCTTAGTAGTCTTAGATCGTTTACGCTTAGTGGCATTCTTTTTGAAAATGTCCTTCTCTGTCAGTACTCTGAATGTCCAGCCCCGATTCTCTGCGAATTCGGTTGCAGCCTTCCACTTTGCCTCATTGATTCCCCATCGCTTTACTTCATTTAGATACCGTTTAGTCACCCTGCTCTTCTTCTCGGGAGGACTGCACTGTTTGTGTGGTTTGACCTCTACGAGAGTCACTTTCTGGTTTCCATTTCTGTCTTTAGTGATTGTGATGAAGTCAACAAAGTAACGATGTGGTTTCTTGTCTATAGGGGAGATATACGGCACCACGATCTCTTCCGAACCCCACCCAACAACACCCGGATGTGCATCACACCACTTCATAAACCGACGCTCCCAGAGAGATCGATAAGTAATCTTGGTTGGATCTCCAACATATTTATCTGGATTGTCGGGAGTGTATTTACCCTTGTATGCCATCGAGATTCGGCTCCCTCTTATATATACAGATAGTAAGAATTATCTACACACAGAAGAGAGAAGCCGATGGCAATCCCCGGAACTGATATGGCAATTGAAGGAATAGCATCAGTTGTTGATATGGCTGAAAAGGGCGCGTTCAAGCGATCTGGAAAATATGACAGAGTAGATGGGTCGTTGAAGGGAAGTAGTGAAACTGTCCTTCGCTTTCCTATGGACATCGAATCGGCTTCTGATTCTGGTCTTCTTGTTGACTTCCAGATATTCCTGAAAGAGTCCTCTCACGTTGCTAGTCATTTAAGGAAATTGAAGACAGCGGGTACTGAGGCACATACCAAAGACCAAACCAAAAGGATCGAATCATTAAAGAAAACAATAGAAAGTCGCAGTGAAGAGTTTTGGTCCCCTTCTTCAGAAGAGGAAAAGGAAAACGGAATAAGGAACATGCAAGAATTCTTCCATGCGATGGAGAATGATCCTGAAGCAACTACTGCTGATGGTACAAAATTCAAAGTCGCGTATCAGAGAATCCTTGATCTGGATGATTATGCAATGGCGGATTTCTTCGAGAACGATATGGAATCGGGACAATTCACTAGTATAATGAAGAATGGGCAGAAATCTGCCGCCAGTTCCAAACAACATATCAAACCAGAACCGTCTATGTCAGAGCAAACATCCAGGCTTGCTGCTACAGAACTTTTACCAACAGGTGAATCTATTCGGATGTATCTTCCGGGTGGAATCAATTTCTCGGACAACGTGAACTATAAGGGCGTGAACTTTGGACTAGTCAAAGGCATTCTCGAAGCAAACCCCGGAATTATTCTTCCCAAGGCACTCGGCGCCGCCGCAAGTTTTGTGGATAAAGCAGGAGCGTTGTTGGGTGGCGAACTAAATACCGCAGAGGCAATTGAGGCTCTGACGGGTGCTGTGTCAAACAATAGAACCGAGCAATTGTTTGAGGGCCAGGAGATACGAACCTTCACCTTCCAGTTTGCTTTTCGACCCAGAAACGCTGATGAAGCAAGGGAGATGAAAAAAATCATCAAGATGTTCCGTTTTCATATGCGACCCGAACTAGGGCCCAGCAGTGCCTACTACCTCACACCATCCGAATTCAAGATCCGATTCTACACAATCTCTAAGGGATATGCAGGTCAGGCAAGTTCCGATGTAGTCCAAAATGATAGAGGCAGCACCACCAAACGAAAAGTTGTGGCGACAGGAATTCAGAATCCAGATGGATCTCAGGTAATGCTGCAAGAAAATGATTTCCTTCCACATATCAAACAGTGCGCATTGACCTCCTTTTCAATGAATCCCGCACCTGACGAAGTAATGGAAACATTCAACGATCCAAGTCACACCGGAACCCCTGTCTCGGTCACAATCGATCTCACGTTCAGCGAAAAAGAAGAGATCAGCCGTCAGGACATCACAAGAGGTTATTGATAAATGCACTACTTCGAGAAGTTCCCAGTTCGAGCATATCCCATTGGTGACGGTAAGACAATTACCGTCACCGACATCTTTGCCAAGGCGATATTCGATAATCAGTCAAAGGAGTCCTTGAGTCTACTAGAAGACTTTCCTATTGAAGATGGTGACACACCAGACTCACTAGCAGAAGAATTGTATGGAGATTCAACCCTCGGTTGGGTAATCCTTCTCTTCAACGACATATTTGATCCTCATTTCGATTGGGCATTGTCTCTACGAGGCACAGAACGAAATGTCAAGGACAACCATCCCGGCAACGCCATCTTCATCCATGCGGTAGACAATATCACAGAGCCTGCATATCCGAACATCAAAATCAACGACACCATTCTAAAATACACCCACGCGGATGGGGCTACCTTTACAGGAGTTCGTGGTCTAGTTTATGACTACGACTCGACTCTCCAACGAATATTGGTGCATGGAATCACAGGTGGATCTTTTGGGGATGGAGATTACGTCAAGTCGATGCGGAATGCGGAAACATCATCTGGCATCTTTACTATAGGAAATTATATCGAAGAAGCGTGGAATGGACTCGACCACTTTGAGAACTCTACAGGAGACATCCTCAATCCACTTTCGCAATGGACAGGGACAGAATCAATTCCTTTCGGCACAGGTGATGCAGGGTATCCTAATGGTGTCTCATATGACAACTGCCTTATTCAAAACTATATATCTGGAGAGAGTGCAACCGAAGCACGAACAATCTTCGAGACTGCTATGCACCATTACGACACTAAGAGAACCATCAAGATTCTCAAGAAAGATTACATCCCTGACGTAATCGAAGCAATGGAGAGTGTGATGAATGGCTAAGAAGTATGACTCTTATAGCAGAATGAACGATGTTGAAATCGCGTCGATAATAATGACATCAGACGCAGGTGGCGCACAGAGCATTCAGGAAATCGTCAAGGGGTTCAGCATCTACGAACATCTTGACGGTAAGTTTATGACACTCACAATTGACTTTGTTGACAACATCGCCCTAATCACCAAGTTTCCGATCATCGGACAAGAGAGCATCATCATCAAGTACCGCACTCCGGGATGGGGATACCAATTCACCAAGGTGAAGTTCGATGTGATGAAAGTGGGCAAACGATCTAAGTCCAACAATGGAAGTTCGGAGTATTATCAACTTACCTGTGTTTCTGCTGACCAACTCACCTTCTCTACTGCAAGAATCAACTACTCAATGAGGGGAAGCACCAGCAAGAACATCCGATCTCTTCTCAGAAAGAATGGATATCGGGGTAGTCAATATCATGTAGATAGTACAAGGCATTATAGTAATTGGGTCATCCCCTCAATGACACTTCACGAAACCCTGAAGTTCCTGTCGAAGAGATCTAGAAGCAAAACCAACAACCTCAGTGACTACTTCTTATTTGAAACGGGTGGTGGATGGAACTGCCGGAGCCTGTCTAAATTATTTTCCCAACCGTCATCACTGACCTATAGAAGATCACAACCTTTGCTCCCCCGGACTGTTGCAAACGAGTACTCTTTGATTCAAGAGATGCAAATACTCTCAAGTTACAACAGATACAAAGAAATGAACAACGCTCAACACGCGGGCAAATTGGTCACGTTTGACTGGACCAAGAAGACCACAAACGTATCCTTCTTCAGTTCATCTGACTCATTCAACGAACGTAAGCGTACCTCATCCAATCTGGAAAAGAACCGAAATTTACAACAGAATAATCGATACGATAGACGATACGGAACAGTAGTGTACCTACGACATCAATCAACAGGACTCCACGGAATTGACGAGAATACTCTAGAATCAAATATCGAGTGGAATGAGTCAGGAGAAAATAGTTACGGTGATGCTGTGTACACATCACATAGCGTAATGGATAACTGGCATTCACATCCAAACGATTTCCAGACACACCTACTAAATCGGAGATGCTCTACTATCGGATACGATCCTACGCGAGTACTGATCAAGGTATCTGGGAATTCGAACTTGAATGTGGGAGATGTAGTCAGTCTCACTGTTCCACCCCCAACCATTCCCTCGCGGAAGAACCAAGAAATCAAGGACAAGTCTGTCTCTGGTCGATACATCATCACCAACCTTCGACAGAGAATAGATCTGTTGCAGGAATATCAATTCATTAGTTATGTTGAATTGGCTAGAGACACCTCTCCATTGGAAATGCCCGATTCTAGTAAGTTCTTGGGAACAGACAAAGAGACAGTCGCTGAGATTGAGAAAAACGATACTGCTAAGAACATCGGTCTTAGGAGAGCCTAATAATGGGTCAGTCAGACTATATGAATACAATCAGCACGTTCGACTGGTTCGTGGGTGAAGTAGAAGACATAATGGATCCCCTCAAACTCGGACGAGTTCGGGTTCGTTGCGTTGGTATCCACAACATCGACAAGAAGAAGTTGCCTACCAAAGACCTTCCGTGGGCTCACTTGATCATGCCTGTAAATTCCACAACACTCGATGGTGTTGGAGTCAGCCCTACTGGAATGGCAAAGGGAACTACAGTTGTTGGTTTTTTCAAGGACGGGAAAAATTCTCAAGAACCTGTAATAATGGGGACCATCGGAGGTATTGCCCCTCCCAAGAAATACGATTCTTCTGGAGAGGTCCACGACACAAATCGGTTGGCTCGAAATGAAGAACTTGGAAAGACCATTGTTAAAAATAAGGTGTTGAATCAGATGGAAGAATCGATGATTCTTCCTCTGGTATCTGGATCAGGTAGAGTATATCGATACGAACCAGAAGTTCCTTATAAGGCTAAATATCCTTTCAATAACGTCATTGAGTTCAAGTCAGGACACGTTATCGAGGTGGATGACACAGAGGACGCAGAACGTCTTCATATCTACCATAAATCAGGAACAATGCACGAAGTCCACCCAGACGGAAAACAGGTGTCTCGAATCGAAGGAGAGCGATATACGGTCGTTGCAGAGGAAGACAACCTACACATCAAAGGAAACTGCAACATTACGGTCGAAGAAGACCTTCGTGTAGACGTAGAAAACGGGAACATTGTGATATATGCGGGGAAAGATACCACTGTCTTGACAGGCGGAAATACCAACGTCGCCACACAGGGTACCACAACAATCACTTCGGGAACTGGCTCCAGAATGTATATGGATGGATCCAATATTTTCCTGAACGCAGATGGAGTCATTCGGTTGGACGCAAGTGCGATCCACCTGAATGGATAATATAATGGCTAAGTCTCCTACCAACAAAGACAGAGGAAAACTCCAAGTCCTAACCACTGATGGAACGGGACTCGCTGAGATTCGTAGAAACCGAAACAACGTCAACACATTCAACGGTGCAACAGGAGATGTAATCGGAGTCTCTAGCATAAACGGGATGACCGGAGATGTTGCCGGGATTGTCGGACCCACTGGCACGACAGGGACAACGGGTACAACAGGAACCACTGGAACCACTGGCACAACTGGTACAACCGGAACCACAGGCACAACAGGAACCACTGGTACAACAGGCACTACCGGTGCAACAGGAGCAACAGGAGCAACAGGACCGGTCGGTGATTATGTTTCACATTGGAACGGTATAACGTCCGATGGTGTTACTACTTCTAGTTTGGTAGTTGAATTTGCGGGAATATCATGCGGTGGCGGTGCAACCTTTGGTGGTAGTGTTGATGTCAGTGGTTCATTGACCGTTGCGGGTGGTGCAACTGGTGATGTTCTAATGGTCAATAATGCCGGTGATCTTGAATTTATCCCATTCAGAACTACTGCAACATTTATAGTAGATTCAGATATTCCTCTTGCAACGGGTATTCGTTATAAGGGATTATATGCTGTTCCAATGGATAAAATGGATGTAACCAATATTGATCTTCGTTCACATGATGTTTCACCTGCTGGGTCTGGTGATTCGCTTTCTGTTGCACTCAAATTCATACGCGCCCCGGGTATAATGTCTAGTCTAGAAGCAGCATCTCCAACCATCGCCGGAACAGTAGAAACAGTCGCAATCCCGTTGGGTGGGGAATATCACACTGGTGTTACTGAAGCGAATGTAGATACTCCTGGCGTTGGTGTCAGCAATAATGGTAGTTACTTGGTAGTGGATGTCGTGAGTAATGCAGGAAATCATACCAACTTTACAATGTTAGTGACAATGGAGGCTAGACCGTAATGACATTGATACTAAATAAAATAACTATGGAGGCTAGACC